>ERZ857745.3099-NODE-3099-length-16535-cov-3.508192_pt1 | contig 16535 bp, 16 predicted proteins | sample MGYA00519699_ERZ857745 | MGnify/ENA primary metagenome ERZ857745 (study PRJEB31778, sample SAMEA3449357) | human gut metagenome | biome: human gut; feature: human-associated habitat; material: faeces | place: United Kingdom | collected 2010/2012 ...
TCCGCTCCAGTCTTTATTGCGCCGTTCTGACGAACGGCGCTTTTTCGTTTGAGGCGACCTGACGCTGCGCGGAAGCCGGGCACCCCATCTTGCCCCTTGTGCATGGCTCGGTGCGTACCGAAGTACGCTTGGCCATGCGGCGGGGCAATCTGTGGCACCCGGCTTCCGCTCGCTGCCTTTGGGACGAATGGGGCTTTAGGGCTATCGAGCTTCTCTTCCCGTTTTTCGAGTACGGAGCGGGGCTCGAACCGATGAGGTGGAATTCCGTCAAGAAAACCGCCCAGTGGGCGGTTTTGTGTCAGCTGGCGTATAATCATGCAATTATGGATTTGCGAGCCTACAAAGAAACCTTGAACAGCCTGAAAACTCCCATGCAGGGGGTCTTCGTCGTTGTGCTGTGCACGGTGGCTTTTGTCGTGTGGCTTGGTGTGCTTGTCGTTATCACGAAGCTGTTGATGGGTTAGCGCGCTATGTGGCAGAAATTCTCATTCTATGACTTCCGCGTGATCGCGCACTATTTGGGCGTGCTCATGATGTTTCTTGCTGCTGCTGAATGCGTCCCGTTTGTTGTGGCCGTTGTGCTTGGCGAGTGGCAGCCGGCGTCGCATTATTTGTTCGGCATGGGCGTCGCGCTCATCGTCGGTTCGCTTTTGCGCCTTATTCTTCCCAGTCCTGGCAAACTCACGCCGAAGCAGGCTTTGGCCGTTACGGGCTTTGCATGGCTTGCGTTGGCTCTTTTGGGGTGCATACCTTTATATATGTCGGGCCATTATGGCAGCATGCTCGATGCGGTGTTCGAGGGAATGAGCGCGTGGACCACGACGGGCTGTTCGTTGGTGCAAGATATCGACCATATGTCGATCGCCGATAATACGTGGCGCTTCACTATGCAATGCATCGGCGGTCAAGGCGTTGTCGTTATCGCTTTGTCGCTGGGCTTGTTCGGGCGTGCGGTCGATTCGTCTTTGTATTCCTCTGAGGGCCGCAGCGAGCACGTTATTCCTAACATTATGCAAACGGCTCGCTTCATCGTGCGGTTCTCGATGGCGACCATCGTCATTGGCACGATTCTGACCACGGCGGCGTGCCTCTTCATTGGCATGGCGCCTGTGCGCGCGTTCTTCAACGGTCTTTGGCTCGCTGTCGCTTCGTTCAATACGGGCGGCATGACTTCGATGTCGACGGGCATTATCTATTACCATTGCGCGCCGCTCGAGATCGTCATTATGGTGCTTATTCTTTTGGGCTCCATCAACTTCACTCTGCATAGCGAGGTATGGAAGGGACATATCGAGCATTTCTTCCGCGATATTGAGATTCGCACGCTTGTCGTGTGGCTGAGCGTGATTCTGGTTGCGTTCGTGGCGACGCTGTGCGCGGCAAAGGTCTACGACGACCTGCCGACGCTTTTGCGACGGGCCGCATTCACCGTTGTGGCGGCATTCTCTTCGACGGGTTTCCAAACCATTAGCGTGAACCAAATGACCACGGTGATTTCGAGCGGCGCTCTGCTCATCATCATCTTCTGCATGGCGGTTGGCGGCTCGGCCGGATCGACCACGGGTGGTATCAAGGTGCTGCGCATCGGTGTTCTGGTCAAGGAATTGGTCGCCTATATCAAAGATTTGCTCGCTCCGGCTTCGGCGCGACAGGTGGTTATGTACTACCACGTTGGCCGCCGTCCCCTTTCCCACGATTTGGTTCGCGCAAACCTCGTGGTGTTGCTGCTGTACGGCGTGGCATTTCTCATCACAACCATCGTTACGGTCACGTTCGGCTATGCCGCCGCGCCTTCTATGTTCGAATCGGTATCTATGGTGTCGAACATCGGCATGTCGTGCGGCATTATCCAGCCCGGCATGCCCGACCCGTTGAAGGTGCTCTATATCGTCGATATGTGGGCCGGCCGTCTTGAATACGTAACGCTCATCGCGCTGCTGGTTTCCATTATCGCATCCATTCGCCCGAGGAGGAGAATCCGTGCACGTTAGCGCAAACAAGCTATCGCGAACTGCTTTGGCTGCGGTTCTTGCTGCCGCTGTGGCCCTGGTGCCCGCAGGCGTTGCGTTTGCCGTCGATGGCGATGGCAGCTCGGCCGGATCGGTGTCGAATTCCGATTCAACTGCTACGGCCGACAAAAAGGATGTGTCCAAGGCGCGCGTCGATGCCGCTGCCGCCGACGCCGATGCCGCAAAGGGCGAAAGCGACAATGGGGAGGCACCCAAACCCGTCGACAACCCCGATAATTCGATTGATGACGGGCAAACCTCCGACAACTCGTTTCTCTATGATGCGTCCATCGCCGATTTGGCTGGCGCCGATTCGTACTACGACAAACAAACCGTGCAGGTGACGGGCGAGGTAGTGGGTGAAGCCATTGCTGTGACGGGCGATGCCGACCATGCGTGGATCGTGCTGCGTGACTCTGATACGGGCTCGACCGTTACCGTATTCGTGCGTCGCAGCGATTTGCGCAAGATCGACACCTATGGGACATACGGCACGACGGGAACCACTCTGCGCGTTCGGGGCATGTTCAATCTGACATGTTCTCAGCATGAAGGCGAAAGTGACGTGCATGCTCAGGTGGTAAATGTGGTTTCGGCCGGCTATGAACATAAAGACGTCTTCAATGTCGAAGATTTCGTGCCCGGCGTCGTTGCTTTGGCTGTGGGCATCGTTTTGGCACTCGTGTTTTGGCGCATGCGGGAAAGGTCGCGTTAATTAATGCTTATGCAAGGAACTGTGATCAAACTTGACCGCGGCTACCCGCTCGTCCGCTTGAACGACGGGCGTGAGCTTCGCTGTGAGCACGCAACGGCTTTGGTGAAGGGCGCCGACGTGCGCGCGACAACGGGCGATATCGTCGACGTGTCTGCGCCCGATGGCCACGATAAAGGCATCATCGAACGCGTGCATGACCGCAAACGCGCTTTCGTGCGCAAAGATCCGACCGAGCGCATGGAGCAGCAGGTGCTTGCGGCTAATTTCGATACGGTTATCGTGGCTGAGCCTTTGGTGGGCATCAATGTGCGCCGGCTTGAGCGCGAGCTCGTTTTGGCCCATGAGAGCGGTGCGAGCGTTGCTGTCGTGCTTACCAAGGCTGATTTGGCGGAAACCGAAGTCGAGCTTGCTCAGGCACGCGATTTGGTTGAGAAAATCGTCCATGGCACGCCTGTTCTGGTAGTTTCTGCCGAAGACCTCCAAAGCGTTGAGGGGGTGCGCGCCCTGATTCCGGAAGGTCGCGTCGCCGTGCTGCTGGGAAAAAGCGGCGTCGGCAAATCGAGCTTGGTGAACCTGCTGGTTGGAAGCGATGTGCAGGCAACGGGCGCCGTTCGCGAGGGCGATGGCAAGGGTCGCCACACGACGGTTTCTCGCGAAATGATCGCGATTCCTGGCGCTGGCAGCGTTGTCGATATGCCGGGCGTGCGCGGTCTTGCCTTGTGGGATTCCGATGCGGGCATCGAAGCTGCATTCGTCGATGTAGAGCAGCTCGCCGAACAGTGTCGATTCCGCGATTGCCGACATGAAGCGGAGCCTGGATGTGCGGTGCGCGCTGCTGTGAAGTCGGGCGAGCTTCCCAAGGAGCGATATGACAGCTATCTTCGTTTGCGCGGCGAGGTTCGTGAGGCCAAAAAGCGCAATGAAGAGGCGAAGCGCATTCGTTCACGCAAGGGTCATCCTCGTCGATGGAGGGGATAGAGCGCAGGTCGCTTTCGTGGCGTCCCCGTTCCTCCATCTTCAAATCTCTACTCATATGAGCAAAAATACACATGTTCGTCGTGTGAGTTGATGACGTTATCAGGCGTTTTTTAACATTCAGCCCTAGAATGTTCCGCTATGGAAACTTTTGCTGAAATACTCCCGCATGCTTTCGAGCATGCATTCATCGACACCTTGAAGCTCGTGCCGTTCCTTTTCGTGACCTATCTCGCCATGGAAGCGCTCGAACACTACGCGAGCTCGAAAAGCATCGCCGCCGTTCGTCGCGCTGGCATCGCAGGCCCCGTTATAGGCGCGCTTCTGGGCGTGGTGCCGCAGTGCGGCTTTTCCGCCGCTGCCGCGACGCTGTATTCCGCACGCGTTATTACCCTGGGCACGCTCTTCGCCGTATTTCTTTCTACGAGCGATGAAATGCTGCCCATCATGATTGCCGCGCAGGCCCCAGCGGGGTTCATTGCTGAGGTTCTCGCGATTAAGGCCCTTTGCGGCCTTATTGCCGGCTTTGCCATTGACGTGGTGCTGCGACTTCGCCACCATGCTGTAGAAGCGATGCGTATCCGCGATTTGTGCGAGCGCGACCACTGCGGCTGCGACGATGAAAGCGATGCGCCGTCCGCGCTTTTCGATGCATGCCAAAAGCATGAGGAAAGCGCCGCAAACCGCATTGACGATTGGGGTGCCGAGTATTCGAACGAGGAAGAACGCGGGGCCGAACTTGCGTGCGCTTCCGACGAGCGACACGAGCGCGACCACGTTCATGCCCACAATAGCTCGCATGGCCATGCTCACGGCTTCGGTGCTATCGCGAAGAGCTCTTTAGTGCATACGCTGCAGGTCACGTTGTTCATATTCCTGGTTTCGCTTGCGCTTGAAATCGTTATCGACGGCGTTGGGGAAGACGCGCTCGCCTCGTTCATTTCCGCGAATTCGAACCTTTCCGTAGTGGTTTCGGCAATTGTGGGCCTTATTCCCAATTGCGCCGCGTCGGTCGTTCTTACCGAGCTGTATTTGGAGGGCGCCCTTTCCACGGGAGCCATGCTCGCTGGATTGTTGGTAAGCGCGGGCGTCGGCCTGCTTGTTTTGTTCCGCGCGAACCGTCCCATGCGTGAGAATTTCCTTATTGTCGCGGGCTTGGTCGCATGTGGCGTGGTGTTCGGATTTATTGTCGGAGTATTCGGGATTGCACTTTAGTCGAATTTTCGTCGAACTGCGTGTTTCGGCGAAATGATATAGACAATTATTCGGAAGCTGTTTAGTATAATCGTTCAGTTGAAAGGGCGTTTCTGGCGGTCGTTATTGCATAGGGGGTTGCGATCGTTCGTCGGCCGTTAGTGGCTTTTCGGCGTTCTTTTAGCATGTAAACAGTATTGTTTCAATGCGGAGGGTTTATTTAGAACCGCTAATTATTGGAAAACTGTTTGCATGCAATAAGGCCTGTGTCGTCGCATGCTTCGGCGAGGCGCGGCATAGGGGGGAATAATGGATGATGAAGGGAGGGTCGGCTTCGTTGCGTGGCGAGACCGAATCCCAGGGAGTTCGCTTGAGCTCCGCCCAAAAAAGAATTCTAGGTTACATTTCGGCGGAAACGACGCTGTCCGACGGCGTGCGCTGCTCGAAAAAGGAACTCGCTAAGCAGGCAGGCTGTAGCGTGCAAACCGTCGACAGGGCGATTTTCCGCTTGCGCAAGCTTGGCCTTGTCGAAGTTGAGGAGTGCCATGCCGAGTCCGGCGCGCAAACGGCGAACCTTTATCGTGCCAAGCGCTAGCACCACCTGGACTTTTTGCCTATAATTCGGCTTAATTGAAGATTTGCCTGCCCTCATCCCCGGGTGAGGGGCAAAAATGGCACCTGCATCGTTTCGTTAGGGGTCGCTCTTTGGTGAGCGATAGAAACGCTGCGGGTGCCATTTTGCTCAAGGGTGAATTTGTTTTGCGCCGCCCGCGCGGCGCGCAGGAATAAGGAGGCAACACCATGGCGAAACTCGATGCTGGCATGACGCGAGAAGCGGCATTCGATTTGCTGAAGGAGCACAACAAAGACGCGTTCCATATTGAACACGGCGAAACGGTTGAGGCGACCATGCGGTATTTCGCACGTGAATTCGATCCCGAGAATGAGGAGTTTTGGGGTATCGTTGGCCTTCTGCACGATCTCGACTGGGAAGAGCATGACGACGAACCCGAGATGCACACGCTGTATGCCACGCCGCTCATCGAAGCTGCCGGGGGGTCGCCCGAGCTCATTCGCGCGATTCAGAGCCACACGAGCGACTTCAATCCCGACTTGCCCAAGCCGGAGCTGCAGATGGAGAAGATTCTGTTCGCGACCGAGGAGCTTACGGGCCTCATTGGCGCGGCGGTCATTATGCGTCCCAGCAAGAGCGTGATGGACTTCGAGGTGAAATCGCTGAAGAAGAAGTTCAAGGACAAGCGTTTTGCCGCCGGCGTGAATCGCGATGTGATTCGCTCGGGCGCCGAGATGCTCGGTTGGGAGCTGGACGAGCTGTTCGACCGCACCATCAGGGCAATGCAGAGTTTCGCGCCCGATCGCGATACCTTCAAGCCTGCTGAATAACGAACAAGGCCGCCCGATAGGGCGGCCTTTCTGTTCCGTCGTTTTATTCTTCCACCGGCTGGCCCGAGAAATTGAGGCTTCCCGTGAGTGCGCGCGCTGCGGTTTCGTCGAAATCGTCTTTATCGAAGGCTTCGATCGCGCTGAAGGCGATGGCTTTCGTGCCGTCGAAAATATCCCAGAAGCTTTGCGTGCTCACTTCGTGGGTATACGGGTTTTCCCAGGGATGGCGCATGCGATTGTCGAAGTCGCTCACGCGCGTGGCATTGTCGCGGTGCGACATTGATTTGTAGAATGAGAATTGCCTGTTCAGGACGCGCGTTTCAATAGTGTTGAGCGCGCTTTGCATGGTTCCGTTCGGCGAGTAGAACAAGCGCTGCATTCGGCGGAAATCGTGCACGGCGGAAACGAACAGGTCGACGGGTGGGAATGTACGGTACGCCTTCATCGCGACGAAGGCGTACATTTTCCCAATGGTTTGCAGAGTGTGCTCGCTCGCGTGGAGCGCTTCTTCGAAGGGGCGGTAGGAGCGAATGGTGCGCCCCAGTTTGCTGAACAGCACCATTTCGTCGTATTCTCGTTCGATTTCAGCATGGACTTCGTTTCCCTGGCTGCGGTTGAGTCCGTCGATGCCTGCGTCGCAAATGGCGTATTGCTGGCAATACACGAGCGGATGCATGGCTCGGTCGAGCGAATAGTGGCACAGAAAGCCCAGCGCATAGGCGCGACCCACGGGCAATTCGTGTTCCTCGAGCACCTGCAGGCTTTCCTTCAGCGCGGCGATGAGTTTGCTGGGGGCGTCGTGATGCATGGTGCTGCCCAGTCCGAAGAATTGCTTCATGCTCGGTGAAAGAACAAGGTAGAACAGCGGGTCAGGGCCTTGGTTGCCCAGCAAGAACGCATCTTTCTCGTCGATCGATTTTCCGATGACGTGCGAATGCGCGGCATAGACGTCTTGGCCGAAGAAATCGTGGGTAAGAATTGCAGGCATGATGCCTCCCTTTCGGAAGTATGGCGCGGGGCGTTTTTACGGCGAATTGACGTTAAGCCGCCAATGCGCGCGTCCCAGTGTAGACCCCATGATATACAATCGTTTGAGCGTTTTTTCCGCAGCGCCCAGAACTTTACGCAAGTTGTTATTTTGGGCGTCCCTCCCACGAAAAAAAAGGAAGCACGCATGTCCGCAATAAAACTGACGAAGCGCGAGAAGAGCTGGATTGTCTACGACGTTGGCAACTCGGCATTCGTGCTGCTGGCGTCGACCCTTATCCCCATTTACTTCTCGGCGATTGCCGACCCCGGCAGCTCTGTTGTAGTGGCCTGGGGCTATGCAACCACGGTGGCATCGCTTTTGCTCGCGTTGCTCATGCCGTTTTTGGGCAGTATCGCCGACTTGAAGGGCAACAAGAAACGCTTGCTCGTGGGCTCCATTGGCACGGGCGCCGTGCTGCTCGCATGCATGGGCATTCCTGGCAACGCGATGGTGTTCTTAGTGATGTACGTGGTGGCGACCATCATGCTTAACGCGTCGCTCGTGTTCTACGATGCGTTCCTTATTGACGCGACCGATTCCGAAGACCGCTACGACGAGGTATCTTCGCAAGGCTATGCATGGGGTTACATTGGTTCGTGCGTGCCCTTCATCATTTGCCTCGTGCTCGTGCTATTCGGCGAGAACTTCGGCCTCGGCCAGCTCGACGCCATTCGCATTTCCTTTGTGATTACCGCTGTGTGGTGGGTCGTTTTCAGCGTGCCCGTGCTGAAGAACGTGCACCAGACGCATTACAAGGAGCGCACCGAGCACCTGTTCCGCGACGCGCTCGTGGGCTTGTGGGCCACGGCGAAGCGCATTTTCGCCGATAAACGCGTGTTCATGTTCATGCTCGCGTTCTTCTTCTATATCGATGGCGTGCATACCATTATCACGATGTCGACGAGCTACGGCACCGATTTGGGCATCGGCTCAACCCAGCTCGTGCTTGCGCTGCTGGTTACGCAGTTCGTGGCGTTCCCCTCGGCTATCGCGTATGGCCGCCTGGCGGGCAAATTCGGCACGAAGCGCATGCTGCTCATTGCGATTTTCGCGTACTTCTGCATCACGTTGTTCGCGGCGTTTTTCCTGCGCTCTGCCACGGAGTTCTGGGTGCTTGCTGTGTGCGTCGGTTTGTTTCAGGGCGGCATCCAGGCCCTTTCGCGCAGCGAGTTTGGCAAGCTCATTCCGAAGGAACATGCCAACGAGTACTACGGCTTCTTCGATATTTTCGGCAAGTACGCAACGGTGCTTGGCACGCTGCTCGTGAGCGTGTTTACCCAGATTACGGGCAATTCTTCTATCGGCGTGCTCAGCATTGCCGTGCTGTTCATCATCGGTTTCGTTCTTATGACGAAAGTTCCCGAGAAGTAGAATCCGCATCGCTCGCGCGGTGTATGCAACTTACGAAAACATAACGCTCGTTTAACAGGTGGGCGGCGGCTTAGGGCCGTCGCCCTTTTTCGTTATAGTATGGCCCCAGCACATATTTCGGGCATCGCGAATAGACGCGATACGCCGTTTTGAAAAAGGAGAGAGGTTATGGCTGAAGAGGCGAAGAATTCGGCGGCCGCGCATGCTGCTGAAATTGAGGCGCTCAAGCGTCAAATCGAAGAAATGAACAAGCGCCTCGAGGAGCTTTCTGCCGCCACGAACGCGGGCGCGCCTGCCGGGGGCGATTCTTCTGCTTTGGCTGCTTCGGCTGAGGTTGCCGGGGTTGCCGAGGTTACCGAGGTCGTCGAACCCGCGATTTCATCCGAGGCGCCTGCTACCGATTCGGGTATGACGGGGTCTTTCGTTGCCGAAACCAACGCCTCCGCGGTCGAAGCGGTTCCCGCCCCCGCCCCCAACGTGTCGACTGCCGCGCCAGAGACTTTCGAGGCTTTCCCGAACACCCCGCCGATTGAGAAGGTCGTCGATGACGACGGCAAACCGGTCGACCCCGCCTATGTTGCTGCGGCCGTTGCCGATTTCATGCCCACGTCGCAGCCTCCCAAGCCGGCGCCTCCTGTCTTCAATGGCGTTCCCTATGGGCAGCAAGGTGCGGCGTCGCAGCAGCCTGCCGGCCAGCCGCAGCAATCCTATGCGCAGCCTGGTTATGCCGCTCAGCAACCTTATGCTCAGCAGCCGGGCCAAGCAGCGTACTATTCGCAAAGCAATGGCTATTATGCGTCGAGCCAAGGTGCCTATCAGGTTCCCTACCAGCAGCCGCTCGTGCATACGAAAGACCATGTTGCCGCAGGCTTGCTTGCGATTTTCTTGGGCGTGTTTGGTGTGCATAAGTTTTATCTGGGCTATCACACCACAGGTTTCATTATGTTGGGCGTGACTATTTTGGGCAGCTTGCTCACGATCGGCATTGCGGCGGGCGTGGTATGGCTCATTGGCGTTATCGAGGGCATTATTTACCTTACGAAGAGCCAGTCGGAATTCGAACAGCTGTACGTATTCAATAAACGTGAGATGTTCTAGAGGCACGCCGCCTCTTCGTATTCGAAAGAAAAAGCAGGACGGCCGCTTGACCGTCCTGCTTTTTTTGGGAGGAGCAATTGGGAGGTGCTTTTTGGGCGCACGCATTCGCAGCTGCGGCCGCGAGTAAAGTTGGCTTACGCGTCGATGTCCTCGGAAGCGTACATGCCTGCCATGCGGCCGCCGTTGTAAGCGCACATGAGAGAGAAGCCCTCGTAGTCGCAATAGGGCGCGCTCATCAGAGTGCCGTTGTCGGCGCCGGCAACGTAGAGGCCCTTGATGGCCTTACCCTTGTTGTCGATGGCCTGCATACGGTCGTTCGTACGAATGCCGCCGATGGTTACCCAAGCGCTGGGCTCGTACTGAAGGGCATAGAACGGCGCGGTAGCAACGGATTGCAGGAAGCATGCGGGCTTGTAGAACTGCTCGTCTTTGCCGTCGGCGCAGTAGTCGTTGTACTCGTCCACGGTTTCGACGAGATCAGGCGCGTCGATTGCGTTGGCAAGCTCCTCAATGCTGTCTGCCTTAAACGCCCAGCCTGCCGCCACGGCGGCGTCGATGTTTTCCTGAACCTTTTCGAGACTCTTTCCTTTCAGAGTCATAGAGCCGGTGCGCCAGTTTTCGGCATCGGAGCCGCACAGGGTCCATGCGTCGGTTCCTGCATTCAGGCCATCAACGTAAGTCTGGTCGACAATGGCGTAATATTGGCCACCGACCAGTGAAATTGCACCGCCGAGTGCCAACGGCAAATTGGCGAAGCGACCTTCGTTGGCGAAGCGGCGGCCCTGGTTGTTTACCAGCATGGTGCCATAAATGCCAATGGAGAAGGCGGCGTTGTTTTTGCCCCACACGCCGTCGGCGTTTTGGTTGGAGCCCGAGAACTCGTTTCCGGCAATGCCCCACTGCGTGGACAGCTGGCCGCCCGCAGCGGTAACCATGTCGATGCCTTCGCCGATGGATAACACGTTACCCAAAGGGTTCACGTGCGTGCCAAACTGCTTCTGCATCATCTCGTCGTTGCCAAGAAATCCACCAGTGCACACGATGACGGCCGGGGCCTTCACGTTGACGACCTTCTTGTCCTGCTCGCATTGCACGCCGACGCAGGCGCCTTCTTCCATGAGCAGCGTTTTGCCCGTGGTGCTGAACAGGAACTGGGCACCGTTGGCCTCGCACCATTGTTGCAGCGGCCCCATGCGATTCACGCCCTTCTGCTGGGTTTTGGAATCTTTCGGGTCGGCCTGGAAGTTGCAGCGAACCGACTTGTGGCCGGCGCCGTAGTTATCGGGGCGAAGGCCGGTGGGAACGCCGAAATCGTCGGTGAACTGGTCGACGGTGGAGCCGGAGAGTTCGACTGCCTTTTTGATAGCGCCGCCGTTGGTTGCCCAGTGGGCATATTCCATAATGTGGCAGAAGGCCTCCTCGACGCCGAAATCGATGCCGGCTGCCTGCTGGAGTTTCGATCCCACCATGAATGGACCGCCCGCTATTGAGCCATTGGATACGCCGACGTCTTGGCCTTTCTCGATCACGATGGCTTTTTTGCCAGCGCGGCACGCTTCGACGGCCGCCCACATGCCGGCGCCGCCCGCACCAACGATGGCAATGTCGCATTCCATGGTCTCGTCGGCGGTTTTAATCTCGGCGGCTTTGGCGTCGTCTTTCGATGCCTTGCCTTCCGACTTCGTTGGGGCGCAGCCTGCAAGGGCGGCGCCCCCAGCGACGGCGGCCAGCGAACCCAACGCCAAGAAGTTTCGGCGGCTCATTCCTTTAGTGCTCATTGTTCCCTCCTCAATGGTATAAGGCGCGCGTTCTTCCGAACTCGGGGCGACCCTTTCGCCCGAGCCGTTTGCGCGTGGTGCGCTTGGCTCCGCCTTCGATGGGCTCATCATTGCGCCGCCGCCTTGCTCTGTCTCGGGTGAAGCGTGCGCGCAAAGGGGTGAATTCGTGCTCACCCCTCATCACCCCTTTAGTGACCTGGAAGAATGCATATGCGAAAGAAGCATTGCGTTTTGGGTATAATGCCGTGTGAAGTGGGTGCCGTGCAGTCAGCGGCTTTTTGGGAGGGTCATGTCGAAAAACCAAACGATGTCGCGGGGCGCGCGCTCGGCGGAAAACGTGCGTTTAGCGGGAGGCGTGCAGGGCGCGCAAACGCTTGGCAAGTTCGATTCCATCAGCGTCGATGCGTCGGACGATTCCGCCGTATCGACCGCGCTTCATCCTTTGCGCTTGCTCGGAATGGGCTTTTTTGTGGCATGGCTGTGCTGCGTTCACATTCCGTCTATTTTTTGCGGTGAGTCCACCGTGCTGCGAAGTGCGGCGTCTATGGGTATGCGCGTGGGCGATATTGGCATGTTTGTGATCATGGCGCTGATCGCTTCGCGCTTGGGGCCGTTGAGCTCGCAGCGCGCGATGGGCAACGTGCTCGTTGCTGCGACGACCGCGCTTACGGCGGTGCTCGGTTATGTATTTGTGCCGGGTGATGCGAATGCGACTCTCGTTTTCGTCGCGGGCATAGCTTCGGCACTCGGTGGCGCTTATTTGTTCTGCCTGTGGGCGGAAATCTATTGTCAGCTTGGCACCATGCAGATGGTGGTGTATGGCGGCGGGTCATGCGTCGCTGCATGGGCTACATATTGTCTAATTTCTACTATGACCCATAATTACTCAGTTGCGGCAACCGCGCTTTTGCCGGTGTTGTCACTCGCGTGCGCGTGGGCGAGTTTTCGCATCGTTGCTCCCGAGCGGCCCGTGCCTTGCGTCGCTGTGGAGTTTCGTATTCCCTGGAGAATCGTGGGCATTATGGCTCTTGCGGGGCTCGCATCAGGAATTTCGGGCTTTTTCGCGAATATAGACGAGGGCATGGGCGCGATTCATCGCATTTGGGCGACGGCTGTGGCGGGTGGTGCGCTTATGTATGCCGCGTTCCATGGAGAAAAATCATTCGACCTGCGCAAGCTGGCGCAGGTGTGCCTGATTGCGGCAATTGCGGCATACGCTTTTACGCCGCTTGCGTTTGCGGGGCTTGGGGCGGTGGTTTCGTTCCTTGCGAAATTCGCGTACGTGTGGTTTACCGTGTTTGCGCTCGCGATGCTCGCGAATGTGGCGTTTCGTTTTGAGATTCCCAGCTTGCGCATGTTCGCCATCGCGCGCGCAAGCAGCGAGGGGGCTATTTTAGTAGGCGTTCTTGTTCGCGATGGACTGCGCGCGCTTGGTGTGGTGCCCGATGCGTTCGCGTTGTCAGCTGTGGCGGGCGTGGGACTTTTGCTCGTTGGCGTGAGCGTGCTGGTTTGGCGCAGCGAGGAATCGGTGAACGCTGACTGGGGCGCTGCGGGCATCGATTTGGAAAGCGGCCAGCGCGCCGTTGGGCAACGCGAACGGCTGCTTGCGCGCTGCTCGGTGCTGCGCGAGCAATTCGGCCTTACCGAGCGAGAGACTGAACTCCTTGCACTTATTGCTCAGGGCAAGACGCGCGCTGAAATTGAGCGTGAGCTGTTCTTGTCTCAGAATACGGTGAAAACGCACGCTCGCCATTTGTATGCGAAGCTTGGCGTTCACTCTAAGGATGAAGTGCAAAGGCTCGTTGTCTAATGGCCTATTGGCGGCTTTGATAGCCGCAGGTCAAAGGGCTAGTTGGGTAAAACGTCGAATGACATGCCGAATGCGGTGGCCGCTGCAAGCACTGCGATGATTGCAACGAAGGCGATAAGAAGGGCGCGTTTGCCAGCGCTCTTCTTTTTTTGGCCTTCGGCGTAATGAACCGATTCCGCAGAGGCGGGCTTGGTGCCATTGATGGGTGCGGGGGCGATGAACTCGGTAATGTCGGGGCTTTTCGCCTCAAAAGGCGTGGGGTCGCAGAATTGAGCGGGGTTGGCATCGGGATAGAGAGCTGCAAGCGCGGCGATTTCGTCAGATTTTTCCTGCTCGAGGGCCGCTTTTTCGGCGCCGAATCCGGGGAGTATCGTCGTTTTGTCCGACGGTGCGGCAAGGGGAATCACGGTCGTCTTGCTGGACGATGTGGCAAGGGGAATTACGGTTGTCTCGTTCGACGAGCTGTTCGGGGCGTCGAGCTCGGCCGAGTTCGAGCCCTGAGCTTCTTCAAGCTCGTCGTGATCGTTTTCGTCGGCGGATTCCGATATGCCGCATGCTTGCTCGCTGGATTGGTCTTCCGCTGATGTTTTGTCTGGGCCGCTTTCGTTGGCCGTCGCGAACGCGTCGTGGACATCTTCGATGGGGCCGTCTTCAATGGCAAGCTCTGGTGTGCCGGGCTTTTTCTCGCTGGAGTTGGTTGTGGGGGCCTCTTGAATTTCGATGCCGAATCCTTCTTCGTCGATGCTTCCGCTGTTGGCGGCAACGAAATTTTCTGCATTGTCGGCGGGCTCGACTTTCTTTCCGCACATGAAGCAGAATCGTGCTTCATCGGGGAGTTTTGTGCCGCAATAAACGCAAAACATCGCATAACTCCTTCGCAATGAATTTTCTAGGCCCATGGGTCCTTTCGTGAATGAGCCCATTGTAGTGCGCTCGACTTTCGCTCGCTGAAAAGTCGCGAAAAGCGCAGCGACGAAAAGAGAGCCCCCTGTTTCGTCGCAGTTGTCGTTGTGGGCCTATTCGCGCGCGATAAATAGGGCGAGCCTATGGATAAAGGCGAATTCGTCTCGCTTTGCGATTGGAAGGGCGCATTTGGTGCACGTGCTGCGACCTTCGACTATATTAAGGACATGTCGTTATGCGTCGCTGATGGGGCGACGTTTTGGAATGGAGGAAGCATGCTGAGTGATTCCGAAAAAGCTCTCGCGGAAATGATGGCCGCGCAATTCATGGACAAGGGTGACGCTGCTGCCGTCGAACCCGCGGAAGGCACGGTGAAGATCACGTTCTTCGAAAAGGGCAACACCGTCGATAGCTCCATTGAGGGCATCGCTTCGCGCATGCAGTTCGATGGCTGTTTCGCGATTGACGAATATATGATTCAGCGCAAAGACGGCACACCGGTCGACGCTGGCTTTGGCGCCGACTTCAACGACGCGGGCGGTCCGGTGGCGTCGTGGGTATGGTTCTCGCGCCCCGTGAACGGTCCAGTGAGGGCGAAATTCGAAGAGCGTTTCAATGGCACGTTCGACGAAGAGGGCCTGCGCATGGATATTCCTACGGATGATTTCCTCGCTTTCGCCGATTCGGGGGCATGGAACGCATTCACTGTGGAAGACGACGAAGACGATCAGGTTTTGTTCGAATAAACGCAGCCTTCTCGTTGAATAAGGCTTAAAAAGCCCGGGATGAAGATTCATTCCGGGCTTTTTGCGTTCGAGATACAGATCGATGGAACGCATGGCGAAATGCAGGTTTAGCGTTGGAGCGCGGCTTAATGCTGGCGTGGAGTTTTGCATCTGCGACGCGGCTTGGCGCGGGCGCGCGTCCTTCGTAGCTTATTTTGCTTGCAACCGCTTTGCTTTGCGGCGTTTATGGATAAGGGCGCCCGTCAGCACGACAAACGCGGCGAAGCAGGCCAGCGCAGCGGCAGCTACGTAAGGGAACACGGCCCGATAACCGATTTTTCCTTCCTTGGGATTCGCGATAATCTGAAATGTCGCGTGCGCGTCGCCAGCGCAATTGCCGATGCCCTTCACCATGAGCGTCGCTGTGCCTTCGTTCACGTTCTCGGAATAAGACACCTCGTAATCGACGCCCTTTACAAGGGTGCGCCCGTCGAGCTTCACGACGGGGTCGGGCTCAATGGGATAGCTTGTGCGTACATGGTCGGGAATCATGTCGATGGTTGCGTTCGCCAAGTCGGCCGGAAGAATCACGAAACCCGTTTCCACGATGCCCGTATAGTCGCCTGCGCCGGTGATGGTTACGTGCACGGTGCCGGGATCGACCAGGTCGCCATCGAATTGCACGTTGAAATCGACGCCCTCGCGAAGTGACGTCTCGGTTTTCTTGCCATCTTTGACCGAGTCAATGCGCAGAGTGACTGTGGGACGCTTTTCGGTGCCGTCATACATCATATCTTGCAGGCCCTGAACGCGGGCAGTGGCGATATCGGTCGCTTCGAGGGCTTCGAGGGTCTTTTTCGCCTGGTCGTATGTTGAAAGTGCGGGGCCAAGCTCTCCGCGTATAGAGTCGGCGGCGGCGGAGATGGCGTTGCGGGAAGTTGTGGCGTCATCGCCTTCGGCGTCGTCGGCGAAGGCCGCGGGGGTGAACATGGTGGTGCTCAACACGAGCGCGCATGCGGCACCGGCAAGGGCGCGGGCGGGTTGTGGCATGGTCACCTCCTTAGGAATTCTGCAAGTATTCAGTGCGATTGATTATAGCCTGCCTATGAGAGTTCATCATGGTAAGCTGTGCGGGTATCACGAGAAGTTCCAAGGGGGAATGGCATGCATACATTCAATACGCGCGGCACGTGCTCGCGCCAAATCAATTTCGACATCGTCGACGGCAATGTGCACAACGTGAGCTTCGTCGGCGGCTGCGACGGCAATCTGAAGGCTATCTCGAAGCTCATCGAGGGCAAGCCTGTCGATTGGGTCGTTTCTGTTCTTGAGGGCAATACCTGCGGTCGTCGCACCACGAGCTGCGCCGATCAGCTGACACAGGCCCTGAAGGCTGCCGAAGCGGGCGAAATCTAACCGGAACGCATTCGTCGTTTCATCAAAGGAGGGGAGTGAGCACCGGGCTCGCTCCCCTCCTTCCTTTTTAATATGAGCAGGACATTGTCAATAGACAAAATCGGGCC
>ERZ857745.3102-NODE-3102-length-16515-cov-28.699271_pt1 | contig 16515 bp, 20 predicted proteins | sample MGYA00519699_ERZ857745 | MGnify/ENA primary metagenome ERZ857745 (study PRJEB31778, sample SAMEA3449357) | human gut metagenome | biome: human gut; feature: human-associated habitat; material: faeces | place: United Kingdom | collected 2010/2012 ...
ATACGATGATGCCTACAAGTTTATCGACACTCATCGCGAAACCAGCATGAAGGTTCTCATCGATTTCGAACAGAAACCTGGAGAGAAGAAGTAAAGAGATAGAAGAGAAGAAACATACTGCAAACGATTGCAGAAATTGGAAACGATTGCGGGAACGTTTGCAGAAAGTTTAGATGATTTTTCTTTGTGAAGGTAGCTGAAAAATGCTACCTTTGCAACAGAAATCAAGTAACATCTCTAACATTCTTAAAGTAAAAATGACAATGGAAAAGAAACAATCAGTGATAGGTATCGGCGAGGCACTCTTCGATGTGCTTCCTGAAGGAAAGAAGCTAGGTGGCGCTCCAGCCAACTTTGCTTACCATGTTTCGCAGTTCGGACTCAATAGCTGTGCGGTCAGCGCAATGGGCGATGATGAGTTGGGCAAGGAACTGGAGAAGGAACTCAACGATCACCATCTCAACTATCAGATAGACAAGGTAGCCTACCCTACAGGCACCGTCCAGGTTTCACTCGATGCCAACGGCATTCCTTGCTACGACATCAAGGAGGGAGCAGCCTGGGACAACATTCCTTACACCCCAGCCCTGGAGGATTTGGCAAAGAACTGCACCGCAGCCTGCTTCGGTTCACTGGCTCAGCGCAACGAGGTTTCCCGTAACACTATCTACCGCTTCCTCGACCACATGCCTGAGGGAGAAGGAATCCTCAAAATCTTCGATATCAATCTCCGTCAAGGCTTCTATACCAAGGAGATTATCACCGAGAGCATCAAGCGATGTAACATCCTCAAGATCAACGACGAGGAATTGATCACCGTAAGCCGCATCTTCGGCTATCCGGGCATCGACTTGGAGAATAAATGCTGGCTCCTCTTGGGCAAGTACAACCTGAAGATGCTCATTCTTACCTGCGGCGTAAACGGCAGCTATGTATTCACCCCTGGCGAGGTTTCGTTTATCGAGACACCGAAAGTGGAAGTGGCAGACACAGTGGGTGCCGGTGATTCATTCACAGGCGCATTCGTGGCAAGCATCTTGAAGGGTAAGAGCGTAAAGGAAGCTCATGAATTGGCAGTAAAGGTTTCGGCATTCGTCTGTACACAGAATGGAGCCATGCCGGTCTTGCCTAAGGAATTTACAAGATAAGCCCTTATTTGCCCAAATTATATGCAAATTATAATTATCTGTAATATATGGTTTAAGTAATTAGTTAACGTTTATAAGGTTCATAGTTAGTTAGGTTCAAAAAGTTTATTTTGTAGTAAAACCATGAAAAGAATTGTAGTTATTGTTTTGATGATGGCTGCTTGCCTGGGAAATGCCCAGGCACAGCTCCATCTGAAAGCCAACGTGCAGAACAATCATCTGTGGCGTGGCATGGAAGTTTCCGACGGCATCGTCCTCCTCACCGACCTGAGCTATACGATGGCCAACGACCACGTTACCGTGGGACTTTGGGGTGGCTGCAACTCGGAAGGCTCCTACAAGGAGTTTAACCATTATCTGAATCTGAAGGCTGGCGGTTGGGGATTCGCCCTGTGGGACACCTACAACTTCTCCCCTGGTGCCAGCTATAATAATAAGGAATACTGGAACTACTCTGCTCATACCACCGGCCGATTCCTCGATGCTACATTAAGCTACCGGTTTCAGAACGAGAAGTTTCCACTGCTCCTGAGCTGGTCAACGGTAGTCTTCGGACGCGACCGCAACAGCAACAACACGAAGCAGAAATATTCCACCTTCGCCTATGCGGAATATCCTATTTATCAGAAGGATGGCTGGAAGGTAGATGCAGGAGTTGGTGGAGCCTTCGCCCTGAACAGAGCTGGCGAGGATGCCCACTTCTTCGGAACCACGGCAGGCATCGTTCACGTATCGCTGCAAGCCTCCCACGACCTCAAGCTCGGCAACTACACCATTCCGGTTTATGCCAAGGGCATGTGGAATCCTCAGAGCAACGAGAGCTATTTCCAGATTGGAGCAGAAATCATCCGCTTCTAAATCTTCAATACACAAAAAAGTTTTATCATAACAATCATCTAAACACAGATTCATTATGAAAATCAAAGATTTTACAACAGGCGTGCAGCACATCGGCATTCCTACCAACGACATCAACAAGACCATTGAGTTTTATCATGCCCTGGGCTTCGAGACAGCCCTCCGCACAGTAAACGGCACCGAGGAAGTAGCCTTTCTCCAGCTCCACAATCTCATCATCGAGACCTATCAGAACCATCAGGCAAAGATGGAATATGGAGCCATCGACCACATCGCCATCGATGTAAAGAACATAGAGGATCTCTTCCTGGTAGTGAAGGAAGCAGGAACCTTCAAGATGCTGGATCAGCAGGTAAATGGACTTCCTTTCTGGGAGAACGGCGTAAAGTTCTTCACCATCGAAGGTCCAAACAAGGAGAAAATCGAGTTCTGCGAGAAACTATAATCAGCAGCATATTCTTTTAGATAAAAAACAGATGACTATAGCAACATAAGAGAGAGAGATAAGAATGACGAAAGTCCAGCTTGGAGCCTTTTTATAAGAGGCATCCGAGTTGGACTTTCTTTTTTCATTTTCCTCAGGAGGAACATGATGTGATTTTCCCTGATACTCCAGGGATATTAATGATGCTCAGGCACAATGGCGAGATACACCAGATCATGGTCGGTGAGATTCTCCATATAATGAGCATGGTTCATAGGACAATAATGCACCTGTCCCTGGCGAACCTCTTCTACGGCATCATCATAATGGAAAGTAGCAGTGCCGCTTACCACATAGATAATCTCGCAGTTACCCTCGTGAGTATGAAGACCAGTTGATGCACCCGGACGCAAGGTAGAATACATAATCTTCACCTTGTCATCCACATAGTTACGGGTGTCGAGTTTACCCTGTCCACCCTTGAAGCCCTCCAAGTGAGCCTCAGCAATCTTTTCGAAATCTATTACCATCTTTATAATGTTTATTGTTTAATGTCTAATATTTACTTGGCTTTTATAAATGAAGCCCTGCAGCTTACTTTGCTTTCGCAAAATACTTCCATAGCGGAGCCGCCATCAGGCTTTGCCAGATTTCTCCCTTCTCCAGCATTTCCATCACTTCATCCCTGGAGAAGAGGCGAACCTCGATATCCTCAGCCTGGTCAAGATGCTGAACATCCATGCGCTCCACATCCGTAGCCAGATAGCAATGGGTAAGATTGGTATGCGTACTCGGATTAGCCGAAATCGTCATCCACTTCTGCCAGTTTCCGCCACCGAACCCAGTCTCTTCCATCAGCTCTCGCTTGGCAGCCACCATCGGGTCCTCGCCCTTCTCTATCACTCCAGCGCAGAGTTCATTCACCGTCTTACCTATCGCATAGCGATACTGGCGAACGAAGACGAACTCTCCCTCCTTCGTGATGGCGATGGTGTTCACCCAATCAGGATATTCCAGCACGTAATATTCATCGATAATGGCCCCCGTAGGCAATTCCACCTTATCCACTCGTGCCGTGAGCCAAGGCTTCTCTATCAGATACTTCTGCGAGAGCGTCTTCCATTTCATATCTTTATCAGCCATTTTCTTACTTCCTTTAAAAAACTGGATTTTCTTCATTTAAATTGATGATGCAAAAGTACAAAAAAAGATTGAAAAACAAATAACTTACTTGTTATTTCTTTCGAAAAAACAGACTCTAAAACCTTTATGCCATTCTAAGTCCCTAATTTTAGAAAAAACAGTATCCTTGCAAGGCATAAAAATCATTCGCATAAAGGGATTTAATCAAATAAAAAGACATCATGGCAGAACATCTTATTTATAAAAGATTCCTTAATATTCATTTCCCTCTTGCTTGATCACACTCGGACCATCGATGAGTTCAGGCTGAGGGGCATTTCTGTTCACATCACCATATGCTCTGCCCAGATCGCTCATCGTAATACTGATGTTGCGGTTCACGGGTCTGTCTTTATTTAATAGACTGTGCGAAAAGAGCCACTGATAGGTTTTCTTCAGATAAAACACGCGGGCAGGGGTACCGTGATTGGCACCCTTCCACCAGTCGTATATCAATCGGGTATCCTTGCCATCCTTCACAAGTTTATCTACCACCACCTTCGATTGCTTGACCGGTACTGCCCTATCTGCAGTTCCATGGATAATCCAGAAAGGCAAATCGCCCAATCCACTCACATCCTTATACGAACAGCCGCCACACAGCGCCATGCCGGCAGCTATCCTGTCGGGATAAGTGGCGCAGACATCCATGGTGCCATAACCGCCCAAACTCATACCCAAGACATAAACCCTATTAGAATCGCATGGGTAATTCTTCTTCACCCAGTCTAGCATATCCATGATTTTCTTCGGATTCCAAGCTCCTCCCGGATTCTGCGGAACGATGGTCAGCGCATCGATATCGCGCCCCTTGACGATGGCATCAAGCGGTCCGTATCTTCTCACCTTATTCAGATTTCTTCCACAAAGACTGGCTCCATGCAGAAAGATGATGACCGGTGTCTGCTCTTGCGAATAGAAATAATCTACCGGCGTATAAACCCAGAAGTTGTAACCTCCCGGAATCTCATCTTTCACAGCTCGCAGAAAGTCGTAAGCCGACATGCTGCATACGGAAAGACAGAATAATATAAACAAAAATATCTTCTTCATTTTCTTCCTTTTTTACCTGTTTAGTATCACGCTCCCTATTTCATACCATGAACGTTCATCACACAAAAGTAAGTAAATATCAGCATATTACCAAATATCCTCCCTATATTTTTCTTTTTTTTATCCAAAAGAAAGATTCGTTTAAACTTCCAGGTAGAAAGATAAACAATGATTATTTGTGTTAAAAATCATAAGAATCACATCGGTTCGCATTATTTTTATTATCTTTGCATCATAACAAGACATATAATAAATAAATATAGAATTATGAATGTAGGAGATAAAATACCAGAGATTCTTGGCATTGACCAGGACGGACGTGAGATAAAGGCAAGCGACTACCGTGGTCGCAAGATTGTGCTCTACAGTTATCCGAAGGCTAACACCAGCGGATGCACTGCCGAGGCTTGCTCCCTGCAAGCACATAAGGAGGAGCTGGCAGCAGCCGGTTACGAGATTATTGGCGTGAGCAAGGACAAGCAGGCTCTGCAGAAGAAGTTTGCAGAAACCAAGGGTCTGCAGTTCCCTCTTATTGCCGATACCGAGACCACCCTTTTGCAGGAACTCGGCTGCTGGGGCGAGAAGGTAACCTGCGGCAGAAAGACCATCGGCATCCTCCGCACCACCTATCTCGTCAACGAAGAAGGCGTCATTGAGAAAATCTTCACTCCTAAAGAGATTAAGACCAAGATTCATGCCGAGCAGATTCTGGATTATATTCATCAATAAAAAACAATATTGACAGAATCAGATAAAATGATGACAAACAAGGAATTGATACTCGCCAATCTGATGAGGGCGATGATAAAATATGATGGTGGCGATGCGCCACGCATCCAGCATTTCGTGAAGGTACACGATTTTGCCCGTATGATTGCAATAGCAGAAGGAATGACCGGAGAAGACCTCTTCGTGCTCGAAGCAGCAGCCATTCTTCACGATGTAGGCATTCACGTTTCAGAAGCCAGATACGGCAACTGCAATGGCAAGCATCAGGAAGAACTGGGTCCTGGCGAGGCAAGAAAAGTACTGTCAGAAGTAGATGGATTCACAGCCGCACAGATAGAAAAAATCTGCTGGCTCATTGCCCATCATCATACTTATCAAGATGTTACCAGCCTCGACCACCGCATTCTGCTCGAGGCAGATTTCCTGGTGAATTCCTTCGAAACCCACCTTGCTCCTGAAGGCATCATCACCTTCCGCGACCATGTATTCCGCTCGGAATCAGCTATCAGTATGCTGAATGATATGTGGGGGCTGTAACGAAAGCTACTTTCTTGGAAAGAGCATCATAGAGGGAAGGTGAAAGTACAATAAACTGCTGTTATGTGTTTTAATTAAAATAATACCTTTATTCTATTTCACTTCTGTCAGTTTGCCCGTCTGTGAGTCAATGATATAACCATGAAGATTGACGTCTTTTGGTACGAGAGGGTGTGTACGGATCGTATTGATGGTATTCCTTACAGAATCCTCTGTGTCGTGGAATCCCTCCAGCCAATGGTCGAGGTCGATGCCGCAAAGCCCGATGGTATCGATAACATTCTGATGGATGCCACGTTTGAGCATCAATTTCTTCATCTGCTGTCCGTTCATGTGGCATGCACCGCAGTTGGAGTGGGCAATGACCATGATTTCCTCTACACCCAATTCGTAGATGGCTACAAGGAGACTACGCATGGCAGAGTCGAAAGGACTGATAACCAGTCCACCGGCGTTCTTGATGAGCTTGGCATCTCCGTTCTTCAGACCCAAAGCTGCTGGCAGAAGCTCAGTAAGGCGGGTGTCCATACAGGAAAGAATGGCAAGTTTCTTGTCCGGATATTTACTCGTAAGATACTTTTCGTAAGCCTTACTGGCTACGAAGTTTTCATTATACTTGATGATTTCTTCTATAATCATAGTCGTGTAAATTGAAATGTGAAACTAAATTTTCCTATTTCTCAGGGGTTGGCTTGAGGTAAGCCATGAATTTCTCTGGCTGATAGTTGAGAACCAGCTCATCCGGGAACTCTGCTTTTTCTACCAGTGGCATAATGTTGCTGTAGTCGGCAATCATCGTAGAGAAGTGGGCATCACTTCCGAAGATGACTGGAGTTTCATACTTCTTGGCAAGTTCCAGCAGTTCCAGATTATTGGGAGCAGCCACAGTCTTGTGGCGGATGGGAGCCATGGAATGGTTGTTGATTTCAAGCAAGGTATGCGTCTCCCTGGAAACTTTCATGAGTTCCTCGAAATCCAGTTCTGCCGTACCATCGCCGGGATGAGAGATAATCTGCACGAAGGGATTGCGCATGGCATTGATGACACCCTGCGTATTCTCCTCCTTACTTCCTCCCTGCCAGCAAAGGCTATGGATGCCTGCTATTCGGATATCCAGCATACGCCAGTAATCCTCGTCGAGATCGATATCTCCCTTCGTATTGAGGATGTTGAGTTCTGCTCCAAGCATCAGTTTGATTCCATAGAGCTGGCGTGGAACACAATGAAGGTTTCTGAAATAGATAGGATCACAGGTACCCGGGATATTGGGACCATGCTCTGTGATTCCCAAGATATCCAACCCTTTCTCCTTTGCTGTCAAGGTCATTTCCTGCAAACTGCTGAAGGCATGACCTGATGCTATTGTATGTGTATGAACGTCTAATAATGTTTTCATGGGGCAAAGGTAACAAATATTTATAGATTACACAAGAAAAAGTACTATATAATGCTCGTTTTATAAAAAATTTTAATTTTATGGGATTTTTCTTGGCTATTTAGCATTGTATATTGATTTTTTTTTATCTTTGCAAGTACAATTCAAAAGATTGATTATTATGCAGATATTATTGGCAAATGCCAAAATCATGTTTGAGAAGGCAGACAGGAAGCCTATCTCCGTGCCACTATTCCAATCAGTTGCCAATGACTTGGCCAAAGAAATGGCAATGATGAATGTAGAGGAATTGGCTAAGCAACTGGATTGCAGCAGCAAGATTGCAATGACGAACTGGAAGCGATATCATGATTTTATGGCTGCAGAGAAGAGGCCTGCTATCCTGGCTTACAATGGTCAGGCATACAAACATTTGCGTGCCAGTTCTTTGAGCGAGGAGTCGTTAGAGTATGCCCAGAAACATCTCTGGATTACCTGCTTCCTTTATGGATTGCTTCGACCGTTGGATGGCATCGTACCTTATCGTATGGAGCATTGCGTATCGCTCGAAGCTACAAACGACAAGCCTATCAATCAGTTCTGGAAAGACAAACTGACAGATGTTCTCATCGATAGTGTGAAAGCTGATGATGGTATACTCATCCATCTTTCTACAGAGGAATATGAACATCTGTTCGATTGGAAGAGAGTATGTAAGGAGATAAAGGTCATTCAGCCACTCTTTTATGTCCGCCAGAAAGACGGCAGATTGAAGATGCAGGCTGTATGGGCTAAATCTTGCCGTGGAGCCATGGTGAGTTATATCCTGAATAATCAGCTTCTTACTCCAGAGGAACTGGCAGGCTTCAGTTACGAAGGTTTTGAATATGAGCCAGAATTAGGAGAAGCTGCTTTTCCTCATTTCGTTCGTTGAATAGAACAAAAGCAAACGAACGTTATAAAAGGAAGATGCTGTATGTTTGGATTGAATGAGAGCACCCAATATATCATAGAAGTATCATCATTTTACGATTGTACAACTAAAAAGTGTATAGTTGTACAACTAAAGAGGTTATAGTTGTACGACTATAGGGTATACAGTTGTACAACTAAACAGGTTATAGCTGTACGACTAAAAGGTGTTGTCACTAGGCTCAGCAGAGGTGCTGACTGCAGTCAGAAGACCTGCTGACTAGGCTCGGCAGAGCTGCTGAGCCTAGTGGAAATGTCTGAGAAGGTATATGCTTGTACTCTAAAAGACGCTTGGTCTGACTCCTGGAAACGCTTCTTTTAACTCTCGGAGACGCATCCTTCAACGAGAAGAGACGCTTCATTCAAGTTAAGGAACCGATTTCGTCAACCTAAAGAGCCGTTTCAACAACTACGTTTTACTCCTTCTTCCACAAACGATAGAGCGTTATTGGACCTTCCTTGGTAGCATACATTCTGGCAGCCGGTTCCTCACAGAGATCATTCAATACCTTATTGGCATGATAGCGGGTGACACCGAATTCACGAATCATATCCTTCACCGTGATATACCCCTGCTGCTGACAAATCTCTACAATATCAGCAAACTCCTTATCCGCCTCTTTTGGAGTAGATTTCACACTCCAATACTGTCGGCTGCAGCCATTAGAGTGGCGCTTTAGCCTCTCCAGAAACTCCTTCGTGGGCTGAATTTCCAAGCCGCAGATATCCACCTCATTGGCTGGAATCAGATCCCCCTCATGATAGGTCCTTTTCCATTCGATTCCATTCTTGTCCTTATGCTTCACCATCCCCAGTTTTGGCTTGACGATAAACATATCGCCTACCCTCACCTCGTTGCCATCCGCCAGGGCATAAAGCGTTTCATCCTCCAGCGTTTCCAATGCAGAGATAAAGGACGAAACGTTCATCGCACAATGATCGCGAACACGCTTTTCCATCTTCTCCCTGTCAACGACATCCTGTTTCACGAACATCGGATGTATCTGATACTTACCGCTTTCGTCCTTCAAGGGCGTGCGATGCTCCAAATAATTGATTGAACCTGTTGCTCTAGCCATATTCTTAGTTGTTTTGATTCTTTAAAAGATTATGCGCAAAAATACTGATTATTAGCGAGATAAGCAATTATTTTGTGTTAACTTTGTTAAAAGATAGAGTTATAAATGGGTGTTTTGTGATAAAAGATAGAGTTATCAGACTCTTTACATTATGATTATCTGTGTAAAAAATCAAATCAGCAAGTATACCAGAAGTCTTAAGACGTTGATATACTTGCTGATTATATTATCCCAAGCAACGAGACAAGTAGCCAATGCAACAAGTTACAAAATCTATATTATCACTATTCATATCTTCTGTTTTTACAAGGCTGCAGCCACCCTTCTTACTTTTGCCAATCTCGTCATAAAAGTAGAATCACTTTTAGTCGATTGCAGATTATATCTCATCTGCATTTTCAACAAAGGCTCAGCATTCACTCCAAGTGCAGCCTCAAAGAGCAGGGCCGTTTTTTCCGTTACTGGGCGACGAGCATTCAGAATTTCGTTCAGGGCAGAATAAGCGATCCCCATTTCCTCCGCCAACTGGCGCTGAGAGATTCCACGGTATTCTATCTCATCCTTCAGAACATCCCCTGGATGCGTAGGAAAAGCTGGAGTCATCTCGTTTGCTCGCATTTCCTTTGTTGTTTTATTATCGTTGCTCATAACTATATTATTTATAATGGTTGGATGTTGCAAAGATAATATTTTAATTCGATATTCACAAATTTTGTGAAGGAAACTTTTGCATAACAACTATAATTGTGATTATCTGTGTTAAAATTCACAAAGAACACCTCATTTCTCATTATTTTTTATTACCTTTGCCCCAAATAACAATTTAAAACAAAGGATATGAGCACATCAACTCATGTGATTACTCCCGATTTGCAAGCGAAGCTTGACAAAGCGAGAGAAGAAATTCATAATGGACAATGTATCACATTGAAGTCGCATGATGATATTGACAAATACTTTACGAGTTTATGATTTATACAATCATTACTTCCAGGAGTGCAGAAGATGTCATCAAGAAATGGAAGAAATCCAATCCAAAGCTATTCAAAAAATACCAAAAAATCTATCATGAACTGGTAGATCACCCAAGAACAGTACCTGGTAAATTCCTTGCAGGAATGTAGGGTGCTGGCCTATCCACAAATTACCGAAGAGTTTTTCGAAACTTTCCTTCTGATTACAGTCATAGTAAGAGTAGAGCATACTGAGAAACAGGCTTTTTCCAAAACGACGGGGACGGATGAAGAAGAGATTGCGAGGCTGCTTCTCCAGCTCTGGCAAAAACATCGTCTTATCGACATAATATAGATTCAGACTCATCACCGTGGCGAAATCAGACACTCCGTATGGTACTTGTTTTACTTGCTATTTCATCATGCTATGAAATTTAACCAGTTTATATGTGCAAAGTTACGGCTTTATTTTGAAACAACCAAAGTTTTCACTGCTTTTTTGTTTAAAATCGAGTAGCAGGAAAACGAAGCAGTTTTCTTCCTACTCTCGTTTTCCGAACTCTTACACCACCGTACGTGCCGTTCGGCATACGGCTGTTCCTATTTTTGGTGCCACTCAAGATATATCCTCATTAAAGTAGATTTCTCTTGGCATATGTCCTACTAGTTTGACCAAGTATCTCCACAAGCCAACTTATTCTTGCAGTCTGCTACTTATGGCTTTACATTGATAAACTTTTGGTAGTCAGCTTCACTTATTTCAAAATATTGTTTGTCAATGTCCGCATCATGCGAGTTCTTTATGAACTTAAATCTGATAGAACAACCATCTGTTGCTTTATAAATAATGAAAGACAGTTTCAGTGGATACAACTTACTCATAGAAGTCTGGATGATGTCTTCGTCTATTATATTTCTTTCTAATTCACTTTTCATTGGAGCTGGAAGATTCAATATAATTGGTGAATTGGAAAGGTTTCGAAGTTTCTTCATATCTTCCTCGGTAAACATTAAGAAAATCTTTTCTTTCCAATATTGCCAATCTTCACGAATATTAGGATATCTATATGCTCCGTTATATTTTTCCCATACCAAAACATAATAAGGAATATTATTTAGTTTTATAGTTTTAAATTGAAGACTAATAATATTGTTAAAACAATCTGACAAGAAGATGGCATTTTGTTTTGTCTGAGTTCTGATTTTTTTGCTAAGTTTTTTAGCTTTTATGCAGTTAACCCAGTCAATCCATTCACCTGTATTGTGGTCATAAGCCCAACCAATAACTTTGTTAAGTATTACCCCTTCATTGTTAAAATAAACTTTAGACCGGTTCACTCTTTTTTGTCCTAAGCATGTTATAGAAAATACAATGCAAAGTGAAAGAATTAAATAACGTTTCATCTTATCCTAATTTCCGCAACACTATAATTTAATACTTTTTATAAGCACCCTAGCAACAAAAAGTTGCACAGATTTTTGACATATCAGAAATTTCACTTATTTTAGTGTTGCATTTAAAAACAAATAAAACTCTGAATGACATGGCAAAAGTACAAATAAAATCTGAGAAAATCACTTCTTTTGAAGTTTTTTTCGATTATAGAGTTATTTGATGCTGCAAAGTTACGACTTCATTTTGACATACCAAAAGTTACCACTACTTTTTTGGTGCACCCTTATCATTTGACTATAAATCTCAAAAACTACAAGAAAAGTTTGGCTGTTTCGATTATTCAGCGTATCTTTGCTACAATAATAAAAGAAAGGAAAGCTATATGGAAACAAAAGAAAAGAAGATACAAGTTCATACTATAGACAACAAAGACATCGACAAGTTTTTCCCTGCTCATAGCGAGATTACAATGTCTCCACTTCCGAAAGGACACATAGCACGACTCGCTACCATCCACAAGGTTAAGATTCAATAAAAAACTTCAGGGGGAGTATGCCCGCTATCAAAAAAAGATAAACATAAAAGTAAAGTTTAACATAATATTCTTGCAAAAATCAACTTTTATGTTTATCTTTGCAGAAAAATTATAAGTTATATGGAAAAGAACTTATTAATAGAGCTATTAGAAACTGGAGAAAAAGTCAGCCTTTATTCTCCAAGATTCGAGGGTGAGGAATATACCGAATTTGAGAAATTCCTTCTCACCTATAAGGACCAATATGCCCAAGATGTACAAATCCTCATTAGAAGGATTGATATTATCAAAGAAAATGGTGCAGAAGATAGATTCTTCAGATATGAAGGAAGCAAACGTGACAGGGTGATGGCACTACCCTCTCATCTTGATACATCTAATTTAAGATTGTATTGCCTTAATATCAGCCATAAGATTTTAATCTTAGGTAATGGTGGTATAAAGAAAACTCAAACATATCAAGAAGATGTAAATCTGCATAGAGCCGTACAAAACTTACAAAAGATAGACATTATTATAAAGAAACTTGAAAATAGAAGAATCATAACAATCAATGGTACAAATTTACATGGACCACTTGAATTGACTATAGATATCGACTATAATAAGGAGGATTTAATATGAAAACAAATAAACTGATGGATGAAATCCGCAAGTCAACTCCTGCGGACACAAACAAACAAGTCGACTTATGCGTTGCTATTGCCAACAGAGTCTTTGAACTATTACAGGAACGAAATATGAAACAGCGTGATTTCGCAAAGGCTCTTGGCAAGACAGAAACAGAAGTGAGCCGTTGGCTGAGTGGAACACATAATCTCACTTTAGCTACAATCGCAAAGATGGCGACGGTTCTTGGTGATGATATCATTACCACAACACAGAGCCATCGTCCATACAAACTTCCAAATACGCAAAATGTAGCTATGATGGTAGCTGAGGATATGTGCAAAAAATAGTCATACAAATAATAAAAAATCCCTGCCATAGGAAACCTATCCTATAGCAGGGATTTTTCTATTGGGAATCATCAAGAATGACTTAACTGTCAATTCTTAACTATTAACTATCAATTCTTAATCACTAATAAATAATCACTAAACATTATTTATACTCTCCCCAAGCCTTGATGTCGATATCCTCCAGCTTGGTGGTGCAGAATGCATAGATGAAGGCACTCGCCAGACGGCTGTTGGTAATCAATGGCACGTTCAGGTCGATGGCTGCACGACGAATCTTGTAACCATTGCTCAACTCGCTGCTGGTCAAGTTCTTTGGAATATTCACTACCATATCAATCTCATGGTTGTGGAGCATCTCCAAAGCCTTAGGCGCACCGCCTTCTGCCTCCTCTGATGGCCAGAGCACACGGGTGTTCTCAATGCCATTCTCGGTGAGGAACTTGCTACTACCACCAGTTGCATACAGCTTGTAGCCATGCTTAACCAGCATCTGGGCAGCATCGAGCAAATCTACCTTCTGCTTGGCAGAACCTGTAGAAAGCAGGATGTTCTTAGCTGGAATGCGATGACCCACAGAAAGCATACTCTTCAGAAGTGCGGTAGATGTATCGTCGCCCAAGCAACCTACCTCACCCGTACTGCTCATATCCACACCCAATACTGGGTCTGCCTTCTGCAAACGGTTGAAGCTGAACTGAGATGCCTTGATACCTACATAGTCGAGATCGAAGAGGTTCTTGTGTGGCTTCTCTACAGGCAAACCGAGCATCACACGGGTAGCCAACTCGATGAGGTTGATCTTCAATACCTTGCTCACAAATGGGAACGAACGGCTGGCACGTAAGTTACACTCGATAACGAGAATATCATTGTCACGAGCCATGAACTGGATGTTGAACGGACCGTTGATGTGCAACTCCTTGGCAATCTGACGACCAACTCGCTTCACACGACGAACTGTCTCAACATACAACTTCTGAGGAGGGAACTGGATGGTAGCATCACCTGAGTGAACACCGGCAAACTCGATGTGCTCGGAAATCGCATAGGCAATCACCTCGCCATTCTTTGCCACTGCATCCATCTCAATCTCCTTGGCATGTTCGATAAACTTACTTACTACCACTGGGTGATCCTCACTTACATTGGCAGCCAACTGCAGGAATCGCTTCAGCTCATCCTCGTTAGAACATACGTTCATCGCAGCACCCGAAAGCACGTAGCTAGGACGAACCAATACAGGGAAACCTACACGCTCGATGAAGTTGTCGATATCCTCCATAGAGGTCAGGGCGCTCCACTCTGGCTGGTTGATGCCGTTGTTGGTCAACATCTGAGAGAACTTGGCACGGTCCTCAGCGTTATCGATGTCCTTGGCAGCAGTACCCAGGATTGGCACGTTCTGTGCATCCAGGTGCATAGCCAGGTTGTTTGGAATCTGACCACCGGTAGATACGATGACGCCATGAGGCTGCTCCATCTCGATGATATCCATCACACGCTCGAAGGTCAACTCGTCGAAGTAGAGACGGTCGCACATATCGTAGTCGGTAGATACGGTCTCTGGGTTGTAGTTGATCATCACTGAGCGCCAGCCTTCCTTGCGGATGGTGTTCAATGCCTGAACGCCACACCAGTCGAACTCTACAGAAGAACCGATGCGGTAAGCACCTGAACCGAGTACGATGATAGAACGGTGGTCGTTCTCGAAGGTGATGTCGCTCTTCACGCCTGCGTAGGTTACATAGAGGTAGTTGGTCTGGGCAGGATACTCTGCTGCCAGGGTATCAATCTGCTTTACTACAGGCAGGATGCCATAGCTCTTGCGCTTGTTGCGAACCAGAAGGGCTGCCTTGTGCATGTTGCCCAACTCCTGCTCCAAGCCCACGGCACGGGCTACCTGGAAGTCGGTAAAACCGTAAACCTTAGCGGTGCGGAGCAAATCCTGGTCAAGAGTATTGATGTTGCACTTCTTCATCGCCTCGTCAATGTCGATGATATGCTTCAACTTCTCAAGGAACCACTTGTCAATCTTGGTCAAGTCGTGAATCTGATCTACGGTATAGCCCTTGTGCATTGCCTTTGAAATCACGAACACACGCTTATCTGTTGGCTCGCGCAAAGCTGCATCGATATCGTCGATTTCAAGTTCCTTGTTCTCTACGAAACCGTGCATGCCCTGACCAATCATACGAAGACCCTTCTGGATGGCCTCCTCGAAGTTGCGGCCGATGGCCATTACCTCACCTACTGACTTCATAGATGAACCCAACTCCTTATCTACACCACGGAACTTAGACAAGTCCCAACGTGGAATCTTACAAACTACGTAGTCCAATGCTGGCTCGAAGAAGGCAGATGTGGTCTTGGTAACAGAGTTCTTCAACTCGAACAGACCGTAGCCCATACCGAGCTTGGCTGCAACGAAGGCAAGAGGATAACCAGTAGCCTTAGATGCCAAGGCTGATGAACGGCTCAAGCGGGCATTCACCTCAATTACACGATAATCCTCGCTCTTAGGGTCGAAGGCATACTGCACGTTACACTCACCCACGATTCCGATGTGACGGATAATCTTGATGGCGAGGGCACGGAGCTTATGATACTCAGAATTGCTCAGGGTCTGAGATGGAGCGATGACGATACTTTCACCAGTATGGATTCCCAGTGGGTCGAAGTTCTCCATGTTACAAACTGTGATACAGTTGTCGTAACGGTCGCGAACTACCTCATACTCAATCTCTTTCCATCCCTTCAAACTTTTCTCTACCAATACCTGTGGAGAGAATGAGAAGGCCTTCTCTGCGAGCTTGTTCAACTCCTCCTCGTTATCAGCGAAACCAGAACCGAGTCCACCCAAGGCGTAAGCAGCACGGATGATGACAGGATAGCCGAGCTCAGCAGCAGCCTTGCGGGCCTGCTCGATGTTCTCGCAAGCCTCGCTCTTGATGGTCTTCACATTGATTTCATCCAGCTTCTCTACGAAGAGCTCACGGTCCTCAGTATCCATGATAGCCTGAACTGGAGTACCCAATACCTTGACATTATATTTCTCCAGGATGCCCTGGCGATAGAGTTCCACACCACAGTTGAGGGCTGTCTGACCACCGAAGCTGAGGAGGATACCGTCTGGATTCTCCTTCTGGATAACACGCTCTACGAAGTATGGCTGCACTGGCAGGAAGTAAATCTGGTCGGCAACACCTTCTGATGTCTGTACGGTTGCAATATTCGGGTTGATGAGCACAGTCTCGATTCCTTCCTCGCGTAATGCCTTCAATGCCTGCGAACCAGAGTAGTCGAACTCGCCTG
>ERZ857745.3121-NODE-3121-length-16445-cov-5.440207_pt1 | contig 16445 bp, 9 predicted proteins | sample MGYA00519699_ERZ857745 | MGnify/ENA primary metagenome ERZ857745 (study PRJEB31778, sample SAMEA3449357) | human gut metagenome | biome: human gut; feature: human-associated habitat; material: faeces | place: United Kingdom | collected 2010/2012 ...
CCTCGCTGTGCAGAATCCCGCCGTCATGGCCGCAGACTGTATGCAGCTTGCATCTTTCTGCGTAGGAATCATTGCCGGACAATCCCAGCAGCTGGGAATAGTAATCCCGGATTTCCGGTGTGGTGCTGTTGTTCTCCACCACGATGATCTCGTAGTTGCTCCAGGTGCTGTTCTTCTGAATAGAAGTAATACATCTCTTCAGATCTTCCACGTGATCCTTGTTGGCGATCACGATGGAGATCTTCGGATCTCCCAGAATCTGATAGCGGATCCGGAAAATTGTGGCACAGGCTCTGGTACTGGTGATCTGAAAATGTTTGAATCCATGCTTTTTCAGATGATCCGCCACGGCACCCTTTGCCGCCTCGATGGCATAGGGCTTTGCGTCAATACTGGCGGCGGTACTGCCCGCATGGCTTCTCCAGTAATACATCAGTCTGGGCACATGTACGATCTTTTGTGCTCTGTCCGTCAGACGCAGGATCATATCGTGGTCCTGCGCACCGTCAAAAGCCGTACGGAACAGTTCCTCGCCTTCCAGAAGTTTTCTGGAAAAGACGCTGAAATGACAGATATAATTGTTGGCCCGCAGATTATCCGGTGCATAATCCGGCTTAAAATGCATGGTCAGCATTTTATTAATATTGTCCTCCTGGAAGGTGGTCTCATCACAGTACAGATAATCCGCACCCTGTTCATTGATTTCCTTGACATAGGCATACAATACGGAAGGATGCAGAATGTCATCCTGATCGAACAGTCCGATATAGTCTCCGGTGGCCAGCTTGTAACACTCATTGGTGTTGTAGGAAATACCTCCGTTATGGTCCAGGTGCTTATATACAATACGGCCATCTGATTTCGCCGCGTACTCCTTGCAGAGTTCTTCGATGTAAGCATGTTCCGCATCGGAACCGTCCGCCAGACACAGTTCCCAGTTCTGATAGGTCTGGTTCATGACGCAGTCCAGCATCTGTATCTGGAACTCTCTCTTGTTATTCCACAACGGCACGAGAATACTGATCTTCGGCATATAGGGGAATACCGTTTCTTCCTCTTTCTTCCTCTGCTCCGCATCGGGAAAGCTTCCGGTACCGTAGGATTCCATCAGGCTCTTCTGGTGACTCTTGTTACGGATCTTCCGCAGAATATCTTTGGGACCACCGCAATGAGACAGCCGTTCCTTCTGTCTCTGAGCAAAATGGATCACACTTCTGGCAGGTCCTGTAGCCTTCCAGAATTTATTTTTCTTGATTCGGTCCAGTTTGAACTGCAGATCTTCCTTCTCCGATTCCAGTACTACGATCTTGTCCGCCAGATCCGCACATTTTTCATGCTCTCTCTCGTAGGCTTCCTTATAATTGATCTCGGTGTTGCTCTCTGACATATGTCTCCTCCGTGATGCTTTCACCGCATTTGAGCGGATCATGCATCTGTTTTATTCTTTTGCTGCCGGAAGCTCTACGGTCAGATATTTTCCCGTAGTATTCCAAAGTTTCAGCTTGCTGACACGATTCACCACAAGAACAGCGATCGTATAGTTTCCCGCCGGCAGTTGTTCTCCTTCTCTGAGGACACAAAAGCCGCCCAATGCCACATTTTTCTGATCCGGAAGATTTTCCTCCAGTTCCTGTCGGTAGGCAGGCATCAACTGCATGGACCACACATCCTGTCCTTCTGTTTCCCCACAGGGAATCAGCAACAGATGTTTTTCATAGCAGGCATTATCGTCTCCCAGAATTACACTGTATCCCTGGATCCGCTCCGGTCCCGCTGTCTCTACTCTGGCCATCAGGCAGTTATCCCTGCGGATCTTCTGTAATTCCTCTCCGCCAGGAAGTCCCCTTTTCCAGAAAGGCTCCTGTAAAACATTCCGATCTGTCAGATATGCCGGAACCACACGGCTGTCCAGTCCCTCCCGGTTCAGCCCCTTCGGGTAAAAAGGATCCTCTCCCCGGAACTGTGGATGCATCTGGTAGAGCAGTTCTCTTTCCTGTACCAGACGCTGCATTTTCTCAGGACTTTCATCGCTTCCCCGGCTGAGAGATTCATGGTGATATGCAAAGCGGTCGTTCCACACCACATTGTAGTATCCCATTTCCAGAAGCCGGAAGCCCAGTTCCACATCATTATAGGCTACCCGCAACACTTCCCGGAATCCTCCGGCCTCCCGGAACACCTCTGTCCGGATCAGGAGACAGGCTCCCGTCACGGCCACACAATCCTGTGTAAAACGGTTCCGTCCAAAATAGTAGCTTCTGTCATCCTCCATAAACTGTAGCTTATGCACCGGTCCCACCGGCAGATTGACAATGCCGTCATGCTGGATCTTCACGGAATCCGGATAATAAAGTTTCAGTCCCACACTGCCCACATAAGGCTGCAAGGCTCTGGACACCATTTTATCCAGCCAGTCATTCTCACATAATTCAATATCATCATTTAAGAACAGCAGCAGCTTGCCATCTGCCAGTTCTGCGCCACGATTACACATGGTGGAAAAATTGAACTCCGCAGGCTCATATACATACCGGATCGGTGTTCCGGCTGTCCGGATTTCTTCCACCAGCTGTTCTGTTTTTTTCCTGTTTTCCTCGTTACTTCCGTTATCTATCAGCAGGATTTCCACCGGAACACTGCCCTCCGGGCGTTGCGTCAGCGACCGCAGACATTTTCCCAGTACGGAAGGATTATCTTTGGAAGGAATGATCACAGAGACCCTAAGCTCTCTGGCGAACAGTTCTCTGGCTTCCTCTGCCGCTTTGGCCGCCAGTTCCACGGACAGTTTTGCGGATTCCGCTGCCGTCCGGTACTCTTCCCAGGGGTTCTGCTCATCTTCCGCTTTCTCCCGGCTGGTTTCTGCCGGTCCCTGCAGTCCGATTCCCGCAGTACCAAAAGTGCCGTGAAACAGCACTTCTTCCAGATGTCCAATGGTATGACAGCCTCTCTCAAATCCACCGGCCGCCAGAAACAGCCGGTCCATCAGGGGACGGATCTCTTCCGCTTTCGAAAATACTATTTCCCTGCCGGTGCTCTCTCCTTCTGTCACAGCCCCGGGCTCCCCCAGTTTCTGCAACAGTCTGCTCCGCACTGCCACGACGCTTCCCACATAGAAGAAAGCCCGGTAGGTATCCGGAGCCCAGCAAGGCTTGAACCAGGGGATCACACGCTCTCCGTTCTCTGACAGCAGATCTTCATCTCCATAGACGATCTCTGCCTCCGGATGCTTCACAAAATACGCATTGATCCGCTCCACAGCATTTTCCGCCAACTGTCCTTTCTGCTGCCTGTAGATCACGAATTCCGCAAGACCGGCTCTTTCCCCGATCTCTGTGACCACTGTTTCCGCAATCTTTTTTTCCTGCTCCGCAGCCCATTGCGCGTAGGTCACCCGCAGCTTTGCCAGTTCTGCTTCATACTTTTTATCCTGTTGTCTGACAAGCATCTGCTTTACTGACGTCCGAATGCTCAAGTTTCCTGTCTCCTTAGAAAAATTTTTTCACCGCTCCCGCCATGTCACTTGCCACAGCAAGGGGAATCTGCACGATCTCCATTTTCACAGTCAGGATGTTCTCTGCCTTTCTGTCCAATGCATCCACACGGATCGTCAGATTCGGATCCTCCGTGGGAAATACCACGCTGGGATGCTCCGCACCGTCTGCGGACTTTAAGATTTTTCCATTGGTGGTAACGATCTTTTTGTCCTGCACAGGAACCGGCTGTCCGTTCATGGTAAGCTCCCGGATTTTACACACGCAGGCGCACATGGCCGGATCCAGCCGTAAATAATGGACATTTCCATCGAAATTCACCGTAAATTCCGCCTGTTTTTCCTCTGCATAGACGTTCTCCGGGAAATAGGAATTTTCTTCGGAAAATCCCTGTCCCTTGTCCTCATAGATCTGTACCCTGAGTTCTCCCTCCGTCTGACGGAACCGTCCGATCCATTCCGTGGGCTTATAAATTTCGCCGCCTAAGAGATTGCGGATCTCACCCATGGACAATTTCTGTCCGGTCACATATTTCTGAAATTCCATCTCCTGCTCTCTGTACTGTCTGGCTTCGTTTTCCGTGATGCCCAGACGATCCAGAATACGATCCAGTTCCAGTGCATTACGTCTTTCATCTTCCAGTACATAACAGTATACAGCCCGGAAGGCCAGAGCTCTGGTCTCTATGGGACGGTCAAAAGTCCATTCATAATCAATCAGTGTCCAGTGGTCACCATCCACCAGAATATTGGCAAAGATCAGATCAAAGTCCGCCACCGGCACATCCTCCCCGTAGCCCACTCTCTCCAGATATTCTGCAAACAGGTTGTGAAATCCCTCCACATCCTGTCTGTCCAGGCATTCGTCCATCAGTTCCGACAGCGGTCTGCCCGGCACGAACTCAAATTCCGCATAAGGTATGCCGTTCTCTTCTCCCAGATGGCAGACATTGACATCCAGACTGCTTCCCGCATACCGTTCCTTCAATTTTTCATAAGCCTCCGGCATATGACGCACATGGGCTTCCGCTTCTTTTGTCAGCGGATATTTTCGGACCGTCTTACAGCCTTCCTTGTCCCGCAGGATCTCGGTGCGGATCCGGAAGCTTTCCGCACGGTCATTGGAATATCTGGCATATTTCAGATCCAGAGGTGCTCCGATCACCGCCATATAGGAATTGGAAAAAACGGAAAACAATCCTTCCTCCACAATTCCGTCAAAAGCACTCTTCTCATCGAACAACAGCATTCTGTCCCGGTCAAAATTCCGCAGATTGTTGGACAGCTCTCCACGTCCTGGAAGATAAGCATCGGAATAGACTGTGGTCATAAATTTATAATCGGGATACGGATAATAAAAACTGCGTTCTCCCACACCGCAGGCATCGAAAATGCGCTCCAGCTTTTTCCGGGAAAACGTGCGTACCACACCGCCCTCCGGATAATTTTCAATGCCGGAAAACCAGCTGCCCAGATGATCTTCCTTGCATCCGGCAAAATATTTCAATCCGTATTTGTTCTCAATGGCAATCACGATCCTGCCGTCCGGTGCCAGATGCTTCTGCAGGATCTTAAGGAAATCCTCGTAAGGCGTCTTGCCGCCTATGTAAGCCTGTCCGTACTCAAAAACACCGATCAGACAGATATAGTCATAGTCTGCGGGAAGTTCCGGTTCCACATCCGTGAAATTGCCCACATGGATCGTCACATTTTCACATTCGCTGTGGCGGTAGGCGTTGATCAGGCTGCGCTTCTTCGAGAGATCCACACAGGTCACTTCCCCGGCTTTTCTTGCCAGTGCACCCGTGATGGCTCCGCATCCACTGCCCACTTCCAGCACTTTCTCTGTTTTCTGTATGGGAAGGAAATCCACGATATTTTCCCGGAGAGCAGACAAATGATACAGGATCGGCCAGCTCTTTCGCTCCGCAATGATCCTGTCATATTCCACCGTACTGTATTTTTTTACAATGTCTAAGATCTCGTCCTCCACACTGCCGTCGCAATAATAATCCTCGCCGGGATATTTATCCAGATTCAGTGTGATCTTCCCGATGGTCTCTGTCATTCCTTACTTCTCCTCCGCATCCCATACTTTTGTTTCGGAATCCATATCATAATATCCTACGGTGTTCTTGTCCGATACCACCGTAATATTCAAGGCATCATACAGTCTGTGATATACCTCGAAGGTATCCTGATTGTAGCCGGTCACTCCCAGAGACAGCAGATACTCACCACCCTGTAAGTTCATCTTCTGGGTAAAAGTCACATTTTTCACCTCTCCCGGCTCCACGCTGTCCAGAAAAGCCTTTTCAATCATGGTATTTGTACCGGTGATCTCCACACCGATGACGTTTTTTACAGAAAATGCAAAAATGGGGGCCGGAATATGATCCATAAAACGAACCCGCATATGGATGGTAAACATACTGCCCTTCAGGATCGCATTGGTGGGAACCCCTCTGTCATCCGTAATGTAAAATTCCTCAATCTGTGCCTGCTTCGTACCGTATTCCAGGGCATTGGGATTCTGCCCCTTGGCCTCCATGGAAGCCTGGGAAGCATCGGTCCCCTTCTCATCTGCTTTTTGGGCAGCTGCTCTCTGCAGGTCTTCATCATCCAGCAGACTGGCAGTCTCTTCTCCCACACTCTCCGGGCCGTCATACTGTCCCACCAATACCCTCTTGTAGGTGTCGATCATAGCCTTGGGACTGCCTTCGCCCAGGATATTTCCCTGATTCAGCAGATATACACGGTCACAATATTTGCTGATACTGCTCAGATCATGACTGACGAACACAATGGTCTTGCCCATCTTCTTGAATTCTTCGAATTTATGATAACATTTTGCCTGGAAAAATACGTCACCGACACTCAGAGCCTCATCCACGATCAGGATCTCCGGCTCGATATTGATGGCCACCGCAAAGGCCAGCCGGACGAACATACCGCTGGAATAAGTCTTCACCGGCTGATAGACGTAATCTCCGATATCCGCAAAACTTAAGATCTCCGGAAGCTTTGCCTCGATCTCCTTCTCGGAAAATCCCATCATCGTCCCGTTCAGATACACATTTTCAATGCCGTTATATTCCATATTGAATCCGGCACCCAGCTCCAGCAGAGCGGAAATACGGCCATTTACCAGCACTCTTCCCGAAGTGGGATTCAATACACCGGTGATGATCTTCAGGATCGTGGATTTACCGGAACCGTTGGTACCGATAATACCCACCGTTTCTCCCTGATAGATCTTCATGTTCACACCCTTCAGGGCATAGTGAAGCTTATGCTTCGTCTTTTTTCCGAAGCCGAAAGCCTCCTTCATCCGATCTGAGGGCTTATCATATAGTTTATAGATCTTCTGGACATTATCGACTTCAATGGCCAGCTTTTTCTTTTCCTGCATCAATTTTAATCCTCGCTTATCAGCGTTACACTGTCTTTGTCATACCATATGGCCAGAGAACGGTTGGCCTCGTTATTTTCATCCTCCGAGAGGTCTCCCATGCACAAAAACCAGGGCTTGTAGTGATAAGGTTGCAGCTGTACATCATCCTCATCTCCCAATAGCTTCTCCACCCGTTCCAGATATTCCTGATGGAAATTATACGCTTCTCCGGTATGCACATAGTAATAGGCCCCATAAGCCGAATAATGTCCTGCCTGATTGGGTGACACCTGAAAGATCATGATAAATTCCAGACCCATAATCGCATAAAACCACCACACTGCGGCTCCGTTCCAGTTCGCCAGCCATCTTGCCGCGCTGCCTGATGCCTTCTTCTGCAGTCTTTGCTGCAGCCAGCCACACCAGTATATTTCGTTCAGGAACAACAGCAATAAATATGTGATCTTCACCGCATTCAGAGTTCTGGACAATCCGGCATGTCCGAGGGAATACAGGCTTGGGGTGTAACCGGTGGCATACAGGCAGAAGGACCACAGAAGTACGACTCCCGGATACCGGAAACGATACTCCGTCTCCTTAAGTGCCTGCCAGATCAGGGGTAACAGCATCACCATTACCATAAGAACAATAGATCCCGTAAACTCTGGAAGATGTTTTACTCCTTCCAGAAAAGATCTGCCGATGGACTCCAGGGGACTGTATCCCCAGCCGACATAGCTGCGGGCCCGCACGGAATTGCCCGGTGCCGCTACATTCAGCCCAAATCCTATAATGTATACCAGCGTAGCAGGCAACAGCCACAGTCCCTTTTTCCGGTGTTCCACTACCACACTTATAAACAGAATCGTCAACAGCGATAAGAGTCCCTGCAATGCCGTGACAAAATTGCTTCCGGCCGTGATCATGGAAAGCAGTATCGAGGCCGTAAATAGCAGCCCGGTAGCAGTTCTTCCTTCTGCTCTCTCCAGGCAGATTGCCACAGACAACATCAACAATCCAAAGCCGTGCATTCCCACGTAATGAACTCCGCCGTTATACCAGTAGAAGCCACTCTGTGCGGAATAAATAAACATAAAGACTGCCACTGTAATCACTGCCTGTGCTGCCAGGCCGGTCCACTTTTCCATGCCCAGTACTTTCCGCAGGATCACATGGGTAAATGTCATGGTACCCGCCAGCAATAGCAGCAGGATGAACACTGGACCGAGGAAATAATACTGTTCTCCCCAGATTGCCGGCATCAATGCCATAAAGAAAATAGAAGAATAGGTTCCCTGCCACGCATACCACTGCGTTCTGGAGCAATCCAGTGCACCGGAGATGGCAGCCCATTTTGACTGTTCCTGTTCCATGGCAGCTCTGGCAAATCTTCCGAAATTGTAATCATCATAATACGGAACCGCATAGACTGTCAGACGAAACAATGGAATCAGCGTCAACAGCAGCAGTCCGCAGCATCCCACGGCCAGCAGGATCTTTCCCGGCTTCCATAACCAAAATTTTCTAAATTTTTCACGAGCACCCTTCAATTACTTTCACCCTTTCTGTTTTCCCCACAACAGTTTTGTAATGCAGCTCCTCCCCACAAGGTTCTTCATCTATAAAAGTTTTGCTATGCTCTGTTTTTTATAATACGATTTCTCCGTTCTTCGAACTCTCGAAATCGTAACAATCATTCGTATTATAGCACGTCTGCGAAATGTACCTTCAATCGTTTGAAAATAACGGCTCCCAACCCGAACAGTACTACCGTTACGATCCAGAAATACATGGTGGAAAAGAAATCCTGGAAAAACCATTCCTTCTCATAAATAGCACTTCGATAACCGTTTACAATATACACCAGCGGATTCAGCTTCAGAATCGTGATCCAATTGCCGGACAGGGAATCCAGATTCCACAAAATAGGAGTGGCCCACATGCCGATCTGCAATCCGATACTGATGATCTGAGACAGATCCCGGAAAAATACTACTACTGCACAAGTCGTATAGCTGAGTGCCAGTACAAAAATGAACAGGCAGAAGCTATAGTATACGATCTGTATCGTATATATGGTAGGATAATACCCGTAAATTGCTGCCACAATCAACAGCAGACACACAAAAAATACATGAATAAAGGTGGCTGCAATAATCTTGATGATAGGCAGGATACTGATCTTAAATACTACTTTTTTCACCAGATAGTTATATTCCAGCAACGCATTGGTTCCATTGTTTAATGCCTCACTAAAATAGAACCAGGGTACAAGCCCAGCCGTCAGGAACAATACAAAGGGTACTTCCACACCCTCCCGCAGGGGAGTACTCGTATTACCCATGATCTTATCAAAAACAATGTAATACATAGCCACCGTGACCACCGGCTGTGCCATAGCCCATACCGCACCCAGATAAGATCCCGCATATCTTTTTTTGAAATCATTTTTGGCCAGTTTCCAGATCAGATGACGGTTCTGGAACAGTTCCACCGGCAGTCCGGTGAATTTATCATACCAGTGAATAAAAGCAACGCATGCCGCCGCGATCACTACGCAGGAAATGATCTTCTTGGCCAGTTCCTGTCCCGGATCCGCCGCAGGTCCCGGATTCTTATGGAATACAATGAGCACCGCCATGATCACTGCCGCTGTCACAAACAGGGCAATACCCGTTTTCTTACTTACCTTCATTCTCTTTTTCCTTCACGTACTGTTCCAGTGTGCCCCACTTGGTATCCTTCTCGGAAAGCGTCAGTTCCATACCTTCGGGAATCGGCCATTTTACACCGATATCCGGTGTATTGTAAGCAATACCGCCCTCATCATCGGGATGATAAAAATCCGTACATTTATAGCAGAATTCCGCATAATCCGACAGTACCAGAAAACCATGTGCAAAATTCTTCGGGATAAAGAACTGCTTCTTGTTCTCTTCAGACAAAAGCACTCCGTACCACTGGCCGAAAGTCCTGGAACCTTCCCGCAGATCCACTGCCACGTCATAGACTTCTCCGCGGATCACGCGCACCAGCTTGTCCTGAGGAAAATGTTTCTGGAAATGCAGTCCACGCAATACACCCTTCTTGGAAGCGGACTGATTGTCCTGTACGAACACCTCAGGAATTCCCGCAGCCTTGAAATCGTTATAATTGTAAGTCTCCATAAAATATCCTCTGGCATCTCCGAATACCGTAGGAGTAATGATCTTTAATCCTTCAATTTCACAGGTTTCTACTGTTATTTTACCCATTTATTTCGTCCTCACTCTTTATTTTTATTGACTATTCGTAGGTGATATTCATGTCCACACGACCTTCGATGCCGTCCACTTTTCCCTTGGAGGTATACTGCCAGGTCTTATAATATCCCTGATATAACGGAACACTGCGATACTCTGCCAGCCAGATATGATAGTTTTCCAGTCTTGCTGTCTGCAGATTATTGTTGTACCAGTTACGGCTGGCATAGACACCCGCCGTGTATCCGGCATTTTCTATGGTCCTGCAGAACGCTTCACATACCAGTGTTCTGGTCTCCGCATCCAGACTGTCCGCACGGCCGTTACCGCCCGCACCTTCGGTATCGATAAATACCGGATAGTTCAGCCGGTAATCCCGGATCAGTTCGATCACCGCGGAAGCCTCTTCCACAGCTTCCTTCTCATCCACAGCCTGGGTGAAAAAGTATACGCCCACCGGAATTCCTGCGGCCTGTGCACCCTTCATGTTCGTCACGAACATGGGATCTTCCACCAGGCTTCCGGTTACTGAACCGCGGTATCCGGCACGGATAATGGCAAACTGCACTCCTGCATTTTCCACCTTATCCCAGTCGATCTCCTTGTTCCATTTGGAGACATCGATACCGACCTTTGCATTACCGGACGTGGTCTGCAGCTTCTGGATCTCTGTCTTGTCCGCATCTGCCAGAGCATCTGCCACGGCGCTGTCCTCGGCTTCTGCATCCACTTCATCCTCCGTCTTGATCAACAGGGAAATATCGTCAATGGCCAGATACTCCACTTTATCCTTGACGTGAACTCTTGTCTCACTGACCGGAACCTTATATCCCTCAATGGGAAGGAGCTCAATATAATAGTCTCCGGAATCCAGATCTCCAATGTAAATGATACCGTCCTGATCCAGATCCTTGTAATCTCCCAATCCGTCCAGTCGTACGTAGAAGCTCTCCCCGGTCACCGGACTTCCTTCGTTGTCCACGATCTGGATCCGCAGATCCTTTTCTATGGAGGTGGCTACCAGAGATAGACGGTTGCTGTTATCCTTTGCAGCTTCCAGAATTGGATTTACTTCCTGATCAAAAAACGTATTATCTTTTAAAAATGCCTTCAGATCATTGCCGATCTGACCATCCGGTGAGACCGTCTCTTCTGCCTGATCGCCATTTTCCGCCGGAGATGCACTGTCACCCGCTCCGGCATTCTGAGTGCCGGATGCCGGCGGTCCGGAAGCTGCCGTAAACTGCTCCCTGTTGACATACATGACCAGCAGTGCCACCAGCAGGATCACCGCCATGGAGGCCAGAATCGCCATTTTCCGCAGCTTAGAGTCCATTTGCTACCTCTACCAGATATTTTCCGTAGTTCGTCTTAAGCAGCGGCTCTGCCAGAGCAAGCAGCTGCTCTTTGTCAATGAATCCTCGCTTGAAAGCGATCTCTTCAATACAGGAAATGTACAGACCCTGTCTCTTCTGGAAAGCCGCCACAAAATCTGCCGCATCCAGAAGGGCATCATGATTGCCGGTATCCAGCCATGCAAAGCCTCTTCCCAGTGTCTCTACCTGTAAACTGCCTCTGTTCAGGTACTCGTTGTTGATGCTGGTGATCTCAATCTCTCCTCTTGCAGAGGGCTTTACATTCTTTGCGATCTCCACTACAGCATTGTCATAGAAATACAGTCCGGGAACCGCATAATTGCTCTTGGGATGCTCCGGCTTCTCCTCGATGGAAAGTGCCTTGCCGTTCTCATCAAATTCCACTACACCGTATTCTCTGGGATCACGCACATAATAGCCGAAAATAGTTGCGCCCTTTTCTCTGGCAGCTACTCTGCGCAATACTGCGGAAAAGCTCTGTCCGTAGAAAATATTATCTCCCAGTACCAGTGCCACTCTGTCATTACCGATGAAATCCGCACCGATGATAAAGGCATCTGCCAGCCCGCGGGGCTGATCCTGCACCGCATATTCCAGGCGCATGCCCAGCTGTCTGCCGTCTCCCAGTAATTCCTGAAATACCGGAAGGTCTCTTGGGGTGGAGATGATCAATACCTCTCTGATATCTGCCAGCATCAGTGTTGACAGGGGATAATAGATCATGGGTTTATCGTACACCGGCATGATCTGCTTGGAAATCGCTTTTGTCAGGGGATACAGTCTGGTTCCGGAACCTCCCGCCAGTATAATTCCTTTCATTTCGTCCTCCGATCCGCCCTTTTCGGGCTTCTTTTTACTTGTTTTTTAACACACCGAATGGGAACGACGTTCATCGTTCCCATTTAACAGGTATTCTTTACTTTTCTTCGTACATCTCATTGTAGTACTTCTGGTAATCACCGCTGGTCACATTATTCATCCAGTCTTCATGCTCGAAGTACCAGGCGATGGTCTTGCGGATGCCTTCCTTGAACATGGTCTCGGGATACCAGCCGATCTCTGCCTTGATCTTGTCCGGTGCAATGGCATATCTTCTGTCATGTCCCTTACGATCCTCCACGTAAGTGATCAGGTCGTTGTTAATATGTGCCTTGCGGGGATCGGAATCCGGAAGCATCTCCTGCAGAGTCTCAATGATAATGTGGATGATCTCGATATTCTGCTTCTCATTATGTCCGCCCACATTGTAGGTTTCGAACAGTCTTCCCTGTTCCTGTACCATATCGATAGCCTTAGCATGGTCTTCCACATACAGCCAGTCACGGACGTTCTTACCGTCACCGTAGACCGGAAGCTTTTTGCCATGCAATGCATTATTGATGATCAGAGGGATCAGCTTCTCAGGGAACTGGAAAGGACCGTAATTGTTGGAGCAGTTGGTAATGTTGGCAGGGAAATGATAGGTATCCATATATGCCTTCACCAGCATGTCCGAGCTTGCCTTACTTGCGGAGTAAGGGCTGTGGGGATCATACGGAGTGGTCTCATAGAAGAATGCATTGTCATCATCGGGAAGAGATCCGTAGACCTCATCTGTAGATACATGCAGGAACTTCTTGCCTTCTTTGAAGCTGCCATCGGGAAGCTCCCAGGCTGCCTTGGCACAGTTCAGCATCACTGCAGTACCCAGGACATTGGTCTGTACGAAGATCTCCGGGTTGCGGATACTTCTGTCTACATGGCTTTCTGCCGCAAAATGTACCACACGGTCGATATCATTCTCTGCGAAAATTTTGCTGATGGCATCCTTGTCACAGATATTAGCCTTGACAAAGGTGTAGTTCTCACGCTTCTCCACGTCCTTGAGATTCTCAAGATTGCCTGCATAGGTCAGTGCATCCACGTTGATGATACGGATTTCATTATCGTATTTTTTAAACATGTAATGAATATAGTTGGAACCGATAAAACCGGCCCCTCCTGTTACCAGATAAGTTCTCATTTTTTCTCCGTTCTGCGCACAGCGCACATTTTTTGTTATAGATAGGGATATTTTACCATAAAACGAGCAGGATATCAACACGGCTCCTCCGCACTTCGTGCTCTCGGATCCGTGACACACATTCGCATTCCGGGCTATCGCCATTCTTAGCGCCGGGTATTAACACGGCTCCTCCGCACTTCGTGCTCTCGGACCCGTGACACCCATTCGCATTCCGGACTATCGGCATTCTTAGCGCCGGGTATTAACACGGCTCCTCCGCACTTCGTGCTCTCGGATCCGTAACACCCATTCGCATTCCGGACTATCGTCCTACATGCTCATGTGTGTTTCATCAGCTAATGGCCAGCCGGTTCCGCCTGCAAGCAGTCTCACCGGCTGGTCATTGCTGATGTTAATATCCCAGGTAGCTGAGGTTCAGATCCACATTGCCGCTGATGCCGCTGACTTTTCCTGTGGATTTGTATTGCCACAGATCATAGCGTCCGGTGTAGGTGGGTGCTGCTGCATACTGGGCCAGCCAGATCTTGTAGCCACTCAGTGCACTTGCATCCATCTTCTGGCTGAGCCAGGTCTTGTTGGCATACACACCTGCGGTGTATCCTGCATTCTGAATGGTATTGCAGAATGCCTTACATACTGCCGTTCTGGTAGCGGAATCGATCTTATCACCTCTTCCGCCGCTTCCTTCCACATCCAGGAATACCGGATAGGAAATCTTGTAACCGCTGATACGGTCCAGTACCATGGAGGCTTCCTGTACTGCCTCGACCTCATCCACTGCCTGGGTAAAGAAGTATACACCCACTTTCAGTCCTGCTGCCGTAGCTCCCTTGATGTTGGTCTTGAAGGTAGGGTCATCGATCAGTGCTCCCTGAGAGGAACCGCGATAACCCACACGGATGATCACGTAGCTGACACCGGAATTCTTCACGGCGTTCCAGTCAATTTTTCCATTCCACTTGGACACATCGATTCCCATGGTGCCGGAACCAACTACCAGAGATCCGTCACTGGCAAAATTGTATTTTGCGCCCTGAATGACCTGTTCTCCGGTAACCTTGTTGCCATCCGCTGTAAAGAAATAAAGCTTTCCGTCCAGTGTCTGCCATCCGGTGTATTTCACATCACCTTTGATAAAGAACTTAGAGGCAGTAAAGTAATCCGCATAGACTGCTTCACGATAGCTGTCACCATCCTGTACATACAGCTGTACACCGCTCTTGTCTTTCAGCTTGGTAGTTTTATCTTCTCTCGCATTGGAAGCCTTTACTGTTACTGTGCACTTGGCTTCCACCTTGTTGCTGCCTTCTGTATACGTTACCGTTACCGTAGCACTTCCCGCTTTCACACCGGTGATAGTAATGGTCTTGCCGCTTACAGCCACAGTTGCTATACCGGTATCGCTGGAAGCCGCACTTACGGTTCCACTTCCGCTGACTTTTGCGGTAACTGTATCCGTTGCCTTCTGATAAGTCGTCACTGCCGTTTTATCCAGAGTAATTGTCGCCGCCGGAGTCGCTGTAGGGGTTGCCGTAGGAGTTGCCGTAGGGGCCGCTGTCGGGGTTGCTGTTGCCGCCGGGGTTGCTGTTGCCGTCGGGGTTGCTGTTGCCGTCGGGGTTACTGTCGGAGTCGCTGTGGGCTCTGCAGTCGGGGATACTGTCGGTTCTTTTGTAGGTTCTGCTGTGGGCTCTGTTGTAGGTTCTGCTGTCGGTTCCGCTGTTGGTTCCGCTGTTGGTTCTGCTGTAGGAGACACTTCTGCCATCCGCAGGAACTTACCGCTGTAAGCCACCGTTACGGTCTCCGGATCGGTAATGGTATCCTTGGATACTTCTTTATAAGTATTGGCAGTCGCGGTACTTGCCACCCACTGCACAGTATCCTGCAGTGTGGACTCTACAGTAGTATCCTTGATCTGTGTATCCTCTTTTGCAGCATTGATCTCAGATTCTTTCTTGATCTCATTGGAGACATCGACCTTTTTATAGGCGATATCTTTCTTTACTTCTACTTTCTGTGCTGCTGTCGGCAGAACATAGTCCTTGTATTTATCATCCGTCAGTGCGTTTACCGCTACGGAGTAATTCCCCGGCGTAATACCCTTTTTATAGATAATACCGTCCATATCGTCATCAGTCCAGGTCTCGGTCTTGCCGTTGGGATCTGTGATGGTTACGCTGAAGGGTACGTTGGAGATCAGCTTGCCGGTCTTTTTATTGTTAAATTTGATCTTCAGATCCTTCTGTACAGAGACCAGCTCCAGTTCTACCGTACCGCCGTTGGTGTACTCTGCCTCTTCATATTCTTTCTGTTCTGAGGGAGAACGCCAAGTTCCAATTTCTCGTAATTCCTGTATTCTTAATAAATTGCTATTAAGACTATCTATCCTTTGTTGAATGCGTTCTTGCTGCTGCAAAAGCCCCATGATATTTTGAAGGGAAGGAAGGTTCCCTTGTTTAAACTGCATATCAAAAGCATGAGCTTCGGCCGCATCTCTGGCCTTGACTGCCTCCGCAAGCTGTTTCCCCATATCCATATAGTTAGCTTGCTCTACGCTTAAATCACGCTGGCGGATTTTCTGGAAAACCGTATGTCGGAGCGGCTGGCGCAGGTAAAGCGGGATAACGACTATCTGGATGAGCAGGAGCGAGAGGTGCGTAGAGAGGTCGAGAGCGTGGGGCAAACCGCTGCTGTCCGCAGAATGCAGGAGCCCAGGGCAGCTGAGTCCGAGTTGACAGAGCTTTTGCGGGAGTTTCTGGCTTGAAGTGCTGTGCGTTTTTTGCTACTCTTATAGGAAAACAGCAGACGGCGCGAATACGCCGGATGAAAAAGAACCCAGGCGGTCGAAGGAACGAGCCGCAGAAATGAGAGGAACATATGAAGATTGTAGTATTGGACAGAAGCAGTGTCGGTGAGGATGTCTCCGTCGAAGCGATAAAGC
>ERZ857745.3122-NODE-3122-length-16418-cov-2.801320_pt1 | contig 16418 bp, 18 predicted proteins | sample MGYA00519699_ERZ857745 | MGnify/ENA primary metagenome ERZ857745 (study PRJEB31778, sample SAMEA3449357) | human gut metagenome | biome: human gut; feature: human-associated habitat; material: faeces | place: United Kingdom | collected 2010/2012 ...
CGGTGCAACACGTATTTTTCCCTGCGGCGATAGAGCGCCACGTCGTATCGGCGCAGCTCGCCTTTGGCTGGCACTACCATCATCACATCGTGGCGGTTGCGAAGCATCGGCCACATGGAAATACCCGCCGGAGGCCCCATGTAGAAGCCCTCGGTCGCCAAAACTTCTTCGATTGTGCGTGGTTTTCCTGCCGCAGAGGATATGTCTTTTTCGCTCGTCATGAATTCGCTGTCATCAGGCGCCTTGCTGTTAGACGGCTACTCGTCCACCACGTCGGCGGCGCGCAGTTTGTCCAGAAAATCCGCGACATCGGCACGCGCCGTATCGCCGGAAACGGCATATTCGGTTTGCAAGGCTTGAACCAGCGCGTCTTCCGTAGTGTTCGCGCCGAGCTTTTCCCAAAGAAACGCGCCGGTGCCATTCAGGCGAATCATGCAATGACGCTCCATGCTGGCCTCGCCCACCGGCACCACAACGTGCTGGCTGCCAACTTTATTCACAATGAAGCCGTCTTTAATTTTCATACTGGTGTCTTTCGTCTCGGCGCAATCGTTTGTTTTCATTATTGCACAGCGTCATCTTGAATGCTTCTTCAAAGGCGGCGGGGGTTGGCGTGCAGCGCAGCACGTAGAACGCGACGCTAGCCAGGAGTTTGTCTAACAAATCAAGCTGGCGGGCGGCCAAAAGCGGCTCTTTCGGCATGAGGATTTGGTTCATGATGCGAGAGACGATTTCCCTGTCGTCGTACAGGCGTGTTAGGCAGTCGGCCTCGCCCTGTTCGCAACGCTCGATGAAACAAACGGCGCGAAGGGGAACGCTCGTGTTGCGCCCCCAGTTTTCCTTGCCGCTGTATGGGGTGCCGTATGCGATAAACCGGCCCGCTGGCTGGTCACAGGCGATGTCGGCAGTTTCTTCATCAAAGGGCGCAGCAGAAGGTGTGGGCGTGCGTGGGCTCTCTTCGCCAGGCATCGCGCTTGGGGTTTTTGCGGCGTTTCCGCTAGGAGCTTCACTGGTGATTTCACGGGTTTTCGCGTCAATGTCTCCCCCGCTTTGCCATCGCAGAATGGGCTTATCGCCGTTCACCACCGTTACGCGCTCGCCTAGCGCGCGCACCCACTGCGCGATGTGGGTGCTTTTGCCCGTGCCGCTTTTCGCTGTGAACGCGAAGCCTTGCTCCGCATACGAGATGATCGCCGCATGGAACAGGAACGCGTTGAAATCGAGCATTCGCGTGCAAATTTTGCGGTAGAGCGCCAACGATTCGCAATATGCGGGCGAAAATGACCCTTTCTCGTCATTCTCGGCTGCAATTTCTTCGGGCGTTGCCGCTACCGAAATATCGCAATCATCGGGAGAGGTGTCGACTATGTAGTTCGCGCAAAGCCGCTCGGTGAACGCGTAGCGGTTCTCGATGGCGATAAGAACCTCGGCAATTTGGATGCGGAACATAGACTTTGCTCCTCGGAAGGAAGACGGTGAGTGTGATATGGCGGCGGAAATCATAGCGCTGCGTTTATTGCACCGTTTTCAGGCTTTTTACGCGGCGCGACCGTCGTTGTTTTATTATAAAGCGTACTGAACGTGCGCACGCTTGGCCGCAAAGCGCGCAACCGATTTCCACTGTTGTCACGCATGCTGCAACGAGCAGCGAGAGGAAGTGCCCGTGGAGCTTTCTGCTGCCGAAGAGTACGCAATCAAGATTATCGCTGCCGAGAGTGGTATGCAGCGTCCTGCGGGCGAAATGCTGGCTGCGGTTTCAGCTGCGGGCGAGGGCAATTCTGCGCTTGAATTGGGGCCTGGACGCGAACATGACCCAGCGGTAACGTTCGATTCCGCGCCCACGATAGCGTACGCTGCCGAACCCGCCCTTGCGATTCCCGATGGTTTGTGGCCGGCCGTGCGCGCCGAGCTGGTAGCGCAATCGGTTATCGGCTATCCGGCGCACGCCGTTGAGTTTCTTTCGCTCAATCCCGCCGACCAGGCTGAATATCTTGCGCTCGCTGGGAAAAACCTTTCGAGCTGGTATCGCCTCATGATGGCGCAAGACAGCGTGCTCGCCGAGTTTCGCCAGGCAGGCATCCCCGTTGCCGTGCTGAAGGGTGCGGCCGCTGCGGCGCATTACCCGCAGCCAAACAGCCGCAGCATGGGCGATATCGACCTTATTGTGCCGCCCGACCATTTCGAGCAAGCATTTTCGCTCATGGAGCGCTTGGGATGGGAAAACGATATTGAGCTTGAAATCAATCCGCGCCACGCGGGCTTCAAGAAGGCGGGCTGTCCCGAAATCGAGCTGCATCGGTATTTCAGCACATGCACCAATAAGCAGCAGGCACATTTCCTTGACCAGGCCATTTACGACGCCATCCCGCGTGCCGAATGGACCGATGTCGCAGGCTTCAGCGTGCCCGTGTTGCCGCCGCTCGAGAACGGCCTGGTGTTGCTCGCGCATGTCAACCAGCATCTAGGTTCGGGTCTGGGGCTTCGCCAGATTCTGGATTGGCAGATGTTTGTTGACGCGCACTTGACCGACGAGCTTTGGGAGCGCGGCTTTCAACATGCGGCGCAGCAGATCGGCATGGAGAAGCTGGCGGTCACCACAACATGGCTTTGCCGTACCTACCTGGGGCTTCAGACATCGGCAACGTGGTTTGGCGAAGCCAACGCGCAGCTTGCGAGCGACCTTCTGCTCTACATCATGCAGCGAGGGAACATGGGGCGCAAGATGGAGCGCGGCGCGCGGGCAACCCGCACGGTGCTGCACAACCTCCGCAGCCCCGCGGCCGTGGTTCGCTATCTTTACGAGGGCGGACGTGCTCATTGGGCGCCAGCGCGCAAGCACGCGTGGCTTGCTCCAGCAGCGTGTCTCTATCAAGTGGGGCACGTTATTCGCAAGGGACTCTCGCGCAACGCGAGCATGAGTGAGCTCGTCACCGACGCACGTAGCGCGCAAGAAGACATCGACCTGCTCAAACGCCTTGAGGTTACCAGGATGTAGGAAAACGAAGGCCTAAGAAAGCGACCGCCGCTTTTGACGAAGGTTGGGAAAGCGGCTGCGAGATTGATTGTTGGGAAACGGACGGCAACCCGAAACGGTGACCCTAAAAGGACCGCCGTGCGAAACGAGAACCGGGAAAATCACAGCCAACAAAAATGAAGGATGCTAAAAAAGCGGGTCCCGGGAATCGTCCTGGAACCCGCTTCGGTTGTTCCGCTGCCGAGCAGTAGGCGCGTGAAGGATAGGTGGCTTAGTAGCAACCCGTCCACTTTGAGCCATCGGGCTCAGTTTTGACGCCGGGATCGGCGCCACCAGTCGGGTCGCTGCCGGCAGAATTGCCCGAACCCTTATTGGATGAATCGCCATCGCCTGCGTTCGAGCCGCCCGGCTGGTTGTCCGGAGTGGAGCCAGAGCCGCTCACGCTCGGAGCGTCGCCGCTTGAAGTCAACACGCCAGCGGAGGACTCGCCCGTCGCAGCATCAGGGGAATCCCCGTACACCTCGGACGCATCAACCTCGTTGTCGGCCGTGCCGTCACCCGACGCATGCATTGCGCCTACGCCCTTAGAAGATGCGTCGGAGGCAGCTGCAACAGCGCTGTCCGTTTTCGACGCAACCTCATCTTGGCTCGAGCCGCCCGATGCCATCAAAACGACGAGAATCACGACGACGACTAAAATCGCCGCGCACGCGCCGATAAGTACATTACGTTTTCGCGATCCATAGATTTAGTAACCCTTCGCTCAATCAGTGGAAATTCGCAAATAAACGAAGGGCGGACGCAAACCGCCCGCCCTTCGAGTTATCTAGCGACTAAATGTCCGGAAATGCTAAGTACCCTAGCAAGCCCTCGTCCGATACAGCATAACGCTATAGGATTACTCCCAGACGTCTTCCCCATCGCCCGACTCAATACCGCCTGGACCGCTAATGCCGCCAGACATGCCAGACGCAACAATAACGTCGCGGTCTTCCAACTCGATGACATCCAGCTCGGGGCTCTCGTATTTCTTTAGCATTTCTTTTGCTCCTCTTCTAGACCGCGGCTTTGATTTGCGTAGCTTAATCTTTTCCGACCTTGCTTGCCATAGGATGCGCAAGAATCACATCTGCGACGCCAGTAGCCAGAGTTGTTCATAACATTCGCCTGGTCAATAACCATTGTGCCGATGTTATGGATAACGTAATAGCTGGTCTCGCCCTCGATGCCCTGATCGTCACGCTTGATGGTGCCGGTCTTGCCAGCACTCGTGTCGGTAATAGTCACGGTGCCCTCGTTCAGGATGGTCGCTTTCGCAGTGCCCGTGCCACCGTTGAGGGTATGTCCATTCAGGTCAAGCGTAATCTGCTTTGACGCATTGATGGTGATGTTTTCCGTAGTGTCGTTCAGCAGCTGAATTGTCTCGCCGTCCTGAGCCGCGTCAACGCCAGCCTGCAAGCTCGTGTACGCCTTCGTGCCGATCTGCGCCACGCCGGCAACAACGTCGTACGTGCCATCGCCGTTGTTGACAGGAGCACAACTTTCCGCACACAGGTCGACGGAGACGGCAGACGAAAACGTACCGCCGGAAACAGCGACGGTCTTAGCGGAGTTGTCGAAAGCCAACTCCTGCTTCGTCGAGTTTTGCAGCTCGTTCCGACCGTCATCGACGATGAACCGCCTCCGAAAAGCTTCCTCTAAATCAGATAACAAATCGTCCCATTGGGGCAGATTCCCAATGGGACGATTCTTCGCATCAGCGTCGACGTATACATAAATCCAGCCATCGAAAACGATGCGGACCTCATAGCTGCCATTACCGATGGCCCGGCTGGATCGAGAGGTGCAAGAGATACGGAATCACGCGCCCCATGTCGAAGAAGGGCTGCTCTCCCGACAACTCCGCGATGGAAGGGTTCTTCGGGCGGATCAAGGTCGAGTTCTTCTATGGTCGCGACTGGTCGGGATGGTCGATCCATGGTTTCATGGATGCTCTCGATGAATACATCTATTGGTATAACGATGAGAGGATCAAGCTATTATTGGGAGGAATGGGTCCTATGCGATACAGAAGATCATTGGGGCTTGGAGAGGGTAAGATTTCCTGGACGCCAAGTTAAGGGCGAAAGGGGTTCTATATGACTCAGAAGAGGAGCGTTGCGACAAGCGGTTCAAGATAGCGGCGGCGCGGGTGGTCCTCGGCGGCGAGATGAGGGCCGTCGACCTTGCGAGGGAGCTGGGGATCAAGGACTCGACGCTCAGTGCTGCGCGAAATGGGCCCCGAAGATGGCTCGTGGACCAATACGTTCATGGGCAACGACGGCGTGCCCTTCGAAATCGAGCTCACCTGGAACCGTGGACGCGTTGAGCCCTACGAGAATGGTGGCAAAGACACCCATATCGCCTTCGTCGTGGACGACTTTGACGCCGCCCACGAGCTTCATGAAAAGATGGGCTGCATTATTCGCGAGAACCCTCGCATGGCCCTTTATTTTATCGCCGACCCCGAGGGTCAGTGGATTGAGATTCTGCCTGCCCGCTAAGGCGAAATTTACGACGGAATAGCGCAGCACGCGGCGCTGCATGAATTTTCGCCGGGCGAAGCGTTGCTAGACATCTTCTCGCTCGAACGGTACCCATGCAACGCCGCTTGGCGTTTCGACGTGCTCGAGGCGCACACCGAATGATTGCTCGATTGCACTCTGCACGGCCGCTTCGCCGGGCGCGCCTTGCGCTGCCAAACGCCCGCGTTCCATCACGAATACGGCATCGGCCACCGAAAGCGCCAAGTTCAAATCATGGATTACCGCGATAACCGTTTTGCCACGCTCGCGCACTCGGCGAACGAGGCGCATCATGTCGAAACACGCCGCCGCATCCATGAACGATGTGGGCTCGTCGAGCAGCACGACCGGTGTGTCCTGCGCCAGCACCATCGCCATGCGCGCCCGTTGCCGCTGCCCGCCCGATAGGCTTCGCAACGGTCGGTCGCGTAAATCGTAGACGCCCGCAAGAGAAAGCGTCTCGTCAATGCATTGCGCATCGGTCTCGTCGAGCCGAGATAGCGGCCCGTGATGTGGAAATCTTCCGCACGCCGCTAGCTCGCGCACCGTCATCATGGGCGCTTCTTGCTGCTGCACGAGCACGCCCAATCGCCGCGCCCTCTCGCGCGGATTCAACGACGCGACGTCGCGCCCTTGAATAAGCACGCGTCCCGAAGCGGGCTTTATAAGCCCCATGGCGAGTTTCGCGAGCGTCGATTTTCCGCACCCGTTCGGTCCAACGATGCAGCTGATCTGCCCTTTCGCGAAAGATGCGGAAAAGCCGTTGAACAGGGCATTTCCGCCGTATCCAAATACGACGTTCTCGAAATCAAGCTCGCCCATCGACCTCCCCTTTCCGCGAACGAAGAATCAAATAGATGAAGAACGGGCCTCCAACGAGCGCCATGCAAATGCTCACGGGAATCTCAAACGGCGCGAACAGCGTGCGCGCGATGGTGTCGCACGCGCATACCAGAATGGCCCCCACGATTGGCGAGAGCACCAGCACGCGTCGGTTGTCGTGTCCTGCGACATAGCGCACCACGTGTGGAACGATGAGGCCCACGAAGCCGATGAGCCCCGAGAAGCACACCGCCGCGCCCGCCAGCAACGCGGCAAGCGAAAGCAAAGCGAGTCGCGTGCAATTCACGTTCAGACCCAGCGCGTGTGCCCCCTCATCGCCGAGTGACAGAATGTTCAGGCGCGTTCCCTGCCCCATGGCTAGAATCAGGCCTGCGCAAATCATGATTCCAGGTATGGCAAGTTCTGACACCATGACGCCCGAGAGGCTTCCCACCAAAAAGCCCGACGAATTAACGTACGCATCGGGGTTGAAAATAAGAACGGTGTTCATGCCTGCCGTGAAAATCGCCGTGAGCGCCATGCCCGCGAGCACGATAGTCAAGCGCGAGGCGCCCGCGTACGCCGACACGAAGAACACGAGCAGCGCCGAGGCGAGCGCGCCTAAAAACGCCGCTGCCGCCGACACGCCCAGCGCATGAGGAGCGACGCAGGCGAACAACAGCACGAACAGACCCGACCCGGCGTTTACGCCGATGATGTTTGGGCTGGCCAGGGGGTTGTTGAGCGTCGCCTGAATGAGCGCGCCCGCTTCGGCCAGCGCAGCACCGGCCAGCACGCCGCCCAGCACGCGCGGCACGCGCACGTTCGCCAGCACGTTGTTTGCCATGTCGGATGCGTTGCCCGCCACGAATGCCGCCACGTCGGTCGCGCCGATGGTGGAAGAGCCCAACGACAGGCTAGCGAACATCACGGCGGCCAACGCCACCAGTGACAGCAGGAACATCGCCCGAAAACGGCGGCCCTCGTGCTTCGGGGCCGCCGCGTTGGTTGTTTGGTTATTGCGCACCGGTCGGCCTATTCGCTATACAGCGCGTCGTAGAGGAACTGATACGCCTGGTCCCAATTGTTGTTGGGCTTGTACTGGAACAGCTTCGGGTCGAGCGTGATCACGCGGTTGTTCTTCACGGCATCAAGCTGCGCCCATGCGGGGTTGGCCGTCGTTTGGTCTTCGAGTGCCTGCTGCGCCGCCTCGTCGGTGTCGCCCATCGGAAGCAGGAAGATTGTCGTCGGGTTGGCCTCGATCAGGGCTTCAAGGCTGTAGTCGGAAACCAGGCCCTTGTTGGAGTCGGCGATATTTTCCGCACCCAGCTCGGAAAGCATGACGCCCGTTTGCGTTGAGGACGACTGCACGCGCGTGCCGCCCGAGTACGTGGTGAGCACTACCGCGCTGCCGGCTTGCTTGCCTTCGGCCTTCGCGCGAATCTCTTCAATTTTATCTGCCGGCGCCTGGCCGTTTTCCGCAAATGCCTGCTCGTTGCCCGTGATGTCGCAGCACGTGCGCAGCATGCGCAGGTAGTCGTCGAACGTGGACACCTTGAAGTAGGCAACGGGGATGTTCGCCGCGGTGAGCGTGTCGGCGAGCTCGGTTTGCGCAACGCCGCCGCCGCGACCCGAGCTCGATCCCGTGAGAATCACGAAGTCGGGGTTCAGCGCGATGATCGATTCGGCGTTAAGCGAAGAGAAATCGCCGATTTTCTGTGCGTCGGAAGTGATGCCGTAATCGGAAAACGCGTCGTCGGAAGCGCCTACCAGCGTGCCGCCGGCCAGCTCCCAGATGTTCGCGAAGCTCCCCATGCCGGCAACCACGCGGTTGTGCGAGGCGACGGTTACCTCGCGGCCCAGATCGTCGGTGAACGTGTAAGATTCCTGCGAGGCGGAAGCGGTCGCTTGCGCGTTGTCAGACGCGCTCGAATCAGTCTGCGATGAGCAGCCTGCCAAGGAAAACGCGCCCATGCCCATGGCGAGCGCGCAAGAAATCGCAATCGTGCCTTGCGCGATTTTCTTCATCGTATGCTCCTTTTCGTTATGTTCAGTGGCGCTATTGGCGTTCGCTGGCCGCGGCTTGCTGCGCGTTCTTACGGCTCCAGGCGCAGTAGTTGTCTTGGCCCAAGATGTCGCCGTCGTGGTAGTACGCGGCGCGGGCGCGACAGCCGCCGCATACGCCCTTGTAGTCGCAAGTTCCGCATGCGCCCTTGTACGCTTGCGTGCGCAGTTTCTGGAATACGGGGCTTTCGCGCCAGATTTCGTCGAAGGGCTGTTTGCGCACGTCGCCGGCGTCTTCGGTCATGTATGCGCATGCGCGCACAATGCCTTCGCTGCCCACGACGCAATAGGTCAGGCCCGCCAGACAGCCGCGCGTGTAACGTGTTTGCACGCCGATTTGTTCTGCAATGCGCATGAACTGCGGCGCGCACGTGGGCTTCACCTCGATGCCTGCGTCGCGGCCGGCGCGCAGGATGTCGGCGAGCAACTGCTCGTTTTGCTCGACGTCGATGCTTTCATCGGAGATGTCTTTGCCACGGCCGACGGGCACCAGGAAGAAGACCGAATGGTTCATCGCGCCGAGTTCTTTCGCAAATCGCGTGATGTCGCAAATCTCGTTGCGGTTTCTGTCGACCACGGTGGTGTGAATCTGGAACGGCAGGCCGACGCTTTTGCATGCTTCGATGCCCGCAAGCGTGGCCGCGTGGGCGCCGGGCACTCCGCGGAAGATGTCGTGCTTTTCGGCGTCGAGGCTGTCAATGCTAATGCCCATGGCGCAGGCGCCCGCCTCTTTGAGCTTGCGCGCGATTTCGGGCGTGATGAGCGTGCCGTTGCTGCCGAACACCGGGCGCAGGCCGCACGATGCCGCGTGCACGACGAGCTCGAAAATGTCATCGCGCATAAGCGGCTCGCCGCCGCTGAAAATCATGATTTTGAAGCCTGCGCGTGCGATTTGAGAAATCATCGTGCGCGCTTCTTCGGTTGAGAGCTCCCTGCTATCGCATTCGTCTGCGTCTTGGTAGCAATGGGCGCACTTCAGGTTGCATCGGTTCGTGGTCATCCACGATACGATCATTGTTCCCCCTTTGATTGAAATTGTGACGGGGAATGACGATAGGCGGCGACGCTACGTCGTGGCCAATACTGCGTTTGACGTAAACGTGTCGTTACGCCTGCGTATTGGCGTTGGCGTGGGAGCAATCGAGCGCGTCTTGCAGGAAGCTGAGCGTGCGGCGTTGAATGCCGGCGTAAAAGTCGCGGCCGTATTGCTTGGGCCCCGAGCTGCGCTGGCACGCGAGGCGCTTCAATCCGGCAAGAGCATGGGGCATGCCGCCTAAGCTGGAGAAGCGAATGGCCAACGCCTTCGCGCGGTCGTCGGTGACCAAAACGCCGTCGTGCATGGCCTCGATGGTGTCGCCCATGAGTTGGTGCCAGCAGATTACTTCTTCGCGTGAAAGCTCGGGAATGGGGCATTCCTCAAGCGCCTCGCCGGTGATGGCCGACCAGAGCATGTCTTCGCGGTCTTGCGCGACGCCCACGGTGGCGGCGAGCTCGCTCCAGTTCGCCTGTTCGCGGTTTGCAAGGTGGGCGCGCAGCCCCTGCACGACGTTCATGTCTCGTAGGATTTTCGCGCTTTCGCGCTCAAGTTCGGCCTCGCGGTGCGCGAGTGCGTCCGTCAATTCTGCCAGCGAGTCGCTTCCCTCGCCTTCCTGAATTTGCGAGAGCGAAAAGCCCAGGTATTTCAGGGTGATGATGCGGTTGAGGCGTTCCTCGTCGGCCGGCGAGTACAGGCGCAGGTTTTGCTCACCTTTGCAGGTGGGATGAAGCAATCCGCGCTGGTCGTAGTATTGAATGGTGCGCACGGTCACGCCCACGCGCGATGCTAACTCGCCTACCGTCATGAGGCCTCGAGTGCCTTGTTCGCCCATGTTTCCCCCCTGTTTTGTGTGCGCCAATCGGTTTGCGTGCGGCGCAGCCATACATGAACACGACGGCCTTGCGCGAGCAACGCGGCTATGTACGAGCGCCGTAGCTATGAGTAAGTCGCCCTTGCGAAGCGGCTTTGCCCAATATGCCTCGATGGCGTGTACGGAACTGGTATCTTCGGCGGACACCTCGCGTTCGCCATGGTCTGCGTCCGTTGCGGCTCGCGGCCAAAGTGACGTGATGCTGCCGCAGTTTTTGCCCATTTCAAGCTCCGGGATATGACGTTACGTCATCTTCGGCGTTTTGGGCGCCAGGCCCCCTGGGTTTCAGATAATCAACGGGCGTGCGCCCTTCAACTGCGTTGACTGTAGTACACAAATACGCCGCGTGCGGCCTTGCGCTCGTCGTTTCTTTGGAGCGAGCTCGCCGGCGATTGAGCGCGCGACCAAGGGGCGTGTTTTCTTGTGATTCGCCAGCTGCTCCCATGTTAAAGTTAGACTATACTAACAACAATGAGGTTGCCTAGATTCACCGATTGTTTCCGCGTTTCTCGCTTTGGAATTGCGGCGTACACGAAGGGCGTTTTCTTCGTTTTCAATTATTCCGCCGTGCCGTGTGCTGCTTGACGGAAGACGGGGCCATATATCGAAGACACAGTCGTTCAACAGCTGAAACGGAGGTGAGCCAAATAGAAACGGTTCTCGGAATTCTGATTCCTTTTTTAGGCACGACGCTCGGTGCTGCTTGCGTGTTCTTCATGAAGATGCCGCTTGGGAATTTGGTGCAGCGCTCTCTTGCGGGATTTGCTGCTGGGGTTATGGTTGCGGCGTCGATTTGGAGCCTGCTTATTCCCGCCATCGAACAGTCGACATCCATGGGAAGGTGGTCGTTCTTCCCGGCGCTTGCGGGGTTTTGGGCTGGTGTGCTGTTCCTGCTTATTCTCGACCATCTGATTCCCCACTTGCATGTGGGCAGCGATCAATCGGAGGGGCCGAAAAGCACGCTAAGCCGCACGACGATGATGGTTTTGGCGGTAACCTTGCACAACATTCCCGAAGGAATGGCGGTTGGCGTTATATACGCGGGCTTTCTTGCGGGAAATATGCAGATCACGGCGGCGAGCGCACTGGTTTTGTCGCTTGGCATCGCCATTCAGAATTTCCCAGAAGGCGCGATTATATCGATGCCGTTGCGGGCTGAAGGCGCAAGTCGGCGCAAGGCGTTTGCGGGCGGCGTTCTTTCGGGCGTCGTTGAGCCTATCGGCGCAGTTCTCACGATTTTGGCTTCGCAGCTTGTGATTGCGGCGCTTCCGTACCTGTTGAGCTTTGCGGCGGGCGCCATGCTCTATGTCGTGGTTGAGGAGCTTATGCCTGAAGTTTCTCAGGGTAGACATTCAAATTTAGGCACAGTGTTTTTCGCCGTTGGCTTCAGCGTGATGATGGCGCTCGACGTGGCGTTGGGGTAAGGAGCGAACAGAAGCTAGGATTGAGGCAGGGCCATTGCTGACGTCGAATCGCGCGGTTCACGCGGCACCTCTTCCCCGACCGCAACGAAAAGGTAACGTTTCGACGGGGTTTGCGTGTGAGTTCTAGAATCGCGCCTATGGAAAACGCGCAGGCACATATCTCCAAGAAACAAGCCCCTATCGATGGCGACCGGGATTGCGTCGGTGTCAGGCGATTATGCGCCGACGAAAGAAGGGCTGGTAGTGAGCGGAAAATTTGCATTGGCGACGGACGAACGCGCGTCGATGGGGAACGAGCTGATGCCGTTGCAGAACAAACCGACATCGCTGCGGGACGGCCTGCATCTTGTGCGCGGGCTGGTGTTGCCGGGGAGCAGCTTGGTGTCGAGAGACTGAGCTGCGTTGGCAATGGTCCAGCTTCTTGCGGTTGGACGCGAACCAACGCTACTCGTGTGCGGGCTGGCTTTGGCGAGGGGTCGGATAACGCCGCCAAAGTGCCGGCGGAGCCATTCTCGCAGCAGGGCGATGACGCCAAAAGACGGACCGATTGGTCGCCTCTCGCTCGTGGCATTCGCCAGGCGTTTATGTATTACGGCGTGTCTATCATGCAGACATTCGTCGAGTTCGGCGTGTTTGCTCTGGCCCAGCTCGCGTTGCCGACGGGCGTTGCGAACGGCATTGCCGTCGCGTGTTCCGGCTCGTTCAATTTCCTTATGAACCGCAACATCACATTCAAAGCGTCGAGCAACTTCTGGCGTAGCGTGGTGCTGTTCATCGCCCTGTACGTTTGGAACTTCCTGTTCGGCACCTGGTTCATAGGCTGGGCGGCTGCGTCGTTCGGTTGCCCTGAGATGGTCGGCAAATTCATCACCATGGCGATGCAGGGTATCTGGGGCTTCTGTCTGTGCAAATGGGTCATTTTCCGATGAAAGTGCAACGAAGCCGTAGGTTTGCAATGTTTTTGGCGCCGATGCTACTCTGCCAATCCATGCGGGCTTTTCAAGCGGGCGATTAGGTAATCCTCTTTTAGTCGGGGCTTCCAATTATTTTGGGGGTGCGCCATTTTCGCTTGGATTGCGCCGATTTCGCGGCGTCGCTCCAAGCGTGCATTGGGAGCGGGTGTCGAGCGGGTTTTTCGAAGATCGCGTCTCGGTTTCACCGAAAACGTGTCCCGAATTCGGTGATTCTGGCACAAATTTGCGGTTGTGAACGATTTTTCGTCACGCTGAAGGGCTTTTCTGCGCGTTTTAGCAGATGACACGCTTCTGACCTGGTCTTTTGTAGAGTTCTTTTTGCATTCCGAAAAATCCATCGTTCACAACCGCAAATTTGTGCCAAAACGGGAAAGAAACGGACACGTCCATGATAGAGTGCATCGCATAATCCCTTGATGCGGAAGACACCGGCATTACGGAAGACGTTGCCATTATGGAAGACGACGCCACTATTTCGGAAGACGTCGCCATCGCAGAAACGTCGTTGTTGTCGAAGCTGCATCTGGTGCATTACGAAATCGCCGGAGGAAGAGGCCGCCATGGCTGTTGTGCTTGGAAAGCAAAGTGCTCTGCGCGTCTGGGACAGCGTTGTCGCTGGCGGTAACCGTTGCGCGCACGTTGATTGGAACGCGCCCGTTAACCGAGACATGTCTCCCGACCAACGCATTCATGTCACGCCGAACGTGCCGGCCGCCAGCCAGGGCGTAACTGCTGCCAACCAAAGCGTGTCTTTCGCGTTCCAGGATGCGCGGGATTATCGTCGCACGCTGGAGCGCGATACAAAAGCTGCAGTCAAATTCCTCGAATCGGCTGTCACGCCGAAGTTCGCGCCAGCCGTAAGGGATCGCTTCTTTTCGGATGAGTCGCTGATTCACACGACCGTAGCACACGCACGCCTTCGACGCGCGGGAGGCGGAATCGAAACCTCGGTTCGCAAAGGGCCGTTTCATCCGCGGTCGTTCATGCGAATCGAAGACGGCCTGTACGTAAGTACGCCGGAAATGGCTTTTTGCGAAATGGCAAGCGTGCTCTCCCTTGAACGGCTCATAGCGCTTGGTTTTGAGCTTTGCGGAACGTACCGCTGCGCTTCAACTTTCGGATTAGCTCGATACGATGCGACCCCGCTCACTTCTCCCGGTGCCCTTGCGTCATTCATCGATAAGTCGCCCCAGTTCAAAGGCATGAAGAAAGCTCGTCGAGCGCTTCCCTGCATTCTTGCCGGCTCTGCTTCGCCGCGCGAAAGCGAGCTTGCCATGCTGTTGTGCCTTCCCTATTCGCTCGGCGGCTATGGTTTGCCGCACCCCACAATGAATGCGGAAATGCCGCTTCCGAAAAATGTGGCCGCGACGGGGCGCTCGTCGCTGCGCTGTGATCTGTATTGGCCTGCCGCACGACTCGATGTTGAATACGACAGCGCGGAGTTCCACTCCGCGGCGCGCCTGCTTGCGAACGACTCGATGCGACGCATAGCGCTTGAATCCATGGATGTTACGAGCGTCAATTTGACCGCCGAGCATCTGCGTCGGGCTTCGTTATTTGACGAGGCGGCGCAAGGCATTGCGCGCATTCTTGGGAAGAGGGTACGTTTACCAGGCGATTTCCGCCTCAAACAAGAGAGGCTTTGGCGAGAGTTTGGAATCGTGTCTTCGGATATGGGCCTTTTGCCGACCATGGGAGCGAGCGATTCATCGGAGTTGAATGAAAGGGTTTCGCCGGTTTTGGGTTAGAAGTACTTCATTGGCGCGGGCGATTATTGGTTGCTGCGAACCAGTGCGGGCCGATACGGTCCGCCGCGCAAGGCTGATTCGGGCCAGGGCGGCCGAAGTGGTCGGTCCGGTTTGGGCGAGAGGGGCAAGTGCGGTTTAGATTTTGGCTTGGATTGGGCCGGGCCGATGCGGGCTGCTGCGGGTCGGTATTCGTGCCTTCGCCTCGAGTGACGCACGCTTCTTGGCGGCTTGCTGCTTTGCGGTTTGTTGCCTGGCCCCTGTTGTTTGCGATTTGGATTTGTCGCTTGTCGCGCTTCGTCTGCGTCTTGTGCTGCGCGCTGCGCGCTGTCTGCGGGCACACAGCGCGTCTCTTCCCCGCTATACTTTCCCGATCGCCTTCTTCTTTGCGTATTCGTCAAAATCGTGTCCCAATTTCGACTTTTCTGGCAGAGAATTTCGGTTGTGAACGATTTAAAAGAGGTTTGAAGGGCCTTTAACAAGAGCCTATTGTATTGACTTACTTCTGACCTGGTGTTTTACGAATCGCTTCTTTTAAGGAAGCAACCCATATCGTTCACAACCGCAATTTTCTGCCAAAATCTGCGGAAATCGGACATGCTTGGAATGCTGCGCCGTTTTTAGCGGGCATCACAAGTCGGATCGGCTTTGAGTTCGGCATGTTTAGAAAAGCGATAGGCATTCGAGGCCGTGATCGAAAGGAACCCTGCCCTATGTTGGAAATCGACATCCCCGGACGTGGCACGTTCGGGATTCGCCACGTGGTGTGCGACTACAACGGAACTATTGCCGTCGACGGGCATCTTACTGAGGGCGTTGCGAGCCGCATTCGAGAAATCACCGAGTTCGCCCGGGTCAGCGTACTTACGGCTGACACGTTTGGGACGGTGCGCACGGAATGCGACGACCTTCCGGTTGACGTGCGCGTGTTTGCTCGTGACGGTGCGAGCGCCTGTAAGGCCTCGATTGTGCGCGAACTTGGCGCCGAAGGTTGCGTGTGCATCGGCAATGGTTTCAACGACATCGCTATGTTCGGCGAAGCCGCGCTCTCGATTGCGATTATGGGAAAAGAAGGTGCGTGCGGAAAGCTTTTGACATGCGCCGATGTTGTGGTGACGAACGCGCTTGATGCGTTTGACCTGCTGCTTCGCACCGATCGCCTGCGCGCCACGCTGCGCGGGTGATGCTGCGTGGCGCGCAGCTTAAACTTGACTGCGCGCCGGGGCGTCGCTGCTTCAGACAGTCTCTCCTTCTATAGGCATTGCCCCCTCTAAAGGCACTGCAGCAAAACGTTGCGCACGTCTTCCTTGGTGAGCGTTTTGTAACCGCCGGTCATAATGAATGTGGCGGCAACGACGTCGTCCAGGTCGGCTTCCGTCACGCCCAGCTCCGCGAGATTCATCGCAACACCCAGTTCACGCATCCACGCTTCCATTGCCGAAAGGCCCGCTTCGGCGAGCTCGCGTTCGCTTTTGCCCACAGGGTTAATTCCCCACACGTGCGTCGCGAAACGTGCGAATTTCGGCAACCCGGCATCCATGATGAAGCGATAGTACGGAAGGCTCACGGCGGAAAGCGTCATGCCGTGGGTCGCGTCGGTCACGGCCCCCACGCCCTGTCCGAGCATGTGGACCATCCAATCGGTGGGTTTTCCTTTGGCAATGAGCGTGTTTAGCGCCCAGGTCGCCGCCCACATGATGTTGCTGCGCGCTTCGTAATTCTGGTCGTCGTTTGCGGCGATGCGGCCGTTCTCGACTACGCTGCGCATAAGGCCCTCGGCGATGCTGTCGCTCACGTTGTCGTCGCTGCCGCTGAAATACTGCTCGCAAATATGATTGAACGCGTCGTAGATACCGGCCACGACTTGCCTATGCGGCAGGCTCAAAGTGAATTCGGGGTTGAGGATTGAAAACTTAGGCATCACGTCGCTGTTCGCGAAAACGT
>ERZ857745.3138-NODE-3138-length-16329-cov-3.373356_pt1 | contig 16329 bp, 6 predicted proteins | sample MGYA00519699_ERZ857745 | MGnify/ENA primary metagenome ERZ857745 (study PRJEB31778, sample SAMEA3449357) | human gut metagenome | biome: human gut; feature: human-associated habitat; material: faeces | place: United Kingdom | collected 2010/2012 ...
GGGTGCGGCGAGCATATGGCAAATGCATCATTTGCTCGCCGCGAAGAGAAAGAAGATGCTGCTTTCTCGTGATGCTTCGACCAAGCATGGCGGGTCCTTGCTGGCAGGTGCTTCGATATTGGATGCGCTAATTGTTGTGTGCCGATAGGTTGTTTACGCCGACGATGCGCGACATGGGCGGCAGGCCCCCGCACGCGCTGTGCAGACGCTCCCAATTATAGTGTTCGATGAAGGCGGGCAGGGCGGAAGCCCGGGCCGCTGCCGATCCAACTTTTTGTCCGCATCCCAATCAAGAAAGCGGCCCAAAGCCGCTTTCTTGATTGGCAGGGTTCATAGAGAATCATGCCTTTGAGATTTTATGCGCCGTTAACGGATGCAAAGCCTACTTATTGCGAGAGCTGCCTTTACGACGATTCCTTCTGAACGCAAGCCCCACAGAAGAGACCAGCACAACAAGGACGCCAAAACCCGCTAGAAGCGGATACGAAACCTGTCCTGTTTCTGGCATGACGAGCTTCCACAGGTTCGTGAAGGTATTGCCGTCATCATTACCCGTGCCGTAGGTAGGCGTAACTGTCATGGTGCCGTCACCGTTGTCCTCGACCTTCACTTTCACTTTCGCCGTATGACGGTCGTAGACGTAGTTGTCCTGATTATCGTTCACTTCAACGATGGAGTACTCAAAGGTCTTTCCATGGTCTTCGGCAGTGTACTGAATAGGCCGGAATACAATCTTGCCCTCGCTGTCGTTGGAAGCGGTCTGCAGCACATTTCCTTCGCTATCGAGCAGCTTGAAGGCAAACTGACCATTCGCCAACTCGGAGCCCTTAAGGACCTTGGTTGCATCGGGCGTCCACGAACCAGAGGTGGCATACGCATTTACAACCGAAGCCCTCGCAGTTTCCTTGGCTCCAACAACACCTTGGACTGCATTAGCACTTTGCTGAACAAAGCCTGCGGGAACCTGTTCGACGAATTCGTAGGTGGCTCCTGCAGGGATGCCCTCAATCTTAACCGTTTGATCGGCGGCCACTTCAATGGTGCCGCCATTTTCAACCGTGCCCGTTGACCCATCGGTATTGCTGTAAGCAAACGAACCAGATAGCGGCTCGCCCTTAGCGTCCTTCAAAACAAGCTTGAATGGGAACTTCTTGTCCGCAACTGCTTCAGTACCACCCGTAACGCTCTTGGTGAGCTGGATAGAACCAGGCTTCACGCTGTTTTCGAATACAGCGCCATCTTGATCATAGGTGGCTACAGCGGAAAGGGTGCCATCAAGCTGGTCCGTCACGTCCACCGTCACATTTTCACTATGAGAGTCATACGTGATTGAGTCATCGTATCCAACGCTACCCTGACCAGGCACAACTTCGGCAATGGTGTAATCATAGGCACCTGCCGCATCATAGGAAATCGGCTCAAACGTAACAGAACCATCCGCATCGTTCGTGACTGTTTGCAACACGTTGCCCGTTGCCTTATCGCGCAGCTCAAAGGAGAACTGACCCGACTCAAGCGTGCCGCCAGTAAGCTTCTTGGTAGCTTTCAACGCAACAGAGCCCTTTGCCGAATAGGCATTCGTAAACGTCGCATTCTGGGTTTCGCCAGCCACAATAGTTCCAGCAGCACCAGAAGAACCCTTCAACGTGTATCCCGCCGGAATATCGGTTTCAACAATAGAGTACGTTGTTCCCTCGGGGAATTCACCCACCTCAACCTTGGGGAATTTACCCGCATCAAGAGTCTGGTCCACACCTACCTTTACCTGCTTAGTAGTGCGCACGCCATCCTTGATGGTTGTCACGTCAAAGGTGAATCCATCCTTCGGTGTATTGGCAGTACCATCAACGGACTTCGTGATGCTCAGGCGGCCCGTCGTGGGCGTGGTGTCAATGTTATTGAACGCCACGCCATCACTATCGTACTGAACGCTCGAGGACAAATTGCCATTACCGTCGTCAGTAACCTTAACGATAACATTTTCGGGATGGGTGTCGAACGTCATGTTGCTGTTGCTCTGATCCTGAGGAACCACTTCCTTCACCGTATAGATCCAGGTTCCTTCTGCCCCATAAGTAATGGGAGCAAATGCGATAGAGCCACCCGCACCGTTTGTCACCTTCTGCACGACATTGCCTGCGGCATCGCACAGCTCGAACAAGTATTTGCCCGCCTTTACCTTGCTTGCATCACCGTTAACGGTCTTTGTGCCAACGATAGTCGCCTGGGTTTTGCCCGGCTGATAATCATTCACAAACGTTGCTTGAGCATTTTTCAGCGGTTCAATGACACCCGATTCGCCGCTCTGCTTCACGAGCACCCAACCCGACGGCGTTTGCTCGTACACCTGGTATTGCGTACCAGCTGGCAAGTTCGGGATGGTCAGGCTTTCGTTGCCATGCATCGTTACTTCCATCTGGCCATTGGTGAGCCTCCCCGACAGATCGTCTTCCCACTGCGCGTAAAGCGTCACATTTTCACCCACATTAGCAAGGTTGCTCACCGTTGCCCCGTCCGCATACGAGGTACCTTTTCCGTCAGCTGCGGTATTCCAACCAACAAACTTCTTTGCAAAGCAGTAGAAACTATTGGCGGGCAGCTGGTAATCGGTGTTGGGCTCGTACGACTGTTGGGCCATAGCGCCAGATCCGCCATTCGCATCGAACGTCACGGTGTACATCGGCTTCTTCTGCCACACCCACGTGCCTGCGGGAGCATCTGCGGAAGGATGCGAATTCGAAAGAGTCTTCGCATCAAGCGCGGCGATGGACGGATGGTCTTCACAAACCCACTTGCCCGTGAACTGGCTTGCAGAAGGAGAAGGGGGATCCGGCAAACCAGCTACGGAACCATACGCTCCTTTTAAGAAGGATTTCTCTCCTAGCACTATCTTTGAAAGAGATTCGCAATCCGAAAGTAAGTTTCCGACGTGTACATTAGATGTATCGAAATTCCTAACATCAAGGCTCTTCAAGCTTACGCAATCTTTGAATGCACTCCCCATGTACTGAAGCGAAGGAGTGCTGAAGCTCGACAAATCAAGCGACTCGAGCGACCTGCAGCCGTAGAACATGGTATCCATGTCCCACACGCAAGATGTATCGAATTTGCTTACATCCAACGATTTCAAAGAAGAGCAGCCGTTGAACATGCTGTGCATGTCAGTAACATTAGGAGTTTTGAAATCAGAAAGATCGAGCGACGTGAGAGACGAGCAGTTTTTGAACATAGCGTACATGGTTTTGACCTGAGATGTATCGAAACCCTTAAGGTTGAGTGACGTGAGAGACGAGCAGCCGTCGAACATGTTCTGCATGTCAGTAACATGAGATGTATCGAAACCCGAAAGGTCGAGCGATGCCAGATTTTTGCAATTACAGAACATCAGCGCCATGTCCGTTGCGGCCGAGGTGTCTAATCCTGCAAGATCAATCGATTCGACGTTGCTGAAGTCATTGAAGAACTGCCTAACAGACTTCCCGGCATGAACTTTTCCTTCGATTTTGATTTTCTTGATGTCCGACTTAACCCACTCATAATCACGGCCGATCCAAGGAAACCACCAATCATGAAGCGTGCCTTCTACCCCGTTTTTAGGCCTGATGGTGAATACCCCGTCATCTCCGAATTCAAACACGCACGTGCCGCATTCGCCGCTTTCGGTAGCAGCTAATGGAGCAGCATCGTCGCTCAGGTTAGCATCCATCGGCTCGCTATCAGCATCGTCGCTCAAGTTAGCATCCATCGGCTCGCCATCGGCATTAACGCCGCTCGATTCAACTTCAGATTCAACTTCAGATTCAAGTTCAGCAGTCTGGGGAATACCCTGTTTGCGCTCGAAATCGTAGTCCCCATCAAGGGATTCGCCTGTGGGGCTCGTAAGTTTTACCAGGAACTTGAATTCCTGCCCAGGGTTTTCAGAGTTTCCGTTCTCAATACCCTTTGAAATAGTCAAACCACCCGGCTTAAGCGTGTTAGCGATAACGGGCAGCTTGCCCTCTTCCCCATCGGGAGAGATCGTTGTCTGGTCGAACGACAAAGTGCCATCACCGTTGTCGTGTACGCTTACGCTATATTTCCATTCCGTCTTATCGTAAACAACCGTTTCGTCATAACCCGCATCGCCTTCATTGGGAATGATTTCCTTAGCCACATACGTATATGTGTGGCCGGCATTAGTTTGATCATAGGAAATTGAAGGGAACGTCACTGTGCCATCGGCTGCATTTTTCGCGGTGATGGCCTTGCCATCCTTATCGAGCACAGCATTGCCCTGCTCATCGAACAGGCCAAACGTGAACTCGCCATCTTTCAGGTCGCGCGCGGCGAGCGTCTTCCACAGATTGAGCGTCACGCTGCCCGTGGCGTTATAAGCATTTTCAATCTGAGGCACATCGCCACCTTCGTACGTCGGCGTTGCCTTCATGGTGCCATCGCCGTTATCGGCAACTGCAACAGTTACTTTATGCTTACTTGAGTCGTACGTGTATCCCTTCTTCGAGAAGCCGCCGGCAGCCTTCTCGTCAACGCCTGCTTTCTCCCACGTGGTGCCTTCCGCGTTCACGGCATCGGCGGGAACCTTTTCTTGGATGTAATACGTATACGTCTTGCCATCGTCGGAAGTGTTGTACTTAATCAAGCCAAATGCAACAGAACCATCAGCTTTGCACGATGCAGTGCGCAGCACATTGCCGTGCTCGTCGAGAACCTGGAAGCTGAACTGCTTGTTGGCAAGCGTACGACCCGTCAAAGCCTTGTTCGCCTTTAGCTGAACAGAGCCAGTTGATTCATAGGTATTTGTTATCGAGGCATTTGCAGTCTGACCAGCATGAATGGTTCCCGACGTATTCGAAGCATCCGCAATGGTGTAGCCATCAGTTTCAACTTCCGAAATAGTATATGAGTCCTCTGACGGTAAGTTCTTAATAGTTGCCGTTTGTCCGCCCTTGAGAGTCAGCGTACCACCTGCGGCGATGGTCCCACTGCGCCCATCGCTCGTTGTGTATGCATAATCCCCCGTATCGACTTCATTGTTCTCTTTGGCAAGAGACAGCTTGAAAGTGAATTCCTTATCGGCCGCAGCAGGGGTAGCGCCCTCGATCGTCTTAGAAATTGTCAAATTGCCATAAGGATCGTACTTGTTGGTAATTTCACCATTGTTGCCATAAGCAGCAACGTATCCAGGCACGTAATCTTCCTGAACGGAATAATTAATCTCGGCGCCGTTCTTATATTTATCTAAGCCGTCAAATGAATAAGACCAATTTCCAGAAGCATCCGACTTGACCTGCTGAGTACGAAGCAGGTTGTCACCACGATATAGCTTCAGGGTGATGCTGTCTGGACGAGTATTGGCAGCATTTTCGTTGTCATCCCACGTTTTGCTGACCGGAATAGAAACCTTTTCAGGCGTATGCCTGTTCGTTAAAACAAACTTGAATACACCGTTGTCAACGCTTTTGCTGGCCGACAATGTGTAACCAGGCACTTTGTCTTCAACAAACGTATAATTTATCGGCGTACCTTCGCTATCGACAGGCCAGATATCATGAGACTCGGCAGTCCAGTTGTAGAACCATTTGTTTTCGGCCGAAAGTACTGCGCTTTTACCAGTATCTTTTCCGTTTGCGTACAAATGAACCTTAACGCTATCGGGACGCTTGCCATCTTGGTTGTCGTTGTCCGACCAGGTCTTTGTGGTTTCGAGGCCAAAAGGAAGCAAGCCAACCTTTGTATAATCGTCGTGAATGAGCTGTTTGGACGATTCGCCGCCCATCGCCGAAACGGTCGTAGCAAGCATGGTTACATTGTTATAAGCGTGTGCGCCGCCTGTAAGGCCCGCCTCCGCTTGACCGTTTTCCAACTTCGAGTCATACCACTGGTTTTCCTCACCTGCCTTCGCAAGATCACGAACCTTAGGTGCCACCATGTGTATGTAAGAAACGATAGATTCTCCCTTACCCAGAACAAAATCATTGCCCTGCGTATCTTTGGACGCATCGATAGCGATTGCCGTAATTTTCGACTTATCGTCGGGGCAAACCGTAGTCCACGTACTCGAATCGCTCAAATTCATATCAGGGTTATTCGTATCATCCAGAACCAAACCGGCCTTAGTTGAATAATAAACAACCGGCTTGATACCTTTTTGCCGAAGCTGAGACACGTCAACGCGGCTCAACGTTCCTCGCCACTGCGTATCCTGATTGTCGCCCGCATCGGCAGCGGGAACGTAGTTCTCCAAATTGTCATACATCACGATACCGCGTGCTGAAGTGGCCTCCGTATTCTGCATACGCAGACGATAGGTGTACCTACCGTTCTCATAAACATTACGAGGGTAGTCATTATTCATGCCATTATCGTAATAGCCGTCACCATTAACCGAAACGTGCCCCTTAAAACCAGTGACAGCGCTCGTGTCTACAGCAAGATTCGTCACGCAGTTCGCATACGTAAAGCTGTTCGTATCGCGATTTGGATCGAGATCGGTCATTAGCTCTTCAACGCCCGATGTTGCATCCGAACCGCTGTAATTCTCCCCCGTGGGCTTATCAGGTTCGCCCGAATAGCCCTTGATAGTTCCCAGCTGATCATTGCCGGACTCAAAGGAAATCACGTTGTTAATCGTCTTGCCGTAATCGGTAAGTGAGGTCCAAGCGTACTTGGCATCAAAAGACATAGTGATTACATCGCAATAGCCGGAAAGGTCACCGGTATCATTGAATCGATAACTAAGGGATGGTGAAAGCTTCGCCTTTACCACGAGTAGCGTGCGGCCACTGTTCTTATAATTCTCAATTGTTTGAATGCCTGTAATGGTATCGCTATCGCGAACTTTTACGGAATCGGTTATGGGCTCAACTCCCATAGGAAGAAGATCGTAGAACGTTCCTTCGTGTTCGGCTTGAATTGCTCCTGCGCTAACAGCCTGGTTGTAGGAAGTCATATCGGTCAAGTTCGACTGCTCATACACCGTCGTCTGGTAATGAATGTTTACACACGCCTCGCCCTTATCGGACTCGTAGCTCGCCTGATTAGTCTGGCGCACCGCAAGCGACGGCAACGTACCATCCAATCTATCGCGACCAACAGAAGACGCCTGTCCATATTCAGTGCCGTCTTCGCCAGAAGCAGTAAGCGTTACTTTATTAGAGGTTTTTGTTGTAGGTTGATTGCTCTTAGCATAAAGCTCTTCAACCTGATCCTTAACAGCTTTAGTGGCCTTAAGCGTCATGGTAGGTTGAGCTGAAAGGAAAATGCCATCACGATTCGTGGAAAGCTCAATCTTGTAATCCACGATGCCTTCGGGGAAATCCACCGTTGAAGACGACACCGAAGCGCCGTTTTCTGCAACAGCGTTTAAACTGCCGCTGGTCCAATCCAGGGATGCATAACGCACCCAGTCTCCGGTTTCGTTTTTCCCGTAGACATAAAGAACGGGAATGCTAGCGGGATCATTATCGTTGACATAGGCATAGGTGCCCGCCTGGATGGAGCTCAAGCTAGACGATTCACCCGTATAGCCAGAACCAGATTGAGAAAACTTCTTATAAACAAGCATGGAAGGCTTGTCCACTTGAACGGATTTGAACTGAAAATCAGCTGCAGACAAACACTTGTCAGCAAAATTAAAATACGTCTCGTCGTCAACAAGTTTTAGGTTTACCGTTTTCTTGTTATAGGAATCGGGATCGTTTTCATTCCCAGCCGGGTCCTTCGTGTTGGGCGCGGTAAAGGAATGGGAAGAAATATTGTAGGAGAGATCGACATTTTCATCTTTACGAAGTTGGTTTAGAGCGTAGCCATAAATGCCCTCTACATCGCCATCGACGAATTTAGTGGAGCCACCATCGCCTCTTTTTTCGATTCCATAAGAGCCTTTAGGAGCCTGAAAAGCCACAGGCGAATAAGTGGTCTCGCCCGTTGCAGAAGCGTGCGTAACAGTACCGTCATCGGCGGAAGTAAGGGTGTACTTCACCTTGTTATCGAGCTTGTACTCATTGTTCACCTGGAAATTAGCCTTCGGGTATGCAACGTAAGCATGGCCGCCGAACGCAGATCCGGGACTAACGTACGTGCCCGTTTGAAGCGTTTGCTCGATGTGATCGGAGTTACCAACACCATACAGCTTCCCCGAGCTGGAATCACGATACCCAAGAAGAACTGCTCCTGGAGATTTATCGGTAGAAGCATTTCCCTCGACCTTCATATCAAAGGCCTGATTGCCGGAAATCTGCGCGCTCGTATACCAGTCAACATAGATATAGTCTTTGTCGTTTTCGGGCTTGAGCTCAGCGGGCCACGAGCTAGGCCATTCCTCGCTCAGCATCGTTGCCCACGTGCTCGCGCTTTTTACTTCTTCCGCTGTATCAATGGTGCAGTCAATCTGATTGCTCGACATGGAGATGGTATTACCCAAATGAGTGGTCACTTGCACCGTACCCTCAAATGGAGCTGTCGCAACGCCATCAACAATGGTGTGGGGAACAAGGTCTTTCAAAGTGAACTCAAACATAGCGATAGTTGCCGCGGACAGCTTGCGTGTATTGGTCAAAAGATAGCAATCACCCATATCGGTGTAATTGAACAGAGCTCGGGAGTCGGGCGCTTCAGGCACAGAAAGCGACAGCGTGCCCGTTGCCTTGCCATCACGTGTCTCGAATATGGATTTAGGAACCGTTACCTGGATGTCCCCCGCCTCGTAATCGTGCTCACCAGAAAGCGCCATATTCAAACGCATACGAACAGAGAACTCATCATCATTGTTAGGGACAAGTGAAAGTCGGCTATCGTTGCCATCTTCCGTTGTGTCGGAAGTGATCCACTCAACGCTAATCCCCTCAATCTTGGAGCCATCAAGTTCACTCGGGAATGCAGCAGCAGCTGCGTCCTTTTCGGAAAGAAGAGAACGAGGAGCGTAGGCAGGGGCGGACGACAGCATATTAGTAAGGTCTTCGCGAGAAACGGGATCGACTTCAACTAAATCGAGCTTGGTTAAGTCGGAAAGCAACTGCTCCTCAGACGCAGCACCGCTTCCCTCGGAAGAGGCTGAAGTATTTCCCGGCGAAGCGCTAGAAGACGCCTCCTGCGAACCCTCGGTCTGAGCACCGCTCGAAGAAGCACTGGGTTGAGCATTTTCGGAAGACGAAGGAGCATCGCCCTGAGCAGCATCGCCAGAGCCAGACGTTGCAGCGTCAGGAGATTCGAGGTGGATTTCGTTGTCAGCAGCAGATGAGTCCGTAGAAGACGGTATATCACGTTGCCCCTCCCCCGAAAACTCAGCAATTGCCGCTGCAGGGGTCAATGAAAGAACAAGACTTGCCGTTACCGCGATGGCAAGAGCCTTGTTCAATAGTTTTCCGTTGTTGCGCTTCATTTCGACTCCCCCTCTTGAGAGGTATTTGCCCCTTATGCCATACAAGATACCGCTTTAAGCTGCATCCATTTTTGCTACATGGTTTTCTTCCGCCTTCGTGATCGGGCGTAAATCGCCACGCTCGCGATTGCCAAAAGAAGCCCCAGAATGAACGGAAGGACGCGCATGTTCGTTGCATATGCGAGAGCCTCCTGCCCAACCGAAGATCGCTCCAGCTGTTTATCGGTGCGATGGCCCGTCACCAACAACCGGTGATCATTCACCCCGTAAGGCGTGCACGTGATCAGCGTGCATAAATCCCGACCAGGAACAATTGCCAGCGAGTCAACTTCCTCGGGCAACACTACCGAAATGCTCTCGACCTCATAAACGAGCTCCTCGTTCAGCGTATGAACCGCAAAAAGATCGCCCATCTTCATCTGCCGAAGATCATCCAGCATCCTGCTGTTGTACATTCCCGAATGACCGGTAAGCACGCAATGGGTGCTTTCTCCACCAACGGGAAGAGACGTTCCTTCAAGGTGCCCAATGCCTGAAGAGAGCGTTTCTTCGGACGTGCCCCGGTAGACGGGCAGCTTGAGGCTCAAGCAAGGAATATCAAGCCACGAGATAACACCGTCTTCGCTCAACGCAAGCTGCTCATTGTACGGAAGCACTGCTTGAGCGGTTAATTCCTGAACATCGCCTGCGAGCTTCGCATTGTATGCGCGAGCCTGAGCAAGAGATTCCTGGATCTTCGCGTCATCGTGACCATTTACCGAATCGGTCATAGTGCTGATAGCCTGATTGTTTTGCCACGTTTCCGCTAAATCAAAGACAATCGGCGTGATCAATAGGCAAAGCCCAAAGATAATTCCGATTACCTGAAGTACCGGCGGGCGCGACCTCCTTTCGGCTGACTTGGGATTATCCACAAATCATTCCTTCATCGTCCCCTCATTGCGTCGACAGCTTTTACGCGCGGAAACCACAGCGACCGTCGCACTGGCGACAACCGCAAAAGCCAGAAGCGCCAGCAATGCTTTGGCGACAACATCGCCAGTTCTAGAGAAGATCCCGGAAGAGTGCTGACTGTTTTGAACAGAGATAGACATAACTCCCTTGCCGGCATCAACCTGAGTTACTTTTGCGTAATCGGAGGTGGTGAAAACAGACAAGGTGAGCGTGTCTGGATCTACCGTAATTTCAACCGTAATAGGTCGGTTCAAGCAAGAATATCCTGAAGGAGCAGCCGTTTCGGTGAGTTGGTATTTGCCAGGAGCAACTCCAGCAATCCTTAGATATCCCGCATCATCGGTAACACCCGAAACGCAATTTCCCTGAGCATCTTTCAGCTCAAAAGAAGCACCTGGGAGAAGTTTCTGCTCGTCTTGAGCATCGACCTTCGTCAAAGCCAAAACGAGCGAATAAGCCTTCGTAGAGCTGGGCTTAGAAGTTCCCTTTTCATTGTACGAAGGCGATTGAGAATACTCGATGCGTGCCGAATTGGAGTTCCCCTGCTCGAATCCATAAGAAGCGTTATCGAGATCAAGAGCAGCGCTATATGACAGCACGATCTTACTTCCGCAGGCAGCGTTCGGGACACTCTGCTTCAAGTTATCGAAAGCAACCCGAAGAACACCTTGGTCAAAAGAAACCGTGTATCCACCGGAAAGAATTTGTTCTGACCCCTGGTCGTCAATCAGCGAGACAACCACACTTGCGGAATCGATAACGATACCCTTACTGGGAGTATCAACGAATGCATAGTAATAGGATTCGAAAGCCTCATAGTTCGAGGGGAGCGTTCCCGTTACGCGATAAGCAAGCTGTTGGGAAAAACCCGCTGTTGCCGATTGCCCGAACGAAGCAGAGGCAGCAGAGTTATCGCCCCCCGCGAAGGAGGCAACTTCCTTAGACACAGAAGGAAGCGTGGACTTCTCGTTGACCTCAACCAGAGAGCTTCCAATGGTGACCAAAATAGGCTGAGCATCATGGCTCACAAGAAGATACACGCCAGTGCTTAAAGTTACTGTAGTGTCGGTATTGAATTCTTGAACTGCAGCACCGCTGCCGTGGGCCACAACCTGCCTAGACAGGGCAGCTGCGTACGAGCTTGCCTGAGGCCCGTTAACCTGACGGGAAACCTCTTCTGCCATTTCCTGAGCATTAGAAGAAGTAAACGCATCCGCATAGAAATCTGCTGGCATGCAGCCAGCCGTTGAAACATTGGAAACAGAACCATCAGCATTAACGTCGCAAGCAAACAACTTGTACGCCTGATACGAATGAGTTCCTTCCTGCGAAACAACTTTCAACGACCCTGAAGCGGCAAAGGCGGGAGCAGCGCAAACGAAGGAAAGAACAATCGCAGCCACAAACGCTGCCAAGCTCTTCAACCGGCGATATTTCATAATCATTTGAAGCACACTCGCACCACCCATCTTATTCCATGCAACGCCTTGCCTTCATAAGCGGACAAGGCGTTGGTTTAGCGCATTGCGATTTTCAGCAAAACCAGAATTAATTAACTAGTCCTCTTCTCGGCGACGTCTGCTCAAAGACATTGCAGAAACAGCAACGATCACCAAACCAGCGCCCATGACGAGTGCAATGCCCTGCTCACCGGTCAAAGGCAACTTGATAGCCTTTTCGTTTGCAACCGTTACATTTACCATGCCATGAGCAGTGTTTACGGCAGAACCATCATCGGCGTCCAACGTGTTGTTGTTGCTGGTATCAAGACCAGCAATGGCATTGGCATTACCCGCAACGGTAAGTCCCAAATTGGTAAGCGTCTGCGTGTCTGCATTGTATTCAGGGGCAATCGTAAACGTGAAGCTAGAGCTGAGCGGCTTGTACGCAACATCGGGAGAGCCCGCTGCCGAAGGGACAGCCACTTCCGTTACGGTATACGTGCCCGCATCAAGACCCGCTACATCAAACGTACCATCTGCACTGGTCTTAAACTCATAGGCTTGTGGACCAAGAGTGCCATCGGCCTGGACATACAGATTTTTGGATCCAGCACCATTGGCTTCGGTAGGCTGGATGGTAAACTTCGCGCCGGCAAGCTTCTGGTTGGTAGCCTTATCGGAATTAACCAAATGCAACTTAAATGCATAATCGCGTGCCGTGGATGGGGTGCTTGTGCCCTTACTATCGGTGTTTGTATCGGTGTTTGGGTTATTGGAGTACGTAAGTGTAACAGTATTGGGGTTGCCCGCACCGCCAATAACTGCAGCGGAAGTAAGCTTGGCTTTGTAAGTTACGGTAACTTTGCTGTTGGCATTGATGCCGCCCTTTGCGGCAAACAAATTATCGAAGGCAACCGTCAGCGTATTGTCCGCATAGCCAATAGTGGCTTCTGCGGTAACGTCAGTGCCGTCAATGGCGACCTTGACATCGTTGATGCGCGTCAACTCGATACCAGCAGAAAGCTTATCGGTAAACGTGTAGCTGTACGTGCTGTAGGTGGCAATGTTGCTAGCAACAGTGCCCGCGAGCTCGTACTCCACATCCTGACCAACCTGAGAATCGGCAACCTTGCCGTATTTGTCTGTCTGGTCGTTCTTGATGGTTTTGTTCACGGTAGGCGTACCGGTTTTGGGAGTGATGGTAAGCGCATCCCCGCCAACTACAGCAAAAATCGGAGAAGTACCGGCATTGTCGACGGCATTCTGAGTGGAATTGGAATTCGTAACGAACAGCCAGTAACCGCTTTCGAGGGTGGTTGCCGTACCCGAACCCAACGTTTCCGTAGCAGCAGCCTTTCCGCTCACTGCTACGGCAATCTGATTAGCGATGCTCGAAGCATCTACAATAGTGGTGCTGCCGGTGCCAGTTACTTTGCTTGCAATCCATTCAGCAGCAGCCTGAGCGTTGGTGCCGCCAGCGTAAGCAGGGTCGTTTGCAGTAATGACGCCCCGAACTGCGTTCTTAATATCGTCGTTTACCCAGGTGATACTCGAAACGCTTCCATCGTCGTTTTTCGTGGCATTGAACAGCTTAAACGCGTTATAGGAAAGCGCGTTTGCATCGGTTTCCGTAGCTGTTTTGCTGATGGTGACCTCGCCCGCATATGCCGTTGAGGCACCAACCATCATGCTACCGCCACAAAGAGAAGCCGCCAGCAATCCTGCAAGGGCAACCTTGGAAGCATTCGTTTGCAGTGAAACCATCTTGTGCATCAATTCCTCCCTCTTTTCCCCTTTTTTAGGAATGGAATCGAATTGTTTCAAACTACGTTATTATAGCATAAATAAAACCAAAATTGCTCATGTAATAGCAGGCCGGATTATCCATCACGTCAGGTGGCGAAGTTGGCATGGAGGGCAGGTTCTTGCTGGTATTCGCCTATTGTACGCTCGTCGTCGCGCACGACCAATCGGGCAGCATCCCGGATTCGATAGCTACATGCGAGGGGCGGATACTCCTGTGCGGGCGATGATATGAAGTGGATGATTTTCCGCCAGGAGGGCATCCAAGTGCCGGGACGTTTCCCTTGGCTGTTTTCTTATCCGGGAGAACTACGCGATAGCCCTACGCGGCGCTCAGAACCCCTGCTCGCCAAGCAGCCACCTCGCGAGGTCCAGCACGAGAACGCCCTCCCGGGTATAGGGCTCATGCCTCGTGCGGGCGATGAGAGCCTTCGGGAACGCATCCCTGATGGACAGCAGCGGCGCGAGCTCCCTCTCGAGCGTCGATTCGGAGCCGATGTCGTCACTTACCTGGATGTAGACGAGCTCCGACCCCCTCTTCGCGACGAAGTCGACCTCTTTTTTGGTACAGCTTCCCGACGTAGGTCTCGTAGCCTCGCCTCATCAACTCCAGGAAGACCGCGTTCTCGTACATGCGGCCCCAGTCCATGTCGCGCGTCCCCAGGATCCGCTCCTTCTCGGTTTCGAAACTCGAATTTTTTTAAAGTTTCTAAACCGAGAAGGCAATATGCCCAAGGATGCATCGAGGGGTAAGAAGAGCCTGCTCTCAACGCCGCCCGTTAAAATGGAACGCTCCGCTCTCGACGGGAAAGCCGTCGCGTTGCCCGTTCCGTCTCTTCGATTCCGGCAGGCGCCCGGAATTGGAGCGCCCTTGATCAGCTTAGCCCGTTGATGGTTTCCTCGAGCTCCACCATGTAGGCGACTATCTCATCGATGCTTGGGTAGCTGCCGAACAGCATCGGCCTCATCGAGGCGTAATCGGCCGCCAACTCGTCGAGCCTGCCCTTTGGAGGGGCGAGCCTGAGCGTGCCGGGCCTCGCGTCGGCCAGCTTGGCCCACGGCGTGCGGTAGAACTTCTCTTTGAACCTGACAACCTGTTCGAGGAGGCCGGGCTGCGCGACGGCGCGGCCGAGCACGAACGAGTGGCCGAGGCGGTACATGTCGTAGTAATGGCGGGAGTAGCGCCTGGGCATAGCCTTGCCCTCGGGCCTGTTGGCCTCCTGGTGCAGGATGGTGGCCTTCTCCCAGAACGTGCGCTCGGGACTCGCGGTGCGCACCGTGGTCGACAGCTCGGGCCCGAACGGAACCACGTCCGCCGCGTACGGGGTTATCGCCGCCTCCCCGGAGGGCGACCATGCCGCCATGGGTCCTATCTCCAGCTTGATGGTGTCGAGCGTGCCCGCCGACTCGTAGGAGCGCGGGTAGTCGAAGTACACGGTCTCCTCCTCGGCCCCGCACCTAACGGACGCTTCGGTGCCGAGGGACTCGGAGAGCGTAGCCCTGAGCTTCGGGGCAAAGGCATCGGCCAGGAAGGCGTTCGTGCGCTCGATGCTGTCGGCCTTGAACCGCTCCTGCGCCGAGTTGCTGCGCGGCTCCCACGGTTCGTTCTCGCCGTAGCCCAGGAGTCGCCAATCGAGTATGAGGTCGATGTCCTCCGAGAAGCGCTCGATGAGCCCGAAAGCCTTCGACAGGCTCGTGCCGCCCTTGAACACCATGGACTCGGCGAAGCCGCTTCTGTGGAAAAGGTGGTCCAAGGTGTAGCACACCCAGAAGTCCTTCTCGACGACGGCCGGCGCAAGCGCCATCCCCTGCGCGGCGGCCTCGAAGACCAGCCTGCGCTCGTCGGTCGAGGCCCTAGCGATCCTGTCCATGCTTCGCCTCCCATATCTTCTTCGCGGCGTCGGCAACCCAGGAGGTGAGCCCCGCCGACTCTTCCAGGAACGCGCCGGCCTGCTCTTCCGTGAGGTTGCGCGCGAGCGTTCCGATTTCCTCGTCGCCCACGTGCTCGCGCCCGAGCGCCTTGAGGGCCTGCACGATGGTGCAGGTGATCTGCGAGCAGTCGAGCAGGTCGCGGTTGGCGCGGTGCCGGAGCTCGATATCGTACGGCCCGTACTCGTAGCGCTTGTACGGACCGCTGCTGACGTAGACGAGCTTTGCGGGCACCTGCGTGTCGAGGCCCAGCGCATTGAGCGCCGCGTCGCCGGACGGTGCGACGATCCACTTGTTGGCACGGGCGACGGCGCGCACGACCTCGTCGGCCACGGTTTCATCCCGGTTCTCGCGCGTCCACCAGCGGTCGTCCTCCATCCGCGTCCACCACCAATGCGGGTTGGCCTTGAACCACAGGGGGAGGTCCTTGCGGCCGTTTTCGTCGATTTCGGGCAGCCAGCTTGCCTCGGAGAGCGCCCACGCGCGGTAGAGCATCGCCGCGTCGTACCAGTCGCCGTCGAAGGGCTGCCAGACACAGACGCCGTAGAGCTTCTGCGAGTTGCAGCCGTCGGCGATGTTCTCGAGCGGCTGGGCGATTTTCAGCGTGACGACGCCGTCGGCGCTGCGGCTGAAGTGGATGAACTTGCTGGCGGGCGCGCCGTCATGCAGGCCGTAGTATACGCCGCGGCGAACGTCCTCGTCCCAGAACGCGAGGTACTGCATCGACGCGCCGTAGGACGGGTAGTTCTGCGTGGAGGAAAAGCCGCCCTCCTTGTCCGAGGGCCAGACCTCGCCCGGGCCGTAGGGGTTGAAGAACACGCG
>ERZ857745.3151-NODE-3151-length-16292-cov-3.570918_pt1 | contig 16292 bp, 17 predicted proteins | sample MGYA00519699_ERZ857745 | MGnify/ENA primary metagenome ERZ857745 (study PRJEB31778, sample SAMEA3449357) | human gut metagenome | biome: human gut; feature: human-associated habitat; material: faeces | place: United Kingdom | collected 2010/2012 ...
CCCCAACTGAGACTCCGACGGTTACACCTACAACAGCACCAACAACAACCCCGACGACTGCTCCTACCACAATACCTACGACGCAGCCGACGAAGACCCCGACAAGCACCCCGAAAGCAACATCTACTCCGCTTGCAAGTAATAAAGCATCCAATACCTCTACTTCCAAGAGGAGCGATAATGCAAAGACCGGTGATGCTACCAACATCTGGGGATGGGTAAGCATGGCAGTTGCATCTCTTGGTGCCGGCGGACTTGGATTCAAACTCCGCGGCAGAAAGAAAAACGACGACGAAGAGTAATTCAGAACGAAATGACTGAGAAATTCTTCTGACATAAGAAATCACAGAAACCTCTGTTCCAGCTTTTCTGGCGGAGGTTTCTGCCGTTTCGAGGAGTAAAAAAAGTGATTCTTTTCTTTTTGTAAAAAACAAAAAATTAAGTGTTCACACAACACCCAATTCATGCGATAATAATACTGTATTTTTTGCACATGCAGCACAATGGAGGTGACTTAGAAAACATGACAGCAAAACTGTTGGAAAAACATATTACCGATACGATTCGGGAATGGCAGGTGAAGATCGGCTATGAGGGCGGTACGATGAAGCTCTACTACCCGGCGGAGTCCCTGCGCCGTTCCCTCTCTTTAGACGAAACAGAAGACCTGGATGCGGCACTTGCCGCGTTCTGTAAGGAAGTACAGCCGCGTCTTGGAACACTTGCGATTTCAGCGGTCAAGGACCGCTACTGCATGGAAATCCCGGAGGAGGGATGTTCTTATATCGAGCGGAAAATTCCTGTTCCGGAGCTCCTGCAGAACCTTCTGCAGGTGATCACAACGCCTGGAAACACAATGGAACAGGTTCGAAACTGCTTTTCTTCCTATGCAGAGAAAATGCATACTACCGTGGAAGAAAACGCATCCGAGGAGCATGAGATGGGCCATGTATTTTCTTTTTCAGACCCGTCTGTGGATGAATACTGTTACTGTGTCGAAGAAAATGAATTCGGCCTGACGTATCACCGTTTTTCACGGGAAGATTACGAGGCTTTATAAATAAAAGGAGGATATACACCATGGAATTTACAAAACTGCTGGAAGAAAGAAGAAGCATCCGCGCGTTTGATCCGGAGAAACACGTAACCGCAGAGCAGATCCAGGAGATCGTACAGGCAGCGATTCAGGCACCATCCTGGAAAAACTCACAGACAACACGGTACTATGCCCTTGTAACACCGGAGAAAGTCGAAGAATTTTCCGCAAAATGCCTTCCAGAATTCAATCAGAAGAGTTCAAAGGGAGCCGCACTTGTCGTAACAGCATTCGTAAAAGACCGCTCCGGCTTCACGCAGGACGGAACACCGGACAATGAAGTCGGAAACGGCTGGGGCTATTACGATCTCGGCCTGCATGACGAAAACTTCATTCTGCGCGCAAGAGAACTCGGCCTTGATACTCTGATTATGGGAATCCGTGATGAGAAAGCTATCCGTGAAGCCCTCGCCATTCCGGAGAATGAGCTCCTTGGTGCTGTCATTGCTGTCGGCTACCGTGCCATCAACCCGGACAAGCCGAAACGTAAAACCGTGGACGATATCTTAAAACTGTTCTAAATCCGGCGCATCCGTGTGAAGACGTGCGCGGTACTTTCTAGGCGGGAATCCAAAGAACCGGGAAAACTGCTTGCTGAACGCATAGACATCGCCATATCCGACAAGACCGGCAATTTCCTTCATCGGTACGCCGCCCTCGAGAAGAATACGGGCCTGCTCCATTTTCTTCCTGGTGCGGTACCGTGCAGGAGAGACGCCGGTTTGTTTTTTAAATACTTTTCGAAACGTCTCATAACCGATCTGGAGTGACCGGGCAAGCTCTTCGAGAGAAATTTCTTCATCAAGATTCTGCGAGAGCATATCGCAGGCGGCCTCGATCGGATCCCGCTGCAGATTCACCCGGTGCGCATGGTAGCCGTACATTCGCAGAATCTCTTTTTCCATCTCCGGAATCCGCAAAGGCAGCAGACTGTCCGGTGTGGCCTTTAACGACTGCAGAAGCTTCTGATACCGCTCGAGATCGCCGGGAAGCAGCTCTGCCTTTAACACCGGCTCCCGGTTCAGAACCGAAAGCGAGCAGAAAGAATCAAAAAACGGTTTCCCAATCGAGATAAAAAATTCCAGCCATTTCCCATCGGGGTCTACGCGTGTGGAATGCGGCACACCCGGCAGACGCTGGACCAGACTTCCCGCCTGCAGCGGATAGGAGGTGCCGTCCTCAGCAATATATTCCCCGCTCCCGCGCAGCAGCACGAAACAGCTGTAATACTCGTTCGAAAAATGATACTGCGAGCGGTCCGCCGTCTCTTTCCGCATAAAACCGCACGCCAGAATCCCGTTCTTCATTTCATTTCCAATACAGCGATAGATAACATCGCTCTTTTCTATTTTTGCAAGCAGATGTTCCGGTATCATACGACTTCTCCTTTGCTTTCCCATTTTGGATAAAAGAAACACCAGATCAACTATTTCTCATCCACGTGCAGTGTTTTATACTGAATCATAAGATAACTGCATGAATCTTCTGAAAATCCACAGATGTATTATATCACAGGAAAGTAAAAAAGGAACACCAATCTGGATAAAAAGAAGAGAGGCAGTCGGAAAATGCGAAAGCAAAGGCAAGGAGGGTTTCAAGAACATGAAACAGACAAGAGACTGGGAAAATCAGTATATAACGCAGAAAAATCGTTATCCGATGCATACGCCGTACGGTGCATATGAGACGGTAGAGCAGGCGCTCGCCGGAAAGCGGAACGCGTCACGCTTTGTAATGGATCTGAACGGAGACTGGAAATTCAAAATCTATCCGTCACCGGAAGCGGTGGAAGCATTTTATGAAGAGAATTTCGATCACGCAGCGTGGGATACGATTCCGGTTCCGTCCAACTGGGAACTGCAGGGATATGGAAAGCCGGTTTACACCAATATGCTGTATCCGTTCAAACGGGAGGCAAACGGCGAAGCATTTGAGATCGAGATTACCGAAGGCACCTACGAGCTGAATGCGCCGTACGTACCGGAGAAAAATCTGACTGGCTGCTATTTCAGAACCTTTGAGGTTCCAACAGACTATATCGGCCGACAGCTTCTCATCGATTTCGGCGGTGTGGAGTCCTGCTTCTATCTCTGGGTCAACGGAAAACAGGTGGGGTATTCCCAGGACAGCAAAGTGAACGCGGAATTTGACATCACCGAATATGTGCAGGAGGGAACGAACACCCTCGCTGTACAGGTAATGCGCTACTGTGACGGTACTTACCTGGAAGATCAGGATTACTGGCATTTGTCCGGTATCTACCGCGATGTCCGCCTCGTATCGAAACCGGTGCAGCACATCCTGGACTACAAGGCAGAGACACTGTTCACACACCCGGATTACACGAAAGCTACTCTCTCTGTCACGATCTGGCCGGACAACTCCAAACCGCTGTACGGCGAGTATCATGCCAAAGTGACGCTGTATGACGAAGAACAGAACAAAGTAACCGAGATGGCTTCGAGACCGTTTTCTGAGTGCGGCTTCTATCTGATGCCGAAATTCATCGCAACCGTTACTGCTCCTGTAGAGAACCCGGCACTCTGGACTGCAGAGACCCCGACACTTTATACCCTCGTTGTCGAGCTGCAGAACAACGAGAATGAGACGGTTGATATCGAGAGCTGCAAAGTCGGCTTCCGCCAGGTGGAGATCAACAGCCGCGGCGTTCTGACCCTGAACGGCAAGCGCCTTGTGATCCGCGGCGTAGATCGCCACGATTTCTGCGCCGAGACGGGACGTACCGTTTCTGAGGAGCAGATGCGAAAAGAAATTGCTGTGATGAAACGTCTCAATTTCAACGCCGTCCGCACCAGCCATTATCCGAACGCGGTGAAATGGTATGATCTGTGTGACGAGCTCGGCATTTACCTTGTCGATGAGACAAATCTTGAGACGCACGGTTACGGCGGACAGCTCAGTGCATCCGCTGAGTGGACAGCCGCTTATCTGGAGCGTGCAACCCGTATGGTACTGCGTGATAAAAACCATCCTTCCATCGTCTTGTGGTCCCTTGGAAATGAATCAGGTGCCGGGGCGAATCATGCCGCGATGCACGGCTGGATCCGCGAATACGACAAGACAAGATACGTTCAGTATGAGTCCGGCAACCCAAAGAGTAATATTTCCGACGTTATCTGCCCGATGTATCCGACGATGAGCTGGCTTGAGGATGTGATGGCAGACGATTCCGATCTCCGCCCGTTCATCATGTGCGAATATGCGTATGCAAAGAGCAACAGCAACGGAAACTTCAAGGAGTTCTGGGACTATGTCAATAAATACCCGCGTTTCCAGGGCGGCTTTATCTGGGATTTCGCGGACAAGGCGATTGCGATCCACGAGGAGGACGGAAATATCAAATACGGCTACGGCGGAGCGTTCGGAGAGGATGTGACCGATCCGGTTCCGGATATGTGTCTGAATGGTGTTGTCTTTGCCGATCTTTCCTATAAACCGGGCGCCTATGAGGTGAGAAACGGCCAGTCCCCGGTTACGATTGAGCAGGTGAAAAATCCATATACCGGCGAAACTATATGGGTGCTGGCAAACCGCTACCATACCCTCGATCTTTCTCATCTGCAGGTGCGTTATGAAATTGTGCAGAACGGCGAAACGCTTGCCAAAGGCAGCTATCCGGCATTTTACACGGCAGCCGGAACAACAGAGACGCTTCCGCTTCCGGAGCTTCCGGAACAACTGCATGGCGAGGCGTATGTAAATTATTACGTTGAGCTTGCCCAAGATACCTTCTATGCACCGGCGGGAACAGAACTATACCGCCGTCAGATTCCGGTTACTTCAGGTGTTTATCTGGCAGACGAGAAAACGATTGTCGGGAAACCACTGACCGTATCGGAGGATGAAAATCAGGTTCGCATCACCGGCGAAGAGACCGAAATTATCTTTGATAAAAAGACAGGAGAATTTACCAGATATCAGGCAAAGAGCGTTTCTTTTATGACCGGAGGAAAAGATGAGTTTTACCGTGCTCCAACCGGTATTGATGAAGGAACCCACGAGAGTGATTACGATGATATCTGGCGCGCGGAAGGTCTGGATCGCCTGAAAAAGGAAGTACAGTCAGTATCGGCTGTCAGTGCCGGAAATCAGGTGCTTCTTGAAGTGCAGGCTTCCTATACCACGGAGCCGGACAACGCAGTACTCTTTACCGCTCATACTCTGTATCGCATCGGCAGTGAGGGAATGGAGCTGAAAAACGAAGTAACAAACAACAGCGGTCTTGAGACGATCGCAAGAGTCGGACAGTCGTTCCGCCTTCCTGCAGCGTTTGATACGCTCACCTGGTATGGAAAAGGTCCCTGGGAGACGTATGCAGACCGAAAAGACGCAGCACTGATTGGACTTTATACATCTTCTGTAGCAGAACAGCACGTTCCGTTTGCAGTACCGTGCGAATGCGGTGGCCATGAGGACACGCGGTTTGCCGCTCTTTCGGATGGAACACATACCGTTCAGATTGTGGGCAGTGATGATTTCCATTTTAGTGCACTTCCTTATTCTATAGCAGAATATCGAAAAGCCACATATGAGGAAGAACTTCCGGAGCAGACAACAGGAACCTGGCTGATCCTGGATGCAGCGCACGCAGGCCTTGGCGGAGATACCGGCTGGACGAAAAATATTCACCCGGAATATCGTGTATGCAAGGGAAGATACAGCTATACGTTCCGTTTCCATTTCGCATAAAAGAAAAAATCGGCCAACTGCCTATTGGATTCTTACAGAACAAATTACAGATTTCTCGTGAATGCTGCATATGATGAAAGGAAGAAAGCTATGAGGAAGCAGGATATTTGCCTGCTTTTTCATAGTTTTTTAAGTTAATCTCAAATTTAGCAAAAAATAGCTTAAATTAAGTTGAAAGTTATTTGCTATCATGTTAACGTAATCTTAGATGTTAATAACGTCAGAGAGGAACTAATAGATAAGTGACAGAAAGTAGGAAAGAACGTGGGACGAAGAAAGAAGGTCCGTCTGGAACAGATTGCAGAGGCAGTGGGATCAAGTGTTGTAACTGTATCAAACGCATTAAATGACAGGAAAGGGGGTGGTGAAGAGCTTCGCAGCCGGATTAAGGAAACATAAAACGAATCGAAGGAGACACTCATCCGAAAGGAATTCGAATTGTGGAAGGCAGGGTGATCCAGGGAAACACGGTAAAAGGAAATAGAAATTGAGACAGGTGAAGAAAATGGGAAATGTAAAATTAAAAGACATACCCGAGGCATTGAATGTGAGTACAGTTACTGTCTCGAATGCACTTGCAGGAAGAAAAGGGGTAAGTGAAGAAGTCAGGTGTCAGGTGGTAGCAAAAGCTAAAGAACTTGGGTATGATCTGAAAAAATATACGAATAAAAGGCAGGGGTTTACGATCGGTGTGATTGTATCAGAACAATGCCTGGAACTTGGAGTTTCTTTTTACTGGAGTATGTATCAGAAAGTCGCGTATGCTGCATCGAAAAGTCAAAGCGTGACAATGCTTGAGGCATTGAGACAGGAAAATGAAGAAAGAGGTTTAAATATTAAAAAGTATTGTATAAGATATGCGATATGATACAGGTTATATCAAATTAGAGCATAACTTAAAATTAAGCTTTAGTATACTGATTAAGATTAAATTAATCATATAAAAACGTGATAAAGCCATTTGCAATAAAGTAAAAATCCACAAAACTCAATGCGTAAAACTGTGCATGGTGTAGAAAATAAGCAAATATAGAACTTAATATTGAGAATAAATGAAGTTAATGGTAGAATTAAATCAGCTTAAAAAGCAACAAAATAGAAAAAACATGAAATGTAAAGTTGCAAGTAAAGTGATCGCAGCCTCAATGGCAGTAGCAATGGTTATAACAATGGCTGGATGTGGAAGTAGCGGGAAAAAGGTTGAAGCAACAAAGATTGATGTGACTTTTGACCAGATCGAGGTCAGAAAGGATTACACAGATATTAAAGCAGACCTGAAGTTCCTTACTCATAAGACAGACAAAGAGTTCCAGAAACTATACCCGAATGTAAACTTCAAATATGGAAATCAGACATTTGGAATCCCATCCATGGCGAATGTACAGGGAATTGTTTACAACTGTTACTTGTATTTCCATCAAATGGAAGGCACGAAAAAGCCAGTAAAATGTATCTGAAATATGTCTCATTTGTCGTTTAACTCATATAATTGGAGAAAATGCAGATGCGAAAAAGAACAGATAACTGGTGAAAAACAGACTGGAGGAAAAGCAAATGAAAGATGTAAATTTAAAAAGACTGAAAGATTGCATGAAAAGAGCTGAGGCAGGAGAAGAACTTACGATTGGATTTTTAGGTGGATCGATCACACAGGGAAGTCTTGCGACAACAATGGAGAATACGTATGCTTATCGTGTGTTTACGTGGTGGAAGCAGACGTTCCCAAAAGCAAACGTTCATTATGTGAATGGAGGAATCGGCGGAACAACTTCTCATTACGGAGTTTCCAGAGCAGTGACAGATGTATTAATGTATCAACCAGATTTTGTAGTTGTTGATTTTAGTGTAAATGATGAGGCAGACATATTTTTCCAGGAAACGTATGAAGGAGTTGTCAGAAAACTGTTAAGCTGGGATTCAAAACCGGCAGTGGTTCTTTTGAATAATGTTTTTTATGATACTGGTCTGAATGCGCAGGAATATCATAACGAAGTTGGAAACTGGTATCAGGTGCCACATGTGAGTGTAAGAGATACGATTTATCAGCGAATGAAGGCTGGTGAATATATAAGGGAAGAACTTACACCAGATGGACTTCATCCAAATGATAAAGGACACAAACTTGTTGCAGAAGAAATTGAAAAATTTCTTGAAAGCGTGAAAGCAGAATTAGAAGTTGAGGAAAAAGAACCTGTTTTTCCGAAGGCAATGACGGAGAATGCATACGAGAATGCAAAACGCCTGACAATCCGTGAAATTTCACCAAAACTTTGCGGATTTCATGCAGATACGGAAGAGAAAACAGGACATCTTGATCATTTTAAAAATGGATGGATCGGAAAAAAAGCCGGGGATTCTATTCATTTTGAGGTGACTGCTTCCTGCATTGCAGTGCAGTATAGAAAAACAATACAGCTTCCTGCAGCAAGAGCAGAGCTTGTGTTAGATGGTGATAAAGAAAAATCTATCCTTTTGGATGGGAATTTCGATGAGGACTGGGGAGATTGTTTGTACCTTGAGAAAGTATTGCACCATGGAGAAAAGAAAATTCATACGGTAGATATAACAATTCTTCCGGAAGAGGTAACGGATACAACTCCATTTTATCTGATGTCATTAATTATTGCATAAGATTTTTGAAGGAGAGGCTTCCGGAGATTGAGACAGCAGCACTTGGAAATGAAGCAGGAATGATCGGTGCAGCAAGTTTACTGTAAAATATGGAGGGGATAAGATGAGAATTAATCCTGATAATAAAAAAATACGTTATAGAGGAAGGATTGACTGGACGAATCCAAAAGAACCAATCTGGGTTTATCCATGTACATCTGTGGAATTTAAATTTACAGGAAAATATTTGAAAATTTTCCTGAGAAACCAAAATGAATATTGGCAGAATTATCTTGGATGTATTTTAGATGGAGTGCAGTCGTGTTATTATCTGGATAACAAGAAAGAGAATGAAATAGAGATTCGTGTTCCTGAGAATGAAAACGGAGAACATCATGTTCTTTTCTTTAAACGTCAGGATTCCTGCCATGAGATGCACATCCTTGGATTTGAAATTGAAGACGGAGCAAAATTATTGGAACTTCCGGATGCACCGACAAAAAAAATTGAAGTTTACGGAGATTCTGTATCAGCAGGAGAAGTGACAGAAGCAGTGGATTATACAGGAAAGACGGACCCTGAACATCAGGGAGGTTATTCTAACAGCTGGTATTCCTATGCCTGGATGACAGCACGTATGCTGAATGCACAGATTCATGATATCGCACAGGGCGGAATTGCATTGATGGATGGACAAGGCTGGTTCCATGAGCCGGAGCAGATTGGAATGGAAAGTGCCTGGAATAAAATCCGCTTCAATAAAACATTTGGTGAACTGACAGAATGGGATTTTAATCAGTATACACCGCAGGTTGTTGTCGTGGCAATTGGCCAGAATGATAATCATCCGTTTGATTACATGTCAGAAGACTATATGTGTGAGAAAGCAATTCTTTGGAGAGAACACTATACAGAATTTTTAAAAAAACTGCGTCAGGTATATCCGAAGGCATCGGTCGTCTGCTGTACGACATTGCTTGAGCATGACAGTTCTTGGGACAAAGCAATTGACGATGTAGTGGTTTCTATGGGAGACAGTAAGATTTCCCATTGTATCTTTAAAAGAAACGGAGCAGCGACTCCAGGACATCTCAGAATTCCAGAAACCTATGAGATGGCGAGAGAACTTGCTGATTATATAGAGAATCTGGGAATCGAGGAATGGAAATAATTAGAATAGTAGAGTAATAAGAGGAAGAAAGCAATGGAAAAAAAGATCGTTTTTTCAGAAAATTTTGTCTGGGGTGCAGCAACAAGTCATATTTTTCCCTGCAGGAGGATGACAGTAACTGGACGTGGAATGTATCCTGGTGGTCTGATCCGGTTTTATTAGGACATTATCCGGAGGAGGGATTGGTGCGTTATGAAAAATATCTTCCGAAAATCACAGAAGAAGATATGCGTCTGATCTCAGAACCGATCGATATCTATGGACAGAATATTTATAATGGAAGATGCGTCCGTATGGGAGAAGACGGAAAGCCACAGGAGGTTTGCCGATATGAAGGATTTCCTAAAACTGCGATCCAATGGCCGGTAACACCGGAATGTCTGCAGTGGGGGCCGAAGTTTTTATATGAAAGATATCATAAACCAATTTACATCACAGAGAACGGATTATCCTGCCATGATGTGATCTCATTGGATGGAAAAGTGCATGATCCAAACAGAATTGATTTTCTTGCAAGATATTTGCGAGAATTGAGAAAAGCAGCAGAGGAAGCGGATATCAGAGGATATTTCCAGTGGTCTTTGATGGATAATTTTGAATGGGCCAAAGGTTACTCAGATCGATTTGGACTCGTATATGTGGACTACACAAATCAGGAGAGAATTATGAAAGATTCCGCATTCTGGTATAAACACGTGATAGAAACAAACGGAGCAGAATTATAAATGGAAATAAAAGATCCCTTTTTGGGTTTATTTAGTAGCGTTAATAATAAATACTTGACAATTTATAAGGAGTGGTGTAGGGTAAAGGTGTCAAAGGAATTTCACCGGATCGGGTGTAATTCCGTTCACTATCCTATACGAAAAGAAGAGGTATTCATGATGAAAGAATTAAAGCCAATCAAAGAGGGTAAGGTACGCGAGATTTATGATAACGGCGACAGCCTGATCATGGTAGCAACCGACCGTATTAGCTGTTTTGATGTCATTCTGAACAATGTGGTAACAAAAAAAGGTACCGTTCTGACCCAGATGTCCAAATTCTGGTTCGATCTGACAGAAGACATCCTTCCGAATCATATGATCTCTGTAGACGTAAAAGACATGCCGGAATTTTTCCAGCAGGAGAAATTTGACGGAAACAGCATGATGTGCCGTAAGCTGGAAATGCTTCCTATCGAGTGCATTGTCCGCGGCTACATTACCGGAAGCGGCTGGGCAAGCTATCAGAAAACAGGAAAAGTATGTGGCATCGAGCTTCCGGAAGGATTAAAAGAATCTGACAAGCTTCCTGAGCCAATCTACACTCCGTCCACAAAGGCTGAAATCGGAGATCATGACGAAAATATCTCTTATGAGCAGAGCATCGCCCATCTGGAAAAATACTTCCCGGGAAAAGGAGCCGAGTATGCAGAGAAGCTTCGCGACTACACCATCGCTCTGTATAAAAAATGTGCTGATTATGCTTTAAGCAAAGGCATTATCATTGCAGACACAAAATTTGAGTTTGGTCTCGATGAAAACGGAAATATCGTAATCGGCGACGAGATGCTGACTCCGGACAGCTCCCGTTTCTGGCCTGCAGATGGTTATGAAGCAGGCCATGGTCAGCCATCTTTTGACAAACAGTTCGCGCGCGACTGGCTCAAAGCCAACGATGGAAACCACGACTGGACTCTGCCGCAGGAAATCGTAGACAAGACGATCGAGAAATATCTTCAGGCATATGAGATGCTGACAGGAAAACCGCTGGCATAAAGAACATCATAGTGTTAAAAAGCTACAGGAGGCAGGTTCTGCCTCCTGTTTTTGCATATTTTGTGATAAGATCAGTTGATAATCTGATACTCAAATGCGTGAAACATGTGATATAATGGGAAGAAAGACAGGATACGAAGGAGGAAATACGATATGAAAATTGCTACTGCAATTGAAAAAATGACAGATTTTTATAAGGGAAATATTCATGATATTTATCATTTTCTGAAGGTATGGGCCTTTGCAAAGAACATCGGCGAGGCGGAAGGACTGGATCCAAAAACACAGGAAACGCTGGAGATGTCAGCTGTTGTCCATGATATTGCCTGCCCGCTGTGTCGGGAAAAATACGGAAATACCAGCGGAAAGCATCAGGAAGAGGAAAGTGCGCCGCTGGTTGCAGAATTTTTCAAAGATGTACCGGCAGGAGAACTGGATGTCGAACGCATCACATGGCTGGTTACGCATCATCATACCTATACAAATGTAGAGGGAATGGATTACCAGATCCTGCTGGAAGCCGATTTTCTGGTCAATGCCGGCGAGAGCGAATATTCAAAACAGGCGATTGAAAATTTCTGCAGAAAAGTATTTCGGACGGAAGCGGGAACGCATCTGTTGAAGAGTATGTTTCTGGAGAAGGAATAAGGTCATGAAGTGTGACATCCTCCCCCACCTCTACAGGTGGTGGAGGATGCCACTTTTACAGCAGGACAGCCGGGGTCATTTAACCTTTATGGCGGTCAACCGGGAGATCCCGAAGTATCTGGATGCTACCTTATGGAACAGGGGATTTGTGGATGCAAACGGCAAATACTATGAGCTTTGGAATGCGCAGGCACAGTATTATACGGAGTAAAATTTTGGCAATCTGTCGGCAGAAGCCATTCACAGAGAGATTGACGGTACACTGAAACGGCTGGGAACAGATTATCTGGATCTGTATATCATTTACCGTTTTGACTACGAAACTCCGATTGAGGAAACAATGGAAGCCCTGAATGTATGACCGCACTGGCATGGCAATGGGCGAAGGGAGTCAGCTCCCCGATTATCGGTGCGACCAAAGCGGCGTATCTGGAAGATGCGGTAAAAGCCTTCGCTGTAACATTAACCGATGACGACAGCGCGTATCTCGAAGAACCGTATATACCGCACCGAATCGTTGATGCCGTTGATCACAATCTGGCAGATGGGGTTATGCTGCTGGATGAAAAGAAATAATTGTTTCGTAAAAAACTATGGCATGTAAAACGCCGTCAGACTTGTTGTAGTCTGACGGCGTTTTGCGTTAGGAAGCTCTTTGAAGAAACATCTATATTATTTCGTTTCCTGTCCCGCTTTCTTCCGGAACAGTTCTTTTCCACAGCTGATGACAATGATGACACCAAGAACCATCAGCAGAATGGCGATGATGAGCTGCAGTCCCTCAACGAGGAAGACAGCGGTTCCTGCTCCATACGCTTTTACAAGTGCGATGACACGCTCTACCAGTGCGGTAAAGGTGACGCAGAGCATGATGATAAGCGGCGGGAACAGGGTTCTGTTTTCACGGCCGGTGACTTTCAGGAAGACACAGAGTGTGATCAGAACGAGTGCACTCAGCATCTGGTTTGCACTTCCGAACAGCGGCCAGATATTGGCATATCCGATCTGGGTCAGGATGTAGCCGCAGAGCAGAGTAACAATGGTAGAGAAATATTTATTACAGAGCAGCTTTCTCCATCCGGCAGCATGTTCCATATCATCGACAGTGAACAGTTCCTGGAAAGACATACGGCCGATTCGTGCAACGGAGTCAAGACTGGTAAGTGCCAGCGCCGATACACACATCGTCATGAAGCACTGTGCTCCGTATACCGGGATGCCGAACATTTCCAGAAATCCGGCAACACCGGAAGAAAAGATCGCAAATGGCGTTCCGACAGCAGCCGTACCGTCTGCAGAAGCAGCAGCACCGGCAACGCAGAGGGCAAGGACGGCAAGCAGGCTCTCCAGAACCATAGCTCCGTATCCGACTTTCTGCATATCTTTTTCATTCGCAATGGTTTTTGAAGAGGTTCCAGACGATACCAGGCTGTGGAATCCGGAAACAGCACCACAGGCAACGGTGACAAACAGGATCGGGAACAGATCTCCGGATGCCGCATTGTGGAATCCGGTATACATTGGAAGGTTCATCAGGGTGCGCAACAACAAGTCCGACAACAGCGCCGAGAATCATACCGGCGAACATAAAGGTTGTCATAAAGTCACGCGGCTGCATCAGAAGCCACATTGGAAGGACAGCGGCAAGAAAGATGTAGGCAAATACCAGATAAGTCCAGGTTGCTTTGCTTGTTACAAGCGGTACATTCATGCCGATTGCAAAAGCTGCAACGGTGCATGTAAGGCCGAGTACCATTTCTTTCCAGCCTTTCCACTGCAGTTTTTTCTGGAGCAGTCCGAAGACAACAGCAAAAGCGATAAACAGCAGGGAGATGCTTCCGGCAGCGCCGTTTACAGTTGCCTGGGCAGAAAGCTTTGTGACGCCGTCAACCGTTTCGTAAGCATTAAATGTTCCGGCAACCATATCTGCAAAGGCGGCGATAACGATCAGTGTAAAGAGCCAGCAGAAGAGAAGAAACAGTTTCTTTCCTGTTTTGCCGATGTATTTTTCAATGAGAAGTCCCATGGATTTTCCTTCATTTTTGACACTCGCATACAGCGCGCCGAAATCAGTAACAGCGCCAAAGAAGATGCCGCCGATCAGGATCCATAAAAGGACGGGAACCCATCCAAAGACAGCGGCCTGAATGGCACCGGTGACAGGGCCTGCACCTGCGATTGAAGAAAACTGATGGGCGAATACGGTCCATCCATCGGTAGGGACGTAATCCTGACCGTCATTTTTTGCAACGGCAGGTGTTTTTGCTTTGGGATCGATGCCCCATTTCTTTGCCAGCCAGCTTCCGTAGAAGGTATAACCTGCTATCAGACATACGGCGGCGATCAGTACAATAACCAACGTGTTCATAATAAAATTCCTCCTCGTTCAAAAATGATATTTCCAGTTTACATGGATTCCAAATGGAAAAAGAAAAGGGAAAAGGCAATTGTGTTGGTATGCTTGGAAACAAAAAAAGCTTCGTCTCCCTGACTTATGCAAGAAGACGAAGCTTTCAAAAAACGCTCCGCGTTACCACTTCTAATTATCGGCTGTTTCTTTTGGTCGATCACTCAGATAAGATCCCCGAAACCATTTGATACACTTTCCGGTGAATCTCTTCTCTGCTAACGGTGAGAGGCCGGTCCGGACTACTTTCCATTTCTGGTTTCGTCTGTACAGCTCACAGGGGATTGTTCTTTGGGATACCTGCCATCTCGCACCAGCCGATGGTTCTCTGCAAAGGCTCACCCGAAAAATGTTGTCCTGCTCATTGCTTTTTTCTGATCCCTTTTTTCTTTTGAACACTTTGCATTATAGTCTCATTTTTCGGTTTGTCAAGCAATTTTTTAAAAAATATCATGTTTTTTCCCCTGAAAATAGAAAAAATCTATTTCTTGACACAGAAAACCAGAATTTTTATAATAGAAGAAAAAGCGCAGAACCAGAAGGCTTCTGCGGAAAGGTGGTATTTTTGTATGGGGTATTATGACAAAGAACGTGTAAGGGGATTTTTGCACAATCAGGACGGTATTATTGTGAATGATTTCGGAGAAGAGGTGATTCTCCGCGGCTGGGGCATGGGAAACTGGGATAATCCGGAAGGATTTATGCTCGGCACCCAGAGCGGCTTTGGACTGTTCGAGCCTGGAAAATATGCGCCGATGGGACGCATGGACCGTGGGAGAAGTATGGACCAGATTCTACGGGAGACCTGCGGAACGAAATATGCGGAGGAGTTCTGGAAACGCTGGAGACGGCTGTATCTAACGGAGGAGGATATTGCACTTCTATCCAGACGCGGTTACAATTCCGTGCGTCTGCCGATCCGCGCAGGAAGCTTTCTGTATGAGGAGCCGGGGATTACGTATAATGAAGATTCCTTTGCCATGCTGAATGATGTTCTCGACTGGTGTGAGACGTATCAGGTTTATGCTGTCGTAGATTTCCATGCGGCAACGGCAGGCCAGTCCGGAATTCCGTGTGATGACGGCGTGGACAATGGACAGCATCTGTATGACGATGAAGAATCGATGGAGCGGATGTTTCTTCTGATGGAAGAGTTTATGAGAAGATACAAAGACCGCTGGATCATCGGCGCATATGACTGTATCAACGAGCCGATCTCCATGACGCCGCGCCGCGAGGAGCTGACACCGAAGCTGGTCTATTTTTACGAGGAAATGATCCGCCGCTGCAGAAAGATCGACCAGAAACACTTATTTTTGCTGAATGGTACACAGTTTTCCTCTCTTACATATTTCTTTGATCATGAGTTTGACCCGGAATACCACAACTGGGGCATCAGTCTTCATGCGTATGAGATGGTTGTTCCGGAGGTAGCTTCTCTTGCCAGCGTTCTCCGTACCTGCCGGGAACAGAAGATCTGCCTGTGGATGGGCGAGACAGGAGGAAGAAATGAGCACGCATGGCAGACAACGATGTATGAGATTCTTGCCGAGTACCACGCCGGTTATAATCTGTGGTGCTGGAAAACAGTAGAGGGAGCAGGATGTGCTTCGATTCTGAACTTTAATGTTCCGGATGAATGGCATCTGATTACCGATTATGCAATTAATGGAGCTGCAAAACCGTCCTACGAGCATGCGCAGGCCATCTGGGACAGCTACCTGGAATGCCTGGCGGTCGATAAATGCAAAGAAAATACGCAGTATCATCCTTATCTGCTTCGAGAGGGCAATTTTGAGATCCCGGCGATCGGCTACAACGCGCTGCCGATGGATTCACACCGTGGTCTTAGTGATCTTCCGAATGCTGCAGGATATCGTCTGTATGACC
>ERZ857745.3159-NODE-3159-length-16241-cov-3.971704_pt1 | contig 16241 bp, 17 predicted proteins | sample MGYA00519699_ERZ857745 | MGnify/ENA primary metagenome ERZ857745 (study PRJEB31778, sample SAMEA3449357) | human gut metagenome | biome: human gut; feature: human-associated habitat; material: faeces | place: United Kingdom | collected 2010/2012 ...
CAATCTTCCGATATGTTTACTCTTTTTCCGCATTTTTTAATATAGTTCGTGACTTTTCCGTTTTAAATAGTTGTTGTGGAGAGTCTGCAGGTCGTTCATGTCAATGCCCAGTTCGTCCATGCGGGCGAACATGGTGTGCAGTTCGACCCGAATGAATTCGTGTCGCTGGGCTTCGAGTGTCCGAGCCTGCGAGCCTTCGGCGACGAAGAATCCCATGCCGCGGCGGATAAGGATCAGTCCGTCGCTTCCGAGTTTATCGTACGCCCGCATCACCGTGTTGGGGTTGACTTGTAGTGTCACGGCGAGTTCGCGTATCGAGGGGATGCGCTCCCGCTCGGGCCAACGGCCGGAGACGATGGCGCGGCAGGCGTGGTCGTAGATCTGGAGCCAGATCGGCTGGTTGTCGTTGAATTGCATGGCCGGATTATTTGAGAGTTTTTTCCCGGAGCTTGAAATATCCGGTCACCCAGCTTACGAGAGTCCAGTATCCGAAGATCATCGTGTAGGCGCCGTATTCCGGGAGTTGCTTCCGGAGCGGAAAAGAGAGCCTTGCGGTGTCGGAGTGTATGTTGACAGTGAATTCGGAAAAGGGAATGCGGACGAATAATCCGTCTGATGGCATCAGTACCCAGTAGTAGATGATGAAGAATAGGATGAAAGCTCCGGCGAGCAGCAGGAATATTTTCATCGGGTATTCCTTGCCCCAGCAACAGGCCAGCAGCAGCCCGGCCTGCACCGTGAAGATCGTCAGCCATGTAGGATAGATCATGATTCGGATGATGTTGCCGTCGGGGATGTCTGCCGCGGCTGTGACAGGCCACAAGACGAGGCTGAAAAGCAGGGTGGCGATAACCGTTGTGTTGAACCAGATGAAGAGGTATTTCTCCGCCGCCGTGACAGGCAGCGTGTAGGAGCGTACCATCGGCAGCCGCTTGTAGAGGTTACGGCAGCTCAAGCGGGTGACGTAATACATGAATCCCAACATCGTGAAGCAGGCGGTTACGCGGAATTCCCCCGGATCACTGCGCCATGATCCGTAAAACCACGCGAAGACAGAGAGCAGAATCAGAATTGCCAGCAGGCCGTAGCCGTAGTAGCGGGCATTTTCAACGTAATGTTTGCGTGCATATAATACAGTGCGCCGAAAAGAGATGGAGTTATTCATGATTGGTGGGATTTGTGTGAAGAATCGAGGGAATGGTCATGCGGTCGTGGGTGGTGGCTGCGAAGATCAGTTCGAGGTCCGGACGGCTTTCCCGGCCGGTCGTATTGAGGGCGATGCCCTCTTCGCCCGAGAACGAGGGGGTGCTGTAAATCGCTTTCGCGTCTGCGGGCAACGGCCCAAACGTGAGGCGGTGCGACAATTCTTCCGTGGTTGCGGCGAGCACAAGGCCCTGTTCGTCGAGGATGACGATTTTGTCGATCAGGTTCTCGACTTCGCGGACTTGATGGGTCGAGATCACGATGGTGCGTTTCTCGTCGGCGTAGGCCGCCAACAGGCTGCGTAGGATTGTTTTCGACGGGATGTCCAGACCGTTGGTCGGTTCGTCGAGTAGCAGGAACTGTGGATTGCAGGCGAGTGCGAAGGCGATGTAGCCTTTTTTGCGCTGGCCCATGGACATGTCGTGGGGATTTTGTGACGGATCGATTTCGAGTGCTTCGCAATGACTTTCGAACATTTCTGCTGAATAACCGGGGTAGAAGACACCTGTGTGTGAGGCAAAACGGCGGAGTGGAATATTCGGCAGGCTCAGTTCTTCCGGGATCAGCATCAGCCTGGACAGAAAATCCACGCTCCGCTGCCGCGGGGTGAATCCATCGACGGCAATGTGCCCTGTATCGGGTTCGAGCAGTCCGCAGATAAGTTGCAGCAGCGTGCTTTTGCCAGTGCCGTTGCGTCCCAGCAGGCCGTGGATGTGCCCTTCGCCGAACGTCAGCGAGAGATCTGCGAAAACCTTCCGGCGACGGTTGTAACCGAAAGAAACGTTTTGAAAAGCAATCATGGCTGTTATTGTTTTTTGTGTATTAGTGTAGTAGTACACTACAAATATAGGGCGATAATTTTATATTCCAAATTTTTTCGGAATTTTAAAAAAAGGAAATGGCTACGCGTCTTAATGGATCGTGGCGTTTTTGTAACCGTGTGTTCGGTGGGTCTGGGGAGCAGGCTCCAACAGCATGACTGTGATCAGAAGTGCGGGTTGTCTAATTGGGTGATTCTGTTAAATGTTGTTACCACACGATCGGCTCCTTGCCCACGGAGCGGAGGTATTCGTTGGCGCGCGAGAAGTGGCGGCAGCCGAAGAATCCCCGGTAGACCGACAGCGGCGAAGGGTGCACGGCTTTGAGGATCAGGTTGCGCTGCGGGTCGGCGATGGCGCCTTTCTTCTGGGCGTAGCTGCCCCAGAGCATGTAGACGATGCCCTCTTTGCGCTGGGCGATGGCGCGCACCACGGCGTCGGTGAAGGTCTCCCAGCCGCGGCCGGCGTGCGATGCGGCTTCGTGGGCGCGGACCGTGAGCACGGCGTTGAGCAGCAGCACTCCCTGTTCGGCCCAGCGGTCGAGGTTGCCCGTAGACGGTATGGGCGTGCCGGTGTCGTCGGAGACCTCCTTGAAGATGTTTTGCAGCGAGGGCGGGAAGGGAACTCCGTCCGCGACCGAGAAACAAAGCCCGTTGGCCTGTCCGGGACCGTGATAGGGGTCCTGGCCGATGACGACCACTTTCAGGCGGTCGAACGGGCATTTGTCGAAGGCGCGGAAGATGTTGCTGCCGCGCGGGAAAATGCGCCGCGAGGCGTATTCCTGCCGTACGAACTCCGTGAGCTGCGCGAAATAGGGTTTTTCGAACTCCGGGGCGAGGAGTTCCTTCCAGTCGGGGGCTATCTTTACATCCATGTTACGAGCGGTTAAAGTCGTGTAAATGTAGTAAAAAGTTCCCGGAATGCCGTGTTTTTGCGGCGGATTTCGGCGGGCAGGGCAAAAAACGGGCGGCATCCGCTGAACTTGGGGTGGACGCCGCCCGTCGCTGATGGTAAGAAGGGGGCTATTTTGAGGTTGCGCCGTAGCCCACGACGAGGATTCCGTCGAGACTGCCTTGGGGTTTTTCAGGCCGTTCGGAGAGCTTGTCCCCGCTGCCTTGGAGGTAAAAATCGACGGGCAGCGTATATTTCACGCGCACCTTCTCTCCGCGCTGTTCGCCGGGCGTCCATGCTCCGGCGGGCGAGGAGGCGATCACGCGGAGAGCCTCGTCGGCAAGCAGTTTGTCGGGCGATTGCAATACCAGGATATTGCTTACCGAACCGTCCTTTTCGACGATGAACGAGACGATGACACGTCCCTGGATATTGTTTTTCATCGCTTCGGCCGGGTATTGGATGTGCATCTGTATCCAGTTGCGGAAGTCTTTGATCTCGCCGCTCCGGAACGAAGGCATCTTCTCGGTGACCAGGAATGGTTCGTTACCGTCGGGAGCGCCCTGCACGGTTGCGCTTTCGGTCTGGGGCAGGCGCAGGCGGTACTTGATGCCCCACACGCCCATCAAGACGCCCTTGTGCAGCGGCAGCTCACGATGGCGAAGGAGGCTCGTCGTGAGCTTGAGCGGCGACTCGCCGTCCAAGATGGTACCGTCCAAATCGAACGCGGCCACATGTATCACTTGCCAGCAGCTCCTTTCGATGCGCGCCCGCACGCCTGCGGGGCAGACAATGCCCATGCATGGCATCCCAACTACTCCGAGAAGTACGACCCTACCAACCATCCTATGCTGGGAGGCGGACCGGTCATCAAGTTTAATGCTGCCCAGAAGTATGCCAGCGACGCTTATTCTGCATCGGTCTTTGCCGGCCTGTGCAAGAAGGCAGGTGTGCCTTGCCAGCGCTTTGTGAACCACAGTGATGTGGCAGGCGGAAGCACACTGGGTAACATCCTTGCCTCTTCCATTCCGCTGCGCGGTGTCGACATGGGAAATGCCATCCTTGCCATGCACAGCTGCCGCGAGACAGGAAGCACTGCCGACCATGAGTTCTGCGTCAAGGTGTTCACACAGTTCTACCAGGAATAACATGACACGATGAAAGGCATTCAATTGTATCAACAAAGATATGATGAGAAGTGGATATCGGAAGATTGTCATAGCATGCGACTCTTATAAGGGTTGCCTTACGAGCAGGGAGGTGAATGACACAATAGCAGGAGCTTTGTCGGCTCCCGAAATCATAACCCTCGAAATGAGTGATGGGGGCGAGGGAATGCTCGATGCCTTTCTCTCGGCAATGAAGGGTGAACGGGTGAGGATTCATGCTCATGATGCCCTGATGCGATGGACGGAAGCAGAGTACGGAATAGTGGACAATACTGCTATTATCGAGATTGCGCAGACAGCAGGCCTGGCTTTGATAGAGCCCGAACAGCGCAACCCGATGAAGGCTACGTCCTGGGGTGTGGGCGAGATGATCATGAATGCCTATCGCCGGGGCGTGACCCATTTCATCGTGGGATTGGGCGGAAGTGCCACTTCCGATTGCGGTATAGGAATGCTCAAGGCTATGGGCGACGACTGGAAGACGATACGCAGGGTATGCAACTTTGTGCTGGCTTCAGACGTTACCAATCCTCTTTGCGGCGAGAACGGCGCAGCTCATGTCTTTGCTCCTCAAAAGGGAGCAGACTCTAAGATGGTGGAAATGCTGGATGCCCGTGCCCGGAAGTTTGCCGAGGTGAGCGCCAAGCATTTCGGTTATGACAGGAGTGAGACTCCGGGAGCTGGTGCTGCCGGTGGTTTGGGCTACGCCTTCCTGCAATATTTCAATGCCAAGGCTCGTCCTGGGGCTGAGCTTCTTTTAGAGAAAATTGGGTTTGACGCCTTGATTCAGAATGCTGACCTTGTGATTACAGGCGAAGGACATAGCGACCGGCAGACCTTGATGGGGAAACTGCCACAAAGAATCCTTGAGCATGTAACCAATCAGAAAATCTGGCTTGTATCGGGTGGCGTGAGCGACAGGCAGGCGATGCTGGATGCCGGTTTCGACAGAGTGATTCAGGTTACTCCGGACAACATGCCTTTGGATGTGGCATTGAAGCCTGATGTGGCACGCAACAACATGATAAAAGCGATCATAATGGAAGAGAAACAATGAAATACATCATTTTTGATTTTGACGGAACTATCGGCGACTCACAACGGCTGATAGTAAAGACCCTGCAGGACACGATGCGGGAAAGAGGACTCGAGGTGAAGTCGGACGAGGCTTGCGCCAAAACGATCGGACTTCGGCTCGACGAGGCCTTTGTGGCACTCTTTGGCATGAGTGCCGAAGAGGGTGAAGCCTGTGCTGCCACTTATCGCGAGATATTCATGAAGAACAAGGAAATCATGATTGTCGAGCCTTTCCCTCATGTGATAGAAACGCTCCGTGAACTGCATCGACGTGGCTTCGTACTGGGCGTGGCAAGCAGCCGCAACCATTGTTCGCTCGACGGCTATGTCAGGCAGATGGCGCTCAACAACATCTTCACCTCTATAGTGGCGGGCGATGATGTGAAGCATGTGAAGCCTGCCCCCGACATGGTGTGGCGGGCTCTGAAAGAGATGAATGGAGAAATAGAAGAAGCCTTGGTCGTTGGCGACATGACATTCGATGTGGACATGGCGCACAACGCTGGTTGCAAGGCATGCGCCGTGACTTATGGCAACGGAACCCGCGAGCAACTTGCCTCAGCCGACTGGATCATCGACGATTTCGCAGAATTGCTGCAACAATTAGATTCTTAAATATTGAGTCCACTTTCGTATATTACCCTTCTCCTTCCACCTTGCAGCCATTGAATCCCATTTCCCTGGCTTTATCCGGACCAAAAGTAAAGTAAACGGCTTCGCCCTCGTCGCAAATCTCGCCTGCTGAATTTTCAAGGGTAAGATGAATGGTGGCTATGTTGCGACGCTGGCTGGCTAAATGTCCACGAACCGTAATTTGAGTATCTGAGGTAAGAACAGGCTTCTTATATTTCACATTGAGCTGCATCGTCACGCCTGTAGTCTGAAGCTTACGATTGATTACCCATCCTGCCACTTCGTCCATCAGCATTCCGATGATGCCTCCGTGAAGGGTGTTCACCCATCCCTGATAGTTAACACCTGGAGTCCAGACAGTGAGCACATCATCGCCATCTTCCCAAAACTCGAGATGCAATCCCACAGGATTGCCTGGAGCACAACATACACAGTTGTACTCCGGTTTGCCTAAATAAGGATTCAATATCTTCTTCATGACTCTAAAAAAATAGTTTGAGAAGTTATAAGCCAACGGCCTTGAAGTATCATGTTTAGTGTTTAATTTCAAGCCCACTAAAGCATTTGTCTTAACTCCTTGGGGAAAACATTCCCTCAAAGCATTTGTCTTAACTTCTTAACTCCCTTAACTCCTTTAACTCCTCAAAAAATTAATCTTGTTTTTCGATGATCTTCATTCCTTCTTCCACAGCCTGCATGTTGAGCGGTATCATGGCGTGATGACGCTCAGGCAACGACTTGTAGAGAGCCTTGTTCAGTCCGTCGGTGCTTACTACCGGACAAACCTTGAGCAGTCCGCCAAGTACAATCATGTTGAACACCTTGGAGTTCTTCATCTCGGCAGCCTTGTCCATGGCATCAATGCGATAGACGGTAATGTCCTTGCGCTGTGGCGGATTGATGACTCCATAGCCGTCATAAATAAGGATTCCTCCTGCCTTCACCTTGGGCTCAAACTTATCGAGCGACGGCTGGTTGAGCACGATGGCCACATCGTAATGGCTGAGGATAGGCGATGAAATTCGCTCATCGCTCACGATGACTGTCACGTTGGCTGTACCGCCTCGCTGCTCGGGTCCATAGGCTGGCATCCACGTAACCTCCTTATCCTCCATCAGTCCTGAGTAGGCCAGGATCTTTCCCATAGAGAGGACGCCCTGTCCACCAAAACCGGATATAATGATTTCTGTCTTCATTTGTTTCTATTTGTTTTAGGGAAGAGCAAATGATTTTTTTCACTCTTCATTCTTCGCTCTTCACTTACATTCCCGTTGTATCCTTCAGGTCTCCCTTCACATACTCCTTGAACATATGCTCCTCCATCCACTTGTTGGCTTCTACTGGTGAAAGCTTCCAACCGCTGTTACAGGTGGAGACGATTTCCACAAGACTGGAACCAAGTCCCTTCATGCTTGCCTCGAAAGCTTTGCGGATGGCTTTCTTGGCTTTGCGGATGCTGGCTACGCTTTCCACACTCTGACGGCTCACATAGCAGGTTCCCTGAAGATGTGATGCCAACTCGGTAATGTTGAGTGGATAACCATGAAGGTCGGGCTGACGTCCGTAAGGACAAGTAGAGGTTTTCTGTCCAAGCAGTGTTGTCGGTGCCATCTGTCCTCCCGTCATGCCATAGATCGCATTGTTGATAAAGATGGCTGCTACGTGCTCACCACGGTTGAGGGCATGGATGGTTTCGCAGGCTCCGATACAAGCCAGGTCGCCATCACCCTGATAGGTAAAGACGAGGCGGTCGGGCCAAAGACGTTTTACTGCTGAGGCACAGGCAAGAGCTCGTCCATGAGCTGCTTCCTGCCAGTCGATGTCAAGGTAACGATAGGCAAAGACGGCACATCCTACTGGACAGATACCCACGGCTTTGTCTTCCATTCCCATTTCCTCGATTACCTCGGCCACGAGCTTATGCACCACACCATGAGAACAGCCCGGGCAGTAATGCATCGGGGTGTCGTTCATCAATGTTGGTTTCTTGTAAACCAGGTTTTCTGGTGATATGATATTGTTCGTCATTATTTTGTACTTTGAGTATTGCTGATAAGTTGTTTTACAGCCTCAACGATTTCTTCTGGTTCAGGAACGATTCCTCCCAAGCGTCCGAAATGTTCTACGGGGACTTTTCCATTGACTGCCAGACGCACGTCTTGTATCATTTGTCCGGCATTGATCTCGGCTACAAGTATGCCTTTACAGCGCTGTGCAAGTTCATGAAGCTGCTTCTCCGGGAAAGGCCATAGGGTGATGGGACGGAAAAGTCCTACCTTGATGCCTTGCTGACGGGCAACCTCGATACTCTTCTCTGCTACACGGGCGGCACTTCCGAAAGCCACGATGACATAGTCGGCATCTTCGATATGCTCAGTAGCATAACGCACTTCTTTCTCGCGTATGGTTTGGTATTTCTGCTGCAGATGTAGGTTGCGCTGCTCCATCACCTCTGGCTTAAGCTCGAGCGAGGTGATAATGTTGGGCTGGCGGTCTTTGCTTCTGCCGATAGTTGCCCAAGGACACTCGCGTGCGATTTCCTCTTCGGTGCGACGGGGCTTCATCGGTGGCAACACCACACGTTCCATCATCTGTCCGATGACGCCGTCACTCAGTATCATGGCAGGATTGCGATAACGGAATGCCAGGGTGAAAGCCAAGTCTACGAAGTCGGCCATTTCCTGTACCGACGCCGGGGCAAGTACAATCACGTTGTAGTCGCCATTGCCTCCTCCACGCGTTGCCTGGAAATAGTCACTCTGTGAAGGCTGGATGGTTCCCAGTCCTGGACCGCCACGCTGCACATTGACGATAACGCCAGGCACTTCGGCACCTGCCATATAGGCGATGCCTTCCTGCATGAGAGCCACACCAGGACTCGACGAAGTGGTAAGCACACGCTTTCCGGCTCCGGCTCCTCCGTACACCATATTAATAGAGGCTACCTCGCTCTCTGCCTGGAGCACAACCATACCTGTCGTCTCCCAAGGCTTGAGGAGCGCAAGGGTCTCAATGATTTCTGTCTGTGGAGTGATGGGATAGCCAAAGAAGCCATCTGCTCCACATCGTATACAGGCATGGGCGATAGCCTCATTGCCTTTCATAAGTGTTACTTCTTGCTCTACCATTGTTAGATTTCCTCCTTTTTACGATAAACGGTGATACAACCGTCCGGGCACACGATGGCACACGAGGTACAGCCTACACAAGCCTCGGCATGCGCTGGTTCTACGTAACGATAGCCATGCACATTCACCTTCTTTTCGGCAAGCGCTATGACATCGTGAGGACAGGCCTCCACACAGAGCGCACAACCTTTGCATCGCTCTGTATCTACCACAATTGCCCCTAAAATTTTATTCTTTGTCATGGGTTATAATAGTCTTTACAATAAAAGCCGAGGATATTATCGAGCATTTCCTTGGCTACGACGGCAGGGCTGTCGGGGTCAAGGGCTATGGCTTCCATATAGCAATCGAGAGCATGCTTGTAATCACCTTGTTTGCGATAGGCATTGCCCTGTAGATAATATTCCTGAGCTGTCATTTATCTGCTGATGTTCTTTTAAATTTGCTGTGCGAAATTAATAAAATAAGCTAACTAAAAAGAATTATCAGCCGAGATTTAAACTATATTAATGTTGTTTTGCGGAAAAATGCGCACACCATATTTCAGTGTGCAATTTTTAAAGAATAATATACGTTATTTCTAATATTATATTCTATAAGAACAATCTCCGCCACTTAACGCAGCTGGCCGCGGTAAATGACGAACAATACTACACCTCGTAACAGAAGGTAGAGAACGAAGGCCAACCACAAGGCATGATTGCCCAGTAAAGGATGCAGAACGAAGAACAGAACGAAGAACGAAGCTGAGGCAATGGCGGTGGAACAGAGCATCGACTTTGACTGGGTGATACCGACAAAGATGCCGTCAAAGACGAATGCCGACATGCCCGACAAGGGAATCAGCACTGCCCACCAGAAATACGCACCGGATGCCGTTATTACCTTCTCATCACTTGTGAGTAACGAGAGAAAGTTCTCGCCACCTATTATATATAATAAGGTGAAACCGACGGCTACGCCTACACCGAACATCATCGTTCTCTTCACTACTTCCCGGAACGCCACCCTGTTTCCGGCTCCATAATACTTGCCACTCAATGCCTCTGCCGCATAGGCGAAGCCATCCATAAAATAAGAGAAGATGGTGAAAAGCGTCATCAGCAAGGTGTTGACAGCCAACACCAGCGTACTCTCGCGTGAACCTGCTGCCGTAAAGAAAAGATTCACTGCCACCAGACATACGGTACGGAGAAATATGTCCCTGTTGAGCGAGAAGAATCGTTTCAGTGGTTCGGAATCAAAGATATGGTGACGATAATCATACTTGCCCAATCTGCGATAGTAGAGGCGATAGAGCACACAAGCCATCAGAAATCCCCACCATTGGGCGATGACCGTTCCGAGTGCCACACCTTCTACCGTCATCCTGCAGACGAAGACAAGCATCAGCGAAGCGATAATGTTCACCACATTCTGCGTCAACGACACTACCATCGGGATGCGGGTGTTCTGCATACCGATAAACCAACCCGTGAATCCATAAAGTCCAAGAACAGCGGGAGCACCCCAGATGCAGACATAACAATATCTGCGAGCCAACTCCACGACATCCGCCTCGGGTGACATCGCCCACAGTCCGCATCCTATCATCCATCGCTGAAGGATAAAGAACAGCAGACCTATCCCCACACCGATACTCAGAGAGCGCACCAGGAGTCGCTGCACCTCGGCAAAGTCTCGTCTTCCCAATGCCTGCGAGGTCATTCCGCTGGTTCCCATGCGCAGGAAGCCGAACAACCAGTAGATGACATTGAAGAGCATCGAGCCCACAGCGATGGCTCCGATATAAGACGCATCGCCGATATGACCGACAATGGCGACATCCACCAAACCCAAAAGCGGTACCGTGATATTGCTGATTATCGACGGTACCGCTAAATGTAATATCTTCCTATTCATTAAATCTTAAACTTCGCAGCCTGCTCCTCGATGTAAGCTGCATCGCTGAAGTAGTCGATACGCATGGCTTTGCGAACCTCATCCATGGTCTGGGCTGCAAAGGCACGGGCATCCTCACTGCCCTTCTTCAGGATGTTGAACACCTCAGGAATATCCTGCTCGTACTCATGACGGCGGGCACGGATAGGAGTAAGCATCTTGTTGAGCACACTGTTGAGGAATTTCTTACAGGTTCCGTCACCGATGCCTCCCTTCACATACTGAGCCTTCAGTTCGTCGAGATTCTGGAACTCTGGCCAGAACTCAGCGAAGTCCTCGGGTGTAGAGAATGCCTCGAGATAAGTGAACACGGCATTGCACTCCAGATGTCCTGGTTCTTCCATACTCATACGTGGAGCACCGTTCGACATCTTCTTCACCTTCTTCCATACCGTCTTCTCGTCGTCGCTCAGATAGATACAGTTGCCAAGACTCTTACTCATCTTCTCTTTACCGTCGGTACCTGGAAGACGACGGCAAACCACATTCTCAGGGAGCATGATCTCCGGCTCTACAAGCACAGGTGCGTAAATCTGATTGAAACGGCGCACCAACTCACGTGTTACCTCCAGCATTGGTTCCTGATCTTCACCTGCAGGAACGGTTGTTGCTTTGAAGGCTGTGATGTCAGCAGCCTGACTTACTGGATAGCAGAAGAAGCCAAGAGGAATGTTGGCCTCGAAGTTGCGCATCTTGATCTCGGTCTTCACCGTTGGGTTGCGCTGAACACGAGATACGCTGATGAGGTTCATCAAATAGGTGGTGAGCTCGGCAAGCTCAGGAATCATACTCTGAATATAGAGTGTACACTTCTGTGGATCAAGGCCTACAGAGAGGTAATCGAGAGCCACTTCGGTGATGTTCTGACGTATCTTCTCTGGGTTGTCTGCATTGTCAGTAAGAGCCTGTACATCGGCCATAAACACGAACATCTTGTCGAAGTCGCCTGCATTCTGCAGTTGTACTCGGCGCTGCAATGAGCCGATGTAATGCCCCAAATGGAGCTTGCCTGTTGGACGGTCGCCCGTCAATATTATCTTTCCCATATTATTACGATTGTTTCTGTTATACGAAAAATAGTCAGCCTGTCTGCTATTTTTAGTGCAAAGGTACAGCAAAAAGGGCAAAACACAAAATAAATAGTTACTTATTTTGAGTTTTTGCCCCTTACGCGTCACTTACCATGTATATTTTGATCGGCAAATCACAGTTGTGTTGTGACAGCGAAAACAAATTACTTCTTGGTGATCACTACTTGTTTCTCATTGAAAGCACTGCAAGCATCTACCAGCTTCAAGACTTTGTCCCAGTTGGCAACAGGTTCCTCACGATGCAAGAAACTCTTGCTTACATGCACTATGATCTTGCCAGCCCCGGCACTTGCCTTCACCGCGAACTCGCCACAATCGTTGCTGACGGTGGTATTCAGTTTCTTCAATGACTCAGCTGAAGCCTGATAGCCTTTGGGCAAAGCCACCTCTATATTCCACTCATCAGCAAATGCCATTCTACGCCAGATACGATCCTTGCGGATGCGGTCATTGCCTTCCAGTTTCATCTGCTCTCCTATCAGCTTTCCCACAGCCAGCATCATGCTGCTTCCTGCACGTTTCACCAATCCTTCCATCTCGTAATCTACATGATAAACGAAGTCTGCGCTGTCTTTTCGGATGCCCACACAATCGAGTCCATAACCATTTACCTTGACTGGCTCCGCTTCATGATAGCCTTTTATCTCTTCCTTGAACTGGTCGGGTTGCTCCTTTTGCTTGTACTCGGCAAAGTCAGACTTCATGACGGAAGCATCTTTCTTCAAGAAAGCACTATAAGGATCAGACTCATCATACTTCAAATAACGCCAAAAAGCGGCAAGATGGTCGGGACCATACAGATAATAATCTGGCGAGCTAACCATTTGTCCGTATTCTTTCTGTGCGCCAGAATAGTCTATGCTGCGGTGAATATTCATCTTGGTACCATCGATGTTGACCTTAATGGTGACGACAGACTTGTTAGTGGCAGCTGTACTTACAGGGATTTCGAATGGCGCATCAACATCCTGCATATATGCCTTACGCCCCTGGAACTTATAAGGGATGTCCGATGCCACCTTAGGAAAGGTACCAGGGAAATAATACAGGTTGGTTCCCTTGAGGCGGAAGAACCAAGTGGTAGAATTATAGTTGATGAGCTTGTCGACAGGCAATTCGCCAACAGCAGTCGTGATGCCCATTTCCACTTCTACCCCTAACTTACGCAAGAAGTTGGGCACACGGTTGAAGGCTTCTTGGCTTGTTCCACCAGTAACATATTCATAAGCATAAATACGGTCTGCTTTCTCGTCGGCAGGCATCGACTCATCCTTAGCCGACTTATACACACTGCGTTTCTGCGCAGAAAGACCTGCTGCCGAATAGCCGTTCTTGCTAACATAAGACTTCATCAGCTTCCAGTCATCTTGTAGGATGGGCGCAACATCAGGGTTAGCTCGAACACCTTTCTGACGCATGGCCTTCTCGACCACCATGGTCTTCGACTTAGTGGGCGTAATGTACATCAAAACATAAGGAGACTGCAAGGAAGAGTTATACCAAGCAGACGGCTCTCCATCGACAGGTTGGTCCATCACCAAATCAAGCACGGCGTTTTTATCCTTGTCCGTGGTCTGCTTAAATTCGGGAGCCCCATTCATCGAGCGATAAACCGTAGACAAACTTTGGTCTAACACGCAATGCACTCTGCTATAAAGAATCGGCTCGTCTTGGCGAAAATAAAAAGTAAAAGGATCCAACCGCTGTTCCTGCGTGTCAATCTGGTTGAGAGAAAATACGTCAATACAGTCGCCGACCTCCAATCCTGGCACGGCAATCTTCTGGCTCAAGTCCTTGCCTTTCTTACCTTCCTTGACATCCACATAGTCATCGAAGTCGACCACTTGCACCTTGCCATCTTTCTTGAGCACACGAATACCCAGGACGGTATTGGTCTTATTGTGATATGCCCCTACCCACTTTTTTGATTTCGTGCGGAAAGAAAACTCAGAATAATCCTTCAAGGCTTTCTTGTCGTTGAGTTGTATCAGCATACGCTCCATGTCTTCGCAGTCTATCTGACGTGTCAGACGGAGGTTAACAAACAATTCCGTTGTTGCCTTACGGTAATAATCGGTACTCAACTCCCGGTAATAAGAGAGGATAACAGCCGATTCGTTCTTGTACTTCGCTGGCACTGTGCGTTTCTTGAAGTCAGCAGGAGTATTGTCCCACACTTCTTGACGCACTTTCTGAGCCAACTTGAGGTAATCAGCCTTGTCGTCAGCCTTAACAGGCAAACATACGAGTTGCATTGCCAAAAGGAAGAAAGCAACTCCCATCATTCTCACATGTTTCATAGTTCAACCTTTAAAATGTATAACATTGCTTATTTAGTTTGCAAAACCACTTGCTCGTTGCAGGCATCATTCCATTCGGAAACCATTTTGTTCCATGCCGGAATATCCTTCAAGGCTACTCGCCTGTTCTTGATGACATACTCCTTTTTCATGACGACACGATTGCCTTGTTTGGAAAACGTACAAGACAAGTCTGCCCAATGGGTATGCGACGCAAAAGGAGCAGGGAGTTCCTGCACACGCATACCTTTTGGTACTGAGAGACTGACCTTGCGCACATTCTTCAGTTTCATACCTATCATATAGTCGGAAACCCGCTTGGTAGTATCTACTTTCTCCAACCACACATCTTTGTCCTGATTCATATCCACATAGAGGTATTGGTCTGCCGACACTCCCACGTTTCCTTTATAAAAAGAGGAAGAGATGGCGAGCTGTTCGTCTTGGGGCCTACTACCTTTGAGCACCACATCCCTCATTTCGTCCTTATTGCCGTCCATTCCCAACAAACGAGAAAGGAATTGCAGTCTGTCATCTTGCGCAGCTGCGTCGTATGCCGACAAGACCATGGCTTTCATATCTCCTTTCCAAGAAGAATTCAGAGTGCCCTTCATGGCATAATTGCCATCCCCCTCTACGGAAAGTGCACAATCGTATTCCACAGATGAGGAACAAGCTTCCAGGGGCAATGTGGGCAACGTATAGACCCGGCATCCTTCTCCTTCTTCCACCAAAGCCTGTCGTCCCTGAATATTTGTAGGAATATACCCTAAGGGTATGTAAGAATTGGTGGCATCAAGATAATAGGGTTTACCCTGATAGAACACTGTGCATATCGCATGATTGACAGAGGAAATGGTGGGTACTTCATGCGATGTATAAGGAATGTCATCTGTTCCGATATCTGTCTGTCGCGCATCAAAACCCTGAGCCTTCAACAAGGTTTTCAGCAAGAGCGACATGGCCTTACAGTCACCATATCGCTTACGGATCGTTTCGGCAGGAGTGGCTGGTTGATGGGCAGAAACGCCGGCCTCGTATGCCAAATAGCGTATGTGGCTTTGCACCCAGGCAAAGGTGTTGGCAATTTTCTCCTTGTCACTCTTTGCTCCTTGAGCTATCTCTGCAAGGATTTCCGCTTGGTTGGGAATCGCACAGTCGACATCTGCCATTTTCTTAGACCAAGCGAACATATCCTGTTCATCCTTGAACGAACCTATTACGAGCAAATGAGGAACAGTATAGCCCCAGGCTGGAGCTCCCGCCTCGGAAACTGGCACAGACAAGCCGTGCATGACATAGGTAAACACGGAGTCGCCAGCCTCATCGGCCACAGCTGTCTTGACCACATCGGCAGGAAGATTACACTCCTTGAGATGATATTGAGATAAAGCCTTCGGTATAACCACCTGGACGGTTTTGTTCTCTACATAGTAGTCTTCCGGAAAAGTGATTCTTGTGAAATAAACAGCATCGGTAAAGGTTCGTGCAAAAGAGGCCTTCAAAGTCTTACCCACCTTGGGTATCCGATAATTGAAATAACAGACCTTGGTGTCATCAAAGAAGATATTCTCAGGTGTAGCTGACTTATATTGTGCCGTGCCCTTGGAGGAAGCTTTGTCCAAACGGATAAAATCTCCATAGTAGACATTCGGCTGAACAAGTGCTGCATATTTTGTCACGCCATATTCCAAATCCGTCGTATTCGAGATGACAGGAATACCATCGGAATTCACCTTAAACTTATACCGATCCACACAGTTTACTATATGCACATTGTCGTCCACGCCTTGAGCCGCAGCAGACAATACGCTCAGAAAACACAGATAAATAAATACAGGTTTTATTGTCATCAGATTGGTGTTATGAATTAAATGCCCCCCCGAAGTATAAAACAAAGGAAGGGCATTTTATATATTATTCAAGTTTCGCAAATTTTGCCCCACACGCCCTGAAGGGGCAGAAGCTCTTAGCCCAGGGCAGCGCCCTG
>ERZ857745.3163-NODE-3163-length-16220-cov-6.261676_pt1 | contig 16220 bp, 9 predicted proteins | sample MGYA00519699_ERZ857745 | MGnify/ENA primary metagenome ERZ857745 (study PRJEB31778, sample SAMEA3449357) | human gut metagenome | biome: human gut; feature: human-associated habitat; material: faeces | place: United Kingdom | collected 2010/2012 ...
AAGTATTGACTCCCATCTATGAGAACCAATTCTCCAAGACGAGCTACGGCTTCCGACCGAGAAGAGGATGCCATGACGCACTACGAGGAGCGCAAAGGATAATCAGCGAAGGCTACATATATGTAGTAGACCTTGACCTTGAACGCTTCTTCGACACGGTGAGCCATAGCAAACTCATAGAAATCCTCAGCCGTACGATAAAAGACGGCAGAGTGGTCAGTCTTATACACAAATATCTCCGAAGCGGTGTAATGAACAAAGGCTTGTTCGAAGCGAGCGAGGAAGGGACTCCCCAAGGAGGACCGCTAAGTCCGTTATTGAGTAACATCATGCTCAACGAACTGGATAAAGAACTTGAACGCAGAGGGCTTCCCTTTGTGCGCTATGCTGATGACTCGATGATATTCTGCAAGTCCAAAAGGGCTGCAATGCGAGTAAAGGAGAGTGTAACCCGATTTATAGAGAATGCTCTATATCTCAAAGTCAACAAGGAGAAGACCGTAGTGTCTTATGTGCGAGGAGTGAAATACCTCGGCTACTCCTTTTATGTGATGAAAGGCAAATGCCAACTCACGGTGCATCCAAATTCCAAAGCCAAGATGAAATCACGACTAAAAGAACTGACAAGTCGCAGTAATGGGTGGGGATATGCCAAGAGAAAGCAAATGCTGAAAGAATACATACGAGGGTGGGTCGGTTATTATCATCTTGCCAATATGAAACGTCTTTTGCTTGAAACAGACGAATGGTTAAGACGTAGAATACGCATGTGTATATGGAAATCTTGGAAGAAAGTCAAGACAAAAGTGGCAAACCTCATCAGATGTGGTATTAATAAATACAAAGCATACGAATGGGGTAATACTCGTAAAGGCTATTGGCGTATAGCAGACAGCCATATACTGCATAGAGCTATAACAAATGAGTACCTATGTAGGGCAGGGTATGCTACTTTAATGGGGGCGTATCTCGAATGGCACCCAAAATAGGAACCGCCGTATGCCGAACGGCACGTACGGTGGTGTGAGAGGTCGGTAAATACGAAAGTAGGAGATAAATACCTATGATTAGTATTTACCTCCTACTTGATTTCCCATACTGATCATGCTGATGCTGTAATTCACGATAATGAAGCAGCTATTGTTGATAATGCAGTTCTTTCACGTATATCTTGCTGACGAGGTAGCTCGCGCCGCTTTCGCTTATAGCGCAGGGTCTTTCAATCATTGTTCTTTTCAAGTTCATGCAGGTGATTTCTGATTCACTCATTTTCTATTCATCAGTGACTATTTTTATAATTTATCTATGAAATGTTGATTGATTTAAGTTAAAGAATAGTGTTATAAAGTGTTTAAGAATTTAAAATACCGCTGATAATCAGTGAATTACTTGTGAGATTCGTTTTTTTTTCGTATCTTTGCAAACGATAAGAATAAGGATAACAGTTTCTTATGTTTTTTCGTATAGACTGGTATCCGTTAAGGTATCTAACGGAACTGAGATGAGCAACCGTTCTTTTTCTCAAAAGTTGCCATCGCGAAATCACTGATGTTGTAGTTCAGCTTTTCAGGTTCCATAAAATAATTAATATGAAGAGAATAACAATGTTGATGGTCAGCATTCTCATGCTGACGCTGAATGTAGACGCAGCATCGGCTGCAACGATGTCTAAACAAAATGTTTCCTCTAATGAGTTTGATTGGAATCCAGTGATGGAGGCGATAATTCAGGTAGAGAGTGAAGGAAATCCAAGAGCAAAGAGTGGTAATTCTGTTGGCGTGATGCAGATAACTCCAATCTTGGTAGCAGAATGCAATAAGATCTTGAAGCGTAAGAATAGTAAGAAGCGTTACAAGTTGTCTGATAGATACAGTATCTCTAAGTCTAAGGAGATGTTCCTGTTGATGCAGTCTGTTTACAATCCTCTGAATAGTATTGAGCAGGCTATCCGTGCCTGGAATGGTGGTAACCATTACAGTGTCAAGAGAACACAGCGCTATTTTGAGAAAGTAATGAAGCTATTGAAAAAATGAAATGGTTTTATACTATCCGGTTATTCCAATGGAGTAACCGGATTTTTTTGTTTTATAACTTGTTCTTTCTGTAAAGTTTATCTGGGATTGCTGACATTGCCGAATGATTCGTATTTTAGTGCTTTTTCTTGGGTCTTAATAGCGACCTCGCCATTCCCTTTATCGTCTGGATCCGTCCTTCTTTAAATGAAAAATCGGATAAGAATGTTGTAAATCAACTTCTTACCCGATATTAGTTGCGGCGGCAGGACTCGAACATGCGACCTCCAGGTTATGAGCCTGGCGAGCTACCAACTGCTCCACACCGCGATATAATCAACTCATTTCTGAATTGCGATTGCAAAGGTACTAACTTTTCTTGAAATGACCAAATGTTTTCTGTATATTATTACCGTTTTAACGGATTTTAAAGTTTATTATTTGCTTATATCGAATTAAAGCACTAAATTTGCACACAGATAATTTATTGTGCAACTAATAATAACAGGGGGACTTTGACATGTCAATATCCAAAACTCGACAGAAACTGGTAGACGTTGCTCGGCAACTTTTTGCAAAGAATGGTATAGCCAACACGACGATGAATGACATTGCTGTGGCTTCGGGCAAGGGAAGACGAACGCTGTATACTTATTTTAGTAGGAAAGAAGATGTATACTATGCGGTTATAGAATCAGAGTTGGAACGTCTTTCCGACAAGTTGGATGAGGTGGCAGCCTGCAAGATACGACCTCAAGACAAGATTATCGAATTGATTTATACCCATTTGAGTATGATCAAAGAAACCGTGGTTCGAAACGGTAACCTTCGAGCAGAGTTTTTCCGTAATATCTGGATGGTAGAAAAGGCTCGCAAGAACTTTGATGAAGACGAGATTGAACTTTTCAGAAAGGTTTATACTGAAGGAAAGGAAGACGGTGAGTTTGACATAGAGAACGTAGATTTGGTTGCCGATATCACCCACTATTGTATCAAAGGTTTGGAAGTACCTTTCATCTATGGTCGTCTGGGACATGGCTTGACAGAAGAGAGCAGCAAGCCTTTAGTTGCCAAGGTGGTGTATGGTGCTTTAGGAAAGTCTGGACTAAAATTGTAAACCGAGATTTATATTTAATGTTGTCAATGTCGAACATGAAATTTGATGTCGAACATGTTATATATAATAAGGTGTATAGTCTGACTCTAAGTTGAAAGTATTCAACATGCTCCGCCAAAGAGTATTCAATATATCCAAGTAGAGAAATTTATAAACACATCATAAACTATAAAACAAAACAAAATGGGATTATTAACAGGTAAGACAGCCCTTGTAACAGGAGCTGCCCGCGGCATCGGAAAGGCTGTCGCAATGAAATTCGCCTCAGAGGGCGCAAACATCGCATTTACAGACCTCGTTCTTAACGATGACATGGCTGCCGGTTTGGAGGCAACACGCAAGGAAATCGAGGCTCTTGGTGTAACTTGTCGTGCTTATGCAGGCAATGCTGCCGATTTCGAGGAGACAGAGAAGACTGTTAAGCAGGTACAGGCAGACTTTGGTTCTATCGATATCTTGGTAAACAATGCTGGTATTACCAAGGATGGTTTGATGCTTCGTATGTCAGAGGCTCAGTGGGATGCAGTTCTGAATGTAAATTTGAAGTCTGCGTTCAACTTTATCCATGCTTGTTCACCTATCATGCTCCGTCAGCGCAGTGGCTCTATCATCAACATGGCTTCTGTAGTAGGTGTTCATGGTAATGCTGGTCAGTGTAACTATGCTGCTTCTAAGGCAGGTATGATTGCTTTGGCTAAGTCTATTGCCCAGGAGTTGGGTCCTAAGGGTGTACGTGCTAATGCTGTAGCTCCAGGTTTCATCGAGACAGCTATGACTGCTCAGTTGCCAGAGGATATCCGCAAGGACTGGATGAAGAAGATTCCTTTGCGTCGTGGTGGTCAGACTGAGGATATTGCAAATGTTTGTCTCTTCCTCGCTTCTGATATGTCCAGCTACGTTAGTGGTCAGGTTATCCAGATTGATGGTGGTATGAATATGTAATCTATCTGTATCAGAACGTGCAAGTAGTTTACGAAGATAATCATATAATTATTGTCTCAAAGAGAAGTGGTGAAATCGTGCAGGGCGATAAGACCGGCGACGAGCCTCTCTCTGAGACGGTAAAACAATATATCAAGGCGAAGTATCAGAAACCGGGAAATGTGTTCCTGGGTGTGGTACATCGCCTTGATCGTCCTGTATCAGGACTTGTTGTTTTTGCTAAGACTTCCAAGGCGCTCAGCAGATTGAACAATATGTTCAGAGACGGCGAGGTGCACAAGACCTATTGGGCCATAGTGAAGAATAAGCCCCGTTTGGAAGAGGCTGAGCTGGTGAATTGGATTGTGAGAAACGAGAAGCAGAACAAGAGCTACGCCTATGATCATGAGGTGAAAAACTCGAAGAAGGCGATTCTGCGTTACAAGATGATAGGTTCTTCCGACCATTACTCATTGCTTGAGGTGAATCTGTTGACAGGACGTCATCACCAGATAAGATGCCAGTTGGCAAAGATGGGATGTCCTATCAAGGGAGATTTAAAGTATGGTGCTCCTCGCAGCAATCCCGATGGCAGCATTTCATTGTTGTCGCATAGGGTTGAGTTCGTTCATCCTGTATCTAAGGAGACTATCGTCGTAGAGGCTCCTTTGCCCGATGACAATCTATGGAAGGCGATAGCGCCATAACCGATAGAATCCATATCACTGATACCATAGGCGATGGTTAGTAAGAAATTGACTTCAGCTTTACAATATAAAACTTAGAATCCATGTCTACAAAGAAAAAATGCGGAATTTGGGCAGCAGTTATCGTATTTACCCCGATATTGCTGATAGCTTTGCTGACTTTGTTGCTTTATCTGCCACCTGTGCAGAATTGGGCAGTGAAGCGCGTAGCTGCCTATGCTTCCGAGTCTACAGGCATGGATATTACAGTAAAGCACGTGGAACTGGTCTTTCCACTGCGATTGGGTGTTGAGGGTGTGAAGGCGCTTCAGCCCATCGATTCGTTGAAAAACAGTAATGATGTAACTCTCAGAAATAAAAAAGATACAGTTGCTGATATAGAAAAAATGGTAGTTGACATTCAGTTGATGCCTTTATTCAAGCAGCAGGTAATGGTGGACGAGTTGGACTTCAGACGAATGAAGGTCAACACCACCAACTGGATACACGAGGCGCGTATCAAGGGTGATGTCGGGCAGATGGCATTGCGTGCCCATGGCATCGACCTGAGCAAGGAACTTGTCCATGTAGATGACGCCTTGTTGTCGGATGCCCGTCTGTCGGTAGAACTGAGTGATACCGTACCTCCCGATACTACGCCAAAGACCAACAAGTGGAAGGTGAAAATCCAGAAGCTCAAGTTGAAAAACACAGCTTTGTCGCTTCACATGCCAGGAGATACTCTCAGGGTAAATGCCTATATGGGTGATGCTACGGCTCATGGTACCTACCTCGATCTCTTCAAAGGACTTTATCAAGTGCGTGCCCTCGACTGGCGAAAGGGCAGGGTAACTTACGACAATTATCAGACAGAAATGCTGGCTGGTAAGAATATCTCTGTGCTTCGTCCGGCAGAAGGTCTGGACTTCAACCACATTGCCTTGTCGGATATGACTTTGAAGGCAGACTCATTCTATTTCTGTGACTCGAAGATAGATGTAAAGATTCGTCAGGCACAGTTCAGAGAACGCTGTGGTCTGAACGTACAGCAGATGTATGGCCGGTTTGTGATGGATTCATTGAAGTTGCAGTTGCCCGACCTCTGTCTACGAACTCCTTCCTCCACTCTTCAGACCATGGTCGACATGGACATGAATGCCTTTGCCGACAGCGCTCCTGGCAAGTTGACTGCTATGATACGAGGCAGTATCGGCAGAGAAGACCTCATGCTTTTTGCCGGTGCATACATGCCTCAAAAGATGCGTCGGAACTGGCCTTATTATCCTATGGAGGTTGCCGGTACAGTAAAGGGAAACATGCAGCGTCTTAGCTATTCGGGTTTGAAACTCAATTTGCCTTCAGCCTTCCAGTTGTCCTCCGATGGTTGGTTGGCACATCTCAACGATATGTCTCAGATGAAGGCGAAAATACATTTAGATGCGCGTACCTATCATTTGGGATTTGTTACAGCGATGCTTGATCCGGCTCTAATGAAGAATGTGCGTATCCCTAATGGCTTGATCCTGAAGGGAGATGTCGTAGTGGACGGCTCTAAGTATGCCACCAAGATGACCTTGTGGGAAGGTCGTGGACGAATGAATGTAGAAGCATCTGTTGTTACTCATACAAAGAAAGACGGAAGTCTCGACATGAACCACCTGGCCTATCGTGCCAAGGTACAAGCCCATCAGATACAGGTGAGTCATTTCCTGCCTCATCAGGAACTTTACTCTTTTACAGGATCGATGGAAGCCCAGGGCGTGGGCACTGATTTCTTGTCCAACCATACTCGACTCAACGCCAAGGCAAAGGTGGCACAGCTGCATTATGGCAAGTATCACATCAACAACCTGTTGGCTGTTGCCCATGTAGCAAATGGTAAAGTACATGCAGACATCGACAGCAATAATCAGTTGCTCAAGGGATTGGTGAGCTTGGATGCGCTGACCAACAGCAAGAATCTGGAAGCAACAGTAGTAGCTGATGTCAGGAATGCGGACCTTTACCTCATGGGACTCACCAAGGTGCCTATGAGAGCAACTGCCTGTGGACAGGTAGACCTGAAGACCAACCTGAAGGAGGACCACTACCTGCAGGCTATGTTGGGCAGTATCGTCATCAAGACTCAGCAGAAAGAATATCGTCCCGTGGATATTGTTGCCGACGTGTTGACTCGTCGCGATACAACCCATGCCGTACTCAATTGTGGTGACTTCCATCTTCGTATGGACACCCATGGAGGTTATAAAAAGTTGCTGTCAAGACTTGATGAACTGCAAGGCGAGGTGATGAGTCAACTCAAGAACAGACGTATTGACCAGGTGGCTATCCGTCGCGAGTTCCCCTTGGGTCGCATCACTCTTACCACAGGAAAAGACAATTTCATCTCCCGTTTTATCGAGTACAACGGCTATCATTTCAAGACGGTGGACATGGATCTTCGTACCTCACCCATATCAGGTCTGAACGGTCATCTTAATATCGACTCTTTGGTGGCACAGGGTGTACAGTTGGATACGGTTCGTGCCAACGTGATGACCCAGGGCGACACCATCCGGTATACGGCGAGGATTGTGAACAACAAGAAGAATCCGCAATACGTATTCCAGGCATTGGTGGATGGCGAGTTGGCAGAGCGAGGCTCCGATATCGCTGCCCGCATCTATGATGCCAACGGCAAGTTGGGCGTGCGTGTAGGTTTGGCGGCAATGATGCAGGAAAACGGCATCAAGGTGAGTCTAACCGATACTCATCCTATACTGGGATATAAGAAATTTACAGCCAACGATGACAACTATCTGATGCTGGGACGCGATATGCGTATCTCTGCCAAGCTTCAGCTGGAGTCCAGCAAGGGAATGGGTGTGCGTATCTACTCTAACGACGGCAATGAGGATGCCCTGCAGGATATCACTATCGGCATGACCCGTTTTGATTTGGACAAGGTACTGAGTGTCATACCTTATATGCCTGATGTCTCAGGTATCATGAATGGCGATTTCCATATCGTGCAGACCAAGGAGGCCTTGTCTGTATCGTCCAATCTATCGGTCGACAACTTGGTTTACGAGAATTGTCCGATGGGTAATGTCGGCTCCGAGTTCGTGTATATGCCTATGAGCGATGGCACTCATGCCGTCGACGGAATACTGAAATACAACGATGAGGACGTAGCCACCATCAAAGGTACTTACCAGTCGGAGGGCGAGGGCTATCTCGACGCTACTGTCGGCATGGACAAACTGCCGCTCCACTTCATCAATGGATTTGTGCCCGACCAGCTTGTTGGTCTGGAAGGTTGTGGTGAGGGAAGTCTTACCATCAAGGGCTCGTTGAGCAAGCCACAGGTAGACGGCGAGATATACATGGACTCTGTTTATTTAGTGAGTGTGCCTTACGGACTGAGGATGCGTTTCGACAACGACCCAGTGAGGATAGCCGGCAGTAAGTTGCTCTTCGAGAACTTCATGATGTATGCCAACAATGAGAGTCCGCTCAACATACAGGGCTATCTGGATTTCTCCAATCTCAATAAGATGATGCTTGATGTCAGGATGCGTGCCCAGAACTTCCTCCTGGTAGATGCTAAGGAGAATGCCCGTTCCGAGGCTTTCGGTAAGGCGTATGTCAACTTTTTGGGAAGTATGCGTGGCGCCTTGTCTAATCTGAAGATGCGAGGTAAGCTCGACGTGCTGGGTAATACCGACATGACTTATATCCTGCGAGAGTCGGAACTCACCACTGATACTCAGCTTGAGGAGTTGGTGAAGTTTACCGATTTCAAAGACAGTAAGCAAGAGACGGTGGTGCGTCCAAAACTCGAAGGTTTCGATATGCTCTTGGGTATGTCGATAGATGAGTCTGCCCGTATTCTTTGTGCGCTGAATGCCGACAAGTCCAATTATATTGACCTTGTGGGTGGAGGCGACTTGCGTATGACTTACAATCCTGCCGACAATCTGCGTCTGTCGGGTAAGTATACATTGAGTAATGGCGAGATGAAATACTCCTTGCCTGTCATTCCACTGAAGACCTTTACCATTCAGGACGGAAGTTATATCGAGTTTACGGGCGATCCTTTCAATCCTACGCTCAACATCACGGCTACTGAGAAGATCAAGTCGACCGTGAATGAAGGGCAGGGTACAGGCCGATCGGTAGATTTCGAGTGTGGGGTGAAACTGTCGCAGACACTGAATAAACCTGGTATACAGTTTATCATCTCGGCACCTTCCGACATGAACGTCCAGGATGAGTTGAACACGATGAGTGTGGACGAACGCGGCAAGGTGGCTATCACCATGCTGGCTTCGGGCATGTATCTTGCCAACGGCAATACCAATTCGTTCTCGATGAACAGTGCCCTCAGCTCGTTCCTCAATTCCGAAATCAACAACATTGCAGGAACCGCCATGCGCTCCATGGGACTTGATATAGGCATGACTGTCGACAACTCTCTCAATGCTGCCGGTGCATTGCATACTGACTACAATTTCAAGTTTGCCAAACGGTTCTTCAACAATCGTCTGAGCTTCAGTGTGGGCGGTCAGGTTTCTTCGGGAGCCGAGATGGAGAATGCTGTCAACAACGATACCTTCTTTAATAATGTGGAGATACAATATCGACTCAACGATGGAGCCAGTCAGTATATCCGAGGTTTCTACAACAACAACATCTACGACTGGTTAGAGGGTCAGATCGGCGAGTATGGTGTAGGTTTTATGTGGCGCAGAAAATTGCAGCGCTTCAGTGATATCTTCCGCTTAAAGACCGAGAAACAGGCTTTGCCACGTGCTGCAGCCGACACCCTGAAGGCTGTGCCTGCAGCTGTTCAACAAAAATGAAAAAGCAAATGATGATAAACAGAAAGTGCATTCCCTATAATCATTCCCGCGGCTTCCGCCTGTTGGCTATGGTATTTGTTGCCATAGTGGTGGTTGCCGCAGGTACATCTTGTTCTTCCACGAGTGCTCTCAAGGAAGGCGAGCAGCTCTTCACGGGTCTGAAGAAAATAGAATATACCGATTATGAGCCAGGCGGTTATGCCGATTCTACGATTCTCGAAATGGAGTCGGTACTGGCTTCTGCCCCTAATGGAGCCCTCTTCGGCAGCAGTTATTATCGCACGCCTTTCCCTGTTCGCCTTTGGGTTTGGAATGCTTTTTCGCAGTCGGATGGCGCCATAGCCAAGTGGATTACCAAGGCATTCGGCTCACGTCCTAAATTGATGGGCAATGTGAATCCCCGATTGCGTGCACAGGTAGCAGAGAACCAGCTTGCCAAGTATGGCTATTTTCATGGCAAGGTAAACTACGAGATTCTGACCCAGAAAAATCCCAAGAAGGCCAAGTTGGCTTATCATGTGTCTTTGGGTCCGTTGATGACCATTGATACGTTGCAGTATGTCAATTTCCCATCAGTAGTCTCTGCTTTGATCGATTCCACCCGTCAGGAGGCTTTGGTACATACGGGCAGCCCATTCAATGTACCTCGCCTGGAAGGTGAGCGTCAGCGCCTTACCCGTCTGTTCCGCAACAATGGCTATTATTTTTATCAGAATGGCTATGTCTCCTATCTTGCTGATACCTTAGGTGTGCCAGGCAAGGCAAGCATGAAGATGATTATGGCCGACAGCCTCGACTCGCAGGTCACCCGCCAGTGGTATCTCGGCAATATCAATATCAACTTCCGCAAGCAGTTTACAGAAGAGCTTACCGATTCTTTCTGTCGCCGTTACCTCAATATCCGTTATCATGGCAAGAAGATGCCTATCCGTGCGGGTGTGGTGTTGCGCGACTTGAACTTGCGTCCCCGACAGCTATACAGGGTAGAGAACGAGGAGAAGGCGCGCCAGCATTTGCAGTCGATGGGAGTCTTCAACTATACCAGCCTTCAGTTTACTCCTCGTGACACCACAGCTCAGTGCGACACCTTGGATGCCACACTCGACCTGATTTTCGACAAGCCTTATGATTTCTATATAGAGACCAATGTCAAGGGCAAAACCACAGGCCGTGTAGGTCCCGAGTTGGTTGTAGGTTTTACCAAGCGCAATGCCTTCCGTGGAGGCGAGAAGCTCGATATCAATTTGCATGGCTCTTACGAGTGGCAGACAGGCGAGAAGGGCAACGGAGCCAGCTCCAACCATATCAATTCTTATGAGTATGGTTCGGATGTGTCACTCTCGTTCCCAAGCATCGTCACCCCGTTCAATCTATTTACGACCATGGCACAGCGTGAGCGCCGTTTCCGCAAAGGTCATATCCCGCGTTCATTCTATGGTGTTCCTTCCACCACAGTGAAGGCCTCGATGAATGTGCTCAACAGGGCAGGTTATTTCCGTCGCCATGTGGTGTCGGGTGAACTTACCTACGACTGGGCTACTTCAGCCAAGCATCGCCATTCGTTCAGTCCTTTAGTGTTGTCGTATGAGTTTATGAACAGCCGTACCGCAGCCTTCGATGAGGCCATCTCTGAGAGTCCTTATCTGCAGATAGCCATGCGCGACCAGTTTGTACCCAAGATGAGCTACACCTATACTTATACCAGTCCGGCGAAATACCGTCATCCCATCATCTGGTCTACGACTGTCAGCGAGGCAGGCAACATCCTATCGTTGGGTTATCTCTGTACAGGCAAGAAGTGGAACGACGAGGACAAGGAGATGTTCCGCAATCCTTATTCCCAGTTCCTGAAGTTGGAGACCGACTTTGTGAAGTACTGGCGCATCGCCGAGCATTCCACCTTGGTGGGTCACCTCAATGCGGGTGTGGTATGGAGTTATGGCAACAGCGTGAAGGCGCCTTATTACGAGCAGTTCTACATTGGCGGTGCCAACAGTGTGCGTGCTTTCAATGTGCGAAGCATTGGCCCCGGTCAGTATCTGCCTACAGGCAGCAAGTATTCCTATATCGACCAGACAGGCGACATTAAGTTTCTTGCCAACATTGAGTATCGTCCCCGCATCTGGGGTGACCTGTATGGAGCCTTGTTCCTTGATGCCGGCAACGTGTGGACACTTCGCAGCGAGGAGCACAGTCCGCAGGGACAGTTCAAGTTCCGAAAGTTCTTCAAGCAGATGGCTGTGGGCACGGGTGTGGGTGTGCGCTATGATATGGGTATGTTCGTCATCCGTGTAGACTGGGGTGTGGGGCTTCATGTGCCTTACGAAACCAGTAAGAAGGGCTTCTACAATATCGATTCCTTCAAAAACTCGCATAGCCTCCATCTGACTGTGGGTTATCCTTTCTGATTTTTGCCGGTAGTCGCATAGATGTAGACGAATGAAATATAAATCGCCAAAAAAAAGTGATAAAAATTGTGCAGCAGTCATTTTTTTTATTACTTTTGCATACTGTTAGATAATATCAACTATTAAACAAATAAAATATGAAACCTACATTATTGCTTTTAGCGGCTGGTATGGGTAGCCGCTATGGTGGTTTGAAACAGCTCGATGGTCTGGGTCCTAACGGCGAGACCATTATGGACTACAGTATTTACGATGCCATTCAGGCAGGATTTGGCAAGATTGTCTTTGTCATCCGTAAGGATTTTGAAGATCAGTTCCGTGAGAAGATACTTGCCAAGTATGAGGGACATATCCCAGCAGAACTCTGCTTCCAGTCACTCGACGCTCTTCCTGAAGGATTCTCAGTTCCCGAGGGTCGTGAGAAGCCATGGGGTACCAACCATGCTGTATTGATGGCAAAGGACATTATCAAGGAGCCTTTCTGTGTCATCAACTGTGATGACTTCTACAATCGTGACTGTTTCAAGGTCATAGGCAAGTTCCTTTCCGAACTTCCAGAGGGCAGCAAGAACAACTATGCCATGGTAGGTTTCCGTGTAGGCAACACCTTGAGCGAGAATGGTACTGTGGCTCGTGGCATCTGCTCAAAGGACGATGCTGAGAATCTGACCACAGTCGTGGAGCGTACAGAGATTATGCGCGTAGACGGCAAGGTGTCTTACAAGGACGAGGAAGGCAAGTGGGTAGCTGTTGAGGACAACACTCCTGTATCTATGAACGTATGGGGCTTCACTCCCGACTATTTTGAGTACAGCGAGGCTTACTTCAAGGAGTTCCTCAGCGATCCTAAGAATATGGAGAACCTGAAAGCTGAGTTCTTCATTCCATTGATGGTCAACAAGCTGATCAACGACGGCACAGCTACCGTCAAGGTACTCGACACCACAAGCAAGTGGTTTGGTGTCACTTATGCTGCCGACCGTCCATCAGTAGTAGCAAGAATTCAGAGTCTGATAGACGAAGGCGTTTATCCAAGCAAACTCTTCTAAATGAACGTAAATATATTGAGTTCACAAGAAGCCGCTACCCTCCAGGAGATGATAGCGGCTTCTCAGCATATTGTGATATGTTGTCATAAGTCGCCCGACGGAGATGCCATTGGCTCTTCTTTGGGATGGCGTGGTTTTTTGCTCTCGCAGGGCAAGCAGGCACAGGTATGTATGCCCGACATGATGCCCGACTATCTGCAGTGGCTGCCCGACAGTCAGACCATTCTGCGTTACGACAAGCATCCTGCCGAGGTGCAGCGTGCTTTCGATGAGGCCGATTTGGTGTTCTGTCTCGACTTCAATGGTGCTGGTCGTCTCGACGAGATGCAGGAAGTGCTTACCGGCTGTCGTGCCCGTAAGGTGATGATCGACCATCATCTGGCACCCTGTATGGATGTCGATCTTCAGATTTCTCAGCCCCACATGAGCAGTGCCAGCGAGCTGGTGTTCCGCATCGTGTGGCAGTTGGGAGGCTTCGAGCAGATGGACCGCAAGTGGGCTGCCTGTGTATATTGTGGCATGATGACCGATACGGGCGGTTTTACCTACAATTCCACCGACCCTACCATCTATTTTATTATCAGCCAGCTGCTTACCAAGGGCATCGATAAAGACAAGATCTATCGCAATGTATTCAATAACAGCAGCCTTTCTGCTATCCGTTTTCGCGGTTATCTGATGAGCGAGAAGCTTCGTGTGGTGGAGGGCTTGCATGCATCTTATTATTGTGTCACCCGTCAGGATATGAAGCGATTCCATTTCATCAAGGGCGACCTCGAAGGTTTGGTCAACGAACCACTGCGTATCAAGGGACATAAGTTTTCCATCTCCTTGCGCGAAGATACCGAGCGCGACAATCTGATATTGGTGAGTCTTCGTTCGGTCGACGACTTCCCGTGCAACAAGGTTTCCGAGCAGTTTTTCAATGGCGGAGGCCATCTCAATGCCTCGGGAGGCAAGTTGTTCTGCAGCATGGCAGAGGCAGAGGTGGTAGCCCAAAAAGCCATCAAGGCGTTCGAGGCATTGCTGAAATAAGAAAGATAAGTGATAAATAATAATAAAATAGGACTGCCAACATTGGCAGTCCTGTTTTTTTTTTGTACCTTTGCGCCATATTTGTATAAAAATTACGAACTTAAAGAATGAAGAAACTATTATTAGCAATGATAGCAGTAGCGGCTTTGATCTCATTTGCCGCTTGTGACCATAATGAGACATATGCAGACCAGCGCGACAGAGAGCTGGACTCTATCAATGCATTCCTGCGCAATGAGAATATCAAAGTCATCAAAGAGGCCGAGTTTGAAAAACGTTTCGAAGCCCGTAAGGCTGGTGACAAGACGGTCAAGTTGACTGATACCGATCCCAACAACAACGAGTATGTGCTCTTCGAGAGCAATGGTATCTATATGCAGGTCATCAACGATGGTTGTGGCGACTATATCGCCAAGGGTAAAACCAAGAACGTGTTGTGCCGATTCACGGAGTATTGTCTTGCCAAACGTGCCAAGATATGCGACGATGCCATCACACTGACCAATGATGTGCCTGCTTATGCGGCAATGACCGACGAGATAAGCGTTACCAATACGTCAGGAACGTTTGAAGGCTCTTTTGTCGACATCAAAAAAAGTCTCTTGGCAAATACCTACAATTCCTCTTATTATGGTACCGTGAGTGCCACGGTTCCATCAGGCTGGTTGATTCCTTTCACTTGGATCAAGGTGGGACGTCTCATTACTGCCGACGATGAACTGGCGCATGTGCGCCTGTTGGTACCTCATACTTATGGCACTACCTCTGCTTCAGCGAGTGTGTATGCCTGTCTGTATGACATTCGCTTCCAGGCTGCCCGTTAAGGGAGTGGTTTCTTTTCCTCTGAACATTCATCAAGCATTAACGTCTTAATAAGAATATTATGACTCTAATCAAATCTATTTCTGGTATCCGCGGAACTATAGGCGGACCAGCGGGCGATACTCTTAATCCGCTCGACATCGTCAAGTTTACTTCAGCTTACGCTACCTTTATTCGTCGTAGCGGACAGTCTTCAAGCAATACTATCGTAGTGGGCCGCGATGCCCGCATCTCTGGCGAGATGGTCAAGAATGTAGTATGTGGCACCTTGATGGGCATGGGTTATGATGTGCTCAACATAGGTCTGGCTACTACTCCTACCACCGAGCTCGCTGTCACCATGAGTGGGGCAGCAGGTGGTATTATCATCACAGCCTCTCACAATCCTCGTCAGTGGAATGCCCTCAAGCTTCTCAATGAGAAGGGAGAGTTCCTGACAGCCGCCAACGGCAATGAGGTGCTTGCCATCGCCGAGAAGGAAGACTTCGAGTATGCCGATGTTGATCATTTAGGTAAGTATACTGAGGACAATAGCTTCAACAAGCGCCATATCGATTCTGTGCTTGCTTTGAAACTCGTCGATGTGGAGGCTATCCGTAAGGCACATTTCAAGGTTTGTGTCGACTCCATCAACTCAGTGGGTGGTGTCATCCTTCCAGAGTTGCTCGATGCGTTAGGAGTGGAGTATACCTTCCTGAACGGTGAGCCTACTGGCGACTTCGCTCACAATCCTGAGCCATTGGAGAAGAACCTCGGTGGCATCATGGACGAGTTGAAGAAGGGCGGCTACAACATGGGTATCGTTGTTGACCCTGATGTTGACCGCTTGGCTTTCATCTGCGAGGACGGCAAGATGTTTGGCGAGGAATATACCTTGGTGGGCGTGGCCGATTATGTGCTGAGCCATACTCCTGGCAATACTGTCAGCAACCTGTCTTCTACCCGTGCTCTCCGTGATGTGACCGAGAAGCATGGCGGCAAATATACAGCTGCTGCAGTAGGCGAGGTGAATGTCACCACCAAGATGAAGGACGTTCATGCCGTGATAGGTGGCGAGGGTAATGGCGGTGTCATCTATCCAGAGAGCCACTATGGCCGTGATGCCCTCGTAGGTATCGCCCTTTTCCTGAGCAGTCTGGCACATAGGGGTTGCAAGGTGAGCGAGCTTCGTGCCACTTTCCCCAACTACTTCATCGCCAAGAATCGTATCGACCTGACACCTTCTACTGATGTAGATGCTATCCTCGTGAAGGTAAAGGAGATGTATGGCAAGGAGAAGGATGTGACCGTAACAGATATCGATGGCGTGAAACTCGACTTCCCTGA
>ERZ857745.3172-NODE-3172-length-16183-cov-5.433904_pt1 | contig 16183 bp, 20 predicted proteins | sample MGYA00519699_ERZ857745 | MGnify/ENA primary metagenome ERZ857745 (study PRJEB31778, sample SAMEA3449357) | human gut metagenome | biome: human gut; feature: human-associated habitat; material: faeces | place: United Kingdom | collected 2010/2012 ...
GTTCTGGCCTGCGAAACTATATCAAAGAGGAAACATTAGCTATACACAGAGATAGAGGTACTAATGGAAACAAAATTGGTGAGAATATCACAATTATCAAAGGAAAATCCTGATATGGTATTTACGTCTTTAGGATATCTGATTAATACAAAGTGGTTCTATGAACATCTGAAACATAGAATAGGATACTTTGGATTAAGCATCGAGGAAGATAAGAGCCGTCTGATAGAGTTCGGGCGTTATACAAAAGAAAGATGTAGAAAAGCCGGAACAAAACCAGAGATTTTAGAACAAAAAACAGCATAATTTTACGAAAAATATTGAATATATTTGAAAATGTTGGTACAATGTAATACAAGAATAAAAGCGGATATCTTAAATCGTCGCATTGCCGCGTTTAAGGGAAGAAGTGGACAGAATTACCTTATATATTCACTTGAAACATAGTGAAATGGTATTCTGTCCACTTTTATATTTAGAAGATTGTAAAATCAAACTGCAGGAGAATATGGATATGTACAATGCAGGTGAAGACTATCAGTGTATGCCTGATAAATTAAATAAAAAAATCGCACTTAGACAGATGTCTAAATGCGATTCCATTGCTTTTCATTTATTAAGTTAAAATTAAACTAATTCAATAATAACTTCTAATGCAGCATCACCTTTACGCTGAGCAATCTTAACAATTCTTGTGTAACCACCGTTACGGTCAGCGTATTTAGGAGCGTACTCATCAAAAATCTTCTGAGCAAGATCAATTTTCTTTGTGTTTGCTTTTCTGCCTTTTCCTTCTACAGGAACTTCTGTTACAGGGTATAATACCTTTAACATCTGACGTCTAGCATGAAGTCTGGATGGTAAATCTTTTTTGATTTCTTTTTCAACTGTTTCATAAACAGTTACTTTCTTTCCATCTACTACTTCTTTAACTCTCTTGCCTTCAGCGTCTTTTTTAGCTACTTTAGCCTGAACCTTAACAACTTCGAAGTTGTCTTTTTCTTTAACACCAAGAGCGATTAAACCTTCAGCGATTTTGCGGATTTCTTTAGCTTTAGCTTCTGTAGTACGAATCTTTCCATGATATAAAAGCTGTGTAACCTGGTTACGTAATAAAGCTTTTCTCTGGTTAGATGTTCTTCCTAATTTTCTGTATTTTGCCATTTTAATGGACCTCCTGTTTATTTTTCGCCATGCTTACTAATACCTTCAGCTTAAGCGGGTCTATATTACTTTGTTTATGGTAAGAATTACTCTTCGCTATTGTTTAAGGAAAGACCTAATTCTTTTAATTTAGCTAATACTTCTTCAAGAGACTTACGTCCAAGGTTACGAACCTTCATCATATCTTCAGGTGTCTTGTTTGTAAGTTCTTCAACAGTATTGATACCTGCTCTCTTTAAGCAGTTATATGAACGAACAGATAACTCTAATTCATCGATATTCATCTCTAATACTTTATCAACCGGATCCTGAGCTGTCTCTACCATAACTTCTGCTTTCTGAGCATTCTCAGATAAGTCGATGAAAAGGTTAAGATGTTCACTCAGAACTTTAGCAGCAAGGCTGACTGCTTCGTCCGGTGCCAGTGTTCCATTTGTAAATACATCAAGAGTCAGCTTATCAAAGTCTGTAATCTGACCTACACGAGTATTCTGTACAGTAAGATTTACACGCTCTACTGGTGTGTAAATAGAATCTACTGCAATTACATCAATGGACTGATCTTCCGATTTGTTCTTATCAGCGCCTACATATCCACGGCCTTTTGTGATAGTCAGCTCTGCTTCAAAATGGCTGTCTGCACCGCCACTTAAAGTTGCAATAACTAAATCCGGATTAATGATTTCAATATCACTGTCAACCTGGATGTCTGCTGCTGTAACTACACCCTCTCCGCTGAACTCAATAAAAGCGCGTTTTGGTTCGTTAGAAGAACTGTTATTCTTGATAGCCAGTTCTTTAATATTCATAATTATTTCAGTGACATCTTCTTTTACTCCAGGAATAGAGCTGAACTCATGAAGAACGCCTTTAATCTTCACTGCGCTTACTGCTGCACCTGGTAAGGAAGATAACATGATTCTTCTTAAGGAGTTACCTAAAGTTGTGCCGTACCCTCTTTCCAGTGGTTCCACCACAAAACGACCATATTTATTGTCTTCTGAAATCTCTGCTATTTCAATTCTCGGTTTTTCGAATTCAAACACGAATGGGACCCTCCTTTTGGGTAATTAATTGGAAAATCAATTCCAAGTTTACCAGCTTCCATATACTACAATTGAATGCCTGTGTAATAGCAGGCATTCAATTTGAAGAATCATTTATTATTTAGAATATAACTCGACAATGAGTGTTTCGTTAACTGGAACATCGATCATGTCACGGGAAGGAAGTTCTTTAACTGTTCCTTTTAACTCTTCGATGTCAGCGTCTAACCATGCTGGTACAAGAACACCGCCAGTTGCTTCTACGATATCTTTGTATCTCTGCATTGTCTTTTTGTTTTCTTTAATCTCTACAACATCACCAGCTTTGATTCTGTAAGATGGAATGTTAACGCATTTACCGTTAACTAATACATGCTTATGTCCAACAATCTGTCTAGCTTCTTTTCTTGTTCTTGCAAATCCCATACGGAATACTACGTTGTCCAGTCTGGACTCAAGAAGAACCATTAAGTTAGGACCTGTAAGTCCTTTCATTCTCTCTGCTGTAGCATAGTAGTTTCTGAAAGGTTTTTCTAAAACACCGTAGATGAATTTTGCTTTCTGTTTTTCACGAAGCTGAAGACCATACTCACTGATCTTTCTGCTGGAACGAACTAACTTTCTGTTTGATTTTTTATTCACTCCTAAATATACAGGATCCATATCTAAGGATCTGCATCTCTTCAGGACTGGAGTTCTATCAATTGCCATTCTTACTTACCTCCTATTAGACTCTTCTACGTTTTGGTGGACGACATCCGTTATGAGGTACTGGTGTAACGTCTTTGATGCTTGTTACTTCCAGACCACATGCCTGAAGTGCACGAATTGCTGCTTCTCTTCCTGAACCTGGTCCTTTAACCATAACTTCAACAGTCTTTAATCCGTGTACCACTGCTGCTTTAGCTGCTGTTTCAGCTGCCATCTGTGCTGCATATGGAGTAGATTTTTTGGAGCCTCTGAAGCCCATTTCTCCAGCACTTGCCCAAGAAAGAGCGTTACCTTCAGAGTCAGTTAATGTTACAATTGTATTATTAAAAGATGACTGAATATGAGCCTGACCGTGCTGTACATTCTTTTTAACACGTTTCTTCGTCACCTTTTTGGTCACTTTCTTTGCCATTGACGAAACCCTCCTATAGGATTAATCTATATTACTTATCACTAAATTACTTATTTCTTCTTGTTTGCAACAGTTTTCTTAGGACCTTTACGTGTTCTAGCGTTTGTCTTTGTCTTCTGTCCACGAACAGGTAATCCTTTTCTATGACGGATTCCTCTGTAGCAACCAATTTCCTGTAAACGTTTGATGTTCATAGCGATCTCACGACGTAAATCACCCTCTACAGTATAATCTGCATTGATGATATCACTAAGACGACGAACCTCGTCATCAGTTAAATCGCGTACACGTGTGTCAGGATTAACGTCTGCTGCTTTTAAAATCTGATCTGCACTTGTTCTTCCAATTCCATAAATATAAGTAAGACCGATTTCTACACGTTTTTCTCTAGGTAAATCAACACCTGAAATACGAGCCATGTGTGCACCTCCACTAAATATTCATCCGACAAAATCCATCGCTGCCGCGTACGGTGAAATGATCAGCGTGTCTTAAGTTCGGATTCGTCTTGTTTTCCTTAATATAATATTATTGTTTAACGTCATGAAATACAATGTATTCCCGGACTACAGCGTGACCGTCTTATCGTTACAGACAAACTGTAAACTCTTTCGCGCTGCCTGACAGTGCTGTCTTTCCGCACTGTCCTTTTACGAAAAAATATTGGTAAATAATTACCACAGCCGCTTTTCGTAAAACTACTTAATCGCCATGACGGTGGCAATAGTTGATGATATCCGCAAAACTCAATAGTCTCTCTTGCATCTGACGTAAATACTCAGATTGAAAGGATATCATACCAATGACACAACAAAATCAAGAATATACTCTTCACTCCCAAATTCTGCTGAACCCGGAAGCAAGGTCTTATCCCTGTCTCTGTTTATGTTTTGGATTTTCGCAAATGATTCTGATTGCGCCTTTGCGTTTAATGACTTTGCATTTTTCGCAGATAGGCTTAACTGATGCTCTAACCTTCACGATTTTCTCTCCTTTCCAAAACGTTCGGCAATTATTATATCATCTTTCTATATTAAAAGCAAGCACAAATCTTCCGAAAAACGACAGAATTCCAGCCATTCTTCAGTCAAATCGTACAAAAACCTTTTAATCTATTTATCTCTCCAGATAATTCTGCCTTTTGTTAAATCGTATGGGGAAAGTTCAATTGTCACTTTATCGCCTGGTAAAATCTTAATGAAGTTCATACGTAACTTTCCGCTGATGTGTCCCAGTACCTGATGACCATTCTCAAGCTCTACCTTAAACATAGCATTAGGGAGCTTCTCTACTACCTTTCCTTCAACTTCAATAACATCTGATTTTGACATATTTAATCCTCCTGCTTTCTTACTTTACGCCCTTCCATTCCAGCGATCTCATCACAGATCCTCTGATTGGCATCCTCCGAAGAAATCAGAGATGGAAAAGCTTCTGCCATTCTCTCAGAGCGTATCATCTGAATATGTTTCTTCTTTTTCCACTTCGGATTATCAATGGTTCTTCTTTCCCCATCAGATAACCCAATCATCTCACCCTCCTGCTTTACAATCATGTAAACTTTTCCTTTATCATGACCACAAAGGGATGTGGCAAAATAACCTAATCTATATTCTAGCATAAATCTTCTCCATTACCAAGTAAAAATTTATAAAAAAATTACTTTTCTTTTTGTTTATTATTCATGGCTGTATCGTTTTTATAATACTCCAAGTGCCTCTTTCTCTTCTGGCAGCATCGTAAGAATCTCGCATCCATCATCAGTAATCGCAATCGTATTCTCATAATGAGCAGAAAGCTTTCCATCTGCCGTTGCTACTGTCCAGTCATTATCAAGCCAGTAAACATCATAAGTTCCTTCATTAATCATCGGCTCAATAGCAAGCGCCATGCCCTTCTGCATCTTTGCCCCTCTTCTTCTCTGAACAAAGTTCGGAATCTCCGGTGCCTCATGAAGATGGGTTCCAATACCATGCCCTGTCAGGTCACGGACAACAGAATACCCATTGCTCTCTGCATAGGTCTGCACACCTCTTGCAATATCAACTAAATGATTGCCAGGTTTTGCAAACTTAATACCTTCAAAGAAAGATTGTCTTGTAACATCAATAATCCTCTGTGCTTCCGGACTGATTTCTCCAACACCATGTGTTCTTGCTGCATCAGAATGATATCCTTTATAAATAAGCCCTGCATCAAGACTCACGATATCTCCATTCTGAATATATCTTTTTTTAGAAGGAATTCCATGAACAACCTCATCGTTAATCGACACACATACAGAAGCCGGGAATCCCTGATAATTCAAAAAATTAGGAATGCAGCCAAAGTCTCTGATCATTGTCTCACAAATCTGATCAATATCCTTTGTTGTCATCCCCTCTTTTAATTCCTTACGCATTTCCTCGTGAACCAGTGCCAGTAAACGGCCGGACTCACGCATCAATGCAATTTCATGTTCGTTCTTTATTGTAATTGCCATTGTTTTCTCCATATCCAGCATATGCCGGTAATACGACATTTGCATATTTATTTTTACTACACAATACTATAGATAACAGAGTCAAAAAGTCAGTCTAATATATTTTATAGCCAGTTTTTATCAATCTCTTTTTTCAGCTCACAAAACATATCATAAAATGATTCTTTTGCCCGCATACCAATATATAACCTTATCTATATTATATTTTTTTGCGAAAGTTCGTATCTCTTCTATTACTTTTGGTTTTATTCCTGTATTATTCATGAGACACCCTTTCGTTTATAATAGCTTATAATAAAAAAGGCTATCGCACTATAAGAGTGATACCGCGACAGCCCTTTTCATTTTAAACACACTCTATCCAAGAACTTTTGTAATCTTTTCAAATACTACATTGATATCTAAAGTTCCGTCTACTGTTAAAAGAGAACCCTTCTTATCGTAATACTCAATTAAAGGCTTAGTCTGGTCATGATAAACCTGTAATCTCTTCTTAACGGTTTCTGGCTTATCATCTTCACGAAGAACTAACTTTTCTCCGCAATGGTCACAGATACCCTCTTTCTTAGGTGGCATATTTACTACGTGATATGTAGCACCACAACCAACACAGGCTCTTCTTCCGCCCATTCTATTGATGATATTCTCATCAGGAACATCTACGTTGATTGCATAATCAATCTTCTCATTCTGATTGTTCAGTGCATAGTCAAGAGCTTCTGCCTGTGGAATAGTACGTGGAAAACCATCAAGGATAAATCCTTTAAAGCAGTCCTTTTCTTTGATACGATCTACTACAAGGTCAACAACCAGTTCGTCTGGTACAAGCTGTCCTGCATCCATGTATCCTTTTGCTTTCTGTCCGAGTTCTGTATTGTTCTTAATATTAGCACGGAAAATATCACCTGTGGAAATATGAGGAATACCATATTTCTCTGAAAGTTTCTTTGCCTGAGTTCCTTTACCTGCGCCAGGAGCGCCTAACATAATAATCTTCATTATTTATTAACCTCCAGATTTAACATCATCATATATTTAAACATATACGATTTTATTCTAACCCTATTTTGCAGGAAATACAAGAAAAATTTTGACTTATGCAACAAAGGAGACGCCTCCAGAAAGAGAAATAAGCTATATTTGTGACTTTCGTCGCTGCAGGTTGAATGTTCGCTTAACCACTCACATCCAACCTTTGCTCCCAGGCCACAAATATAGCTTATTTCTCTTTCTGGAGGCTGTTCTTTGGCTACTGAAGTAAAAACAGATTTCCTATTCTTCCTGCTCCCATTTCCAAATCCCCAATAAATTTGTAAAATAGGAACAAGCAGAAGTTATTTCACATTCTTTGTAAAGCTGATTTCTGGATTCTTTAAATAAGTATAATAACCAGTATGTCTTCTGTATAATGTCCCATCCAAATATCCCATATTTTTAATAACTTTACCGTTCATTTTTACAATGGATGTTGCCCATTTATTTTCAGGATTCTTTTTCCAGTTATGATTGTTATAATATTGATATCTGTATAAGTTTCCATTTTTAACACAAATTCGGATAGAGAAATCTGAACCGCCGTTTGTAAGGTAATTCTGTCCATCTTTTTTTGAAAGTAAAAGCCATCTGCCTCCATCTTTAAATGTATCCATCTTTACTACTTTGCCATTTTTATAATAATAAATCTGGCATCCTGTGTAATGTCTGCCCGTTTTATCGTTTCCTGCTCCTTGTGTTCCTCTTAAAAGTACAGGGGCATTATTGTCCCCAATATTTACGATGGCATAATATTTTTTATTACTTACATTTTTCCTTAAATATTTTTTATATGCCTTTATCATAGTTGCTGATGTTACTTTTTTAGGAGTTATCGTTTTGATTGCTTTTGACGTATTTGTTTTTACTTTCTGATTTACAGTCTGAATCTGCTTTTGCTGAGTGACAGCAGCCTGCACATTTCTCGATGAAACAGCCATAGTAAGCGGCATCGTTGCAGCAAACAAAAAAGCTACTGCCATTACGGAGCTTTTGATTTTACTCTTTACTGCCTGTACATCTCCTCGCTTACTTTCTAAAACCTTGTTTGTAAAATTTCTTTCTGTCTTTCTCATTTTACTCATCCTTTCTAAGATAATCTTTATTGAAGCCATCACTGCTTCTACCTATATATACGAGATAAAATGAGAATCCCACAAAATAAAAAAACAACCTTCTGAAGAATCCCCAAATCTTCCAACATGAATTCTGATTTGTCTCCACCAGCCAAAGACAGCACCCTAAAAAAGAAGAGAACCTATATTTGTGGCCTTAGAGCGAGGATTGAATATGAGCCTTTAAGCGAATATTCAACCCGCAGTGATAGAGTCACAAATATAGGTTCTCTTCTTTTTTAGGATGCGTCTCCTTTGCCTGCGGCAAATCAGAAGCTTACTTTTATACTGCCTGGATATTCTTTGTTGCGATTACATCAACACCTGTTCCTGCTACGTTAGGAACGATGACATCACCAATCTTAACTGGTGCTTTTACTACGACCGGTTTAATTTCATCAAGAATATCAAAAATCTTTCCTTTTGGAATAACGTCTTTTGTCTTTACGGATACAGCGGCAAGGTTTCCACCTTCTACCTTAACGATTGATGTAACTACACGTGTTGGGTTTGTTACTTCTTCTCTTGCATATTTATCTCCACGAGGACAAGTATTACCTTTTACATCTGTTACTTCACCGTTTTCCATTGTAACTGTAATCTGGCATCCAAGAGGACATCCAATACATGTTAAGTCTCTTTTTTCCATGATACTACTCCTCCTCAATCTTTACAGTGATGGTCTCAAGACCTTCATATGCTTCGAGATCTTTCTTCTTTAAGATAACCTGTTCCATTTCGCCTGGTGCCATAACCTGTTTTTTACGATGCTGTACTCTTTCGTCATTTAAGTATACGCTGATGTAACTGTTCTTAAATACGCCGCCTACACGGAAACGTACAGTCAGAAGGTCTGCCATGTTATCTACATGGATCGTGCTTGGTACTGTGTAACGAACACCATCGATTGCTTTAATTTCTACTACTTTATCAGATTTCTGTGCATCTTTGCCACAGTTGTTCTTTACATAAAGTGCTGCATTCTTACCTGCTGTTGCTGCTTCTTCTGAAACGTAATCAACAAGGTCATGTACATGCAGTACGTTACCACAGGCAAATACACCGTCGATGTTTGTCTCAAGACTTTCGTCTACTAATGGACCATTTGTTACAGGGTTCATTGCTACGTCTGCCTGTTTTGATAATTCGTTCTCAGGAATAAGACCACAGGAAAGAAGAAGTGTATCACAATCGTAATGTACTTCTGTTCCAGGGATTGGTTTTCTGTCTGGACCAACTTCTGCGATCACTACGCCTGTCAGTCTGTCTTTTCCTTCGATATCGATTACAGTATGGCTTAATAACAGTGGAATGTCATAATCATCAAGACACTGTACGATATTTCTCTTTAAGCCGCCGGAGTAAGGCATAACTTCTGCTACAACCTTAACTTCTGCTCCTTCAAATGTCATACGTCTTGCCATGATCAGTCCGATATCACCAGAACCTAAGATCACAACCTTTTTACCAGGCATGAAACCTTCCATGTTAACAAGTCTCTGTGCAGTACCTGCAGAATAAATACCTGCCGGACGATATCCAGGAATGTTCAGGGCTCCACGAGGACGTTCACGACATCCCATCGCTAAGATCACTGCCTTTGCCTGATACATAACGATACCTTCTTCGCGGTTCATTACGGTTACTACTTTATCTTTAGAAATATCACATACCATTGTATGTAACTTATACTCGATATTTAACTCAGCTGCCTGATCAATAAAACGAGCTGCATATTCCGGACCGGTTAACTCTTCTTTAAATGTATGAAGACCGAATCCATTATGGATACACTGATTTAAAATACCACCAAGCTGATTATCTCTTTCAATAACTAAAATACTGTCGATGCCCTCTTTTTTAGCAGCGATTGCAGCAGCTAAACCAGCAGGACCTCCACCTACGATTACGACATCATAAGATTTCATAGTATTATTCCTCACTTTCTTTCAATACTGATCCTAGTCTTCTTTAATCTTTCCTACTAACAGATTGGAACCTTCACCCTTCTTAGTGATTTCTGTCATTGGAATACCAAGCTCTCTTGAAAGAATTTCCATTGTTCTAGGAGTACAGAAACCTGCCTGGCAACGACCCATACCTGCACGAGTTCTACGTTTTACACCATCCATAGTTCTTGCACCAAGTGGACGATTGATTGCATCCATGATCTCGCCTTCAGTAATCATCTCACAACGACATACGATGCTGCCGTATTCTGGTTTTTCTTTGATTAAAGCATTCTTTTCTTCTAAAGTAAGGTCTTCCATATGGATAACATCTTTACGTTTTGCGATGAAGTTGTCTTTCTCTGGAAAATGATATTTATCCTGAATCTGTCCGGCAATTCTCTCAGCAATCGCAGGGGAACTTGTAAGTCCCGGAGACTCGATTCCTAATGCATCAAAGAATCCCGGTGCATCTTTTGCTTCTTCGATAATGAATTCATGTTCTGGTAAATGAGCACGAAGTCCGGCGAAAGAAGTGATAATCTTATTCATAGGAAGTTTTGTTCTTGTGAGATAGCTGTGCTGTGCTTTGTAAGCTAAATCATCAAGAATCTCCTGTGTTGTCTCTACTGCATCCTTACCTTCAACGTCTGTTGCAGATGGTCCTACGAACATATTGCCGTGGATTGTAGGTGCACAGAGGATACCTTTACCCATCTTACCAGGAAGTGGGAATACTGTTGCTGAGAAGTAATCTCCTAATTCTTTATCCATAAGGAGATACTCACCTCTACGAGCGATAATATGTTTCTTATCTTCGCTAACCATGTTATGAAGAGTATCTGCATATACACCTGCTGCATTAACAACAATCTTAGTTTCAAATGTTCCTTTATTGGTTACTACTTCGTAGTGGTCATCTTTCTTGATGATGTTCTCAACTGCATGCTCAAACTTAAATTCGCATCCGTTCATTGCAGCATTTTCACCCATAGCAATCGCAAGTCCCCATGGACAGATAATACCACCTGTTGGAACATACAGAGCTGCTACTGTATTATCAGTCAGATTAGGCTCCATCTTAAGAGCTTCTTCTTTATCAATAATACGACATCCTGGAACACCGTTCTCTTTTGCCTGCTCTAAAAGGACATCTAACTTGCCTCTTTCTCCCGGTACAGTACAGACAATGAGGGAACCGTTTTTCTTAATTGGATAATCCAGATCCTCTGCCAGTTCATAAAGAAGCTCGTTACCTCTTACGTTCATCTCTGCCATAAGAGTTCCTGGTTTACAGTCATATCCACCATGAACAATACCACTGTTTGCTTTGGATGTTCCAGATGCAACGTCATCACCCTTATCGATTACGCACATATTTACCTGATACTTGGACAACTCTCTTGCAGTACAAGTACCAGTAACACCGGCACCAATTACAATAATGTCATACATATCTTCTTATACCTCCATTTGTTTTGGCCGCATGACAAAAAGCTACGCATTCCCTTTCTGCTTATCTGAGCATTAAAATATATCGGAAAGAAATAAAATTCACCAGCCAATTGCTTACAAAAAAATACATTCCGATAAAATCGCACAAATATTACCGCTTATGTCACCCGTTTCTATATGTATATATTACAACATTTTCTTTGTTCTGTAAATTATACATTTTTACAAATGTGCTTAATTTTTTGTATTTTTCCACGATGTTTGGGAAAATTACCGATACAAAAACAAAAAATTACCCTTGTGGGTGGTCAACAGACGCAGCCGAAGAGAGTGGATAGCCTATATTTGTGACTTTAGTCGCGGCGGTTTGAATGCTCGCTTGTACGCTCGCATCCAAACCTTGCTCCGAGGTCACAAATATAGGCTATCCACTCTCTTCAGCCGCTGTCTTTGGCATGCCTAGAATGGCTCGTTCAAGGGTAATGGGAGGAAGATTTGGGGGATAAGTCGGGAGATTTCTACTTGCTCTAGAAGAAATAAATCTTCTGCCTTCTCCCCAACTTCCCCCACGGATTTATTAACAGAATACCATAAGAGCTTTTAACAGCTATAAACTGTGTAATATATGTAAATCTATACCCTGAATCCCGCCGCGTTTTTTCAGTTGCCAACGAACAGAAGGCTGGATGATTTATAGATAGTATTTGTGGCCTCGGAGCTGCTAGAAGTCAATATTAAAAAAGGTTCTTTGTAAAGGTATTGATTTTGCGACTTTGTGTTTTTTACAACTGAGTCAAAATCAATACCTTTACAAAGAACCTTTTTCCACAACACCCTCCCCGCAGCGACTAAAGTCACAAATACTATCTATAAATCATCCAGCCTTCGTCTGTCCCCAACAAAAAAACCTGCGCTGTTCAATCATAGATTCAACAACACAGGTTTTCTATAAAAAATTCGAATATTATTCTGTTAAAAATCCGGTATACTGACGTACTAATGTCTGAGATTCAATCTGTTTCATTGTCTCTAATACTACACCAGCGATAATGATGATAGATGTTCCTCCAAAGGAGACATTCGCACCAAAGTATCCGTTAAAGAAAATCGGAATTACTGCAACGATACAAAGACCAACTGCACCGATAAAAATAATATAAGTTAAAATTGAATTTAAGTAATCAACGGTTGCCTTACCAGGACGAATTCCTGGAATGTAACCACCCTGTTTCTTCATATTATTGGATATTTCTAACGGGTTAAATGTAATCGATGTGTAGAAATATGCGAATATTACGTTGAGAACCAGGTAAACGATTAAACCGATAGACCAGTTCCAGTGATCTGGATTACACCAGTTTGACTGATTTAATGCGTTGAAAATAAATCCGGCAGCACCTTTTGGATCTGCTCCAATGAGTTGCTTGATTACCAATGGAAACTGTAACAGTGAGGAAGAAAAGATGATTGGCATTACATTTGCTGTATTTACTTTTACAGGTAATGTTGATCCTAATCCTCCAAGCTGGCTTCCACCCTGGATTTTTCTTGAATACTGCACAGGGATTCTTCTCTCTGCATCATTTAAAATAATTGTAAGAATAATCGTTCCAATAATAACAATGAAAATAATCACTCCGGCAATAATTACGTTGCTAATCTGTTTACCTTCCATAAATTTCTGGTACAGATTATATAAATCACTTGGCATACGGGAAACGATGTTACAAAGTAAGATGATAGAAATACCGTTTCCTACACCTTTATCTGTAATCTGTTCTCCAAGCCACATAACAAAGACTGATCCTGCTGTTAAGCAAACAATCATCTCCATTACGATCAGCGGACCATAGTTTGACAAAAGGCCCTGTTTTCCAAAACCGATTGCCAGACCGGCACTTTCAAGAACGGAAAGTCCGAGGGTAACAAATCTTGTGATGTTGTTAATCTTCTTACGTCCGTCCTCGCCATCACGATACAGCTCTTCCAATGCCGGAATGGCAATGGTAAGGAGCTGGATAATGATAGAAGCCGTGATATATGGTGTTACGTTTAACGCGAACAATGACATAGATTCAAATGATCCGCCAGTAAAGGAATTCAACAGGTTAAAAGAATCTCCTAACAAAGAGTTTAAATACTGGCTGATTGTATCAGTGTCAATTCCCGGTATTGGAAGCTGACTGCCCAATCGGCAGATAATTAAAACTACTAATGTAAATAGGAGTCTTTTTCTAATATCCTTCACTTTCAGAGCATTTCTGAGAGTTTCGAACATTAAATCACCTCAGCTTTTCCGCCAGCAGCTTCAATCTTAGCTACAGCACTCTTAGAGAATGCGTTAACCTGAACTGTAAGCTTCTTGCTTAATTCTCCGTTTCCAAGAATTTTAACACCGTCAAAGGTATTTTTTACTAAACCACTTTCGATTAAAGTGTCGATTGTTACAACGCTATCTGCTTCGAATCTTTCAAGTTCGGAAACATTGATTGCGATGATTTTCTTTGAGTTGATGCAAGTGAAGCCTCTCTTAGGAAGTCTTCTGTATAAAGGCATCTGTCCACCTTCAAAACCTACACGAACTTTTCCGCCAGAACGAGATTTCTGACCTTTCTGTCCTCTGCCTGCAGTCTTTCCGTTTCCTGAACCATGTCCACGACCTACACGGAAAGCATCGCTGTGTTTGGAACCTGCAGCAGGATGTAAATTAGATAAATTCATTTACGGGTACCTCCTTATCTGCAATTAAATTTCTTCAACTTTTACCAAGTGTCTAACATGCCAAATCATTCCGCGTACAGCATCGTTGTCAGGCATTTCAACTGTTTTGTTGACTTTTTTAAGTCCTAATGCTTCTACAGTTGCTCTCTGTTTAGGAATAGCACCGATAGGAGACTTAACTAATGTGATTTTTAATTTATCTGCCATCTTTCTTTCCTCCTTTTACAGTTCGTCAACTGATTTGCCACGAAGTCTTGCAACTTCTTCTGGAGTCTTAATCTCTTTAAGACCAGCGATTGTAGCAAGTACTACGTTCTGTTTATTGTTAGAACCTAATGCTTTGGAACGGATATTCTTATATCCTGCAAGTTCAAGAACCGCACGAGAAGGACCTCCGGCGATGATACCGGTACCTTCTGGAGATGCTTTTAATAAAACTTCTGCACTTCCAAATTTTCCAATGAAATCATGTGGGATGGAACCTACTTCATTTACAGGAACCTTAACCAGTTTCTTCATAGCGTCTTCTTTTCCCTTACGGATAGCTTCAGGAATTTCAATCGCTTTACCTAAACCAGCTCCAACATGACCGTTTTTATCACCAACTACTACTAAAGCAGCGAAACGCATATTACGTCCACCTTTTACTACCTTAGTAACACGTTTGATTGATACTACTGTTTCTTCTAATTCTAATTGACTAGCATCAATTAATTCGCGCTTCATGTTATATCCTCCTTGTTTAGAAATTAAGACCAGCTTCACGGGCTGCATCTGCCAGTGCCTGAATCTTACCCTGGTAAATGAAACCTCCTCTGTCGAAGACAACTGTTGTGATACCTTTTTCAATTGCTCTCTTAGCAATTACTGTTCCTAAATGAGCTGCTGCTGCAACGTCATTAGTTTTTTCAAGCTCTGCCTTAACTTCTTTCTGTACTGTAGAAGCTGAAACAAGAGTTTTTCCAACGGTATCATCGATAATCTGAGCATACATATGATTGTTGCTTCTGAATACGGCTAAACGTGGAGTAGAAGCAGTTCCGCTGATGCGGTTACGAAGTCTTCTATGTTTTTTAGCACGAACTTCACTTCTTGATTTTTTATTAATCATTCTTACTTCCTCCTAATTATTTCTTACCTGTCTTGCCGACTTTACGTCTGATTACTTCATCAGCATACTTGATACCTTTGCCCTTGTAAGGTTCAGGTCTTCTCTTGTCTCTGATTTCAGCCGCGAATTGACCAACTTTTTCTTTGTCGATACCTTTTACGATAATGATGTTCTGTCCGTCAAGAACAGTTTCAATACCTTCAGGATCTTCCATTTCTACCGGATGAGAGTAACCTAAGTTTAATACTAACTTTTTACCCTGTTTTGCTGCTCTGTAACCTACACCGTTTACTTCCAGCTTCTTTTCGTAACCATCAGTAACACCGATTACCATGTTGTTCAGCAGGGATCTTGTCAGACCATGTAAAGATTTCATTTTCTTTAAATCATTAGGTCTTGTTACAACGATATGTCCATCTTCTAATTTGATTTCCATCTCTGCAGGAAGCACTCTTTCCAGTGTTCCCTTAGGACCTTTCACGGTCACTTTGTTATTTTCTGCAATATCAACAGTAACACCTGCTGGTACCGCGATTGGCATTCTTCCTATACGTGACATGCCCGTACCTCCTATAAATTTTTACTAGGTTGCTTGTTTCCTTTGCTTCGCTATTACCAAACGAATGCTAATACCTCTCCACCGACCTGAAGCTCTCTTGCTTTCTTGTCTGTTACAACACCTTTGTTTGTAGAGATGATTGCGATACCAAGTCCTCCAAGAACTCTTGGCAGCTCATCTTTACCGGCGTAAACACGAAGTCCCGGTTTAGAGATTCTCTTGATTCCTGTGATGATCTTTTCATTCTTATCAGCACCATACTTCAGTGCGATGCGGATTGTCTTGAAGTTACCATCATCTACCAGATCATATTTCTGGATATAACCTTCATCTACAAGGATGTCTGCAATAGCAAGTTTCATCTTTGATGAAGGAACATCAACTGTATCATGTTTTGCAGTATTTGCATTACGGATTCTTGTAAGC
>ERZ857745.3181-NODE-3181-length-16141-cov-6.933607_pt1 | contig 16141 bp, 15 predicted proteins | sample MGYA00519699_ERZ857745 | MGnify/ENA primary metagenome ERZ857745 (study PRJEB31778, sample SAMEA3449357) | human gut metagenome | biome: human gut; feature: human-associated habitat; material: faeces | place: United Kingdom | collected 2010/2012 ...
TTGTGCGAAAAAAACAGTAGGGCTTGTTGAGCCGTGCGCAGAGTTCAATGCAAAAATATCAGTGATAATTTTTAAACTATGCTTGTAATACATGGATGTTTGTGTTATTGTATACAAGTATTCAAGGGTACTCAATTTGTTCTGATATAGGAGGAGAAACTCATGAGGAAATTTATCGCAATAGCTTTGGTATTCACAATGGCACTGGGCCTTACCGCCTGTGCTGGCGGCGGCTCTGATATACACAGGCTTAATATGGCCACCGGCGGTGACGCGGGCACCTATTATGCCTTTGGCGGCGTTATAGCCAGCGTCCTTACCAGCAAGATAGACAACGTTGAAGTTACGGCTCAGACCTCAGGCGGCTCCATCGACAACGCCCGCAAACTCAAAAACAAGGAAGCAGAGATCGCATTCATGCAGAACGACGTTCTCCAGTATGCCGTCACCGGTACCGAGTCCATGAAGGACGACGGCGCCATGGAGAACCTATGCGCAATAGCTTCCCTCTATCCCGAGGCGGTGCAGCTTGTTGCCACCAAGTCCAGCGGAATCAAGACCATAGCGGATCTCAAGGGCAAAAAGGTATGCGTGGGCGACCAGGGCTCCGGCTCCGAGGTGAACGCCAGCCAGATAATCGCCGCTGCCGGCATGAGCTACTCCGACTTTGATGTGCAGTATCTCAGCTTTTCCGAGGCCTCCACAGCCATGCAGAACGGCACGGTGGACGCGGCGTTTGCCACCTCCGCGCTGCCTAACAGCGCCATAACCGAGTTGGCCAACTACACCGACATAGTAGTGGTTCCCATTGACGGCGAGATTGCAGACAACCTTATCGCCCAGTACCCGTTCTATGCCAAGACTACCATCGGCACTGACGTATACGGTGTGGAGGCGGCCGAGACCGTTGCCATGATGGCTGTGCTCACCACCACTACCGATCTGGACGAGGAAGTAGTTTACAACATTACCAAGACCCTCTTTGAGAACCAGACCGACCTCATCGCCGGCAACGCCCATGGCAGAGAGGTTACCCTTGACACCGCGCTCCAGGGCGTTACCGTGGACTTCCATCCCGGAGCTGTCAAGTACTACAAGGAAAAGGGCATCATGTAACACTGCACAACGTAAGCCTAATAAGAATTAGGAGGGCGAAGGCTCTCCTAATTTGAGGTTTATGGGAGCGTTAAGATATTTAACAAATACTGACACCGGAGAGGATTTAATGGAGTTATTAAAAAAGAAAAAAGATAAGAAGCCAAAAGCGAACGGCATCGAGCTGAACGTCGATACCACAGGAATGAGCGAGGAAGAAATAGCAGCGATGGAAGCAGCTAAGGTGCTTGAACAGTACGACCGCGAATCCGCCTTCCGAAATGGGCTGCCCAAGGGAATTTCTCTTGTTATTTCCGCAATACTTATAGCCTTTGCCCTGTTCCAGATATATACAAGCATCTGGACGATACCCGCTCAGGTGCTGCGCTCGGTGCATCTTGCCTTCGCGCTGACGCTGGTATTCCTTCTTTACCCCGCAGGCAAGCACATGGCAAAGAACAAGGTGCAGTGGTACGATTACGTCCTCGCGATACTTGCGGTGGCCGTGGTATTGTACATCCCTCTCAACTATGAGTATATCATTAAGAATGTGGGCAATTACTCCTCTATGGATATAGTTGTGGGGACGGTGGGTATACTGCTGCTGATGGAGGGCTGCCGCCGGGTGGTAGGTATGCCTATACTGATAGTTGTACTGGCATTCCTTCTTTATGCCAAGTTCGGCAATCTTATACCCGGCACCTTCGGCCACAGGGGGTACAGCGTGCGCCAGATAGTGAACCATATGTACTTCACCCTCAACGGCGTATTCGGAACTCCTCTGGGCGTGTCCTCCACATATATATTCCTGTTCATACTTTTTGGCTCTTTCCTTGAGAAGACCGGCGTGGGCAGATTGTTCATAGACCTTGCAAACGCGGTGGCGGGCAAGCACATAGGCGGCCCTGCAAAGGTGGCGGTAATATCCTCCGCCCTTCAGGGCACGGTATCCGGCTCCTCGGTGGCCAATACGGCCATCTCCGACGGCCAGCAGGTGCAGATCGCCCGGTCGGTCGCCGCGCAGCTCGACGCCACGGGGGCCGAGGTGATCGTCACCGCCTGCCCGCTCTGCAAAAAGGCCATCGGCCGCGGCACGAAGAGCGAGGTGCGCGATCTGGCGGAGATCGTGGTTGCAGCCATAAAATAATTCGGTCCTCTAACCGGTTGACAAACAGTGTGCAGCGTGTGCGAAGGAGTTTTTTAGCTGAAATTAATTTGCCGGAATGGAAAATTTGTCTTATCTTTGCACACGCAAAAGCGATAGATCATCGGTCTAAAGATATATCGCGGGATGGAGCAGTTGGCAGCTCGTCGGGCTCATAACCCGAAGGTCGGAGGTTCGAGTCCTCCTCCCGCTACCAAAGGGGCTAAACAGCGATGTTTGGCCCCTAATTTTATGCCCTGTAAAATGGTTAAGTGTCTTATAATCAGCAAATAAACAAAATTGCCATATTTTAAGATATTTTAATAACCATTCAAAATCGGGGTATTTTAGGGGTTCGTTGGAATACAATTCGCTTTCGGGCAAAAGTTGTATTCCAGACTTGTAATAAAAGGTATTCCAGCGGGTTATGAAAACGATCTGCTGACTATGGTTGAAATACTGAGAATCACTTATTATCTCTACGAATTTAAGAAAAACCGACGGGGTACAGCCCCGATTTACTGCAAGTTAACGACTGACGGTGCAGAACGCCAGCAATTTTCGACGGGACTTTATGTAACACCAGACTTGTGGGACAAAGACGCTCAATGTGTCCGTGGAACCTCGGAAGATGCCGTGCTGATTAACCGTCGCTTGCAAGACATTACCATCGAACTCAAAGGCATCGAGCGTAAATTGTACGAAGCTGACGGGAATGTCTCGCTGGCTGAAATCTACTCGATCTACAAGCACAAGACGGTGGAGGAACATACGTTGTGCGGGATTTTCCGGGAGCGTCTGAACAAGATGGAGCAACTCGTAGGCAAAGAGTATTCACCTGCGACATTGCAGAAATTCCGGGAGGTTTTCGCCCATGTAGAGCGGTATATCCGCACCTCGTATAACATGCAGGACATTCCCATCCGAAGCGTGGACTATCGCTTTGTGAAGCAGTTCGAAGAAGCACTCATAGTGCAAGGTCTGAAAGCCATCACCATCAATAAAATCATGCAGCGGGTGCGTCAGATGGTCACTTTCGCTTTCAAGTGCAACTATATCCAGCAGGACCCGTTCGTCGAATACAGGCCCTTAAAAGAGCGTAAACGGCTGGTATTTCTCACGCAGGAGGAACTGCACAAACTGGAGCATCATCATTTTGCCCAGAAACGTCTGGAAACGGTGAAGAACATCTACCTCTTCTCGGTCTATACGGGGCTTGCCCACCATGAAGCGCAGGCGTTGCAACCGAAGCATATCACGAAAGGATTTGACGGCAGGAATTGGATCACGCTTGTTCGTCAAAAGACGGACCGGGAGGTTTCCGTTCCGTTGCTCCCGCAGGCAGAGAAACTGATAGCCTGGTTCCGGGAATTCGGTAGTACGGACGATTATATCCAGCCGCGCATCTCCAATCAAAAGGTCAATTCCTATCTGCGGGAAATTGCGGATGTCGTAGGTATCGACAAGAAATTGACGCACCACACGGCCCGGAAAACCTTTGCCACGACTATTCTGCTCTACAACGATGTGCCTATCGAGGTGGTGAGCAAACTGTTCGGACACTCTAATATTTCAGTTACCCAGCAGTCCTATGCGCAAGTTCTGAACAAGAACATCAGCAATCATATCGGGCGGCTGGAAAAAGTTTTGGAGGAAACGAACGATTAGCGAATAGCGACTTGATAATCTCAATAACATCTTGTATCTTTACATGACTGCCTATGGTGAGAGCGTAGGCGGTCTTTTTTAAAAGGCGTTCCATGTATGAATGACGATAAGGTCGAACCCAAGCCCTCTGTATGGGAGAAACTCCCAGCCAATACCGTAAAGATAGAGGACCCTCGCTATGAAATCTTCTATCCGAATATCAGCGGTTACTGTGATGGTATAGGCTATTACCGGAATTACATGTACAACGGAGCTTCCATAAACACATTTGGTGACGAGAGGAACCCGGTCCGGTATGAAATCGTCTATCAAAACAATACGCATAAGCGCATAGACTGCATGCGTCTGACGCTGCTTTATCCGCAGGCCAAGTTGGGTGAGATTTTCAACAGCCTGCCCTATGGCATCGTCAAAAAAAGCGTTCCGGGTATCGGAGCCACAACCTTGGCACTGCATCAACTGCGCGATACAATCATCGTCCTCCCGACCAAAAAACTGGCCTATCAGAAATACCTGCGGGGCTATAACAAGGAGCGTACATCGAACCGCTTCCTCTATGTCGGAAGCGATATTCCGGAGGAGAATTGCAAAAGTCCTACGGACGAACAAATCCGCAGCTATATCGCGGAGAAGCGAACGGGTACTTTCCCTTACAAGAAAATCCTCGTGGTAGCAGACAGTTTAGGCCGTGTGATGGAGCAGATCAAATACATCAAAGAAGAGCCCACAAGATTTGTGAGAAAAAAACTCGAAGAATACGCCGAAAAGTTAAAGCATGATCACTCGCTTCCGCCATTGAATATTCCTATCACAAAACTGCATGAACCGCAGATGGACTGGTATATCATGGTCGATGAAATAGACACGTTCCAGTCCGATGGCAAGTTCCGTGAAGCGATGGAGAATGTCATCGACTATTACCTCGAATTTCCGCCGATCAAACGATGCCTTGTATCTGCGACGATACGCCCGTTCACCCATCCGCAGTTGAAAGAGGAACCTTTGTTGGAAATCAACTACGAGCATCCGAAGCAACGGCCCGTGGATGTCATTCGGACGAATAATATGCACCGAGAGGTCGCGGATACGCTGATCCGTTACCGGGAGCGTTATCCGAACGACAAAATCGTTGTCGCCTATAACTCCATACGCTCCATCAACACCGTAATCCGGTTATTGCCCATTGAATTGCAGGCGGACTGCTCGGTAGCATGCAGTTCCCAAAGCCAAGCGATGGTCGGAAAATACTATCGGTCCCTGCACTCCGGAAAATTGGCAACCCCGATCACCTTTATCACAAGCACCTACTTTGTCGGGGTGGATATTGAGGAGCGGTTTCATCTGCTGACAGTTTCCGACCCGCGACGCATTCAAACGCTGTTATCACCGGAAAGGATGTATCAGATTTCGGGCAGATGCAGGGATGAACTGGGGTTATTAAGCGAAACCATCATATACGCCTTTTACAAGCCCAAGACCCCGGCAGAAGCAATACCACTTGAAGAATACGAGCGCAAAGCCGAAATATTGAGCCAATTCGCCAACAGCTCGGAAGATATACAGAAATCCTGCGAAAATGTCCTGCCCGCAAACTTTGCGGACGTTAAAGACGCCATCGTCGAACGCAGCAAACACAGCGTATTCGGAAGCCAGCCTATCAGCATCATTCGCCGCAACATTCATGGCAAGGTCGTACCTGCCTATCTGAATATCGATGCGCTGGGAGAATACCAGCAATTATGCACCGAGACCTATGCGACCCAAAGTTCATTTTTAGATGCATTAGCCACAACCTGTAAAATTTGTGCTTACAGAGACCCTATTCCTGATAAATTCCAGAAAGACGAGATACAAAAAGATATTGAGAAAGAAAACTCAGAAAATCAGAGAAATGCCATCATACAATACGTGCAGTCCTCGATTGACGAACTATTACGGGCCAAATCGCAAGGCCCCATAACGGACGATGTATTGGACCGGATGATTCGCAAACCGCGGGATAACAGGCATGGCCGCACGTTTTTGAAGCGGGTAAAGGAGTTATATCCCTACGTTCCGCTGGATAAACTCATAGATATACTGACACCCCGGCTGACGAAAAGCGGAATAAACTGGAATGCAGTATGGTATCGGAATTTGCGCAGGAGCATATTCTTCGCATGCCTTGCAGACGACCATCCGTTCAGAATCCTATTGAGGGATTATTTCCCGGCGGGAACCCGTATGACGAGCGATGAAATCCGGGAAAAGATGAATGCCGTACTGATAAATATCCAAGCCCGGGAGCTGAAAAGCAATCGTGAAGCCATCAAGCTATATCATTGTTTCTTCGAGGAGAAACGCTCGCATAACAAGACAAATTTTCGAACGGTGGGAACCGTCAGGGATATGGGATTCGAGCCCTTACAACGAATCGCAGCCACTACGACGGTCAACCGTATTTTAGAACTAATGTAATACAACACATCAAATTTCCTATCATAATGGGTATGAAGATATTATGGATAAAATTCGTAAATTGGGTTAAATATCTGTTTCGCAGGCCCAATAAAGCCTTGCAAAAGGGCGTATCGTTATGTCTGCTGTGTCTGGGCAAAATCAAGAAAAGCCATATAAGCCTGCCCGAGAATTTCGACTTGGAACGCCACAAAGAACAATATCCCCCGCAGGAGTACGGATTCAAGCACATAGCATTTCGGGATTTCAAGGCTCTCTACATCTTGAATCTGCTTGCGGAGATTCCTGCCCGGAACTCGGATTTAATCCGTGAGGACGGCTTTGTTCCTATCCATACTCCGACGCTTCGCAATCACCTCAAGGACTGTAAATACTACATAGACTATCTGGTCAATACGGGCGTATTGGTCTGCGACGGGCAGCATATCATCGGGGAGAAATCGAGATGGTACAAGTGGGCAGACCCATATACGGGCAAAACGTTTCATTCCATAGAATCAGAGATCGGCAACTACGAAAATTCCAAGCGGAACAATGCCGAGGACCGGAAAAATTATCCCTACCTGTTCTATTGGTATGACCAGCGTAAACTTAGGATCAATCCACAGGCTTATGATTATGCGGAAACAATATGCAAGTTCAAAATGCAGGATGATTCGCACGAATCGTGGGACTGGAACCGGGATAAGAACTGCCCCAAGAATCCCCGCACGCAATATATGGCGGCCCTGCGGAATATCAACCTGATTACGGAGCGGGAATATGGGCCGAGTATAGACGAGAACGTACATCGGCTTCATTCCGTGCTCACCAATATTCAGAAAGACCTGCGGAACTTCATCACCTACGACGGTCAGCCATTGGTGAGCATAGACATCAAGAATTGCCAGCCTTATCTATCCTGCCTGCTGCTGAATCCACGATTTTGGCAGGAGGACGCGGAACTGCCGCTGACTTTGTATGACCTGCCTGCAAATATCCGGGAGTTGTTCCAATCCCCGACTTTGATAGATAAGATTAGAAAATTCTTTGAAACACTCGCAGACAGGGATATTGCAGAGTACATACGGCTGGTATCGGAGGGTACCATTTACGAGCAAATCCGGGACATAGCGAACCGGAATTTACAAGAGGGACAATCACCCATAGAACGTAAAGATGCCAAGATACTGATGTTCTACATGCTATTCTCCGGCAACCAGGGACAGCACGATAACCCCATGATAAACGAGTTGAAGCGGGTATTTTCAACCCGGCTATATCCGAAAGTGGCGGAACTGTTCCGAATCATCAAGCGGAAATATCCGGACTGCGAGATGGAGAAGCCCAACAGCAGATTGTCACGGGCCTTGCAATCCATCGAAAGCACAATCATATTGCACAGGTGCTGCCTGCGGATTTGGGAGGAACGGAAACAGAGCGTACCCATATTCACGATACACGATTCCATCGTAACAACCCGGGAATATCAGGACTACGTGTACGCCATAATGATAGATGAATTTATAAAGCATATCGGAATTGCGCCGAAATTGAGTGTGGAGATATGGTGCGAAGAAAATGTACCAAAATTTTCATAATCACATATAACCCCTGTATTCCTAATAACAAGTCCATTTTCTTATCCATTATGATAGGAAACTTGATTTTTATGAAAAATTTCACTCACTTATTCTTTAATTATATATCAAACTAAGTGAGTATTTACATGTAAAAACTTGTCAGAAATGGCGAGTTTTTTAATGAATATCATAGTCAAGACTTCCCCGAAAGTTATGATAAACATTCTACCGGGTCAATCTTGATTTTCAAAAACTTTTAGCTGAAATTTGCATCTACAATACCCCGCGAGTGCGTTGTATTTTAAGAAACATTTTCTAACTTTGTGGTGCTATCCGATGGGTAGTGACATATTGATTGATGAAAGTGTTTAGCTTTTATCCTGAATCGGGAATCTGGAAAATTTCGTTGCATCAGGGATAAGCAATACGAACACTCATCACCGTATATAGGCATATATCATTCTCGATATATACTATTCGGTGTGGGGTATTGTTTATTTGATGCAAGGCATTCCAGAGCCTCCGATTCGATAAACTAACAACTCCACACTTTCTTTTTATTAATCCCCGTAGAGGAGTTGGGCGGGAACTCAATTTATTATATATGGTAGTAGTTATCATAATTGCAATCGTGGTTGCCCTAATAATCATTGGGCGATTAACAGATCAGAAAGAAAAAGTATATAGAGATGAATATCGTAAGAATAAAAGACAATTACGAGTTGCTCTATCTCGACAAGAACAATTAGCAACTCTTTATTTTATGTACCGTATGGCAAGTGTCGATGGAGAATTTGCAGACATTGAAAAACATGCATATACAAAAATGTGTGTGGAGTTTGCAATAGCTCCTAATGATGCAGAATTAATGACCTTCATTACTATGGGAGATGTTATTCCCCTTCAAATCTTAAGAAATGCAGGCACTAAAAAACAAGACTATATTTTAGGTCTAATGATAATTATGATGATGGTAGATCATAAAATTGAAGATGCAGAATTGACACTTATTGGAGAAACTGCATTCAAAATAGGTATGTCCAGAGAACGAGTTCGTGAAATCTCGGACCAAGTAATGGAAATGTACGCACAATCATGTCAATAGTATTAATAGTCATCGCAGTCCTCATTATCTGGTTTATATGGGGATTGAATAATAAGAACAAGACAGCTGATAAAATCGTCTCTATGGGAGGAATGAGGGTTGTATATGCGACCCTAATTAATGAATATCTTGCCATGGGTGGGCGAATAATAGCAGAAAAGAAAGATTCCATTTCATTGATTGTCCACGGACAAAATTCATCATTACTTAGCGTAGGAATTGCGCAGAATTTCGATGAAGTGTCAGTTGCTATCATAGTTGGGCAACCAGCGTTAGGCAAGGTGTCGCGCATGTTCTCCTTTCCAATGGAGATGGATCAACATCTGATGATTAATCAGATCAGAGCAACAATGGAACGTCTTATAGCAGAGAAAATGGGATAGTCTTTTTCTTCTGCATATAGGTCAAATTGTTAAACTCACTCTATATGTATGAATTTGTATCAGTTATAACTTGGATATGTGCCATTATTGGGTTTCTGATGGGATTCTTTGACATATTCGGCATAAACGATTCAGAGGATGTTAATTTAGTACAAAGAATAATCTTTGGACTTTTAGTAGGGGCTTTTATGAAAGGTATTAGTTGGATGATATTCGGCCCCCTCTTATTATAGACATATAAGAATTATGAACATTCCTCGATTCTACTGCCTCACCTGCGGCTACTCCGATTCCTGCGTAGGACATCGTTGGGAAGATGGTACACCATTAGCCAAATTCACCTCCTTTGCTTGTAAGGATTGTAAAAGACTGTGTGATAATTCATATCTAAAAGGTGTGCCTAATTTGTCAGCGACTACATGGAAACCTACTTGGGAATATGTCCCCGATGAACCTTTCTGCATGTGGTGCGGGTCAAAGAATGTCGAAGAGTGGAGCGAAGATAATCCGGTATGCCCGAAATGTGGAGGAGTGATGCAGAAATTATGAATGTACGACAGATTTATAAGTGGATAGTATTAAGGATTAAAGAACGGTATAGGGAATGCCCTGAATATTTTTTAATCCTCGACGGTAATTGGCTGAATAATGAAGATGAAGAGATATAATACCCATGTACAATTTACTCACTTACTTTATAGTAGATATATAAAGTAAATGAGTATAATAATTATGTTACCCTATTAGCTTTGAAGATGAAAAATTACCTATCTATACTTATTGTGTTGCTGATGTTTGGGTTACTGGTTGTTGGGTGTGGAAATCAACACTCCCGACAAGAGACAACTACACAATATATCGAAACAGAGATAACCGATTCCATGGCAGAAAAGGCCACAGCCCAAAACAATATTGAGGTATTACAAGATTCCATAAGCAATGTTGTAAATGGAAAATCATTAAATGACATTCGTTTTGGAAACTGGACTCATAACGATTGGTATGACAATGACTATTTCCGTGCTTTACGCAAATATATTGATGCGTGCTATAACGGTGAAATTAAGAATGATGATTTAGAGCCCTATAAATCTGCATTAAAAGGGAAATTCGCAATAGGTCAGGCGGAACCATGCGCATTTGGTGGCATGTTTATTTACTTTATTTTTTTAGATGCTCCTAATAAGATTTTTAAAACATGGATATATAGCGACGTTGATGAAAATACAGAAACAGTTGTAGATTATCAAGTACGAGGAGTAGGGGTAAGCGAAGAAGATTCCCAATTTACAAAAGACGATATTTTGTCTATAATAAAGGAGCATCCAGAAAATAAATTATGGTAAGAGAATTTAGTTTAATATGCTTGTGACCCTAAAAAATAGACCCATGAAAAACTTATTATCCTTTTTATTAGTCTTGTGTTGGTTTACGTCTGGTTATGCACAAGATAAAACAGATCTGCGCAAAGGCATTGAGGCATATAAGAATAATGATCCGGCTTTAGCATTAGAACACTATGATAGTTACATCGAAAATAATCCGGATGATTCCGATGCGTTGTATCTACGAGCTATCGTGTATTATGAGTATGACAAGTATAATGATGCTCTTTCAGACATAACACATGCGATTAGAACTCACACAAAAAAGACTGTAATGTCTAAATCTCAATTATACCATTTGCGAGCCAAGATTTATGATATGGTCGATAATTATGATGCGGCACTGGTCGATTACAATGCAGCATTGAGGTTATCATCGCAAGATGTTGATATCCTTTGTGGCCGAGCTCAATTATTCTATAATCGCAAAGATTACGCTTTGTCGGATAAAGATTACAATGAGGCGTTGCGGATTAATCCCAATCATCTCAAAGCACAAATAGGGCTTGCTCGCAATAAGATTGAGATAAAACAATTTCAATCTGCAATCGACATATTGAACCAAGTTGAAAAAATGGACGATACTTATGGTGAAATATACAGATTTCGGTGTGAAGCTTACTATGAATTAGGGGATTCCCGTAAGGCTGTAGATGACTTAATCAAGTATATGGAGATTGCCCATATAGATAATTTTTCGATACGAAGATTGATTGATTATTCTAAACAGATTCCTACTTATGCTACAGCTCGATTAGGAAGTGCGATAGCAGAGCATCCGGATGATTGGGAATTGGTATATGTTCGAGGAAAGTTATACTCTGCTCGGGAAAAGTATGAATTAGCACTAATAGATTATATAAAAGTCAAAGAATCTCGTGAAGAACCTAATCTTTCGATTTTGTATGATATTGGAATATGCTACAAAGAATTAGGACTTTATTTACAAGCAATAGATGCTTTCGACCAAGCCAATGCCGTAGAAGAAAATGCTGGTGTCTATACTGCAAAAGCAGACACAGAGCGATTGAATGGAGATTATGAAGCTTCTATTCGGGATTTTACCAAAGCCATCGAACTTGCCCCTATGAATGGTTGGACCTATTATAGACGTGGCTGGGTTAAAGAACATATTGGAGATAAAACCGGAGCTTTGGAAGATTATAATGCAGGAATTGAGATTGAGCCGGATTATTTGTATACTTATCTTAATAGAGGTAAGTTATATTTAAATATAGGGAAAATAGAATTGGCAAATAAAGATTTCAACTATGTCGTTAATAATGAATCAAAAGAATATATTGGGAATTGCAAGCAATATGCTTTATTCTATCTTAACCGGGAAACAGATGCTATTGAATATATGAATACGATTTTGGAGAATCGGCCAACAAGCAGGGCATATTATGATGCAACTTGTCTATATTCCATTATGAATAAACCTGAACAGGCCCTTGAATATTTAAAGATAGCTTTGGAAAAAGGATATAGGGATTTTATTCATATGGATGTTGACGAAGATTTGAATAATATCCGGAATTTGCCGGAGTACAACGCATTAATTGAGAAATATCGAAAAACGAATTTGGATATATCTTCTACTATTATTATAGAAAGAGATACGACACCTGTCACAGCAGTAGTTCCAATGAAGAAATTATCTTCGGGTGTATTCGAGATACCTTGTAAAATTAATAATTTGCCATTAAAGTTTATTCTTGATACGGGCGCCAGCGATATTTCCATATCTTCGCTTGAAGCTACCTTTATGCTTAAAAATGGCTATCTAAATAGATCTGATATTTTAGGTAGACAGAATTATCAGACAGCATCTGGAGAAATTATGCAGGGAACTAAAATTAAATTACGCAATGTTTCCATCGGAGAGATAAGTTTGAAAAATATAGAAGCATCCGTAGTTCACAATCAAAACGCTCCATTATTATTTGGACAATCCGCTTTAACCAGATTTGGGAAAGTGTCGGTTGACAATAAAAACAGCAAGCTAATATTCACCAAAGAATAATAGCTATATTCAACTAATTACTAATATTTAACAATCATGAAAACAAGTTTCACCCAAACGATGATAGCTATCTTAGCTATTTTCGCTCTTTCATCCTGCTCGAAAGAATTTTATCAAGTATTAACGGCCGAATCCAAATCGGTCGAAACCCAACAGACAGGTATGGTCTATGAGGACGAGAATTGTAAAATAACATACAATTTATGGGCTCCTCATGGAAACGCCGGATTTATATTCTACAATAAGACAGATAAAAACATTATTGTAGATTTGAAAGAATGTTTCTTTGTCTTTAACGGCTATGCCAATGATTACTACTTAGACCGGACTTATGTATATGGTAAGTCTACTCGTGTAGGCATCGGAAAATCATTTGGCAAATCCGCAAACTATTCCGAAGCTTTATCCGAAACTCTTTATGGGACGTGGCTCGGATATGGTGCAAGTACATCTTCGAGTGCATCGAGTGCTATTGGAGTATCTCAAAGTAGTTCCGCCCAAGTACAGTCAGAAACGAATGCTTCGATAGAAATTAAGGAACAGGACAAGGTCTGCATTCCTCCCAAAACAGCAAAGTTATTCTGTGAATATCAAATTTTGGAAAATATCTATCGGGAATGCGGATTCTTGCTTGCTCCCAAAAAATCAGGAGTGAAGCATTTGAAATATACGAATGCCAACTCTCCTATAAAGTTTGGTAATGTAATCAGCTATAAAATTGGAGAAAATGGCTCGTCTGTTGTCGTAAACAATGATTTTTATGTTGCAGATATTGCGAATATTACTGCAGGTTCGTTTACCACAAATATTAAAATCGAGAAAGATTGTATGGGAAAATCTTACGGAACAAGCCAATATAAGACAGTTTGCAAAGAACAGGCTCCGAATAAATTTTATATTAAATATGTTCAAAATGCCAAAAGCTCAGATAAATATTAATTAAAATTTATCGGGTTATCCCTGCATTCTCCGGAATGTGGGGATTTTTGTACTTGATGGAATACAAACATCCTTAGATCGAACGTAAATCATACTCATTTACTTGTATATAAATTAACAAAGTAAGTGAGTAGATAAGATTGTTTTCCCCGGCCCTTTCTCCGCTTCAATCCGATTTCTTATTTAATAGACTATTAAAATGGAGTAACCATATCTGCTCCTCGATTGCAATATAATTGGCTCGATTCCTGCCCTTTTTGGGTGAAAAAGTCGCACGATTTCTTCATAAATTCTGCCCCGAATTCAACTTTCCTATCATAATGGAAGAGAAATGCGGATGTTGTATAGTGGAGATACCGATAAATAGCAATATGATGTTGTTATTAATGATATTACAAGGTTAAGCCAAGCAAAATTTTACCACAAAATTTTTTTTGCAACTCCCCGAAATTGTCCGAGCGCAGGATATTCCCCGAATACCCCCCCCCGCTTTGCGGGATTGGGGTACGACCCCGGCCATCCTTTGGGGATAATCATATTATTCCCGCGTATTGTCGAATCTCAAATTTATGGCTATGACAAACACACTCAAATTCCTGCGGACCTTCACCCTCGACGAGTTCAAGGAGTGGAAAGGTATTCTGCAAATCCGTATCATCCGCAACGAGCAGACGGGAAAGTATTTCTTCGGATATGGCGATAAGGCGGGCGCCGTTACCTCGAAGTATCCCGCAGAACCGCTCGATCATCCCGTCGTTTCGGAGGTGATCTCCGAGGAGAGCGGCGAACAGTTTCTCCTGCTTCACAATGCCGGGGATAACCCGCAGTTCACCACGGTTGCCACGCTGTAACCCGGTCCCTCTCTCCACCGAAAGGCTGTTCCTCCAATTCCGGGGGAGCAGTCTTTTTATTATGTTCAACCCAATTCATTCATTTCATCATGCAATTACGTCATTCACAACGCCGGGCAGCCAAGATGCGCTTGGCCCTGCAAGGAGCCTCGGGGTCGGGAAAGACCTATTCGTCGCTCCTTATTGCTCACGGCATGACCTCCGACTGGAGCAAAATCGCCGTCATTGACACCGAGAACGGGAGTGCGGACCTCTATGCACACTTGGGAGCCTACAGCGTGCTCTCCCTCTCGGAGCCTTACAATCCCGAGAAATACATCGAAGACCCCAACGAACGCTGGCGCCGCCTTAGACGCGTGAACCAGCTCTCCGGCAGACAGCTTTCCGCCGCGCGCGAAATCGCAGCTTGGCGCGAAACCACCGCGATGAAACGCGATATCCCGCGTAAATGGATCTGCTCCGATGAACAAATTGTCGAAGCATGCAAACGAGAACCGCGCACGCTCGACGACCTTTTCATGGTTCGAGGCATCCGAGGTGCCCTAAAGATGGACGACGCCCGCTCTGTATTGCGCGCATGCATCGCCGGCCTCGACGCGCCCAAGGAATCATGGCCCGAACTGCCGAAACCACCGAAGAGCGAAGCAAACGTCGACGCGCAAGTTGACCTGCTTTCGTCGCTCGTAAAGCTTCGCGCAAAGGAAAACGGCGTCGCATTCGGCGTGCTGGCGTCCCATGACGATCTCACCAAAATCGCACGCGGCCACTATGACCAAACCGACGTGCTCAAGGGATGGAGGCGCACGCTCGTCGGCAACGATTTGCTCGCGCTCATGAATGGGGAGATGGCCCTCACAATTGAAGGCGGCGTGTTGAAGGTAACGAACGCTTCACAACAAGCCTAGGGCAAACTTCCGTTCGCTAAACTGTCCAATAACTCAATGCCGAGTCTCGGCATACGCAGCGCCCGTGAGGCGCATACCGCAAAGGATTGATGCATATGATTATGGTCGGAAACGATATGGGCCTGTATATCGCCGTTATGGTGCTCACGCTCGCCATTGGCGGCGGCGCCCAGTGGTACGTCACCACAATGCTGCACAAATACCAAAAGATTCCCTGCTCGTTCAACATCACGGGCGCTCAGATGGCACGCAAAATGAGCATAGATAAGGGCATCTCCAACGTTGGCGTGCTTTCCGGCGGTCCCAGCCAAGATTTCTTCGACCCGCGCAGCAACTCGGTCACGCTTGACCCCGATGCTTACCACACCACCTCCATCACTGCAGTTGCAACCGCCGTACACGAAATGGGCCATGCGACCCAGCATGCCGAGGGATACGGCATGATGAAGTTCCGCAGCGCGCTTGTTCCCGTCGTGAACCTGTGCTCAAACGCATGGATTATCATCTTTATGATTGGCCTGTTCGCAGGTGCCGCCGGCGGCGCATTCATCAAGCTTGCCATCATCATGTTCGCAGCCACGCTGCTGTTCCAGCTCGTCACTCTGCCCGTTGAGTTTGACG
>ERZ857745.3185-NODE-3185-length-16133-cov-2.609715_pt1 | contig 16133 bp, 12 predicted proteins | sample MGYA00519699_ERZ857745 | MGnify/ENA primary metagenome ERZ857745 (study PRJEB31778, sample SAMEA3449357) | human gut metagenome | biome: human gut; feature: human-associated habitat; material: faeces | place: United Kingdom | collected 2010/2012 ...
TCTTCAAGGAGTATGAGATACTTTCTGAGAAGATACAGAAGATAAGGGACGAGGGCAAGTTCATAAACTTCTTCCATTTTATGATAGACCTCGATCAGGGTCCTTGTGCGATAAAGAGACTTAGGGGCTGTGGAAGCGGAAACGAGTATGTTTCTGTTACTCCTGACGGCGATATTTATCCATGTCATCAGTTCGTTGGTATCACCGAGTTCAAAATGGGCAATCTCTATGACGGCACATTTAACGAGGAAATGAAAGATATGTTTGCTCACGCACACGTTTACAACAAGCCAGAGTGCAAAAAGTGCTGGGCAAAGTTCTATTGCAGTGGCGGTTGCAATGCAAACAACTACATTTACGCAGGTGATATCCACAATGCGCATAAGCTGTCATGTCAGATACAGAAGAAGCGTCTTGAATGTGCTATCATGATGAAGGCTGTTAAAATGCTCGACAGCGCAGAATAATTATTAATATTTTGTAAATCTTGCTTATGATAACTTTTGTGTACATATATAAACTTAATATGTACAAAAACGTTTGAAGTTTAACAAAAAAATTTATTGAATAATCGTTTTAAAAAGCACGGAATAACAAATGACGTTATTCCGTGCTTTCTGTTGTTATTACATAGTATGATCATGTCGAAAAATAGCAAAATGTGTCTGACATATTAATAAGTATTAAGATAAATATAATGTATACTAAGCTGGTAGCTTATTGACAAAGCGGGTCGAATTTAGCATAATATTGACATAAACAAAAGGTGCTTGGCGGTCATGTTACCGCAAATCGGCTATAACGAGCGCCCTCTGTATCGGACAGGATAAAACGACAAATTATTATGAAAAGGACGAAGAGATATGAAAACTAATGAAAAGAAGAATACTTCTGCTAAGAAGAAACTTATACCTGCAGTTGCAATGCTCACAACTTCCGCTGTAATGCTTTCTACTGCTACTTACGCTTGGTTTACGATGAGCAGAGAAGTTGAAGTAACAGGAATTAAGCTTACTGCTACAACTCCACAGACAATTGAAATTTCACTTGGTAGGGCTACAACACAGGCTACTATAGATAATACTACTTGGGCTACTGCTCCTAAAAATGATGCTGCTGATACAGACCTTTGGTCAAACAAGGCTGCTACAAGCTCTGTATATGCAAGCTTTGGTAAGCTTATCCCTGCTTCATCAACGGACGGAACAAATCTCTATTATACAACAAAAGCTAAGGAGAATGGTAAGTCTGTTGATATAACAGGTGCGAATGCTTTTACACAAGCTACTGAAAATAACAATGCTGGTTGGACATTCCAAACTGCTGGAGCTTCTTCTGAAACAGAAAGCAATCTTACTGCAGATACAAAAGGTGAGGGTTACTATCTAGATATCCCTGTTTGGTTTAGAACTACAAATGTTGAAGATGTAAAGCTTGGTGTTGATGTAACTGTTACTGATCCAAATGCTGATGATGATAACACAAAGGGTGACTTGTATAAAGCAACTCGTGTGGCTATATTGAATGAGGATAGAAGTGCTGCTAATGGTGGAGTTTTCCTTGGCGCAGAAACTGATGTAGACACAGGATATTATAAGAAAAAGGCTGTTAAAGCTAACACTGGTACAAGTGAAAATGAATATTATGGTGCAGTTACCACTGCCACAGAAGTAATTGAAAGTAATGGAAAGGTCACAAATACTGCTACTGAGGTTGCTACTGTAAAAGGTGTTGGTACTGGAAAAACTGGTTATGGTACGCCTACAAAGTATTATATCAGAGTTTGGCTCGAGGGCGAAGATGTAAACTGCTGGAATGCTAATGCAGGTCAGAGCTTCACTGTAGATCTTAAATTCTATGACTTGAGCAACAAGTAAAATTTATTACATAACAAAAAAGACGCCGAAGAAATTCGGCGTTTTTTGGTAAATGGGCATAAAAAATAATTTTCCATATATGGGGAAATTCCCCAACTTTTCTTTGCTTTTTGTCGAAAATATGCTATAATGATATATTGGAACAGGAAAGGAAGTGACTTGCTTTGAACGGTAATTCAACAGTTGACGGCGTTCGTGCCGTGGAGCTTTTCTATAGACCTATAAAAAATACCGACAGCGGCAGGGTCACTTTTTTGCAGTCGCAAACAAGGCTCAATTCTCCTGTTATGGGAACGCTCATGCCTGCGGATTATCTCCCTGTGGCTCAGCTTTCCGACCGATGTGTTAGCATTTTCAAGCTTGCTTTCGTTCAGCTTTTGCAGGCTTTGGGCAAGTTTCACGAAAGGGAAGTGGACGTTGATTGGGCAAGCGTGTTCATGCCTGCAAGATTTTTAAGGCAGACGGAAGCTCCGAGAATTGCGGCAGATTATTGCGATAAGTTTGGCGTGAAGTATGAGCGTGTCTGCTTCGAGTTGTCGCCTGATGTGCTTGATGAAGCTGACAGCACAGCGGCAGATAACGTGGCTCTTATGAGAAGACAGGGCTTTCATTTTCTGCTTACAGGCTTCGGCACTGAGGACTTTAAAATGCTTAAGACCGCTGAGTTCAAGGTAGATAATATCATGCTTGACGGCTCAGTGGCTCAGGTTCTTGGTAAGAGCGACAGGTATGATACCTGCGTGAACTCTCTGCTGAATTTCGTTTTTGACCTTAATGCTGAGGTCATAGCTGACGGAATTACTGATGATAAGCAGGTGAAACAGCTCAGCGGTATGCAGTGCCTTTACTATTCGGGAGAAAATGCAGGAAAATATATTGCGGAAAGATACGTTCGCAATAGAAATGAGTAATAAACGGGTGATACGGTTTTGGACGGTAAAAATATAGATAAAAATACAAGAGTAGTCGATACCCTTGCACTTCGCAGGACCGCCAAGGAAGCTAAACGCTATGTGGTATTGATGAGATTGCTTAAAATACTTGCCATTATACTTATCGCTATCGTGGCGGCGGCTTATGCGGTGTCTTATTTTTACGACAAGTATGGTAGCTTTACAGTTAAGATAAGTAAGTATGATATGATAAATCAGGGGCTTACTCTTTCGGAAACTCCTGACTATACCACGAGCAATTCAAGGCTCAATGCGGATATCCTCTATGATATGACAAATATCAGTGGCGAAGATCTCCCTGATAATATCGACAAGATAAACGGCAGCCATAATGGCGAGGGGTATATAGCTTATACTTTCTATCTCATAAATTCCGGTAAAGACACACTTAGCTATGACAGCGAAATGACTATCGAGAACGTCACAAACGGTGTTGATGAAGCTATCAGAGTGGAGCTTTTCGTGAATGGCGAGGAAACTGTTTACGGTAAAACAAAGTCTGACGGCAGCGGTAAGGAAAGCGATTGCGACAAGGAGTTCGCCTCCTCTACTGAGGTCATGAAGGACCGACGTGAAAAGCTTGGTCCTGGTAAGAAAGACAAGTATACAGTAGTTATATGGCTTGAGGGAAATGACCCTGATTGTGTTGACAAAATAATCGGTGGCACAATGAAGCTTGGTATGAATTTCAAGATCGTTGAAACAACTTAAAGAATTAGAAGGGAGGAAGCCTCGGGTTTCCGAGGTTTTGAATTATGAAAAAAGCTTTGAAGATCGTTTTTAATGTTATCGCATGGGTGGTGCTTATCTTTGCACTGCTTATAACAATTCTTGTGTTCTCGTCTGATAAGAATAATGGTACGGCAAGTCTGCTGGGATATGTCCCACTCACAGTTGAATCTGACTCAATGAAGCCAACTTTCAAAAAAGGCGACCTTATTATCTCAAAGGAAATAGACGATATCAATTCTCTGAAAAAGGGCGACGTTATCACTTTCTGGACGCTTATTGACGGCAAAAAGGTGAAGAATACCCACCGTATCGCAGAGGTACTCAATGATAACGGCTCTGTAGGCTTTATCACACGAGGCGATGCTAATAACGTAGATGATACATACACTGTTTATGCAGGTGATATAATCGGTCAGTGGAAAGGTGCAAAAATAGGCGGTTTCGGCAAGGTAATGGATTTTCTCAGAACAAAAACGGGATTTTTCATTTGCATACTTTTGCCCATAGCACTGTTTTTCCTCTTTGAGCTTTATAAGCTTATCGCAACCATAATCGAGATAAAGCGTCCTGCTATCACAGAGAGCGATGAGGAAGAAATAAAAAGACGTGCAGTTGAGGAATACCTTGCACAGCAGAAGAAAAAGGAAGAGGAAAATGCACAGCAGGAGAAAAATGACAAATAACTGTTGCTTGGGTGATACATTATGAATGGATTTCTGAAATGGTTTTTTGTTTTCATGTCGTCAATGCTTGCAGGCTTTGGGCAGATCTTCAAAGGTCTGTGGAACGGCATAAAACAGATCTTCAATATAAAAAACTACATAAGGATATTCAAGACCTACTCGGCAGACTTTGGTGCGCTGGGTTGGATACTTTCTGTGCTTGCAATTATCGTTGTTGTGGCTATCTTTGTGCTTATTATTTTTATGATAGTGCTTGCTGTGAGAAAGTACATAAGATTCAGACACTCTATCGTCAGCAACGAGGATCTTATCGAAGAAATATCTGACCTGCAGCGTCAGGTGGTCAAAATGACTAAGGAAAAAGATGAGATCATGGCAATGAAGGTGGCTCAGCTTGGCGTATATGATAACACCGCTCTTGCAGAGGGCGAAACAAAGCTTGCAGAGGGCGAGCAGATGCCTGCACAGGGCGAAGTTCAAACCATTGTGGACGGCGTTGTTCAGACAGCAGATTGCCGTTTTTCAAAGCTTATCGAAGTGGACAATTTCTACAAGACATACGAGCCGCCTGCTTACAATAATGACATCACCCTTAGCGGTATCTGTGAAGCATACAGAAACTTTGCCTGCTCAAGAATGCACCTTTATTATGACATAAAAACTATCCGACTTTTCATTGCAGGCATGGCTTCAACAAAACTCATTATCCTGCAAGGTATCTCTGGTACAGGTAAAACATCATTGCCATATTCATTCGGTAAGTTCTTGCAGAAAGATACCACTATTGCTTCTGTTCAGCCGTCATGGCGTGACAGAACTGAGCTTTTCGGCTACTTCAACGAGTTCACGAAGAACTTTAATGAAACAGAAGTCCTCAAAAGAATTTATTCTTCTGAATACAATGACGATGTAAACTTCATACTCCTCGATGAGATGAACATTGCGAGAGTAGAATATTACTTTGCAGAAATGCTCTCGATTCTTGAAATGCCTGATCCTGCTGAGTGGGAGCTTGATCTTGTTCCTAACGTGTGGAGTACCGACCCTGTTCGCCTGGATAAGGGCAAGCTGCGTATTCCGCAGAACATTTGGTATATCGGTACTGCCAACAACGACGATTCCACGTTCACTATCTCAGATAAGGTATACGACCGTGCACAGCCTATCAATCTTGACGCAAAGGGAGTTGCCTTTGACGCACCTGACACGCCGCCTATGAATTTAAGCTTTGAACATCTTGACACACTCTTCAAGGAAGCTGTATCCTGTTTCACAGGACAGTCTGAAAAAGATCCAGCAGCTTGACCTGTGGGTAATTGAAAAGCTGAGAGTGGCTTTCGGTAACCGTATACTTAAACAGATGAACTTGTTTGTTCCTGTATATGTTGCCTGCGGCGGCGAGGAACTTGACGGCATTGACTATGTACTTGCCACAAAGATATTCAGAAAATTTGAGTCCCTGACCCTTGCGATGCTCAGGGACGAGCTGAAAGAACTTTGCATCTATATGCTGAAGCTTTTTGGCAGAAACACCATGAAAGAATCTATAGCATATCTTGAAAGATTGCAAAAACTGTACTAAAATTTGTACTCATAAGCTTTGAGAGGAGGGACGGGCATGAACGAATACAACGAACAGCGTGCAGCTTTTGACAAAGCTGTAAAGACGTTTGACGGCAATAACAGCTTTGCGGCAGCCCGTGCCTTGCTTCTTTCGGGCGAAAAAACTGTATCTTTTAATCGTAAGATAATCGAGAAGAATATAGATTCGTCCTGGCTCACAGAGATAGAAAAAGCTTTGCCACATCTTGATACGGTAATAAGAAATCCCAGAAACACCATTAAAGAAGTGGAAGAAGTCGTGCCTATCGCTATGTCAAGGAAGATAACGGTAGAGTCCATAAAACATCTGGGACAGCACACCGATCTTATTCAGGATATCGACAAAAAGACTGGAAAGATAACTCCGTCAAAGATACTCAACATTCATAAAGAGGAAACTCTCGATACATATGAAAATAGATTTGTAAATACCCTTATCGACAGGCTATACATTTTTATAAATATTAGATACAATAAGCTTGTCCAGACCGCAGAGGCGCAGGAGGCTTATTCTTTTAATTACGATACCGTGGCTGACAGCGGCGACGGCAGAAAGGTCAATATTAGTTTTAAGATAGAAACTGTTGACAGTCTTGTCGGCGGCAGCAAGGATACTGACGTCTGGGCAAGGCTTGAAAGGGTCAAAAAGGCTATCGAGGGCTATAAAGGCTCAGTGCTTTGTACCACTCTTGGCAACGCTTTTATCAGACCGCCTGTTATGAGAACAAACGCTATAACTAAAAATGTGGACCTTATGGCGTGTCTTACCCTTTGGCAGTTTATCGAAAGCTACGATAAGGCAGGCTACGAGGTCAACGTTTCTGATACCGCACAAAGACCTGATGATTCTTATATCGAGGATATATATGGTCTGACCGCAATGAACTATATGCTTTTCCGCTCATATACCCATGGGGCAGACAAGTCTGAGGAGCTTAAAACCATAAAGAGCAAGACCCTCGCACCAAAGGTTGTCAGGCGTTTTGATAAGCAGACGCCTGATAAATATGATGTCATAGTTGGCGAGGGTGAACAAAGTAGTGCAAGTAAGACAGATATGGGTATGACTGCCGAAGAGGCAGGAAACCTTACGGCAGAGCTTGACCGTATAGTTGAGATAGAAAAGCAGTTTCTCAAAGATGAGGAAGACCGTAAGAGGGCTGAGGAGCTTGCGGCTGCAGAAGCTGAAAGAAAGCGTGCCGAGCAGGAGAAACTGGAGCGTCAGCGGCGTGAGGAAGAAGAGCGCATAAGGCTGGAGCATGAGGAAGCTGAACGCAGAAGATTGGAGCTTATTCAAAAACAGCAGGCGGAGCAGGCTGCAAGAGAAAAGGCGGAGCGTGAGGAACGTGAACGCCGTGAAAAAGAGGAAGAGATCAAGCATATCGCAAGACGCAAAAGGCAAATGGAAGAGCGCCAACGCCGTGAAGAGGAGCAGCGTGTCCGTGAGGAAAGAGCTAGGATCCGAGAGGAGAAAAAGCTCGTCCGCAGCAGCCTTGGATCTGCTATGGATCAGCAGATCAGCACGAATGAAGAAGCCGTGTCTTCAAGCTTTGTGTCAGAGTATGAGTCCCCTGAGATCGCTGCAAAAAAGGCGAAAGAAGCACAACAGCAGCGTGAGCAGGAACGTCGTGAGCGTGAACGTGCTGAGCGTCTTAAAGCTGAACGTGAAAGCTTTGAAAATAAAAATATCAATGAGATATTTAAAGAATATTCCAAAAATCCATATTACATGGCAAAACGTGGCATAACATATGTTCTGGCTCACGCATTTGGGATCATACCTGTTGTGACGGATAATCCGGACTATATCAGAATGCTCAAAGTCAAGAAGGAAAAAGAACTGGCTGAGGCAGAGAGAAAACGTGCAGAGCGTGAAATCGAGATTATCTATGAAAAATATGCTCCGTATCTGAAATATGATGTAAAGAGGCATATCAAAAACAGGCAGTTTAAAAAGAGAAAACGTCTTGAGCGAAAGAACAGACCGCCAAGACCATATATTCCGCCACAGCGCACCGCTGAGGAGCAGAAAGCTATCGACGCTGAAATGAAACGACTCTATAAGGAGTATCATGTTTCAGCAGTTGGCAGAATGGCAAGGCATTTGAAAGAGAAATATAGCAAACAATAACACGGAGGGAGAGTCGTTATCATCGGCAAGGCGTTGAGGATAGTAAAAATAGCTTTGACAATACTTGGCTCTGCTGTGTTTGCGGCACTGCTGAGTGTGACGGTGTACATAATGGTCTGCGGCTGTATCGGCAAAACAGCAAGCATTTTTGGTTACAGCGTACTGAAGGTCGTGAGCGGAAGTATGGAGCCGTCTATACATGAGGGTGACTATATTTACATCAAAAGGACGGATACTGACAGCTTAAAGGCAGGGGATATCATTTCGTTCTACTCTCAAGATGATAGTATTAAAGGCGAGATAAATACTCACAGGATAACTGAGGTTTTGAGCGACGGCACTTTTGTTACTAAAGGCGATGCTAACAAAATAGAGGACAGCGTGACGGTACAAAAAGCCAGCATTATTGGAAAATACTATGGAAAGCTCAGATTTTTCAAGTGGCTTGGGTCATTTGCATCAACAAAGAAGCTCCTCATACTGTTTGTGATAATCCCAACAGTTTGCATGGCGGTGTATGAGGTAAAAACTATCGCTGAGATAAAAATATATTCAAACCGTGATGAAGCCTTGAAAGCGGCTGAAAAAGAGAAGCTTATGCGTGAGGCTGTTGAAAAAGAAGTTCAGCGGCTGAAAATGCAGGAAAACGAGAAAAAGGAGACGAACAGCTTTGAATCAGGAAAAGATAATGAAGGCTAAAATGATAACGTCTATCGTTATTTGTATTGCGGCACTGGCAGGGCTGTTCGTTTTTATCGGGCTTTATATGGACAAGTCCGAGGAAGTCAGAAAGACTTACATTGCTAAGTATATGGAAAATCTGTCTGCCGTCTCTGAGGAGATAGACACTTATCTTGAAAGCGGCAAGGATCTTCCAACGAGATATAACATGATACTTTCGGACATGGGTGCGGCAAGGTCGCTGGTGTTTCTTATCGACGATTATACGGAGGAGCAGAAGGCTATAAATGAGCTTCATTACTGCTTGGTTAAATATCCAGAGCAGATGCAGGGCAAGCTTGAGGACGTAAAAAAAGCACTTGACCATATCACCGAAAATCTTGACAAAGGCTATAGGGAAGTCAACGAGATAGTTGATTCGGTTGATAAAATGGGAAATTAATGCAAGGAGGACAATAACGTGAGCAGTAAAGGGCAGCTTAAAAGAGAAATAAAGAAATGCAGACTTACTATTGAGGAAATAGAGCGTAAGAGATCACGTTCACAATCAGCACTGGTTCAGGCAATTCTTTTGCAGGAAGAGCCTAACGAAATGGACGTTGAGTGGTTCAACAAATACACAGGCGAGATAACCGCTTGCAGAAACCACATGATAGAATTGCAGAAAGAGCTTGACTCAATGAAATAATGGAGGTCGCCAAAGTGGCTGAGCATAAAGTGATAGAGAAAGCAGACAGCGAGGAAGAAAAGAAGAAACGCAAACTGCTTGTTATAAAAATAATACCAGTTGCAGTGCTGGCATTTATACTTATTGCGGTCAGCTTGGCTTGGTTTACCATTGATAAAGCCCTTGATCTTGATTCATTTGGAATGAAAAGCGTAGATTCGCCATTTGAACTGAAAACAGTAGGCAGTGCCAATGTGCTTAAAGCTGAGATACTTGACAGCAATGACTACTCTAAGGTGTCTGATGGGAGCAACATCACTTCTGACGAGAACAACAAGATCTACTGGCTTCTTGATGAAGAAAGCGGTATGACGAATGGTATTAATCCTGGTAGTCATGGAAAGCTTACTTTTTATGTTGTCCCGAACCAGTCGGGGGAAATGGAGATACAGTTCAAGTTGAGTATCACGGGGTATGCAGAGAATAAAAACGAAGACGCTGTTTCTTATGAAAAGGTTACTGAAGAAGAAGTAACTAGATTTATGAATGGACATATCATGTTTTTTGAGAAATATGATGAGAACAATCACACATATTCCGATTTTCTTCATGATGAAACATTCACAAGGACGTTTAAAGATTGTAAAGTAAACGTTCCGCAGGAAGTGAACGTATATTGGGTGTGGCCGAACACGCTTGGTCAGATACTAATGAAAAGCACAGATGAAAATCTGACAGAGAAAAATGTGCTGTTTGATGATGACAGTAAAGAACGTTTGGATTTTGCGGAATATATAAAGGGTAATTTAAGCTTGTTCTTGTCAGGTGATGCTGATAAAGAACAAAATAAAAAGGTTATTGAGAATATACTTAATGGTGATAAATACAGCACAGCACAGTTATCATCACTAAGCTCCATGTATAATGACGCTGACGAAAAGATAGGTACAAAGGTGCAATATATCCTTGTTGAACTAAACGTATAGATAAGAATATTAACTTTGCACGGAGGCAGTTGAAAGTGAAAGCTAATAGAAATCAGAAAATTAATAGAATATGCCGCAAGCTTTACAGCAAGTATCGCAAGAATGTTATTTCTTTAGTTACAGCTGTCGTATTGCTTGTCACGAGTATGCCGCTTGCAGACATTTCAGGTTTTGTGTCTAAAATGGTATCAACTGTCACCAATGCTATTACGGCTATGGCGGCAGATACATATACTGACATAACTAACGATATCAAAAGTGGCGTTTTTACGATACAGAATGCAGACGATTTTAAAAAGCTTCTTAATGCAGACCCTGCTGTTTATCAGAATATCACTGTATTGTTTTCAAACAACCAATCTCAGTTTAAGGCTTCTGATTTTACAGGAATAGAAAAAGGACTTGGCAATGAAGAATATCCTTTCATGGGAACGGTCAAAGCAAATGAGGGTTCAGCTATTAATCTTCCTATTAATTTTGCTCTGTTTGAATATCTTAGTGACAGTGCAAATTTAGATACTATTATTTTTGCTAGACCGGAAGAAAAAATTCAGCTTTGCTTGCTGAGAATGTTATACACGGTGATGTGGCTTCAGCTAATAAGTGGAAAATAAAAGCTGATCCTGTAGATGATTCAGGTGCTACAATTTATAAATCCTTCACGTCTGTTATAGGAAATATGAAAAATGGAGCAACGGTCGATCTAGATATCACTCTCAGTGATGTCCAGGTGGAAGTATCAGGCGGGGATAATGCAGGCCTTGCTTGTGGCACTATGGACGAAAACACAAGTCTTGCCGTAAGCTTGTCAAGCAGTTCACTTGACGTTTCCGGCAAATCTAACGCAGGCGTATTTGTCGGGAAAATGAGCGCTGATGCAACGCTGAACATTGACAAGTGCGACACCTTGACAAGCGTAAATATATCCGCAAACAACGCGGGTGGACTTGTGGGCAGTGCAGAGAATGCAGAAATAAATGTCGGCGAAGGTGTCACCCTTACCATGACCGGAAGCGTTACAGGCTCTGTAACTGCGGGCGGTCTTTTCGGCTCTTATACATATAGTAAAGCCGACGAAAAGACATTTGACATTTCAAAATTCAGTGGCATGAAAATGGCACTTGCTTGTTCATCAGGAGATACCGCTGACAGTGCGGCTGTTGGCTCTGTTTTCGGAGTGCTGATAAACAGCGCAGATAGTGTAAAAATTAGTATCACGGGCACCGCTAATGATATTATTACTTCAAACTTCAAGGGCACTGTCAGGGCAGGCTTTTATGGTGGTATTGTCGGAAGATATTCTGCCAATGCTCTTAGCTCTGAACTAGCACTAAGTGATATCATTGTAAATGTGACTGGCTCATGCAATGCCCTTGATTTTGGTGGCATTATTGGTAAGATAGGTGATAACAGCAAGGCTTATGTAAGCGTAAAGAATACCACTATAAGTATTAATAATCCCACATCATCACAAAATAATTATGGCGGACTTGTGGGCTATGCAGATCAGGCTTTTATAGATGTTGGCGGCAAAGTCACAGTTACTGCAAATAATGTTTCTGCAAATCAGAGCGTAGGTGGCATTGTTGGCAAATTTAATAAAAATGGCGTTGTAAGGCTTGGCGGTGAAACAAACCTTTCAGGCTTTTATCCTAAAGACCCTAACAAAAACGGATGTCAGATAGTAGGAAATAGAGGCAATGCTTTGATCTATAGCTTAAAAGGCTGGTCATTTACAAGGACATCTTCAAAAGTCATAGACGATATGGATTGGGGCGGAGTGCTTCGACTTAACAATTCCGATCTGCTTGAGAGTGCTGGCGGTGTTCTGTCTTTTGATGGATCAGGACATACTGTTACAATAAATGGATTTACTAATAATAATATAACCATAAGCAATAGGGCAGATTTTGCCCGTGCGGCTTTGATCATGCAGCATGATAGCAATGATTTTGTTAAGTATAGCGGTGCTAGCAGGGCAGATATGTTTGCGGCAAATATCAGCCTTAGTGCAGATGTTGATATAAGCGACACAGGTCTAACCGGCTTTATGCGTGATAATGGTGAGGATACATTCACAGGCACTCTGAATGGCAATAGTCATACAATTACTATGAGCATAGGCAAAGACGCTAAGATAGTTTTCCATACTCACAACGGACTTTTTGCAAAGACAAGCAGTGCAAAAATAAGTAATTTAAAGCTTGTTTCAAACTTTAATATTGTTGGTGACAATGTTTCTGGCGGTGATGCTTGTTATATTGGTTCTGTGTCTGCATACAACAGCGGAACTTTGACTATTGACAAAGTGACCGCTGATGTGACCGCATCTCCAAGTGGTGCGTATACTAATTTTGTCGGAGGTCTGGTTGGATATGTTGCTGACGCCACAAGTGAAGTTTCGTTCACTAATTCTGCTGTAACAGCAAATCTTACATACAATAATAGCACAACAAAGGTAGATTGTACTTGTCTTGGCGGAGTTATCGGAATGGTTGGAGCTGTTACATCAAAACCTACAACTGGTATTAAGTTTAATAATGTCACTGTTGACGGAAATATAACTGACAAACACACAGGAAGTAACTCCAGAGTTGGTGGACTCATTGCAGAGGTCGGTGCTAAGGATAATTCAGCTTCTGTTGTACCTAATAAGGTATCTATCACCAATGTTAATATTAATGCTTTAACAATAAATTCTAGTGGTAAATCAAATAGCGGTGGATTTTTAGGGCATAACTGGTATAGAGTAGAAATTGATCTGAATAGTTTGAATGTAAACAATTCAAGATTAACAGTGAACAATGGCACAGAACTGGGCGGTCTTGTACTTTCCACAACAGGTTATTGGAGCATAAAAGAGGTTAGCTTTGACGGTGTGACAGTGAAAGCAACAAAATGTATAAATTTCGGCATGCTTGCCTCAACTCTTTTTGGTAGAGATTATGACTCTTATGGCTTTGACTATTTTAAAGGTGAAAATGTCAATAATTACAGAAGCTCACGAGATGCAACTTATTTTGAACTTACTAAACCTAATGGATATAAGATCTCACAAGATACTAAGATAAATATAAGCCCAAGCTATTCGTATTTTGATGAGATAGCTCGTTGTAGTATTTATGCTTCAAATAGTCCTGTTTGCAATCGTCAAGCCATAATTTCAATTCCTGCTGTTACAGCGGACGGAGAGCGTTTGCTGTATATGGACGGAAAGAACTGCAATACCTATCAAAATCAAACAACAAATAATGGTGCTGTGTGGAAAAATAATTCTTGGGCAAGATATTATTATAACCTTGATGTATATAAAAACGGTAAAGCCACCACAGGCGGAGCTAAGGCTGTTGAGTGGAGTGCAAAGCTTTTTGCGGCAAATAATATAAAAGCATATATTAATAGCACAAATATAGATTTTCCAACAGATCCAGAAATAGATTTGACAGGATATTCATTTTATCCAGTTGATACAAATGGTTGTAATATAAAATCAAATTCAACTATTACTTTTGAAAATAATGGCTTTAATCAGTCTGAAATGGTATCAAGCAATAATAGTGACAATTATGCCCGTACAACTGACGGCATAGATGGAACAAATTTAACTAATGACCATAATCAACATTACATGATGCAATGCGGACTTTTCAGAAATGAAAATGGAGCTGTTACCATAAGCGGTAAACTGACCTTTCAGGGAAATATCGGTAAGGTGAATGGTGGTTCAGGTGCATTGGTTTGCGGCTCGGGTGCTGACGGCACCAATACTACAAAAAAATTTGTCAAAATTACCGGCAGTATCGTTCTTGACGATTTGTATGTGAATGATACATCTTTAAGTTTAAATGATGAAAATTCTTATGCCCCTTTGCTTATAAATAAGATAGGCAACATGACAGAGATCACTATACAGAATGTGTCACAGAAAAAACACAGTATGACTACTGCTAAATATGATAAAGGCGGTCAGGATTATACTGCAACAAGCCTTATAGGCGATGTAGGAAGCAAAAAGGGTCAAAATATATCTCTGACTTTCTCAAATATCAAGCTTGACGCAAGTAATGAAAATTCAATTTTCAAAAATGCTACTTTGCTTGAAAGCTTTCAGCATTCTGACGGAGCAGGCTCTTCTGCAATATACAATTATAAATGGGACGACGATTGGGGTACAGACTCAGCTGGCAATATTAAGCATAATGTAACCTACGGAAAAGAAGTGTCTGACACCATAAAGAATCGTGTAGATGATGTGAGCAGGCAGAATAAGTATCATGGCGATTGGAGTAAAGATGACAGGTATACTTCTCATGTCAAAAATAACGCAACAGAGGAATATAGCTTTACTGAATACAAGCCATATGTTGCTAAATCGTATGATACCACCCAAAACTATGATGAGATAGACGTAAACCTTGAGCGACCATATCTTGACGAGGGTTGCGGAACATACTCTGATCCATATATCCTTGACGCTTCCACACTTGCAGAGGTCGCACGAGTTATCAGTACAGCCGCACCTACAAATGGCTGGGAAGTAAACTATAATGCAAATGTTTCTGCCGATAAATCGACTGTTAATGCTAATAGTGCTTTTTGCAAAGGCACTAATCATAAAACTTATACTTATGATGGAACAGGCAATTTCGTAAGCGGAACGGAAAAAGTTTCAAAAGATAACATGATCAAATATCTTTGCGAGGCTTATTACAAGATAAATGATGATATAGTTCTCGGCAGTTCTTTTGCAGGTCTTGGCGGAACATCAAACAGTTACGTTTTCAGGGGCGTTATTGTTGGACAGAAGAAATCCGACGGAACATATCCAACTATCACCAATAATTCTGCAAGCCCGCTCATCAGGTTCAGCAGCGGAAGTGTTGTAAAAGATATCAATATAGAATATACCAAAGAAGTAACGCTTTCAAAAAACAATAATAATAAATTAAACTATAGTACCGGAAAGACAGAGTATTATGGCGGTGTTATGGGCGTTGTGTTTGGCGGAGATAATATCATTGATAATGTCAAGGTAACAAATCCTAATATAACATTTGCAAATAACGATAACAGCAAACAACATCTCATTACTGCAGGCGGATATGTTGGTGCTATCGTTTACGGCGGCGTTATTTTCAGAAATATGGGCAACGTTGCAAAAGATAGTGCGCTTACGACCAGCAATACTGAGGCAGTGGGCGAAAACGCAGCTACCAACCTCTTTATCAATCCATATATAGGCAGAGTTGTAAACGGCTTTGCTATCGAAGAGGGAACAACGTTTGGTAAGTCAACTAACCTTAACAATGGCAGGAAAAATTATCTCATCACGCAGTTTAATAGTGAGCTAAGTGATGATGAGAAATTAAATGTTATTGCCGGCACGACCAATACCATTGAAGTGCCTAATGCACAGGCGTTGTTTATGCTGTCTATCATATCACAGTCCGGTATGGGATATACAGACCGTAATAAAGGCCATACCCGGCGTGACAGAGCCTCAGGCGGAAAAGCTCTGCCGCTATTATGAGATGCTCATGGACTGGAACAGCCGAATGAACCTTACCGCCATAACCGGGGAGGATGAGGTGCTTAAAAAGCACTTTGCAGACAGCCTGCTGCCGCTGGAGCTTATTCCAGAGGGGGCAAACCTTATAGACGTGGGCACCGGCGCGGGCTTCCCGGGGCTGCCCATAGCCATAGCAAGGCCGGACGTTAAGGTGACGCTCCTCGATTCCCTCAATAAGCGCATAGGCTTCCTCAGGGAGGTGTGCAAAGAGCTGGATATAAATGCGGACTGCATATACGATAGGGCAGAGGA
>ERZ857745.3199-NODE-3199-length-16079-cov-5.322953_pt1 | contig 16079 bp, 9 predicted proteins | sample MGYA00519699_ERZ857745 | MGnify/ENA primary metagenome ERZ857745 (study PRJEB31778, sample SAMEA3449357) | human gut metagenome | biome: human gut; feature: human-associated habitat; material: faeces | place: United Kingdom | collected 2010/2012 ...
GCAGGCGCTCCTCGGCGGTCAGCTCGGTCTCGCCCTTCGGGGTGACCTTGCCCACGAGGATGTCGCCGGTCTTGACCTCGGCACCGATGCGGATGATGCCGCGGTCATCGAGGTCCTTCAGCGCGTCATCGCCGACGTTCGGGATGTCGCGGGTGATCTCCTCGGGTCCGAGCTTCGTGTCGCGGGCCTCGGTCTCATATTCTTCAATGTGGATGGAGGTGTAGACATCCTCGCGGACGAGCTTCTCGTTCAGCAGGACGGCGTCCTCGTAGTTGTAGCCCTCCCAGGTCATGAAGCCGATCAGGGCGTTCTTGCCCAGGCTGATCTCGCCGTTGCGGGTCGCAGGGCCGTCGGCCAGCACGTCGCCGGCCTTGACGGTCTCGCCCACATTGACGATGGGGCGCTGGTTGTTGCAGTTGCCCTGGTTGGAGCGCATGAACTTGATGAGTTCATAGGTGTCGGCAGAGCCGTCGACGCAGCGGACAATGATCTTGTCGGCGTCGACATACTCAACGGTGCCGTCATGGGCGGCCAGGACGCAGACACCGGAGTCGGTGGCGGCCTTGTACTCCATGCCGGTGGCGACCAGCGGCTGCTGGGTGACCATCAGAGGCACAGCCTGACGCTGCATGTTGGAGCCCATCAGTGCACGGTTGCAGTCGTCGTTCTCGAGGAACGGGATGCAGGCCGTAGCGACGGAAACCATCATACGCGGAGAAACGTCCATGTAGTCGACCTGAGAAGCGTCGAACTCCTGGATGTCGTTGCGGTGGCGGCCGGAGACGCGAGGACGGACGAAGTGGTTGTTCTCGTCCAGCGGCTCGTTGGCCTGAGCGACGATATACTCGTCCTCCTCGTCGGCGGTCATATAGACGACCTCATCGGTGACAGTGCCGGTGGCCTTGTCGACCTTGCGGTACGGGGCCTCAACGAAGCCGTACTTGTTGATCTTGGCGTAGGTGGCCAGATAGGAGATCAGACCGATGTTCGGGCCTTCAGGCGTCTCGATGGGGCACAGACGGCCATAGTGGGTGTAGTGAACGTCGCGGACCTCGAAGCCTGCGCGGTCACGGGACAGACCGCCGGGGCCCAGAGCGGACAGACGGCGCTTGTGGGTCAGCTCGGCCAGCGGGTTGTTCTGGTCCATGAACTGGGACAGCGGGCTGGAACCGATGAACTCCTTGATGGCGGCGACGACAGGGCGGATGTTGACGAGGCTCTGCGGGGTGATCTCGCCGTTTTCCTGATTCTGCAGGGTCATGCGCTCACGGATGACGCGCTCCATGCGGGAGAAGCCGATGCGGAACTGGTTCTGCAGCAGCTCACCGACGCTGCGGACGCGGCGGTTGCCCAGGTGGTCGATCTCATCGGTGGTGCCGATGCCGTGATCAAGGCCCAGCAGGTAGTTGACGGAGGCAAAGATGTCATCGACGGTGACGGTGCGGCTGATCAGAACATCATGGTTCTGGCGCAGCAGCTCCTTCTGCTCCTCCACATCGGAAGTGGTGTCGAGGATCTTGCGGATCTCGGCAAAGTTGGCGCGCTCATTGACACCGGCCTCGGCCTCGACGTCGAAGCTGAAGAAGTTCTGGGCGTTGACGCAGCCGTTGGAGATGACAATGAACGGACGGGGCTCCTCGCCCTTCTTCTCAACGAGGATGGTAACGCGGGTAACACCGGCGTTATCGATCTCCTCGGCCTTGGCCATGTTGATCTTCTCGCCCTTGGCGGCCAGCAGCTCGCCGGTCAGCGGGGCGATGATGTCCTCGGCAGCCTTATAACCGGCAATGCGGCGGGTCAGGCTGAGCTTGTTGTTCATCTTATAGCGGCCAAAACGAGCCAGGTCGTAACGACGCGGGTCAAAGAACAGGTTGTTCAGGTGCGCGCGGGAGTTTTCCACCGTCGGGGGCTCACCGGGGCGCAGCTTGCGGTAGACCTCGAGCAGGCCCTCCTCGGTGTTGTGGGTGATGTCCTTCTCGAGAGAGGCGTTGATCTTCGGCTCGGAATCGCCGAAGAACTGCTTGATCTGCTCATCGGTGGACAGGCCCAGGGCACGCAGCAGCGTGGTAACGGGCAGCTTGCGGTTCTTATCGATACGGACGTAGTAAACGTCAGAGGAGTCCGTCTCATACTCCAGCCAGGCACCGCGGTTGGGGTTCATGGTGGCGGTGAACAGGTCCTTGCCGGTACGGTCCTTGCTGGAGCCGTAGAAAACGCCGGGAGAACGGACCAACTGGGAGACGATGGCACGCTCGGCACCGTTGGAGATGAAGGTACCGGCGTCGGTCATGAGCGGGAAGTCGCCCATGAAGATCTCCTGCTCTTTCACCTCGCCGGTCTGCTTGTTGAACAGACGGGCCGTGACGTACAGGGGTGCCGCATACGTGGCATCCCGCTCTTTGCATTCTTTAATAGAATACTTGGGGTTCTTGTCCAGCCGGTAATCGACGAACTCCAGCACGAGGTTGCCGGTGTAGTCCTCGATCGCGGCAATGTCGTGGAAGACCTCATGCAGGCCCTCCTCCAGGAACCAGTTGTAAGAGTTTTTCTGGATCTCGATCAGATTGGGCATACCAATCACTTCGTTGATGCGGGAAAAGCTCATGCGGGTCGTTCTGCCGTTTTGTACGGGCTTGACCTTTACCATAAAACGCGACCACTCCTATTCCATAGATTGACAAAGTTGGCGAAAGCGACCCGAAAGGCGGCTGTGAAACTGCGGCATATTCGTCGTTTTTCACAAACTTTTTGATTTTACAGATTTTGCAAAATTCCTTTAGGGCGCTCTATTCCATTTTTGTGATACTGTTTTAGTATACAGGGTAAACGGCTTGCTGTCAAGGGTTTTTCGGCTTTTTTATGAAGTTTTTACGTTTTATCGAACGCCCGGGCGGGTGTAGCAAAATTTCGGCAATTTGCTGATTTTGCACCGTTTCCCTCTGCTTGACAAATTCGGTACAGCGGTTACAGGGTGCGGTTTTTGGCAGTTTTCACAAGGTTGGGTGTGATATTTTAAACAGGTTGTCTCTTGACAGGCGGGGTGGTTTTACGGGATAGTACTATACAGAATACATATTAGAATTGGAAAGGCGTTTTGCACATGAATCTTCTCGGCCAGAAAATCACCCTGCGGCGCATCCTTGGCATGATTGCGGGCGTCGTCATCATCGGCATCGGCATTGCGGTGTTCAAGTTCTCGCGTCTGGGCAACGACTCCATCAGTGCGCTGAACCTGCGGTTGGCGGAGCTGGTCGGCCTGCCGTTCAGCATCGAGAATGTGCTGATGAACCTCTGCCTTTTCGTGCCGCAGCTGCTTTGGGGGCGGCGGTACATCGGGCTTGGTACCATCATCAACAGCTTCTGCATCGGGTTCATCGTCACGTTTACCGGCGACGTGATGACCGCCGTCTTTGGCTCTGCCGACACGCTGCCGGTGCAGCTGCTTTGGGTCGCTGTGGCGGTGTTGGTCATCGCGCTGGGGTGCTCGCTGTACCAGACGGCGGATTTAGGCGTCGCGCCGTATGACGCGCTCTCGCTGATGCTGGCAGACCGGCTGCCTGTCCCCTACTTCGGCTGCCGCGTGTTCACCGATGCGCTGTGTGCGGTGCTTGCCTTCCTGTTGGGCGGACTGATCGGGCTGGGCACCCTGATCTGCGCCTTCGGGTTAGGACCGTTCGTGCAGTTCTTTACAAGGCATTTTTCGGAGAAGGTGCTGCGGTACAAGCCGGAGAAGAAATAGAAGCATCGCAGGGCGGGGTGCCCCCGACGGCCCGGCAGCGCTCCGGCTGCCGCAACGCTTCTGCGGGCGAGCAGTGCTCGCCCCTGCGATGCACTTTTTCGACAGGCTGCGGGTGCCTGCGGCCTCGGGGGCCGTAGGAGCGGATTCTATATCCGCCCGCGGAGCCTTGCCCTGCATCTCTAATAAAACAAAAAAGGACCGTCTCCACACCCGGAAACGGTCCTTTTCTGTCACATTTTAATGATTCCAAACGCATTGGCCACCGAGCTTGCCAGAATGACGGCGGCAAAGACCGGGCAGAGCCAGCGGATCATGAAGCGGAAAATTCTCTTGCGGCGGAAGGGCTGGCCGTCCAGCTCAACCTCCTGCTCGATCTTGTCCACGCCGATGACGCGGGAGACGAGCAGACAGGTCGCAATGGCCGCAATCGGCATCATGACCGAGTTCGTCAGGAAGTCGAAGAAGTCGAGGAACTGCATCCCGATGACCGTGACCCCCGCCAGCGGGCCGTAGCCCAAGCTGGACAGCGTGCCCAGCGCCACCATGATGACGCCGACGAGCACCGTGGCCTTTTTGCGGCCCCAGCCCAACTCATCCTCAAACGTTGAGACAGCGCTCTCGGTCAGGGCAATCGAGCTGGTGACCGCTGCAAACAGCACAAGCACAAAGAACAGCACACCCACCACCGTGCCCAGCCCCATGCTGGCAAAGACTTTCGGGATCGTAATGAACATCAGCGCGGGACCGGCCTGCAGCGTGTCGGGGTCGCCGCCGGAGAACGCAAACACCGCCGGAATGATCATCAGGCCCGCCATGACGGCGATGAGCGTGTCGAAAATCTCGACGTGCTCGGTGGATTCCTCAATCGAGACATCCTTCTTCATGTAGGAGCCGAACGTGACAAGAATGCCCATGGCGATGGACAGCGAGTAGAACATCTGCCCCATGGCCGTGACGACGGTCATCCACGAGAAGTTGGCCGGGTTGGGCACCAGGAAATAGGCAACACCCGCCAGTGCGCCGGGCCGCGTGACCGAGTAGACCGCAATGATGACCGACAGCACGACCAGCACCGGCATCATGAGCCTGGAGACGCGCTCCACGCCGTTGCGCACGCCCGCAAAGATGATGCCCAGCGTAAAGAACGCAAACAGCAGGAAGCAGACCTCGGCGGACGCGCCATCTGCAATGAACGCGCTGAAATAGCCGTCCTCCGCAAGGCCCTGGGCGTTGCCGCGCAGATATTCAAACAGATATTTGATGACCCAGCCGCCGATGACCGAGTAGTACGGCACGATCAGCACCGGGATAATGGCGTTGATCCAGCCGCCAAAGCCGAGGAATCCGTTCTTTTTGCCGGGCTTTGCAAACGTGCCGTAGGCGCTGACCGGGCTTTTGTGGGTCATGCGGCCCAGGGCGGTCTCGGCCATGATCATCGTGTAGCCGAACGTCAGCGCCAGCACAATATAGATCAGCAGAAAAATACCGCCGCCGTACTTGGCCGCCAGATACGGGAACCGCCAGATATTGCCCAGCCCCACCGACGCCCCGGCAGCCGACAGCACAAAGCCGAGCTTGCCGGAAAACGAACTTCTGTTTTGTTTTTGTTCCATGATTCTCCTATTTCCTCCGTGTTTTTATATTTCGCACAAGGGCAAGTGTAGCACAGACGCGGAAAGTTTTCAATTACACTTTTTTTCAAGAAACGCTTGACTCTGACGCAACGTCAGGGTGTATGATAGCAGTACCGCAAAGGAAACGAGGGTTTTATCATGATGACCGTAAAAGAAGCCAGCCGACTGACAGGCATAAGCATACGCACGCTGCAATACTATGATAAGCTGGGTCTGCTGCCCGCCATGCGCACCGAGAGCGGCTACAGGCTGTATGACGATGCAGCGCTGGAACGTTTGCAGCAGATTTTGCTGTTTCGGGAGCTGGAGTTTCCATTGCGGGACATCCGCACCATTTTGGACAACCCGAATTTTGACCGCCGCAAGGCTCTGCGCCAGCAAATTGAGCTTCTCACGCTGAAAAAGCAGCACTTGGAAGATTTGATACAGCTGGCGCGGACTTTGCAAGTCGCAGGAGGACACACTATGCAATTCAAAGAATTTGATACATCCCGCATTGACGAGTACACCCGCCGCGCCAAGGAATCTTGGGGCGACACCCCCGCCTACCGCGAGTTTGAGCAGAACACCGCCGAACGCACGGTGCAGGAGAGCAGCGATATAAGCAATCAGCTGATGGCGTTGACCGCCGGGTTCGGCGCACTGCAAAACCTGCCCATCGACAACCCCGCCGTGCAGGCGCAGGCCGCCAAGCTACAAGCTTTCATCACCGAGCACTACTACACCTGCACAAAGGAGATTTTCGCCCAGCTCGGCCAAATGTACGGCGCAGGCGGAGAGTTCACCGCCAACATCAACGCCGCAGGCGGCCCCGGCACTGCTGAGTTTGCAGCGAAAGCGATTGCGGCGTATTGCAAGGAATAAGGCATAAATTTTGTTTGACGCCTTGTAGGGGTGAGCATTGCTCGCCCGTGGAACATTGCAGCCGCCCCTACAGAGCAGCCATAACACCCACACAAACCAAAGCCCCGCCCTGCTTATTTTCAAAAGCGGGGCGGGGTACTTTTATTCACGTATCAAATCAATCCAGGAAATCCCGCAGTTTCTTGCTGCGGCTGGGGTGGCGGAGCTTGCGCAGGGCCTTAGCTTCGATCTGGCGGATGCGTTCACGGGTGACGTTGAACTCCTTGCCGACTTCCTCCAGCGTGCGGGGGCGGCCATCCTCCAGGCCGAAGCGCAGGCGCAGGACCTTTTCCTCACGCGGGGTCAGGGTCTTGAGCACGTCGGCCAGCTGCTCCTTCAGCAGGGTCTGGCTGGCGGCCTCGGCGGGCACGGGTGCGTCATCGTCGGGGATGAAGTCGCCCAGATGGCTGTCCTCTTCCTCACCGATGGGCGTCTCCAGGCTGACGGGTTCCTGTGCGACGCGCATGATCTCGCGGACCTTATCCACGGGCATGTCAAGGCGCTCGGCGATCTCCTCGGCGCTGGGGTCGTGGCCGTACTCATGCAGCAGCTGGCTGGACACCTTCTTGACCTTGTTGATCGTCTCGACCATGTGCACGGGGATGCGGATGGTGCGGGCCTGGTCGGCGATGGCGCGGGTGATGGCCTGACGGATCCACCACGTTGCGTAGGTGGAGAACTTGAAGCCCTTGGTGTGGTCAAACTTTTCGACAGCCTTGATCAGGCCCAGGTTGCCTTCCTGGATCAGATCCAGGAACTGCATGCCGCGGCCCACATAGCGCTTGGCGATGGAGACGACCAGACGCAGGTTGGCCTCGCTCAGGCGCTGCTTGGCCTTCTCGCCATCGGGGCCGCCGGCCTGAATTTTCAGTGCCAGCTCGGTTTCCTCCTCGGGGGACAGCAGCGGCACGCGGCCAATTTCCTTCAGGTAGACCTTGACGGGGTCGTCAATCGTGATGCCGTCGGCAGTCAGGCCGTCCTCGTAGTCGTCCGCGCCCTCCTCGGAGCTAGGCAGGGCGCTGCTGACGTCAACGGGCGTGTCGTCGACGATCTCGATGCCGTTGCTTTCCAGCTCCTCGTAGAGCTTTTCCATCGCTTCTACGTCAAGAACGTTGCCGTTTTCCTCCATTGCGTCGCTGATCTCACTGCTGGTCAGCTTGCCGGCGCGGCGGCCCGTGTCGATCAGGCTGCGGATCGGATCTTTCTTTTCTGCCATAAGTACGTTCTCCTTTTGGTTTTCTATTGTTTGACAAAGTATGTCGGAATGTCGTTATTCATCTGTCTCGGCGGGGCGGGCGCCCTTCTTTTTGCCGAGGTTTGCAAAGTAGCTTTCCAGCTGGCCGTCGCTCATACCCTTGACCTGCTCACTGATCGGCTTGGCGGTCTGCAAACGGTCCAGATACATATCAATATCCTGCCTTTGCAGACGGATGTCGTGGTTGTACGCCTGCCCGTGGGCCAGCTGCTGGAACGCGGCCTCATCCAGCATTTGCTGTAATGACGTCTGGTTCAGCGGCAGGTGCTCGTCCACACAGCGGAAAATCGCCTCCAACGCGCGCTGCATCTCGGGTACCAGCACGGTGGACATATCCAGCCGCGCACGGACGTAGGGCACCTGCTCTGGGTCCTGCAGCATGGCCACGGCCAGCTGGCGCGCCGCGTTGGCCGCGCCGAGGGCGGATTCCCCGCTGCTGGTGTAGGGCACGCGGATGTCCGACGCGATGCCCTCCTTGGAAAGGTCGCGCTGCTCCTTGCGGTAGCTGCGGCGCGCAGCGGCCTGAAGCGCCCCGTTGAGTTGGGAAAGGATGGCCTGCTTTGAGACACCGGTCTCGTCGGCCAGCCGCCCGGCGTAGACGTCCCGCGCCGTCGGGCTGACGCCGCGCTCGGTCAGAATCTCGATGGCCTCCCGGATGTAGCTCAGCCGCCCGTCGTCGCTGCGCAGGTCATACTTGGCCTTGCTCTTTTTTAGCTGGAATTCTGTCGGGTTGGCCGTGCCGTTCAAGAGCATCTCGAACCGCTCGCGGCCATATTTTTTGATAAACTCGTCCGGGTCCTTCGCGCCCTGGTAGCTCAGCACGCTGACTTTCAGCGTCGTGCTGCCCAGAATGCCAAGGCTGCGCTCGGTGGCCTTCTGGCCCGCCTCGTCGGAGTCGTAACTCAAAACGACCTCGTCGGCGTACTCGCTCAGCAGCTTGGCCTGCTCGGGTGTCAGGGCCGTGCCGCAGGCACAGACCGCCGTGTCAAACCCGGCCTCATGCATCGAGATGACGTCCATGTAGCCCTCACAGAGAATGTAGCGCCGGTTTTTTGACTTTTTGGCGATATTCAGTGCAAAAAGCGTGCGGGATTTGTGGTAGACCATCGTCTCGGGGCTGTTGATGTACTTGGGCTTGGAGTCGTCCAGCACGCGCCCGCCGAAGGCAATGATGGCCCCGCGCACATCAATGATGGGCACCATGACGCGGTGGCGGAAGATGTCATAGAGGTTGCCCTTGGCGCTGCGCTTGACGAGGCCGGAGGTTTCCAGCTCCTCCTCACTGAAGCCGCGGCGCTTGAGGTAGTGCAGCAGGCCGCCGAAGTCCTCCGGCGCGTAGCCAAGACCGAACCGGCGGATGGCGGCGTCGGACAGGCCGCGCTTTTCCTTCCAGTAGCGGCGGGCCATGGCGGCCTCCGGCGTTTTGGCGTTGAGGTTCTCGTAGAAGTAGCGCGCGGCGCAGCGGTTGATCTCCAACAGGCGCTGGCGCGCACGGGACTCGCGGTCATCCTCCTCGGGCAGCGGCATACCGGCGCGGCCCGCCAGCTGCTTGACAGCCTCGACATAGCCGAGATTGTTGTACTTGCGCACAAAGTTGATGACATCGCCCGCCGCACCGCAGCCGAAGCAGTAAAAGCTCTGGGTATCCGGGTAAACGACGAAGGACGGCGTTTTTTCATTGTGGAACGGACACAGCCCCGTGGCCGTGCGTCCGCGGCGGCGCAGCTGGACATACTGGCCGATGACTTCTTCAATGTCGTTGCGCCGCACGACTTCCTGTATATATTCCTGGGGTATCATGGGATAGGCTGCACCTCCGTTTCTTAAAATAATAGACAATAAATACGGTGGCGTTTTCTCCCTTTGGTCGAAAACAAAATCGTAGGGGCGGATTCCATATCCGCCCGTGCCCGTTCGCGGCGGCGCAGACCTCCGCGGGCGCATATAGAATGCGCCCCTACGGGATTTTTTTGAGCGACGCGCTCCACAATCTTTATTATTTATTATTTGCTCACAAAACCTTCCACTTCTGCGGAACGAACAGTTCCTCAAACAGGCGCGTGGCGAACTCGTCGCTCATGCCGCTGATGTAGTCGGTCACGGCACGGTCCACGCCCTCATTGTAGGCGATCTGCATGTAAAAGTTCGGCATCAGGGCCGGTTCGTCGCACAGGCGGGCATACAGCTCGCTGATGAGCTTGTCCACCTTCTTTTCCTCTCGCTTGGCCTCCTTGTCGACGTAGACCGTCGCGTACATGAAGTCCTTCAGCACGGCGTAGGCGGCCTCGACCTCGGGGGAAAAATTGATTTTCCCGTTGCCGCTGTGTGCGACCAGGTCGGTGATCATCGTCGTGATACGCTCGGATTTGGTATGTCCCAGCACGGCGACGGCCTCGGGCGGCAGCTGGCGCGCGTCGAGCACACCGGCGGTGATGGCGTCCTCAATGTCGTGGTTCAGAAACGCAATGTGGTCGGCACGGCGCACAACGCAGCCCTCGGGCGTGCGGGCCCACGCGCCGGACGTGTGGGTCACAATGCCGTTGCGCACCTCCCAAGTCAGGTCAAGGCCCTGGCCGTCGCGCTCTAAGTAATCCACCACGCGCAGGCTCTGGCGGTAGTGGGAGAACCCGCCCGGGCAGAGCCTGTTGAGCGCTCTCTCCCCCGCGTGGCCGAACGGCGTATGGCCCAGATCGTGGCCGAGCGCGATGGCCTCGGTCAGGTCCTCATTCAGGCGCAGTGCGCGGGAAATTGTGCGTGCGATCTGGGAGACCTCCAGCGTATGGGTCAGGCGGGTGCGGTAGTGGTCGCCTTCCGGGGACAGAAAGACCTGCGTTTTCTGCTTTAAGCGGCGGAACGCCTTGCAGTGCAGAATGCGGTCCCGGTCCCGCTGGAAGCAGGGCCGGATAGGGTCCGGCTCCAGCGGCACACGGCGGCCCAGGCTGTTTTCGCTTAAAGTCGCGTAGCGGCTCAGGGTCTGCCGTTCGATAGCCTCGGTCTCTTCACGGATCGTCATAGTGTGCCCCCTTTTCTGCTCTCTGCTTATAAATACGACAAAAGTGCGGGAAACACTCTTTTTTTGTTGGAAAAAATTTGATTTTTTACAGAAATTTAAAACGCCGCATACTGCGGGGCAGAAATTTCTACCTCTGCCCCGCCGCGGGTCAGCTCGTTGAGAGCCGTGCGGAGCGTTTCCTCCTGCCCTGCCGGCATACGCCAGCAGAGCGTCACGGCATCGTCAAAAATCGGCTCGTCAAGCCGCGTTTCCGCCGCCGCAATGATGCGCTGGGCCTGCTCGAACTGGGCGTAGCTCACACGGACCTTGCAGTCGACGACCAGCCGCATGCTGACGAGCTCGGCGCTTTGCAGAGCGCCCGAGGCTGCCGCCGTGTAGGCGCGCACCAGCCCGCCGGTACCCAGCAGAATGCCGCCGAAATACCGCGTTACCACGACGATCACGTCTGCCACACCCGCGTGGCCGATGGTCTCCAGCACGGGCGTACCGGCGGTCTTGGCGGGTTCGCCGTCGTCGGAATACCGCGTGCGGCCATTTTGCAGCACATAGGCGTAGACGTTGTGCCGCGCCGTGCGGTTGGCAGCGCGCACAGCGTTCAGCACGGCCAGGGCCTTTTCCTCCGTGTCGGCAAAGGAGGCCGTTGCGATAAAGCGGCTGCGTTTTTCCTCATATTCAAAGGTGGCTGTGCCGCGGATGGTTTTGTAGTCGGCCATGGTGGGAAACCTCGATGTATAGCAAAAAATACCCCGGATGAAAACCATCCGGGGTACAAAAAACGGAATTACTTGCCAGACTTGGCGAAGCGGCGCTTGAAGCGCTCGACGCGGCCACCGGTATCGACCAGCTTCTGCTTGCCGGTGTAGAAGGGATGGCACTTGCTGCAGACTTCGACGTGGATCTCCGGCTTGGTGTCACGGGTGTGGATCACGTTGCCGCAGGCACAAGTGATGGTGCAGTCCACATAGTTCGGATGGATGCCCTGCTTCATGGTTATTTCACCTCTTTCTCGATCATGATAAAAGGAGCCATACTCAATATATGTGCTCATCACAATCTCCGAATTGCGGCTACCAGCACCCGGCATCCTGTCCGGGCGGAGCAGCCATCTGAACGATTGCTGAAATATTTTAGCACAAAGTATCAAGATTGTCAAGCACTTTTTTCGGTTGACACCGTAGGGGCGGATTCTATATCCGCCCGTCAGACGGCAGACACCTTGCGGGCGCATATAGAATGCGCCCCTACGGAGCTTCGTGCAGTATCACCTTACAGCGTCAGCTGCTCCGCTCTGTCGTCGTCCTTCAAAATCGCACCGGCGGCGGGCAGGGTGCGCACGCGGTAGCGCGGGGCGTCGTTCAGCTCAAGGCCCTCGGCCAGCGTGACGCGGGCGATTTTGGCATTCTTTTTCAGCGCCACAACGCTGACACCGGCGGTGTCGCGGGTCGCCTTTTCGGGAATGAGCGCGCTGCCGACGAGCAGCAGACGGTTGTTGGTGGTGAAAATCGCCAGCTCGGTCTCCTCGGGCAGGTGGCGCATGAAGGCCAGCTCGGCCTTGTCGCTGTAGGCTTTCAGCAGCTTGCGGCGGTTCTGCTTTGTCTCGTAGCTGGACAGCGGCACCTTGGCGCACTTGCCGTTGTCGTAGAAGAAGAGCATCCAGCCCTTGTAATCGGGGGTCACGACCATATACAGCGGGACCTCGCCCTCCTCCATGCCGAGGGCGCTGGCGACGTAATCGCCGAGGACGCTCGCCTTGCTGTCGTTGAAATCGTAGGCGTGGGACTTGTAAACCTGACGATGATTCGTGAAGAACAGCAGCTCGACGCTGTTCGTGCTCTCGCAGGTGAACAATACCTCATCGCCGTCCTTGAGCTTCTGCTCGCCGCTCATGCGCAGGCTCTGGGGCGTGATCTTCTTGAAGTAGCCGTCCCGCGTGAAGAACAGGTGCACGGGGTAGTCGGGAATCTGCTGCTCCGGCTCCTCGCCCTCAACGGCGGGCACCTCGTACATGATCTCGCAGCGGCGGGGCTTGCCGTACTTTTTGGCGACGTCGGCCAGCTCCTTCATGATGATCTTGTTGATGCGTGCCGGGCGCTTGAGAATATCCTCCAGGTCCGCAATCGCGTTTTCGAGTTCTTCAATTTCCTCGGTACGCTTTAAAATATACTCGCGGTTCAGGTGGCGCAGCTTGATCTCGGCCACGTACTCGGCCTGCACCTCGTCGATGCCGAAGCCGATCATCAGGTTCGGCACGACCTCGGTCTCCTCGGCGGTATTGCGCACGATTTCGATGGCCTTGTCAATGTCGAGCAGAATTGCCTTCAGACCCTTGAGCAGGTGCAGGCGCTTCTGCTTGCCCTGCAAATCGTAGTAGGTGCGGCGGCGCACGCACTCGGCGCGGAAGGCGATCCACTCGTTCAGGATGCTGCGCACGCCCAGCACCTTGGGCTGGCCCGCAATCAGCACGTTAAAGTTGCAGGCGAAGCTGTCCTCCAGCGGCGTGGCCTTGTACAGGCGCGCCATCAGCTTGTCGGGATCCTGGCCGCGCTTCAAATCAATCGTCAGCTTTAAGCCGTTCAGGTCGGTCTCGTCGCGCATATCGGAGATTTCGCGAATTTTGCCCAGCTTGACCAGCTCGGTGATCTTGTCCATGATGGCTTCTACCGTCGTCGTGGGCGGGATCTGCGTGACGTCGATGCAGTTGTTTTCCTTGTCGTAGCTCCACTTAGCGCGGACGCGGACGCTGCCGCGGCCATTTTCCAGCACGTTCTGCATCTCGGCGGCGTCGTACAGAATCGTGCCGCCGCCGACGAAATCAGGGGCCGGAATGATTTCCCGCAAATCGGCCTGCGGGTCCTTCATCAGGGCAATCGTCGCATTGCAGAGTTCCTCGAGGTTGAAGGAGCAGATGTTGGACGCCATGCCGACGGCGATGCCCAGCGTGTTGTTGGCCAGAATCGTCGGGAAGGTGACGGGCAGCAGCGTCGGCTCCGTCGTCGTGCCGTCGTAGTTGGGCACAAAATCGACGGTGTCCTTGTCGATGTCGCGGAACAGCTCGTCGCAGACCGGCTCGAGCTTAGCCTCGGTGTAACGGGCGGCGGCGTAGGCCATATCGCGGCTGTACGCCTTGCCGAAGTTACCCTTGGAGTCCACGAAGGGCACAAGCAGGCTCTCGTTGGAGCGGCCCATGCGGACCATCGTGTCGTAGATCGCGGCGTCGCCGTGGGGGTTCAGGTGCATCGTGCTGCCGACAATGTTGGCGCTCTTGGTGCGGTTGCCCTTGAGCAGGCCCATCTCGTACATTGTGTAGAGCAGCTTGCGGTGGGCGGGCTTGAAGCCGTCGATCTCCGGCAGGGCACGGGAGACGATGACGCTCATCGCGTAGGGCATATAGTTGGTTTCCAGCGTATCGGTGATGGCAGATTCCAGCACCTCGCCCGCCGATAAAATTTCGACGTTATCGCCCAGCTGCGGGCGCGCAGGGGTCAGTTTTTTTTCTTTACGTTTTGCCATTATGATTTATCCTATATTTCACAGCCGCCCGGTAGGGGCCGGACATGTCCGGCCCTTCACTTACCGGGAGCAAAGCGTTTACGGGAAGGTTGCGGGCGGGGCATACCCCGCCCCTACACGCGCGGCAATCGTAGGGGTGTTCTCCCGCCGGGCGCGTATCAGCTCACGTCCAGATCGTCCAGATACTCCGCGCCGTGCTCGGCGATGTGCTCCTTGCGGCCCTGGAGGTTATCGCCCAGGAGCAGGTCAAACACGGCGGAGGTGCGCTCGGCGTCGGTGGGCAGCACCTTAATCAGGCGGCGGCTGTCGGGGCTCATCGTCGTCAGCCACATCATCTCGGGGTCGTTCTCGCCCAAGCCTTTGGAGCGCTGGATGGTGTATTTTTTGTCCCCGATCTTTTCCAGAAAAGCGGCCTTTTCCGGCTCGGTATAAGCAAAATAAGTGCGGTCCTTCGTGGTGATCTCGTACAAAGGCGACTCCGCGATATACACATAGCCCTTGTTGATCAGGGTGGGTGTAAGGCGGTAGAGCATGGTCAGCACAAGGGTGCGGATCTGGTAGCCATCCACATCGGCATCGGTACAGATGACGATCTTATTGAACCGCAGGTTTTCGAGGTTAAAGGTAGCCAGTTCCTTGTTGTGCTTGCCGCCCAGCTCCACGCCGCAGCCCATCACCTTGATCAGGTCTACGATGACGTCCGACTTGAAGATGCGGGCATAATCCGCCTTCAGGCAGTTCAAAATCTTGCCGCGGATGGGCATGATGGCCTGATATTCACTGTCCCGGCTGGACTTGACCGCGCCCATAGCCGAGTCGCCCTCCACGATATACAGCTCGCGGCGGGCGGCGTCCCGGGTGCGGCAGTCCACAAACTTCTGCACGCGGTTGGCTAAGTCGATTTGGGTGGAGAGCGTCTTTTTGATGCTCTGGCGGGTCTTTTCGGCGTGCTCACGGCTCTGCTTGTTCACCAGCACCTGCTGGCAGATCTTCTGGGCTTCCTCCGGCTTTTCCAGAAAATACACTTCCAGATAATGCTTGAGGAAGTCGGTCATGGCCTGCGAGACAAATTTATTGGTGATGGCCTTTTTTGTCTGGTTCTCGTAGCTGGTGCGGGTGGAAAAGCTGGAGGATACATACACCAGACAGTCCTGCACGTCCTGAAAGCTGATGGCGCTCTCGCCCTTTTTGTACAGATTCTTTTCCTTCAGGTACTTGTTGATCTGGTAGACAAAGGCGGTGCGCACCGCGTGTTCCGGGCTGCCGCCGTGCTCCAGCCACGAGGAGTTGTGGTAGTATTCCAGCAGCTGTACCTTATTAGAGAAGCAAAAAGCCGCACCCATGCGCACCTTGTAGTCCGGCTGATCCTCGCGGTCGCGGCCCACGGCCTCGCTCTCGCAGCTGAACACCGGGGTCAGGGTGTCCTCACCGGCCACTTCTGCCACATAGTCCGCAATGCCGTTCTGGTAGCACCAGCTCTCCTTCCAGGGCTTTCCGGTGGCGGGGTCCTTCTCCTTTTCGTCCGTAAAGTTCAGGGTCAGGCCCGCGTTGACCACGGCCTGACGGCGCAGCACATCCTTATAGTAGCTGCCGGGCACGTCGATATCGGTAAACACCTCATCGTCCGGCTTCCAGTGGATGATGCTGCCGGTACGGCGGCCCTTGTAGGGCTCCTTCTGCAGGCCGCCCACATTCTCACCCCTTTTGAAGTCGAGGTGGTAATGAAAGCCGTCGCGGTAGATATCGGCGGTCATCCAGGCAGAGGCGTACTGGGTGGCGCACAGGCCCAGGCCATTCAGGCCCAGGCTGAACTCGTAGTTGTCCTCGCCCTCACCGTATTTGCCGCCCGCGTACATCTCGCAGAACAGCAGCTCCCAGTTGTAGCGGCCCTCGCCGTTGTTCCAGTCCACGGGCATACCGCGGCCAAAGTCCTCCACGATCACGCTGCCGTCCTTGCAGCGGGTCACATTGATGGTATCGCCGTGGCCATCACGGGCTTCATCAATGGAGTTGGAGACGATCTCA
>ERZ857745.3203-NODE-3203-length-16063-cov-5.390555_pt1 | contig 16063 bp, 10 predicted proteins | sample MGYA00519699_ERZ857745 | MGnify/ENA primary metagenome ERZ857745 (study PRJEB31778, sample SAMEA3449357) | human gut metagenome | biome: human gut; feature: human-associated habitat; material: faeces | place: United Kingdom | collected 2010/2012 ...
GGGCGGCGGTACATCATCCAGTGCAGCGGCGGGAACGCTCTGCGGCTGTACCACGGGCGGCACTACGGAGGATGCAGCCTGTACCGGCGGCGCTGCTGTGTAGGCGCGCGGCACGCTGGCGAACGCCTGGGGCACGGCGGGTGCTGCGGGGGCGGGCTGCTGGATGATAACAGGTGCGGCGGCAGTCTCGGGCTGAGTCAGCGAGAAAATCGCCAGCTCCAGCTCAATGCGCTGGTCAGTGCCGCGGCTCATTTTCTCAAGTGCCGAGCCAAACGCATTGACCGCGCGGATGGCTTCCCGCTGCGGGAAGTCCCTACGCTGGGTGTAGGCGGCCTCCTCCTCTGGCGAGATGCCGGTCAGAAGTGACGTGCCGCCCGGCAGCGCGCAGAGCATCAGATTGCGGTAATGCCCGGCGAGCTCCATGCAGAGGCGGCGCATATCGACGCTCTGCTGGCGCAGCTCGGCGATTTTTTCCAGTGCAGTGACGGAGTCCCCTGCCGCGATGGCGTCGCTGATCTCAAACAGGTAGCCCCTGTCCGTGACACCGGCCATACGGCGGACGAGCGCCTCGTCCACGTGGTTGTCGACACCGGCGCAGGTGTCCAGAATGGACAGCGCGTCACGCATGGCACCGTCGGCCAGACGGCCAATCAACTGTGCGGCGTTCTCGTCCAGCTCGATCTTCTCCTGCCCGGCCACGTAGAGCAGCCGCCCGGCAATGTCATCCGCTGTGATGCGGGTGAAGTCATACCGCTGGCAGCGGCTCAAAATCGTGACGGGAACCTTCTGCACCTCGGTGGTGGCTAAGATAAAGATGACGTGCTCGGGCGGTTCCTCCATCGTTTTGAGCAGCGCGTTGAACGCCGCGGTGGAGAGCATGTGCACCTCGTCGATAATGTAGACCTTGTACTTGCAGACTGACGGCAGATAGGCCACCTCGTCGCGCAGGTCGCGGATGTCGTCAACGCCGTTGTTCGACGCGGCATCCATCTCGATGATGTCCATGACGGAGCCGGAGTCAATACCCTTACAAATTTCACACTCGCCGCAGGGGTCGGGGTTGGAAGTGTCCAGACAGTTGACCGCCTTGGCAAAGATCTTGGCGCAGGTCGTCTTGCCGGTGCCGCGGGTGCCGGTGAACAGATACGCATGGCCGATGCGCCCGGCAGAAATCTGGTTCTGCAGGGCCGTGACGATGGCCGTCTGGCCAACCACGTCCGCAAAGCGCTGGGGACGCCATTTTCGATACAGGGCACGGTACATCGGCTCACCTCCTGCAAAGCTACAAAAAACAGCGGGCAGAGCACGCGGCTGCGCTGCTTTGCGTACAGATGCAGGCTTGACCGCGGCACTGGGCAAGCGCCGCTTAATGCTGCTCGGTTCCCCGCCTGACATGGTTCACAGGCTGCCCATGCGCGGGACCTGCATCTGTACGCGAAACAGCGCAATTCAGCCCTGTCCGCTTTTAGTATTATACAATAAGTTTGGAATAAATGCAAGCGTTATCTTATATTTCGGGCATTTCGGGCATCTCGGACATCAATCTTCCTGCAGGCGCTGGACCATCTTGTAAAGGGCCTCGGCGCTGTTGAAGTTCTGCGGCATGATTTCGGATGCGGGGATCGAAATGTCGTATTCCTCATTCAGGGCCGAGATGATCTGCAGAATGTCGAAAGAGTCCAGGATGCCGTCATCAATCAGCGTTGTACAGGTGGAAAAGTCCACGTCCTCTTTGATTTCGCTTAAAATTTCCAGTAAACGTTCCATTGGTATTTCTCCTTTTCAAATTATCTTACACAGCGGGTGTATTGATGGGATAGGTCGGCGTTTCGCTGCGTACCGGGTGCGGCGTGCCGTTCTGCCACAGAATGACCTGCGGCAGGTCGCGGCTCAAAAACAGACCAAGTCCTTCCGTAACAGAGTAGGCACCGGTGTTTTCAAAAACAAGCAGGTCGCCGGGGCATAGTCCGGCCAGCGGCATACTGCGCACAAGAACATCGTTCGTAGTACAAAGGCTGCCGCAAAGTGTCCAGTCCTGTACGGAAGCTGCCCGGGCAGCAAAATGGCGCAGATGCGGGCGTTTCATACCCATGATCTGGCCAAGATAATTCAGGTGGTTCATTCCACCGTCCACAATGCAGTAGTGCTGCCCGCCGTGGTCCTTGCAGTCCATGGCGGTGGTCAGGTAATAACCGCATTCGGCGGTGTAAAAGCGGCCCATCTCAACGGTCAGATGGACCCAGCTGCTGACTTCGCGCAGTGCTGGCGCAAGGTCTTTGGCCGGGGACAGTGTGTCGGTAAAATCGTCGCCGTCAAAATACGGCACCGCCAGCCCTGGGCCGTATTCCAGTTCCGGCAGACGCAGGCCGAAGGTCTGCTCAATTTCAGCGTACAGTTCCCGCAGCATGGCCAGCTCTTTTTGCTGATTGACCAGCTTTTTGCGCTGGGTCCCGACAAAGTAGTGAATGCCGATAAACTCCAGATCAGGTGTTTCCCTGCGATGCGCTAATGCGGTGAAAAGATCCTCCTTTGACATGCCGAACTGACTGCCCGCGTTCAGCCGCAGCAGCACAGGCAGCCGTTTGGCGGCCTTGCGTGCAGCATCCTGCAGATAGCGGACCTGCAGCAGAGATTCCGCTGTGCAGGTGCCGACGCCGTCGGCCACGGCGCGGGCAATATCCACGGGCGTCTTATTAACACCCGAATAGATAACACGTGCATCCGCAGCATGCAGGCTCTCGCAGAGCGAAAGCTCTCCGGGACTGCATACTTCCAGCCGCGCAGTGACCTGCATCATGGCAGGCAGCAGGAATGGGTTGGCTTTGATGGAATAGCAAAGGTCGATTTCCCTGCCCCAGATCGTCTGAATAGCGCGCACGCGGGCCTGCAAAGCGTCAGTGTCAAAGACAAACGTCGGTGTGCTGTAGGCGGCAGCAATTTTTTGTAAAGAAGCGTCGGTCATTTATGGGCTCCTTTTTTCGTCAGGGCAGCCAGTGCCGTGCGGTCAATTTTGCCGTTTTTATTCAGCGGCATCTCGTCCAGCTGCACAGCAGTATTCGGCTGCATAAAAGGCGGCAGACTTTCTTTCAGCGCAGCCAGCAGGGCGGCTTTCTCACAGCTGCCCGTGTAAAACAGGTGGAGCCGCTGGCGTTCGGCATCAAACGTGCAGCAGGCACGGGTCACAGCGTCGCAGCGCATAGCGGCAGCTTCAATTTCGCCAAGCTCTACGCGGTGTCCCATGTGCTTGATCTGGAAATCCCGGCGGCCAATATAATACAGGCTGCCGCTTTCGTCGTAGCGGGCCAGATCGCCGGTGCGGTAAATACGCTCATACCAGTTGGTGTTCAGCGGATTCTGGGTAAAGGCCTGCGCTGTGCGCACAGGGTCAGCATAATAGCCGAGGGCAAGCGCCGTGCCGGAAACGCAGATCTCCCCTGCCTGCCCGGGCACGGTGACAAGGGCGTCGTTCTCATCCAGCAGAAAGACCTTCTCGTTGGGAAACGCGCGTCCGATGGGCAGCGCCTCATCCTGAGCAAAATTGCGGTCCGGCAAAATGGCGTAGGTGCAGTTGCAGGTAATTTCTGTCGGGCCGTAGAGGTTCACGAACCGGGCGTGCGGCAGAGCGGACTTCCACTTCATCAGGTGCTTGATGGGCATGACTTCGCCGCTGAACAATACCTGCCGCACGTGGGAAGGTATACGGTAGCTGAAGCCGTTCATGATGGAGACAAAGCACATGGCACTGACGGCCCAGACAAGTATGGTGACCTCATGGTCTGCCAGATAGTCCATGAGTTTTGTGGGCTGACTGAAATAAGCGCGCGGGATGATCTGCACCTTAGCCCCCGTGTACAGTGCCGTGTACAGGTCTTTGACCGAAACGTCAAAGTCAAAGGGAGCCTGATTGCCCAGAATATCGTTTTGTGTGATGCCGAAAATTTCGGCAAACTGCGGGATAAAATCCAGCACCGAGCGGTGGCTGACGGTGACGCCTTTTGGCACACCGGTGCTTCCGCTTGTGAAGTTGATATACAGAGGGTCAACGTCCACAGCCTGACGACGGCGGGCTGCCAGCAGGGCAGCGTCCGCGGGTGCGGCCAGCAGATCGTCAAGCCGGATGATTTGCCCGCTGTACCCCAGCGCGGCGGCTGCGGCAGCGTGGGCCTCGTCCGTAACAAGAAATGCAGGGGTCAAAGTATCCAATACCTGCAAAGTGCGGGCAGCGGGCTGGCGGGTGTCAAGCACCGAGTAGCAGCAGCCCGCGTAGACTGTGCCAAGCATGGCAGCAAAGGCGGAAACGGATTTTTCCAGGTAAAATGCCACCGGGCGGCGCGGCATCGTGCGGAACGCCAGAAAGCTGCCGGCGCGGCGGGCCGTGTCGGCCAGTTGTGCCCAGGTACAGTCTGTCTGGTCATCCCCCACAGCGGGGGCATCCGGGCAGCGGGCGGACGTGGCTTCAAGCCAGTCCAGAATGTTTGTTTGCATAGAAAGCTCTTTTCTTAAAAGTTGGCATAGAGGAAACCAACGGTTTCATTGACGCAGATAAAGCTGAGGAGTACCATGAAAATAACAAGATAGTATAAACCCCAGCGCAGCGCAAGCGGCAGCCGCTGTACCACTGCGTAAGGGTCGCGGCCTTGTTCCTTCAGCACACTATGGGCAAAGACCAGAAGGGTACTGATGATGACAAGCCCCCAGGCCGGGCCGGAGACTGCCGCGAAAGCGCCGGGTGCATTCGCGGCCAATGCGGACAAATTGAAATCCGTAAAAGTGTTGCGCAGGTAGATGCACCCCTGCACAAACTCATTGCGGTCAAAGTACCAGCCAATGTTGACGATGATAAAGGTCCGCACGATGCGAAAAACGTGCCAGCCGCGGCTTTCGGTAGGAATGTGCAGCGCCGTGTTGAGCTTTTTGAAAGCGGGCTCCAGCAGGTCAGCCAGCGCAATGACAAGACCGTTATACAGACCCCAGGCAAGGTAGTGTGCCTGCGGGCCGTGCCAGATGCCGACCACGGCAAACACAAGCAGGTTGGCGACTGCAGCGGGCAGCACACGGCCAAAATGCTTGCCCCAATGCGATGTGGCCCACTTGCCGAAGCGCTGCATCGACTTGGTCAGTGCAAAGGGATAGAACAGGTAATCACGCATCCACGCACCCAGCGAAATATGCCAGCGCCGCCAGAAATCCCCCAGCGAGGTAGAAAAATACGGCTGCCAGAAGTTGGGCATCATCTCAATGCCGTACAGCTGCGCAACACCCAATACCATATCAATGCCGCCGGAAAAATCTGCATACTGCTGCAACGAGTACAGCAAAATGGCCAGCAGTGCCATAGAACCGGCCAGCTTGGGGTCATTGCCGTCGAGGATGGCGGCAATCGTCGGGGCGGTCAGGTTTGCGATGGCATATTTCTTCATTGCGCCGAACAGAAACAGGAACAGTGCACGCTTGGTACGCTCCCAGTTCCAGATGTGACGGGCGGTGAGCTGCGGGGCCATCTCTCCGTAGCGGTTGATGGGGCCCTGGATCAGCTGCGGGAAAAAGCTGATGAAAAGCAGAAAGCGGACGTAGTTTTTCTCTGCCGGGTGCCGACCACGGTAGCAGTCAATCAGATAACCGACGGCCTGAAACGTGTAAAAGCTGATGCCAAGCGGCATGACCAGCCCCAGTGAGGACGGCGCTGTGGCCGAAAATGCACCGGAGAGCAGCTCCGCAAAATAGGACCAGTATTTGAAGTAGCCAAGCACAAGAAAGTTGGCAGTCAGCACAGCAGCAACAAGACATTTTTTGCGGCGCACCGCCTGTGCTTTGATGGCCTTTTTTTCGTCCTTGGTTATGCCCGGAGCCTTTCGCCGCGCGGCGGAATCGGCATCCAGCTTTGCCAGCTGCAAGCCGCCGAGCCAGATCGTCAACGCAGTGAAAAGCAGAAAAACAAGGCCCTTCCAGCCGCTGGCGGTAAAAAACAGCAGGCTCAACCCCAACAGGCAGATCCATTGGCAACGGCTGAAAACAGTATAATATAAAATGAGTCCAACGCTGACCAGCAGGAAGAAACTCAGGGAATAGATTTCCACACTACACCATCCACAAAATCAAAAATCGACAGAACATTCATAATATCGCTCAAAATCGGCGGAAGAACCAACAATACGGGCATTCACGCGGAACTGGTAGGTGCCGTGCTCCGCCGCTGCGTACTCGGTCCAGGAGCGGGTAGAATACGCGGAAACCCGGCTGTATTCGCTCTCCCCCGGCGCTTTGACCCAGAACTCATATTCAGCCTGTACGGACGGACCATGGTAGGAACCGGCCAGCAGCAAAATCTTGTCCGGGTGAATCTCCGGCGTCATGTAGACGTTGGTGATATAGTTTACGGCGGCCAAATATTCTGACGGCGTCTCGAACAACGATTCCACATCCTGCCCGGCGTCCAGCATGGCTAGAAACTTTGCCATGCTCAGGCTGAACGCATGCCCGCCGGCAGCATTCATGTGGGTGAAATCCTTGTGATAGTCAGGCTCTTTGTTCTCAAACAGCTCCGGCTTTGCAAGGTTAAAGTCATAATAGGAAGCCCCATACTCCGCTGCCAGCTGCTTGAAGTAGGCGTAGTCGTCAAAATACGTCTCGTAGCTCACGACATCCAGCGTGGTCTTGGGCGCGCTGATGAGCAAAAGGCGCGTGCCGTTCTCCTGACAGAGCTGCAGCATGGAGGTCAACTCCTCAATGTGCTGCGCGCTAAAGTCGTGGGCGTTCTGGCTCCAGGTGTTCACCGCGCCGACAGTGTCAAAGTTGATGACCGCGGCATCCTCCGGCTGGGCATGGGCCGCACCGCGCCGGTGCGGCAGACGATTCAGCACGGCATTCCATTTCTGTTGGATCGTAGCAGGCCAGTCGGTGGGCCAGCTGCCGCTCTGCCAGGGAAAAAGCGCATTCAGGGAATCTGCACCTGTAAAGTTATCACGGCTGGTCATGTAGCGCAGCAGGTCAGCGGGCTTATCCTTCCAGGAATCCGTCTGCAGCTCTGCATATAAAAAAGCCTTTTGGGCCTTGGCATAGGGTTTGCCTGTCATGTTGGTCAGATCCATGACAAGGATCACATACCGGGGAGAATGCTCCCGAAGCAGGGTCTCCAGCGCGATCTGCGACATATCCAAGCTTTGGGCGTTTGTTGCCATCAATGCAACGTTCTCCCCTGTTGCGGCGGCGAGATCTTCTTCGGGCAGGGCGCAGGAAGCCAGCGAAGAGCCAATGACGGCAATGTCAATGGACTGCTTTTGGTGGTAGCTGCGCCACATGTCAAGGCTGGAACCGTTATCGGGCGGCATAAAGCCGCAGAGAATCAGATTTATAATCAGAAAAATCGCGGTGAACGCTGCGATTTTGGCTATGTGCTTCAAAAGATACGCTCCTAAAACAGACAAATAAAGGAAAATGTCCAAAAACAATAAACACAACTATTATACATCAATTGGAACTTCCCTGCAATGGTGATTTGCTGACAAAGGTAAGATTTTACAATTGTGAAAAAAGCCGCGTTTCTTCGTGAAACGCGGCTCTATACAATCAGCCTAAAAGCTGCTTAGCCAAATCAGCGCTGGCCTTGGCATCCTTGCAGTAGTAGTCGGCACCGATGTCCCGGGCGTAGTCGGGCGTCAGCACCGCGCCGCCGACCATGACCTTGCAGTCAAGGTGCGCGGCATGCAGGGCCTCGATCGTGGCCTGCATATTGGGGACGGTGGTCGTCATCAGGGCCGACAGGCCGACGAGCTTTGCTCCGGTCTGGCGCACGGCCTCTACGACACGCTCGGGGTCAACGTCGCGCCCGAGGTCGAGCACGTCATAGCCGTAGTTTTCGAGGATGACACGGACAATGTTCTTGCCGATGTCATGCACGTCGCCCTTGACTGTGGCAATGACGATCTTGCCCTTGCTGCCCTGCGCCTGGCCGGAGGCAGCAATTTTGGCCTTGATGGCCTCGAACGCAGCCTGCGCGGCGGTGGCGGCCTGCAAAAGCTGCGGCAGGAATACCGTGCCTTTCTCGAAGCCGTCGCCCACAGCGTCCAGTGCGGGGATCAGCGAGACATTCACTACGTCCAGCGGTTCGCGCATTGTCAGCGCAGCGTCCGCGGCGGCGCGGGCCTCGGCCTTCAGGCCGCGGCGCACAGCCTCAAACAGGGCGTCCCCGCCCGGTGCGGCGGCGCCGACCTCGGCCACGGTGGCGGCGGACTTGCTCGTCTGCGTCGTCTGAATCTGCACATCGGCATAGGCGGCAACGTAGTCGGTGCTCTGTAAATCCTGCGAGGTCAGCACGCGGTAGGCGCGCACGGCAGCCATCATTTCCGGCGTGTTGGGATTCATGATGGCAAGGTCGAGCCCGGCAGACATGGCCATCGTCAAAAACGTTGTGTTCAGGTAGCCGCGGCACGGCAGGCCGAAGCTGATGTTCGACACGCCCAGCACAGTGCGCACGCCCAGCTCACGCTTGCAGCGGGACAGAGCCTCCAGCGTCTGGACGGCACCCTCCTGCTGGGCGCTGGCGGTCAGCGTCAGGCAGTCAATGTAGATGTCCTCATTCGGGATACCGGCGGCGTTGGCAGCGGCGACAATGCGTTGAGCAATCGCAAAGCGGCCCTCGGCTGTCGGCGGGATACCGCCCTTGTCCAGCGCCAGGCCGACGACGGCGGCGCCGTACTTTTTGCAGAGCGGCAGAATCTTTTCCAACGTCTCCGGCTCACCGTTGACCGAGTTGACGATGGGCTTGCCGTTGTAGATGCGCAGCGCACGGGAGAGGGCCTCTGGATTCGAGGAGTCGAGCTGCAGCGGCAGGTCGGTGACGGCCTGCAAATCCTTGACAAGCTGCTCCAGCGTGGCGGCCTCGTCGATGCCGGGCAGGCCCGCATTGACGTCGAGCACCTGCGCACCGGCCTCGGCCTGGGCCACAGCCTGAGTGCAGGGGTAGGCGCTGTCGCCGTCCCGCAGGGCCTGCTGCAGCCGCTTTTTGCCGGTGGGATTGATGCGCTCCCCCACCACAGTGATGCCGTCGACCTCCACAAAGCGGACCGGCGTGCACAGACAGCTGCGGCGGATGGGAATCTTGTCAGCCGGGGTCAGCGGGCTGAAGGTCTCATGCAGCCTGGCGATAAACGCGGGCGTCGTGCCGCAGCAGCCGCCGACCATCGAAACGCCGATGGCGGCGTACTCCTTCATCTCGGCGGCAAATTCATCCGGGTCGAGATTGTAGCTGCCGTCGGGGTTCGGCAGACCGGCGTTCGGCTTGACAAAGACCGGAACACCTGCGGGCACGCTGCGGCAGAGGCGCTGCGCGAATGGCAGAATCTCCTTGGGGCCGAGCGAGCAGTTGATGCCCACGGCGTCCGCGCCGAGACCCGCTGCCGTGACGGCGTAGCTTTCGACGGTGCAGCCTGTGAAGGTGCGCCCGCGGCTCTCAAAGCTCATTGAGGTAAAAACAGGCAGATCGCAGTTTTCCCTGGCGGCGAGGATGGCGGCCTTCAGCTCATACAGATCGGTCATCGTCTCCAAAAAGACGAGGTCAGCCCCTGCCGCCGCACCGGCGCGTATGACCTGTGCAAACTCATTGTAGGCATCCTCAAACGCCAGCGTGCCCGCGGGGACGAGCAGCTCACCCAGAGGGCCGATGTCCAGCGCCACACACGCGCCGGTGGTCTCGGCGGCCTTGCGCGCACAGGCGATGGAAGCGGAAACGACCTCCTCCACCGTGTGGCCGCAGCCGGTCAGCTTCTTGGCGTTGGCACCAAAGGTATTTGCCAGCAGAATATCCGCGCCCGCGTTGGCGTAATCAGTGTGGATGGCCGTTAAAACCTCCGGCATTTCCAGCGCGGCGAGCTCGGGCTTCTGCCCAGGCTGCAGACCGCGTGCCTGCAGCTGGGTGCCCATGCCGCCGTCCAGAAAAACAAACCGCTTGCGGTCAAAAACTTCACGAATCTGCATACGCTTCTCCCCTATCAGTCTTGTGTGAAACAGGTCGTGCCGCGCTTGCGGAACGAGCAGGTCTCCTTTAAATGGCAGGTCGCACAACCTGCGCGGGTGCCGGTCACGGGATGGTCGGCAATGCCTAAAATGGCGGTGGTACTCTTGCGGGGGGTCAAAAGGTGCTGGGGCGTCACGGCCAGTCCGCAGCCGCGCACCGTGTCCGCCGCAAGGCAGAGCGCGTCGTTCAGCTCCAGCGGGCAGTCACCGTAGCCCGGCGCGTAGCGCCCGGTCATAAAGACGCCCTGCGCTTCGATTTGAGCGCGTATTTCGTTCTCCAGCTCGTCACAGACCTGTTCCAAAAGCACCGAGGCCAGCGCGTCCGCAGCGGCGGCCAGGGCAATGTCAGTCAGTTCCATGCGGCGCAAAAGCTTGTCCACCTCGGCCCCGAGGGTCGCTGCCAGCAGAAGGACCTCGTCGCAGCCCTGCAGATGGCGCGTCAGGTCGCTGCCGCAGTTTTCCAGCGGCAGGGCGGTACGCGGCAGACGGCGGTACACCGCACGCGGCGCAGCAGCGGTCAGCACGGTCTGCTCGGCCTTGTCCAGCAGGGCCGCGGTGGCGGCATCGGGCGTCCAGCCGGACGCACCCATGTAGCGCAGCGCCGTGGCGCGGTCAATGGCGGCGGGCTTGCGGCACTCCATTACAGCAGATCCCTGATGCCGTCGTAGACCTTCGCGGCCACGGCGGCGTCATTCATTGCGTACAGGTGGATGCCGTCTGCGCCGCCCTCAATGAGGTCGCGCAGCTGCCTGACGGCGTAGTCGATACCGGCGTCGTACAGGCTGGCCGGGTCGTCCTGATAGCGGGAGATCATACGGGTGAACTCAGACGGCAGGCTGGCCGAAGAAAGCGAAACGGTGCGTTCAATCTGGCTGCGCTTGACGATGGGCATGACACCGGCAGAGACCGGCAGCGTGATGCCTGCGCGGCGTGCTAGATTCAAAAAGCGGTAAAAGTGCATGTTGTCAAAGAAAAGCTGGGTCAGCAGGTGCTCGGCACCGGCGGCCTGCTTGATGCGCAAGTTCTCAACGTCATGCAGCAGGCTGTCGGCCTCGGGGTGGCCCTCCGGGTAGCAGGCACCGTGAACGGAAAATGCCGGCTTCTTCCATTTGATAAAGGACGTCAGGTCGCTGGCGTGTTTGAAGTCGGGGCTCTCCGGGCGGGATGGGCTGCGGTCCCCGCGCAGGGCCAGCACATCCCGGACGCCGACAGATTCCAGCTGATCCAAAATCTCCGCTGCACGGGTCTCGTCGTTGCCCATGCAGATCAGGTGCGCCAGCGTGGGGATATGCAGCTCGTTCTGAATGTAGTCGGCCACCTCCGCGGTGGAGACGCCGCCCGCAGAGCCGCCCGCACCGAAGGTGACGCTGATGAAGCCGGGGTCCATGGCCTGCATCTGGCGCAGGGTGTCCTTAAGCTTATCCATCTGGGTGGTCTGTTTCGGCGGGAAGCATTCGATAGAGAAAACGCAGCGTTTGGCTTTGAACTGTTCCGTAATCGTCATTTTCTACTCCTTATTTTTACGCCGCAAAATCGGCGGAGTCCGCGGAAGTTTCCACGTTGAGGGTGTTGTTCTGCCAGATGAAGGTGAGGCTGCCCTCCAGGTCAGTGCGCCATACCTCGGCACCGACCTCTGCGTAATTTTGCAGGGCAGCGCGGTGCGGATGGCCGTAATCGTTGTGCAGCCCGCAGCTGACGGCCACGGCCTCGGGCCGGACTGCCTGCATAAAGGTCAGGCTGTTGGAGGTGTAGGACCCGTGATGCCCCGCCTTGAAAAGAGTGGCATGCAGGGTCGGGCCGTAGGTATCGACCAGGCGCTGCTCGGCGTCTGCCTCTGCGTCGCCGGTATCGAGAAAGCGGAAATCGCCCGCCGTGAACAGCGTGCAGAGCGAGGCATCGTTGACGCTGTCGGCATCCTCGCTGCCGCCCTGCAAAATTTGCAGCTTGCCGCTGCCAAGCGGGAATTCCTCCCCGGCTTCTGCTGTGAGAATTTCTGCTCCGCTGTCGGCGGCCAGCTCTGCGAGATGGCGCGGCCAGTCGGCGGTCTCATCCGCCGTGGGCTGCCACAGCGGCAGCAGCAGGGTCTTGACCGGGAGGGTGCGCAGCACCGCGCGGGCGTTGCCGGTGTGGTCTGCGTGGGGATGGGTCAGCACAAGATACTCAAGCGACGGCACACCCAGCACGTCCAGGTCATAGAGCAGCGCGTCCTCAGCCTCGACGGGGCCGGTGTCGATCAGGCAGTACGCGCCGTCCTGACAAAGCAGCACGGCATCGCCCTGCCCGACATCCAGCACATACACGACGGTGCTGCCGTCCGCAGTCTGCGGAGCGCTTTCCTCGGTTTGGAGCGGTACGCCGAGCGCAGCGCGCAGCTGCTGCCAGCCGGGAACGCTGCCCTTGCCGCCCAAAAGCTGGACGACGAACGCGGCAAGCACCAGCAGGCAGACGGCAACCGCCGCGGCCAGGCGGGCAAAGCGCTTACCCGTCATACTGGCCGTTCAGCTTGCGCTCCTCCCACTCGGCCTTGGTCACAAGCACGGCGCGGGGCTTGGCACCCTCATAGGGGCCGATGATCTTTTCCTGCTCCATCTGGTCCATGATGCGGGCGGCGCGGGCGTAGCCCAGCTTGCAGCGGCGCTGCAAAAGGCTGGTGCTGGCCTGTCCGGCCTCAATAACGCACTCAACAGCCTGCTCAAACATGGCATCCAGTGCACCGCCGCCGTCTCCGTCATCGTCGCCGCCCTTCTTGCTGCCCTTTTCGGCAACGGCGCGGCGCTCCATTTCGGCAATCATTTCTTCATCGTACTGGGCGGTGGAGGTGGACTTGATAAAGCTCAGCACCGCGCCGATCTCCTCATCGGTCACAAAGGTGCCCTGCACACGCACGGGCTTGGACGCGCCGACGGGCAGGAAGAGCATATCACCGTTGCCCAGCAACTTCTCGGCACCGCCGCTGTCCAGAATGGTGCGGCTGTCGATCTGGCTGGAAACGGCAAAGGCGATACGGCTGGGAATGTTGGCCTTGATAAGGCCGGTGATGACGTCCACGCTGGGGCGCTGGGTCGCAACGATCAGGTGGATGCCGGCGGCGCGGGCCTTCTGCGCGATGCGGCAGATATAGTCCTCGACTTCCTTGCCCGCGACCATCATCAGGTCGGCCAGCTCGTCAATGACGATGGCGATATAGGGCAGGTGCTCCATGCCGGTCTGGGCGGCCAGCTTGTTGTAGGCCTTGATCTCGCGGACGTTGTTCTCGGCAAAGAGCTTGTAGCGGCGCTCCATCTCGGCCACGCTGGCACCCAGCGCACCGGCAGCCTTGCGCGGCTCGGTGACGACGGGCATCAGCAGGTGCGGAATGCCGTTGTACTCGGCCAGCTCGACGACCTTCGGGTCGATCAGAATGAGCTTGACATCCTCGGGGCCGGAGCGGAACAGGAAGCTGATGATAATGGAGTTGACGCAGACGGATTTACCGCTGCCGGTGGAACCGGCAATCAGCAGGTGGGGCATCTTGCAGAGATCCGCGACCTGCGCCGTACCGGCAATGTCCTTGCCGAGGGCCATCGTCAGCGGGCTGCGCATGTTGATATAATTCTGGGATTCAAAGACTGCGCGGATGTTGACGGTGGAGCGGATCTTGTTCGGGACCTCGATGCCGACGGCGGGCTTGCCGGGGATGGGCGCTTCAATGCGCACACCCGCGGTGGCCAGGTTCAGGGCGATGTCGTCGGCCAGGCTTGTAATGCGGCTGACCTTGATACCGGCCTGGGGCTGCAGCTCATACCGGGTGACGGACGGGCCGCGGCAGATGTCGAGCATCGTCGTCTTGACGCCGAAGCTGTCCAGCGTGTTGACCAGAATGTCCGCGTTTTTCTTCATTTCGCGGGCGGCCCCGGCCTCGTCGTCGGGGCGCGTGGCGTTAAAGAGATTCAGCGACGGATAGCAGTAGGGCTCCGGCGGCTGCTCCTCCGAGGTGGGCAGACGCATGGCGTTGGGGTCGGCCTTGGCCGCACAGGGCGGTGTATGGATGGGCGCACCGGCAGAGTTGCCGACAGCGGTGCTGACCTGCACGCGGGCAGCCTCCCCCTGCCGGGGCACAGTGAAGCTGCTCTGGGTCGTTTCCGCCGCAGGGCGGGTCATGGCAGGGGCAGACTGGTACGGCTGCGGGACGGCAGCCGGTGCGGCGGTGTAGGGATCGGCTGCCGGGGCCGGAGCCTCGACAACAGGCTGGGCAGGGGCGGCGGGTGTCTCGGCCAGCATATCATCCAGCATTTCGGAGACAGAGCGCCCGGACTGCCAGGCAGCGCTGACCGCACTGCCGGTATCGCTGAAGCTGCCGCCCAGTGTCGGGATCGGTGCGGAAACAGCGGGGGCCTCCGGTGCGGCGGGCACAGCTGCGGGGGCGGGCGTACCCAGCGGCGCAGCGTCTGCGGCCATCTGTGCAGCAAGATCAGCCGGAGAAAGGACCATCGTATCGCCCTGCACACGGCCTGTCATATCCAGCTGCGGCAGCTCGACAGGGATCGGCTCGGGCTCGTCCTCCACGGGAATGAGAGGCGTGTCAAATTTGGGCTCCTGCGGGACAGGCGTCAGCGGGGTCTCAAACTCGGTAGGCTGCGGCAGGTCCAGCGTCGTCTCGGCACTGACCTCCTGCGGCGTGTAGTAAGGCGCGTGGCCGCTGACAGCGCGGTTGATGAGCGCATCCAGCTCGTCCTGCGGCGCGGGGGACGCCTGTGCGGCGGGCGCAGGCGTGACCGGGGTCAGCGGGGTGCTGTACACCGGCGCGGCAGGCTCTGAGGCAGGCTGCAATTGCAGCTCAAAATCCTCCTTCGGTGCGGGAGCAGGCTGGGGCTGGGTGTGGTGCAGTGTGCTGTTGGCCCGGTTGGACAGCGGATCCATACCGAACGTGCCGCCCGGGCCGATGCTGACCGGCTCCAGCGGGTCAGCGCTGACGGCCTTTTGGCGGGCATTTTCCCCTGCACTGGGGCCAAGATCCACGTCAAACGACGCATGGGTCTGGGCGGCGGGCTTGGCGGCAAACGGTGCCTCGGGCACAGCAGGTGTCACAGGGGGCGTGCAGGCGGCCTGCCGCTGCGGGGCGGGCGGGGTCTGCTTCGGGAAACGGCTCGTGTCCGCGATGACGTCGTAAACCGGATGGTGCGGGCGGCTGCTGCCCGGCAGCGCACCGGTCAGATTCTCGACGCTCTCCTCCTCGGGCTCCTGCTCAAACAGGCGGGTGTCGTAGGCGGTCTCGGCTGCGGCGCGCTCCTCGCGCTTGGCCTGCAGGGTCTTGTACTGGCCGTCTACAAACAGAACGACGTCCGCGGGGGTGATGGCAAAGAAGAACATCAGCCCCAGCAGGAAGATGAGCAGCATGATAATGTTGGAGGCAGGACGCCCGAACAGCGCCAGCAGCGTGGCACCGATGGGCGCACCGAGGACGCCGCCCTCCCAGAAGTAGGTGCCGCCGCGGGTAAAGAGCATCTTGACGATCTCCCCGACCTTGAGGTTCTCAATATTGAGCTTGGAGAAGATGACCGGCACGCTGGCGCAGAGCACGCCCATCAGCGATACCTTGCCCGCAAACAGCGCGACGCGGTAGCCGGTGGCCAGCAGGTAGGCCAGGTACAGCAGGAACGGTCCGACCAGATAAGTCGTGATACCGAAAACGCCAAAGTACCAGCTGCGCAGCGTGCGCCAAAGATTCTGCCCGGGCACAAGCACGAGCGCAACGCAAAGCAGACCCAGCCCCACCAGCAGGATGCTGCGGGCCAGGTTCGGGGTCTCGGCGCGGCGCTGGGCACGGCGGGACGGCTGACGGCTGCGGGAGGCCGCACTGCTGCGCGCGGATGCGGAGCGCCCGGTGCTGCTGCGGCCCGTGCCGCGGGCGGAGGCGGTGCCCTTTTTGCCGGAGGAGTTCTTTGTTGATTTTTTACCGGAACGAGATTGTGCCATGTTACAGTGTTTCCCTCTCTTATTTCTCTGAACGCTTCTTTAGGCAATACCGCATAATTCCCGCCTTACGGCTTAAGCACCGCTCCGGCGGCTGCGG
>ERZ857745.3210-NODE-3210-length-16046-cov-3.981365_pt1 | contig 16046 bp, 10 predicted proteins | sample MGYA00519699_ERZ857745 | MGnify/ENA primary metagenome ERZ857745 (study PRJEB31778, sample SAMEA3449357) | human gut metagenome | biome: human gut; feature: human-associated habitat; material: faeces | place: United Kingdom | collected 2010/2012 ...
TGCTGGTATGTTTCAGTTGTTTCCTCATGTTTTTAAATATTGCCATGCAGATCAAAGATCAGTTTTATAAGCTGATCGCACTGGGGCTTGGCTGCGTGTATGGTGTCCAGGTCTTTCTGAATGTGGGTGGTGTTATCAAATTTATTCCGTCCACAGGACTAACACTTCCGTTGGTCAGCTACGGCGGAAGTTCCATTTTGTGTACTATTGTCATGTTTGCCATTATTCAGGGACTGTATATTCTTCGGGAAGATGAGGAGGAACAAATTGAGAGATTCAGAGAAGAAAGAGAATGGCAGATGGCAGGTACGCTTTCAGGCGGTGAGCAGCAGATGCTTGCAGTAGGACGTGCGCTTATGACCAAGCCTAAGCTTCTGATGCTTGACGAGCCGTCACTGGGACTTGCGCCGCTGATTATCAAGGATATATTCTCCATTATAACTGAAATCAAGGAGGCAGGCGTAAACGTGCTTCTGATAGAGCAGAACGCAAAAGCAGCGCTTGAAATTTCAGACCACGCATATGTAATGGAAACAGGCAGAATAACCCTTGAGGGCACAGGACAGGAGCTTCTGAATGATCCAAGAGTGCAGCAGGCATACCTGGGCGAAGCAAAATAAGTATACTGATACAGCCGGAGTTTTTAAAGCTCCGGTTTTTATAACATAGGAAATATCGACCTGTAGATATTTCCGTATGTTTCAAAGAAAGTACCTTGAATGTTATCGCACCTTGCGTGCGATATGTGGAAATAGGAATTTCAATTCCGTACATTTCCACTTTTTTTATTTCAGGCAAAAAAGAAGAATTAATAACGGGACATAGTAATATTGCTGTGTCCTTTTTCATATGGTATATAAGGACAACAGGAGGCCACAACATATTTGTCCCGTTTTTTTAGCAATTAAAGCATATTAATAATAGTTAAAATTATAACAAATGTAAATTTTCAGATAATTATTGACAATTGTCGACAACTCAAAATATAATAAATTGTCTGAACTTACCGGTTCAGGCAATGGAATTATTTTATTTTATTAAGGAGGTTCTTATGGCAAACGAAAAAAAAGGCGCACATCCTGAGGAAAAGAATGAACTTAAACGAGGGATTAAAGGTTGGCAGGTTGCATTTATAGGAATCGGAGGAGTAATCGGTTCATGTTATTTCCTTGGAATAGGCTCATGTCTTTCCAGCATGGGACCCGGAGTTCTGATCGCATTTATTGTAACAGGTATTATCGTTTATGGTACTATGATTTCTTATTCAGAACTGCTGGTAAATGTTCCGAGGACAGGCTCGTTTGTAGCGTACACAAGTGAGTTCCTGACGCCTACGATTTCTACAGGATTCGGCTGGGCGTTCTGGTTTAACTGGGTATGCTATGTTCCTTCCGAAGCTATTGCGGTTTCTACGGTGCTTACATCGCTGATGAAAACAGACAGTGCGGTTACATACGCTGCTATAGCTATCGGAGCAATGGCTGCAATTACAATTATCAATCTTTGTGCAGTTGATATTTTTGCAAAGATTGAGGCAGGTCTTGCTATCACAAAAGTTATCGTTATTATGGTATTCGTAATTGCTGCATTCGGTATCTGGGTAGGTCTTTGGGGACAGAGCGAATCCTACACAGGTTTCCTTGCAGGTACTGTAAACTTCGGAGATGCTACAATGACATTCGGCCAGAAGGTATTCCCTCTTGGAATTATGGCTGTACTGGTTAATATGACAGTAGTTCTTGTAACTTTCCAGGGTACAGAAATCGTTGGTCTTGCAGCAGCAGAATCGCAGAACCCTGAAGAATCAGTTCCTAAGGCTTGTAAGAGTGTTACATATCGTATAGCACTGCTTTACATACTCCCACTGATATTAGTAGTACTTGTTTACCCTTATGAACTTGCAAGTGATGCTAACCCTGTATTCGCTGATATTATGAACTACTACGGCATAGGCTGGCTCGGATTTGTATTCTCGGCAGTAGTGCTGGTAGCAGCATTCAGCTGTGCTAATACAGGCTTCTACGGAACAGTAAGATGTATGTTCGGTCTTTCCATCGAAGGTCTTGCTCCTAAGTTCTTAAGCAAGGTTACAAAGTCAGGAAATCCAAGAACTGCAGTTCTGTGGACATTAGGATTCATGTGGGTTGTTCTTCTTGTAGGACTTATCTCACAGATAACTGGTTACTTAGAAGATTTATATGTAAGCCTTCTGTCACTGTCAGGTTTCACAGGAACTCTTGCATGGGTAGGAATAATCTTATCACAGATTTCGCTTAGAAAAAAACTCAAGAAGAACGGTTATGATCCTGAAACATGCCTGAAGGCAAAGGTTAAGAAGAGCCAGCAGTGGATTCCTTACTTTGCAGTTATCGCGCAGATTATATGTCTGATAATGCTTGTATTCGAAGATGTTTTCATTTTCGGAGTAGCGTGCGCAGCTATAGTATTCCCTATGATAGGATATCAGATTGCAAAGAAAACAGGTCATATAAGAGATGTTTCGGAACTTGCATCAACTAATGAAAAACCATTTGAAGAGCTGTTCCCACCACTTAACAAATAGTATTTGATTATCTTATACTCATATGATAACATCGGGCGGGGCAATCGCATCTATGGCGGTTGCCCTGCCTGTTTATACTTTTGTATCTATGCCTATATAAATATGACATATGTCATGAAAAAGTATTGCAGAGACGGTAAAGGTATGATGTTATGTGATTAAAGTCACAGAATATGGAGGGCAATTGTTTTGGCAAAAATAGGTGAACAGCCAAGCGGCGCACTTACAAGGCGAAAAATGATGAGTTCAGCAGTTATGCTGTTTTTTGAAAAAATATAAGGCTGAAATAAAAAAATTGAAATTTGTTATTGACAACAGTAGGGGTTATATGTATAATAATTATTGTCGCGTTACGGTGACGAACTTAATACTTAAAGATGTTCCGAAGTAGCTCAATGGTAGAGCAACCGGCTGTTAACCGGTAGGTCGTGGGTTCGAGCCCCACCTTCGGAGCCAACTTTTTGCCGGAGTGGCGGAATTGGCAGACGCACAGGACTTAAAATCCTGCGATCCTTACCGATCGTACCGGTTCGACCCCGGTCTCCGGCACCACCTTTTTTAATTTAATATCGCGGGATAGAGCAGTCGGTAGCTCGTCGGGCTCATAACCCGGAGGTCGGAGGTTCAAGTCCTCCTCCCGCAACCACGAAATCACAGCAGATTGATCAGATTCAGTCTGCTTTTTAATTATTTAAAAGAATGTGAATATAGGTTAAGTTCTTGAAAAACGTCAATATATTAATTATAATTAGTTTGACGCATGTCAGAAATTATAATGTTTTTTTGCACAGGAGAGATAATAAATCAGAAAGGTTGCATAGTATTGAAAAACAGCAGAGGAATATACAGACCGATATTGATAATAACGCTTGCATTGCTGCAGCTTGTAATGCTGTGCGGCTGCGCGCATCAAAACCCCGATGACAGCGGTATCAGCAGCAGACCGAAGCTGATAATAGGCAGTGACAACTATGAACCGTACAACTATATCAGCGAGACAGGCGGATTTACAGGTGTGGATGTGGAGATTGCAAGAGAGGCTCTTTCCCGCATGGGATATGAGCCGGTATTTAAACAGATAATATGGGGAAACAAAGACGATTATCTTGAGGACGGCAGCATTGACTGCCTGTGGGGCTGCTTTACAATGACGGGACGTGAAGACCGGTATCAGTGGACCTGTCCGTACCTTTACAGCCGGCAGATGGTAGTCGTAAGAGCAGACAGCAGTATCAGCAGTCTGTCAGAACTGAGAGACAAGCGTATTGCGGTACAGGCGACCTCAAAGCCGGAGGAGATATTTCTTGAAGGAAACGATAAGCATATTCCAAAACCTGAAATGGTATACAGCTTCTCGACGATGGATGAGGTGTACGCGTGTCTTCGCAAGGGCTATGCAGATGCCATATGCGGACACGAAAGCGCTCTTGATTCTCTGATCAGAACCTCACCGGCCGATTACCGCAAGCTCAGAGAGAGCGTCTACAAATCAGAAATCGGCGTTGCATTCAGCAAAGACTTTAACAGAGGTATCGTTGACAGACTTTCGGAGACGCTTACAGAGATGAGAAACGACGGTACCATAGCAGATATAGCAGAGAAATACAGCATGGACAAAGATGTGCTTCCGGAGGTGACAGGCAAATGACTTCCGGCAGGAAACCATCAAAGAACAAAAATATTATTAAAATAATCGTTACAGCCGTTGCTGCCGGCATACTGCTGTTTGCAGGAGTGCATATAGCTCTTACCAATCAGGCGATCAGAGATGCCCGGGAGTTTACGGGACAGACTCTCGAATTTTTGGATAATCGTGTCACAGAATACAAAAATAACGTTACAAATGACAAAATCAAGAGCCTTATCAGACTGCTGGACAAAACCGTCGAGCTTGTGGAGATTCTTGATTACGACAGAACCTATACGGCGGACAGACTGAAACGATACGCTCATGAGCAAAGACTTTCAGGTATTGCTGTTTTAGACGAAAACCTTGAAATCGTAATGAAGACTCAAGGAAGTTACGAGAAGGAGTTTTTCATAGGAGCTCTCGGGACTGAAGAACTTGCCAAGATAGCCAGATTCAAAGAAGCGTCATACATGCACCGCACAGGAAAAGGTGATGATTCGGTTGATATGGCAGTGGTATCAAGGCGTGACAGGCCCGGCGCTGTTGTGTGCTACAAAACATACAATTCGATTACAGCAGGTGTGAACGATATAACTCTTGACACAATGTTTCAGGGTATGGTTTTCAAGAGAGACGGTATTATCGCAGTCAGTGACGGAGATACGATTCTTGCTTCAAACAAAGACCTCATTATAGGCAAATCAGTTAAAGAGGCTAAATCACTGTACAGCGGGAGTTTTAAACAGAGAGATAACGGACTGATAAAATTAACCGACAGCAAAGGCAGTCACTGGTACGGCAATCAGCAGAAACTCGGAGAATACACTCTGTCGGCGTTTTTCCCTGCCTCGCAGATATTTATGACCCGGTTTGCGGTAATGGCTGTAACTGTGACGGTATATATAGTTTTATGGCTTATATTTATTACTCTGATGACGCTTGCAGGACGAAGAAATCTCCGCAAAGCAGCAAAAAATGTAAGGACAATAGAATCCATAGGCCGTATATATATGGCAATTATAGAAACCTCGCTGGCAGACGGCAGCATAACTGTTCTGAAGTCGTCAGGAACAGGCGGCAGACTGAGAGAGGATTTCAGGAATATAGAAGATATAGGCGCTGCAGTATATGAGAGTATTCCGGAGGAGGACATCAGAGAGACCGTAAAAGAATTCTGGGATTATACCACACTTGAAAAAAGACTTGAAGACAAAGACATTCTAGATATAAGTTTCAGAAATAATGACGGAGAGTGGATTTTACTTGAAATAATACCGCAGCACCGAAACAGATACGATCAGGTTGAAACAGTTCTTTACCTGTTAAGAGATATTTCAGAAGACAAAAAGAAAGAAATCGAATATCAGAACAGACTCCGCAGTGCCGTTGATGAGGCGCAGCGCGCCAATATTGCAAAGACCGATTTCCTGAGAAGGATGAGCCACGACATCAAAACTCCGATAAACGGAATACGGGGCATGCTGGAAATCGCAGAGCATTATCCTGATGATCCCGAAAAACAAAAGGAATGCCGCAGCAAAGTAAGACAGACTTCAGGCTTCCTGCTGGCGCTTGTAAACAGTGTGCTTGATATGAACAAACTTGAATCCGGCAAAATAAAGCTCGATGAGAAACCGTTTAATCTTGCGGAGTTTATGGACGGAATAGAAACAGTGGCGGAGATACAGGCAAAAGAATCAGGAGTCGAATATATCAGCAGAGGAATCAGAGCAGAGCATATGAACCTTATAGGCAGTCCTCTGCACCTGAGACAGATACTGCAGAATCTCATAACAAATGCCATTAAATACAACAGGGCAGGAGGCTATGTTGCTGTTTCATGTATAGAAACAGACACAGACGGGGAGAATACAGAAGTCGAATTTGTCTGTGAAGACAATGGCATAGGTATGAGCGAAAGCTTTCAGGAACGCGCTTTTGAAGCCTTCGAACAGGAAAATACGGATGCGCGCACCATGTATACAGGTACGGGACTTGGTCTTGCAATATCAAAAGAACTGACAGAGGCTATGGGTGGCACCATAAATCTTGAAAGCAAGCCGGGCATAGGCACACGATTTACGGTAAAATTGCGTTTCCGCATAAATACGGAGACAGAGCACAGGGAGCATGAGAACAGCCCCGGCAGCATAGAAGGCGTGCGTATTCTTCTGGCTGAGGACAATGATATCAATATGGAGATTGCAGAGTTTATACTCACGAGCAAAGGGGCAGAGGTGACAACGGCCTGCAACGGTCTTGAAGCAATCGATAAATTTGAAGCCTCAGAGCCGGGATATTTTGATCTTGTACTTATGGACATCATGATGCCTGTGATGGACGGCCTTGAAGCAGCAGGGCGCATACGGGCCATGAAGCGCAGTGATGCTGCCGATGTACCTATTTTTGCAATGACTGCAAATGCGTTTTCAGATGATGCGCAAAGAAGCAGACAGGCAGGAATGAACGAACATCTGACCAAGCCGCTGGATTCAGAGGCTCTTGTGAAAATGATTTTAAAATACACTCACAAAGGCTGAATTTACGGGATTGGTATTGAATATGAGATGACATAGTGCTACAATGCGTAATGTAGGACTTATTAATTCAACAAGTATAAATCAGGGCTTTTCAGTATAATCACCGGTTTTGCCGGCGTGTTTGGTGCGGTTCTCCCGTCGCATCATATGATAAAAAAGGGGGGGTAAAGCCTGTTAAGAACGCTGATTGAGGTTTGTATGAACACTGTTAAAAACATCTTAATAGCAGATGACTCCGAAATGAACAGGCAGATACTTGCAGATATTCTCGGAGGCGAATATAAATATCTGTATGCGGCAGACGGTCAGGAGGCTATAGAGATGCTGGCCAGAGGCACAGACGTTGATCTTATGCTGCTGGACATCAATATGCCGAATATGAACGGTTTCAAGGTACTGGATATTATGGAGAGGAGATGCTGGCTGGATGAGATTCCGGTTATAGTTATATCCTCGGAGAGCGATACTTTATTCGTTCGGCGTGCATACAATCTCGGCGCTACGGATTATATAGCAAGACCTTTCGATGCAGCTATCGTGCAGCGCAGGGTGGAGAATATCCTCAGACTGTATACGCGTCAGAAGGACCTTGTTCAGATGGTTGAAACACAGGTATATGAACGCGAAAAAGTAAGCAGCACCATGATTAATTTCCTGAGTCATGTAATAGAATTCAAAAACAATGAGTCGGGAGCCCATATACTTCATGTCAGAACAATCACCAATATGCTGCTTCATCAGCTGGTGAAGCTGACAGACAAATATTCTCTCTCAGAGTCGGATATAGCAGCGATTTCGACATTGTCGGCGCTGCATGATATCGGCAAGATAGCCATACCTGATAATATCCTTAACAAGCCCGGCAAGCTTACCGCAGAGGAATGGGAGATTATGAAGAAACATTCCGAGCTGGGAGAAGCATTGCTTAACGAAGTTCCCGCAAATCCCAACGATCCGCTTGTAGCTGTTGCATACGGAATCTGCAGATGGCATCATGAGCGATGGGACGGCGGAGGATATCCTGACGGACTTGCAGGAGACGAGATACCGATTTCTGCGCAGGTTGTTGCGATGGCAGATGTTTATGATGCGCTCACCGGTATACGCTGCTACAAAGACGCAGTACCGCATGATAAGGCTATAGAGATGATATGCGCAGGAGAATGCGGAGAATTCAATCCGCTGCTTATTCACTGCCTTAAAAATATTGCCGGAAAACTCGATGAATGTCTTCTCAAAGAACAGGAGAATTTCGATTACAAAGATGAGGCACATCGTGTTGCAGAAGAAATGCTGGAGAACAAGTCTCTGCTGCTCGATTACAGAACCCGCAGACTGCTGATGTGGGAGCAGGCCAAGAGCCGTTTTTATGCAAACATATGCGGAGGCATACAGTTTGAGTATGACCGCTATGCCAACAATATTGTATATACCAGCTGGTACGAAGGCGATACTCCAAAGAGTAAACTGATTCGTTTGTCGGACGGAGATGATATAGAGCTGCTTTCAGAAAATGACATGGCAGAGCTTCGCAAAAGGCTCAAGACTACAACAAGAGAAGAACCGCAGATCACGATGAATGTCCTTATACCTGTTGCCGGCAATATGCGCTGGCACAGACTGACCGCTATGACTTTGTGGTCATCGAGAATTGCAGAATATGCAGGTGTGCTGGGACAGCTTACCGATGTGCATGATGAACTTATAAAAAAAGAGAGAAACAGGAAACTCAGAAAGGAAAACTATGAATTTAAAGGAGTTTTATGAGGCTTCAGGCGGAGATTATGAGGACGCTGTCCAGAGAATCCGGAATGAAGACATGCTCAAAAAATTCGTAATGAAATATGCAGCGGATCCTTCATATTCAAATCTTACAGCGGCTGTTGCGGACAAAGACTGGGAAACTGCTTTCAGATCTGTTCATACCATCAAGGGTATTGCGCAGAATCTGGGTTTTGACAGACTTCAGGCTGCGGCAGAGCTTCTTACGGAAGACCTGCGCGGACCGTCAAAGCTGTCATCCGAAAAATTACTCGAGGATGTGAGCGTCTGTCACGCTGAGATTATAGATGCGATTAAGGCTCTTGAGGATTAGGAATATAAACTCACCGGTTCAGAGGTGAGAGCTTAAACAGATATATGAACGCCCTGATGTGAAGTCGGGGTGTTTTTTAATAAGGTTTTTACGTTGACAGGTGACAGCCTGTCACATATAATATAAATACTGATTTCGGAGACAGGAGAATAGACATGCCAAGCAGCAGATTTTTAAAGCTTCCGGATGAAAAACGCAGCAAGATACTTAGAGCGGTGCATTCCGAGCTTGCAGAGTTTCCGGTTGATGAGCTTTCAATCAACAGAATAATACACAGTGCCGGTATTTCAAGAGGCAGTTTCTATCAGTATTTTGAGGATAAGGACGATTTGCTGGAGTATGTTTTTTCTGATTTCAGAAATTCTATGACACAGGAGATAAAAGCCAGTATAGAGCGAAATCAGGGCGATATGTTCGAGGTGGGTATGGATATACTCAAAAAAATAGTTGCGATGGGCAGCCGGGAGGAAAACCGCAGGATTTTTGTCAATGTATTTTTGTATGTCAAGGTTGCGCAGAGCAGTCTTGAGCGGGTGATTGCAGATGAAGAAGCGTTGGTGAACGGATTTGTAAGATACATCGACAGAAGCAGGCTTAAATTCACTTCTGATGAGGAAGTCAGAGAGCTTATGAAGCTGGGGCTTGCACTGTTTAAGGACAGTATATGCAGATGTTTTGCGGATATAGATAATGCTTCTGAGATTATGGATAATTTCAGGAAACGGGTTGAAATTATAAAGTACGGGGCATGGAAACAGAGTTAAAGGAGAAATAAGGCTTATGTCAAAATTCAGTGTTAAAAAACCGATGACAATATTTGTGGCGGTAATCCTTGTGGTAGTGCTTGGAGCAGTATCGTTTATGAAAATGACACCTGACCTTATGCCTAACATTGATATGCCGTATGTAATCGTTATAACTACATATCCGGGCGCTACACCTGAGGAGGTTGAGGAAACGATTTCAAAACCTATGGAAAAAAGTCTTTCAACCCTTGAAAATATCGAAACAGTGCAGTCGATATCAAACGCCAATTATTCGATGGTGGTGCTGGAGTTTAACAAGAAAGTCAATATGGATACGGTGTCTGTTGACATACTTCAAAACGTCAACCTCATATCTTACTCGTGGGACGATACCGTAGGCTCACCTACGATTATGAAGATAAATCCGTCGATGATACCTGTAAGTGTGGCGGCTGTCAGCATGGAGGGAAGCTCGCAGGAAGAGCTTTCAAGATTTGTTGAGGATGAGCTTATGAACAGGCTTGAGGGAACAGCAGGCGTTGCCAGCATAGACTCCTCAGGGATGCTCAAATCCGATATAAGTGTGAATATAAGTCAGGATAAAATAGATAAGATAAACAATAAAATACTTGCCTCTGTAAACAGCGAGCTTGCGGATGCGAGCAGCAAGCTGCAGTCAGGCAGGAAGCAGGTTGCAAAGGCTCAGGCGGAGCTTAACCAGAAAAAAGAAGAGTTTACGGCAGGTAAGGATGCGGCATATGACGAGCTTTCGGAGGCGGCTGCCTCCCTTGATGCAGCTCAGGCGCAGGCAAGCGCTTTTGCAACCCAGATAAATATACTGGAGGGTACCAAGCAGGCTCTTGAAGCGCAGCTTGCTTCAGGACTTTTAGATGAAACTCAGACTCAGCAGATGAAGTCACAGCTTGCGGATGTCAATTCCCAGCTAGCGGTTCTGAACAAGAGCAGCAAAGAGGCGGAGGGCACAGTTGAGCAGCTCAAAAAAGCATACAGGCAGGCGGAGAGAGGCTCCTATACGGCTATTGAAAAATTCCAGAGTGCAGGCTCTCAGCTTGATACTGCTCAGAATGCAATAGACAGCTCAAAATCCCGGCTTGACAGCGCACTTTCACAGCTTAACTCTTCAAGAGATGCAGCTCTTGCCAAGGCTGATATAGGTGAGGCGCTTACAGTTGATACGGTTTCACAGCTTCTCAGCGCTCAGAATTTCTCAATGCCTGCGGGTTATGTGGCGCTTGGCGAAACTAAATATCTTGTAAGCGTGGGCGATAAGATAGACTCACTCAAAGAGATAAAGAATATAGTGCTGTATGATACAGGGGTTGATTCGGTGGGAACTGTATGTGTAGGTGATGTTGCAGATGTATTCAAGTCTGACAATGGCGACAGCATATATGCTAAAATAAACGGAAATGACGGAGTGCTTCTGTCGTTTTCAAAGCAGTCAAACCATGCAACTGCCGATGTATGCGACAATATAGCAGATAAATTTGCAGAGCTTGAAGCAGAGTATGGCGGACTTAAATTTACATCAATGATGGATCAGGGCGAATACATCAGCCTTATCATCAGATCAATAATGCAGAGTCTGCTGCTTGGTGCGGTGTTTGCAGTTCTTATACTGCTGCTGTTTTTAAGACACATAAAATCGACACTGATTACAGTATTCTCTATACCTGTAAGTATCATATTTGCAATAGTTCTTATGTACTTCTCGGGTATATCGCTTAATATGATATCGCTTTCGGGGCTTGCGGTTGCAGTAGGAATGCTGGTGGATAACTCAATAGTTGTAATCGAAAACACCTTGAGGCTGCGGCGCGAGGGCGTGCCGCCTGCAAAAGCGGCCATTGCCGGAGCCAAACAGGTTGGAGGAGCGATAACAGCTTCTACAATTACAACTGTATGTGTATTTGTCCCTATAATATTTACAGACGGAATAACAAGAGATCTGTTCTCGGATATGGCTCTTACTATAGGGTACTCACTGTTTGCCAGCCTTATAGTTGCAATGACACTTGTTCCTGCAATGTCCGCAAACCTGCTGGCAGGACCTGTGCCTGAGGAAAAGGCAGGCTTTAAGGGTTTCCTGAGAAGATATACCGGAGTTTTAAAATGGTCATTGAAGCACAGAGTGCTTGTACTGATATGCGCGTTGCTGCTGCTTGTATTCAGTGTTGCAGCGGTTGTAGTAAAGGGCTTTACGTTTGTACCTGATATGACCTCACCGCAGATGCAGGTGAATATACAGATGCCTGAGGGCACAGAGCTTGAGGAAACCATAGCTGCCGCCGATGAGGTTATGGACAGAGTGCTTGAGATAGATGAAGTCCGGGACGCAGGAGCGCTGCTTTCAAACGGCAGTTCTTTCGGTATGTCCTTTACAGACGATGAAACGCCTACATCGGTTATGATGTATGTGCTGCTTGATGAGAATATGAAGCGCACAAGTCAGGAGGTAGCAGACGAGATTAACAGCAAATGCGCTGATATTGACGGAGAGGTTGAGGCTCTCGGCGGTTCATCCATGATGACTTCATATATGGACTCTATGGGCGGATCAGGCGTATCTGTAAATGTGTTTTGTGACGATACGGATAAGCTTCAGCAGGCTGCTGCTGACATTGCGGATATCATAAGTGATACAGAGGGCATTGTAAATGTTGAAAACGGCATAGAGGATGCAGACCCTGAAATACATTTCACAGTGGATAAGAAAAAGGCTATGAAGTACAATCTGACGGTTGCGCAGGTATATCAGGAAATAGCAAAGGCTCTGTCAGATGAAAAAACAGCAACCTCTGTTAAATGGCAGGGAGATGACTACGATGTCATAGTCGAGGGCGCGAACGCTTCGGAGCTTACACCGAAATTCATCAAAAACTATAAGTTTAAGGTGCAGGACAGTGACGGCAATGAAAAAACAGTAAAACTCAAGGATATTGCAGAGGTTGAAGACAAGACCACAATGCACTCGATAAACAGAATGAATCAGGAAACCTATCTGACAGTTAAGGGTGAAATTGATGAAAACCATAATGTTACTCTGACTACAGATGAGGTTATGAAGAATATCGATGAGAAATATGACTGCCCTGAAGATGTGACATATGAGTCAAGCGGACTTTCCGAAACAATATATGATGCGATGAAAGATCTGGTACTTATGATGCTTCTCGGTATAATTATGATATATCTTGTAATGGTAGCGCAGTTCCAGTCGCTGAAATCACCGTTTATAATCATGTTTACAATTCCGCTGGCATTTACAGGCGGTCTGCTGGCGCTGCTTGTAACGGGCAAGGAGATAAGCATTATCGCCATGATTGGTTTTGTAATGCTTGCAGGTATAATTGTAAATAACGGTATTGTGCTGGTGGACTACATCAATCAGCTGAGAGCAAAGGGCACTGCTAAGAGAGAGGCTATTATTGAGGCGGGCAGGACAAGAATGAGACCTGTGCTTATGACAAGCCTTACCACTGTGCTGGGACTTTCGGTAATGGCAGCAGGTAAGACCGCGGGAACCGATATGATGCAGCCTGTGGCTCTTGTATGCATAGGCGGTCTTATCTATGCGACAGCGCTTACGCTGATAGTTGTGCCTGTACTGTATGACCTCTTCAACGGAGAAAAATACAAGGCAAGAAAAGAAGAGGATCTTGATATAAGCGGAATATAGAATAAATATGAATATGCAGGAGAGCAGGACGTGTGGTGCGGACCTGTTCTTTTTGTAAATATGTGAAATTGATATAAAGTAGATATTGACATAATATAAAGTAATTAATAAAATATATATTATTAATTATTACAGGTGAACACATATGAGAAAAGAAAGACTTTCAGCTATAGAAGAATATATCAATGCCAACGGATTTGTCACTATGGACAGAATATGTGAGCAGTTTGGAATTGCGCTGCCTACAGTCCGCAAGGATATAGCGGAGCTTGTAAGCGCGGGACAGATAGAAAAGGTATACGGCGGTGTCAAGCCTATCGACAGAGACAAAAGAAATATGCATATGTTTGAAACCCGCAAATCTGTCAATACAGAGAAGAAGCATATTGTTGCTGGCAAGGCGGCAGAGCTTATCAATGATAATGACATTATATACATAGATTCCGGAACCACTGTAGGCGGAATTATAGACTGCATCGGGGATAAGCATGTTACCGTTATAACCTGCAATCTGGCTGCGGTGCTTGCTGCCGCTAACTATGACAATATAGAGGTGTATGCTCTAGGAGGCAAGCTCAACAAGGAGATATTTGCGATAGAGAATATGTTCCCGTTTGAGTTCCTGAAGAATTTTAATATAGATAAGGCGTTTATGGCGTCTACGGGATACAGCATCGAGGGCGGCATTGCGCAGGATTCACCAAGCGAGTGTGATATCAAGAGATTTATACTCAGCATTTCCACAGAGGTTTATCTTACAATAGACAGCAGCAAGATTGGCAGGAAGGCTCTGGTTAAATATGCAGAGGCGGATGAGATACGCAATATAATTACAGACGATGATATTCCTGAAAAGTACATAGAATATTTCAGGGAAAGAAATCTTAATGTATTATAAAAATTATATATATTTCATATTAAATTTATATAATGTTGTTGACAAACAGAAATTTAAGAGTTATACTTACACAGTAAACAGACCAACTTTACAGTCTGGGGTTATTGGGTTCTCCTTTGTATATATTTACATAGAACTTATAAAGCCATTGTAAACGATAGTAATTCCAGACTGCCATTTCAGATTATAATTGTTACAGAGAGAGCTGACTGACCACAGCTCTCTCGATTTTTTTGTGCATTCTTCTGAAATACACCTTTTTAAGTACATTTGTTGTGATATTATGTAATTGCTTCAGAGAAAGTTTAAGGAGGAGCATATGGAATACAGAATATATACTGAAAAGATCAGAGAGCAGCTTGAAAAAATGAGTGAGGCAGATAAAACAGAATGGATATATTCACAGGCAAGAACTGCTGATGAAGATAACCGGCAGAGCTTTCTTGACAGTCTGGCAGGCAATATAAGAACGGAAATGGAGCTTACGCCGGAAGAGATAAACAGGTGGTGTGAAGCAGTTGAAAACGAGGAAATATATTTTGAGAGAGAATGGGAAGAGGATCAGGACAGCCTGTTTTCATGGGATCCTGACTATGTTGAGTATTATACGGATGAATACGGGATTAAAAATTTCCTTGCAAAGGCTCTTGATACCTGCAGGCAGCTTATAAGCCTCAGGAAATACAGTACTGCATATCCGCTGCTTGCAAGGCTTGCCGCACTTGAATTCTGTATCTGTGATGAGTTCCCGGAATATATGACGCTTGCAGCACTCGAGAAAAACGGCGCTGTCAGAATTGACTTCAGAGAACTTATGAAAGCTCTGCTGTATTCGTGCTATCAGAGCTGCGATGGCAGAGAGCGTATAGACAGGATATACAGCCATATCAGCGAATACAATGATATTAATATAACCGGTATTCTTTCATACGGACCTGAGGAGCTGCAGGGGACAGATGAGTTTATGACAGAGTGGAGAAGCTTTCTTATGAACCGTAAAGACGAGGCAGCATGCGGGCTGCTGAAGGAAGCATGTATGTATATAGGAGGAGAAGAGCTGCTTTTTGAAACGGCAGGTAAGAAAGCCGGCGATTTTCCTGAGCTTTACGCCGATTACTGCAGAATGATGTATGACAGCGGGCAGTATGACAGATGTATAGAGGCGGCAAAAGAAGCCATAAGCCGCATAGAAAGCAGCAGTCCTGTCTGCAGCACTGTATCTGATCTTGCAATAAAAGCAGGTGAGGACAGACCGCACCTTATAAAGAATTTCTGTTTTTCCGCATTCTGCGGCCGGCCCGATATGTTTAATCTGCTGAGATTGTTTGCGGCCGGCGACAGTGAAACACTGAAGCAAGCGCTTGCGGTAATAAAAAGCATGGAACAGGGAAGATTTAAATGGATGTTCCGATTTATGACAGGCGAGTATGAAGAGGTTATCAGGCACTGTATGAGCAGGCAGGACGATTCAGAAATGAAAGATGATATAATATATCTGCTGTTTATTGCTCTTAAAGAAGACAAAGCAGCTAAGACGGCAGCAGAAAAAGCAGTGCTTGACGAAATTATGCACAGAAGCGGTTTTGCCAGGAGTGAGAGAAATCAGTATTACAGAATGATGTCTGCATGGAGAAAGAATTTCAAAATATCAGAGGATAAGATAGCGGAATATATCAGCCGGCTGAAGGATGAAACTGACAGATATGTGGATATGACAGTAGGAGGAGGGCACAGAGAAAGCTATGACAGGGCGGCTTTGCGCGTAGTTATGCTGGGTGAAGTGCTGGAGGATAACGGTATGGAAAACGGTCTTTCGGAAATAATCGAAGGATACAGAAAAACGTATTGGAGGAAGCATGCTTTTACAGGTGAGC
>ERZ857745.3229-NODE-3229-length-15980-cov-15.065808_pt1 | contig 15980 bp, 14 predicted proteins | sample MGYA00519699_ERZ857745 | MGnify/ENA primary metagenome ERZ857745 (study PRJEB31778, sample SAMEA3449357) | human gut metagenome | biome: human gut; feature: human-associated habitat; material: faeces | place: United Kingdom | collected 2010/2012 ...
GAAAAACACAACTAAAAAAGAGATGCATTTCTGCATGTACCAACATACAGATTTACATCTCTTTTGAATTTGAAATTTTAACGAATATTCACAGACCCCGAACTAGGCCCCAAATGATTGCGCTAAAACCCTAAATGATTTTGGTTACCCCTTTTCTTAGAGTGTTCCATTATCAGTTTCACTATTATAAATTTTCATAAATTCTTTGTATTCTTTTGAATCTTTGGACATTGGAGTTTTAATCACTGTATCTTTGTAAAGAGCAAAATCCGTATAGATAATACAACGACTCTTATCCCATACATTTAATCCTGCAATTTTGATTTCTGCATTATTAAACACAGAAGAAATCGCATCTACTACTTGTTTCATAGAATGCCCTGTATCTACGGAATCATCCACAACTAGAATGCGTTGAATATTCTTTGATTTCATTTTCTCTAAACCTTCATGATAGTGGATTTTTCTTTCCGTATTCTTACTATGTGTATCTGACTTTAATTCTAATGAAATTAAAATATTACGAACAAAATTAGGCATAAGACTTACAATAGGACCTACAACTTCTTTTAATGCATTTCCTTCACGAGTCGCACTAATACCAACCAATGGTACATTAAATACATTTTTCATTTCTTTCCCTATTAAATACCCAGCCTTAGCTACATATACAATAAGATCTGGCTGATAAAATTTTTTTATTTCATTAGCCCAGTGATTACACTGTTCTTCCAAATCTTTTCTTGATAACTCTATATATTTCATTGAAGTTTCCCTTCTTTAACATTCGAAGTAACTTAACCAACTTGGTTATTTTATGGCTAAATTTTAAGCACTTCCTCTTATGAAAAGCAGCACACTTGATTGCCTGTTTAAAAGTTTCAGGTGAATCCGGTATACAATTCACCATCATGTAATTTCTACCAATCTCCCATATAGTATGAGCATCCGAACCAATCACAAAATCTAAGCTATATTTCTCTGCAATTTCAGTTTGTTTCATTTCATATGTATCTGAAATGTTACGCCCATTATAACACTCAATACAATCAATTCTAAATGTATTCTTTTTAATACACTCTTCTTTAAGTACTGTCTTAGCACGCTTTTCATCATACGGATGAGGAACATATACAATACCATCTTGTTTTTGAATTCGTGTAATTGTTTCATCACAAGACAAACCTGCTGGTATTTCTTCCTTAAGAAATAAACCAATAACTTCGCCATCAAGCGTCATAATCTCTTCACCAATTATAACATGAAGCTTGCCTTTTTTCTTTTCACAATACTTTTTGAATTCAACGGCTCCTTGAATGTTATTATGTTCTGTAACGGCAATCCAATCAATATGACACAACCTACATTTTAAATATAATAATAAGAATGGAAGCATACTGTCTTTAGAATATTTAGTATGACAATGTGTTTCCAAACGAATCATATTTTATCTCCTTAAGTAAAATGCTTTAAACTTATCAAAGCACTTTTGTATTTTACAACTCCAAACACTTAGAGTCAACCAACATTTCTAATGAAATAAAATACCTTCCATATAGAAGGTATCATTTTGAATTATCCTTGAATAGAAGATAACACAACAAATGTAGTTGCATCCACTACACATGTGTTATGAATATCTTGGAATGTAAATGTAACTGTATATTGTTGTGTTGCTTCATCTAAAGTACAACCAATGTCTGTTACATCTTCTTGTCCAAGTCCTGCATTGGCAAGAGATGCATTAATTGCTTGTTGTTGATTTTCATCAAAAGAAGTTGATTCTTTTTTTTCTTCTTTTTTTGTTTCAGTTTCAGATTTAGTTTCTTCCTTCTTTTCTTTTACGGGTTCAGTTGAAGAAACTTCTTCACTATTACTTCTTTTATAATTTCTTTCTTGTATAATACCATCTTTACCAATCTTATACTCATAAGATCCTGTAGTTGTATCAAAGCTTACAGTATAATATTTCTTTTCTTCTTGAATCGATACATTTGAACATTCTTTTTTAGTGGCATTCGCATCATCTCTTGCCACTTCAAAAATATCATTTTGCGTGATTTCTAATTCACTATTGCCACATCCAGTTAGTAATAGAGTTGAAGCTAAAATAATAAAACTATTTCTTTTTCTTCTTTTTACCATTGTCTTCTCCTCCATAACCATATCCGTAGCCATATCCATAATTACTATCACTTGCTGATTCTACTTTATTTAATACAACACCCATGACATGACCACCATTTCTTTCAACATCATTAATGGCAGCTTTTACTTTTCGTTTGTCAGAAGATTTTGCATCAACTACATATAAAACTCCATCACTTACGTTACATAATGGAATGGCGTCTGATGCTACCGCAACTGGTGGACAGTCAATAATAATATATCCAAATTCTTGACGTGCTTGATTTAAGAATTTAGCTAATCTTTTAGATCCTAATACTTCACTAGGATTTGGTACTTTATGACCTGCAGTAATGACAGATAAAGGAAAACCTCCATCATATTGTACGTCTTGTACTCCTTCAAATGAATGAATACTTACGCCTTCTCTAAATTCAGAAATAATATTTGTCAATCCTGAACGATTTGAAATACCTAATGTTTTATGAACTGATGCATTTCTTAAATCACAGTCAATTAATAACACATTTTTATATTTAGCTGCCATAATACGAGCTAAATTACAAGCTATTGTACTCTTACCTTCATTCGGAATTGTACTAACTACGTTAATTACTTGAATCGCATCATCCATCTGACTAAATTCAATATTTGTACGTAATCCACGATAGATTTCATCCACATCAAATTGATTTCTTTTCTTTCTTGCCATTTCTATCTCCCAAAGAAACCAAACAGTTTCTTTTTCTTTTCAACCTCAATATTTAATATCTCTTTATTACTCAATAATAATTTAGGATTCTCATAAAATAAGATATCCGCATTCTCAGAACCAATACGCTTAGAAACGAATAAATACACATCACTCAATTGTTCAATTCGATTACCACTCGCTCTATGCGTATCTGTACAAATCACATCACAATATCCATTGTCTAATAATTCTAATGCATTCGCTTGGATTTTCTTACCATTTACACCGAGAATTGAAGTACGATTCATCTGTAAAATACAACCCATATCCACCCAATGATCAATGATTGAATAGTCTAGACCCTCATGGAAATATCTTTCAATATGAGCCAGTACAGGAACAAAGCCTTTCATCTTCAATTCATATAAACATTCATCTCTATAATCAATTGAATGAATATCACGAAGAACGTTATATTCAACTAACATATAACGAGAACTATTCAATGTTGGATACAAATCTAATTCCAACCCTTCAATAAATTCACTATTCATCATAACTTCCCCACCAAAATAGATAGGGATAGGACTCATCTTTCTTAGTTCCAATTGACGAGTTACCATTTCATTATAGATATGAACATCTAATTGACCTGGAATGAAATGAGGTGTACTACAAATTCCTACTATACCATCCTGCTTAGCATTTTTTAACGAACTCACTGCATCCTCAACACTTGGCATACCATCATCAATACCCCAAGCAATATGAGAATGTAAATCAATATACTTAGCCATTATAGTTCAGGAATCTCGCAGAATACTGGAATACCCAAATACTTTTCTGCCTCTTCCTTTGTACGTAAACGATTATCAAACAAGAATCTTAATGTTGCATAACCACAACCAAGTACAAAACCAACCAGAGTCGCTAATAAAATATTCTTTTTCACATTCGGTCCACTAGGAATATAAGACAACTTCGCCTTATCTACCACTTCAATATTACGAACATTCAAATTCTTCTGCATTGTACGAATAAACGTACTTACAGTATCATTCGCGATATCTTTAGATAACTTAGGATCTGTCGTTGTTGCCGAAATTGTAATAATCTCAGTGTTAGACTCGTTACTAACACTAACAAGTCTCTTAACACTATCAGCACTTTCTAATCCAACATCCTTAGCTACCTCAGACATAATATTGTTCTGTGTTAATAAATTCACCGCATTTGTAACCAACTTACTATTGGCCATCTGTGAATTATAATCCAAAGATCCACTCTCACTAATTTGTGGTGTTAAATAAATTGATGTACTAGCCGTATATGTTGGAGCAATTAATAACTTTGTTCCAAAGAAACCACCCACACCAAACAATATACATAAAACAATAATCAACTTAATATGTTTTAATATTGCCCTAAATAACTCTAATAAATCAATCTCTTCCATTTCACGTACATCACTCTGTGTACGATCCATTCTACTGTTTACCATAAAAGCCTCCCTTTCTCACAATAAAACATACTCTATAAATATAGCATAGATTCACTAATTCATCATAAAAAAAGCTAAAAAAATAAAATTTCTAGCTTTTTTATATTAACTAATCCCTTCTAAACAAATCACGAGTATATACTTTATCTTGTACATCATCTAAACAACTATCGTAACGATTGGCGATAATAGCTTGACTCAATGCTTTGAATTCTTCCAAATTATTTACTACTTTACTACCAAAGAAAGTTTCTCCATCCTTTAAAGTAGGTTCATAAATAATAACCTTAGCGCCCTTAGCCTTAATACGTTTCATTACACCCTGAATAGAACTCTGTCTAAAGTTATCACTATTTGATTTCATAGTTAAACGATATACACCAATCACTACTTCATGTTCTTCACTTTCTGAATATGTGTTATTATCATCATACCCATAATAACCAGCCATATTCAATACTCGATCCGCAATAAAGTCTTTACGAGTTCTATTAGATTCTACAATGGCTTCAATTAAATTTTCAGGTATATCCTGATAGTTAGCCAATAATTGTTTTGTATCTTTAGGTAAACAATAACCACCATAACCAAATGAAGGATTATTATAATGAGAACCAATTCTTGGATCTAAACATACACCATTAATAATATCTTGTGTATTTAATCCCTTTATTTCAGCATATGTATCTAATTCATTAAAGTAAGATACACGCAAAGCTAAATATGTATTTGCGAATAACTTAACAGCTTCTGCTTCAGTAAATCCCATAAATAATGTGTCAATATTTTCTTTAATAGCACCTTCTTGAAGTAAAGCAGCAAATTCATGACTTGCCTTAACTAACTTTTCATCATTCTCATCTGTACTCACAATAATTCTTGAAGGATATAAGTTATCATATAAAGCCTTAGACTCTCTTAAAAACTCTGGACTAAAAATAATATTTTTAGTATTAAATTTCTTTCTAACACTCTCCGTATATCCAACTGGAATTGTTGACTTAATTACCATAATAGCTGAAGGATTGTACTTTAATACAAGTTTAATAACACTCTCTACAGCACTTGTATCAAAGAAATTCTTCTTACTATCATAGTTAGTTGGTGCTGCAATAACTACAAAATCAGCATCAGAATAAGCATACTCTGCATCTAAAGTAGCTTCTAAATTCAAATCCTTCTCAGCCAAATACTTTTCAATATAATCATCCTGAATCGGTGATTTTCTAGCATTAATTAAATCAACCTTCTCCTTAATAATATCTACTGCCTTTACCTCGTTATGTTGAGATAATAAACAAGCAATACTCAATCCTACATACCCTGTTCCTGCAACTGCAATTTTCATTTCATTTTTCCTCCTACTAATTTTTTAAAACTGGTTGATATACAAATTCTTTATGTCGGAATGACTCTTCTCCACCTTCCAAATATTTAAGTATCAAAGATATCATACGTTTCTCATAAGGATAACCAATTTGTTTAACCCATGCGCGCTCATTATCAGATTCCATAACAATAATACATTCCGCTTTAGCATTTGTCACTATAGTTGAATTATGTGTTGCGATAATGACCTGTCTTTTAGATTTTTCTTTTATCAAACTTTGAACTAAATTCTCATAAATATAGCTATTATCCAAATTATCCTCTGGTTGATCAATTAATAATGGTTTTCTATCTCCTTTAAATTCACCAAGAATAAATATAAAGTCAAGTAACGCAACTACTCTTTGCCCTAATGACAAATTTTTTATAGATTTATAGATCTTTTTATTGTCATTTGCATTATTACTATTCACATTAAATTTTAAATCAATATATATTTCATTCTTATATATGGATTCGTAATAGATTTTTAAAAAATCTTCATTTAATGATTTATGGATACCTTGTATTAAAATTTTATAAAACTCATTTTTATTCTCATCATCGTCTAATGATTTAACTCCTTCAATAATTGTTAATTCATTTAATTCAAATGTAAAATCATTTAAATTAGTGTAGTCAAATAATTTAATATCTTTCCTTATTGTTAATTTTATAAATTCATACAATCCTATATTGTTCATAATTGTATACAAAAAATCTTTAATATTTTTAATAGTAATGTTATATGTTCGTGGTTTTATGTTTATCCATATTTTATTTATCAAAGCATCATAGTTTTTATTTCTTATACTCTCATTATTTAAAACTTCCAAAATAATTAAATCTTCAGCTTGTTTATTAAAATTTGAACATATCTCTTTCAAATCATTCTCGTAATTATCTATTCTTTTTATATATTCCTTAATTTTATATAACATTCGATTAGAGTTCATGAACTTCGGTACTGGAATTTTTTTGTCTGATAGCTTTCTTTCAATAAAATAATTAATTTTTTCAGATTTGGACATTTCAACCAATTCATTTATTGAATAATGTGCATCATATAATTCCTTTAACAATTGCTTTTTTTCGTTATTAGATAATAATCTTTCATTATTTCCGTCAATAATCTCATATACATAAATTAAATTATTAAGAATATATCTCCTTATATTATTTCTTTCATCATCGAAAGAAGAATTATGAACAAATAAAAACACCCCAAATTTATTTGCGACTTCTTTCTTAGTCAATTCTCTAGAATAGTCAAGTTCTGGTGCTAAATATTTAATAAAATATCTCTTATTTTTATTTTTTAATAATATTGTTATTCTTTTATTACGATTTAAGAAAAGTAAATCTTCATATGAAACATTTCGCTGTGTAAAGACAAAATCAATAATATTTAATACAGTACTTTTTCCAGTTCCTCTTGAACCAATAAGGCAAGATAAAGAATCAGAAAATGATATATATAAGGGTGATTTTCTATTATGTTTTTCATTGAAAAAACCTATATTTTCATCAAATGGTTCTATAGCCATACCTTCTATATAAATATTCGGTTCCTTTGGAGGTTCCAATAATATTGAAAAATCTGTGTCACGAAAAGCGTTTCGAACCATTTCAAAATTACATGTAGATCCAATCATCCAAAAAGATTTAGTAGCAACCTCATTAAATAAATGAGAATCTTCATCTAATACAAAATGAAACTTAGATTTTTCTGCTTTATTGAAATTTCTAACTTTTTCACGCACTATTTCTTCAGTGCTTATGTCTTTTAATCCTAATATTGATAAATTAGGATTAGCAAAAACTTGTTGTTTAAATGATTTTGATAGAGAATTTTCACTTAATAATGAACTCGTATTAACATGAGCAATGTAAGCTAAACCACCTAACTCATGAATATGGTCTATCATATTAACTGATGTTTCATAACTTCCTAGTTCTTCATCTAATAAATATTTATTAACTTCTTCTTGCAAAAATTGTATTTTATTATGCATTGTTTTTTGTTTAAAATCAAAAATACCAATAACATGCGAATCTGCACAAGAAATCTCAATTCCTAATAACAAATTTACATATTTTTTGAATTTATTTGTCTTTTTTAATATTTCTATAGCCTTATACAATTTTTCAAAGCCCATAAATGTATTATGGTCAGTGACTAATGCTAGTTCTATGTTGTTTTCAAATAGTTTTTTTGCGATAAATAGATATGCAAATTCTTCTTGATAATTATCATAACAATCTTTATATTCATCTAAAAGCACTTCAGAAATCAAACCTTTTTCATCATTAAATCTATTTCCCAACTCATCTTTTTTCAAACTATAAAAGAATTCCTTCTCATTTTTAAATTTACAATTGCTTTCATTAAAATATTTATAATCAAAAGATGCAGGTGTATGGAGATGAAAAACAACTTTTCTATAGACTGCTTTCTTTTTGGAAATTCTGTTTAAATTAATCAACATTTCACGTTCACTTAAACTTATTGCTTCTCTACCCATAATTCACCTCTACACTTTTAATCATTTCCCTAACAAAACATCAATCTCATTTTTAAATGATATAAAACAATGTGTTTTATATCATTTAAAAAGAAAACTTATTTTTTTATTCTACTTTGTAAATTTACTATACATTTTTTTATAGAATTATGAAGTTAAAATCCAAAGACTTTTCTAGAGCACTCGTATCTGCATATATTACTAATAGATCATTTGATAGCAAATCATTTTATATTTAAATATGATAAACATTATAAATTAATATTGTAGATAACAGATTTTACAATTAATGATACGTTTTAAAGAATACATATTATTAATGCGAAATATATTAAGCGTTATCATCAATATATATAAAGTTTGGACATATAGTAGAATCAAATCACTATTACATGATTTTTCAATTTTAAAATAGTATATAGGATTACATTCAATATACATATTAGGATTTGAAATTAAATCGTAATACAAATAAAATACTTATTAAAAAGCTTCATACATTTTCAATAATTTCAGATATCTCTCTTTTTTCTATGTCCTACAACTTGAGGCATAAAATGAAATCCGGATCCATTATAGATAACAGAGATAGTTTGTTTATATGGATTACCTGATGCATCATCAAAAAAGAAAACTAGATTAATTAGATCATTTAAAGGAATAGAACAATCCTCTTTCATTATAAATTTATATTGTTCCTTTTTATTCACATACATATTTATAGAATCAAACTCTAATATTTCAGATTCCAATTTCCCATAATTATCGAGAAAACAATTAGTTGATTGATTCAATTTCAAATTATATAGTTCACCTTTTCCAACATTTTCAAGACATATTAACAATACATTACCATTTAACTTTGATGTTATATTTATATATGGTTGTAGACTAATTTGTGTAAGTCTTGAATCTTCTAGAGAAAACAACAAGCTAAAATATGTAATAAAAGCAACTAAAAAAGATAGACAAACACCAATATAATTAGAAAAAGTAATATTACTAAAAATCCATCCAATAAAAAAATATAAAAAAATAGGCAACAACATAATACAAATCAAAAATAACATAACTGATATCGTAACATGATTAGCATTTATCTTTGACACTTGTTTATTTCTATTAAACAACATAATCTTACACCTCCAACTAATTTTTTATAATTAACACTCAACAATATTCAATTGCGATATAAATTAAAATATAAGTTATTTTGAGCCAAAAGTTAACCAACACTCGAAAGGTATATTTAAAAAAATTATTACTATAATAATGATTAATCCACTAATTCAGGTTCAGACCAAGCTATATCTTGCACATGTAAATTGTCACTAAAACTAAAAATAAAATTTTGTTTATATTTCAATTGAGCAGCATCTTCAAATTTAACTACAATGGAAAATTGAAAGCCTCTTAAAGTATTATTATAGCCCCATTTAGATATCATTTTTTCTTCAACTGGTATTACTGTATTAGTTAGAGCTTCTTGACGATGAATTACTACACCATTAGAAACTACGATTGACTCATCTAAATATATTTTAAATGCGGTCCCATTACCTACGTTTTTGAATTTAATATTAATATGGTGATCTGAATTACCGTTACAATTGCATGCGCTGTTTGATACAACTAAATATGGTTTCCTTTGAATTCGTAAATTTTCCTTATTTTCATTTATTTCCTCTTCATATCGCTCCTTTTGTAATTGAAGCGTGGTTTCAAACTGTTCCTTTTGTAATTTATAATTGCGTTCAAATTGATTATTTTGTATCTTAGTTTGTCTATAATTAATAATAATTGCAACTAAAGATAAAATACTCGGAATCAGACTAATAATAAGATCTTTCTTTAGCAACAATGTCTTTATGCAGTATAAATTCATAATTTTAATCACCACCTATCTTTTTTATTGATCTAATAAGAATATAAAACAATGCAGATTAGAAACTTATTTTCTATAAAAGTAATTTAAACTTATATTGACTTTAGATGCATAATAATTTTACTTATATACAATAGCATTTAAACAAAAAAAAGTTAGTAACATTAACTATATAAGATTCTATTCTAAATAATTTTAACAAACTTATTACTTTAATTGATAAATTCTATAATCTTACTTTTAGGATGTTACCCTAAAAAATATAAAATCAGCCGTGTTTAGATTAAGCTCCTGCATTACATTTTATTTCATAACACCATTGTGTTAAGTTTTGCTCTACATCTCTACATCCATCTAGATGGCATAACAAATGCTTTTTGTTTAATAGATAAATAAAACACAGTATTTCTTTCGCAGTTCTTTGTTTTTCGCTTTCTGATATCACTGCAAAGAAGTTCATATCATACATTGATTTAGTTTGATCTAATTTATGACTTCCATTATTTAGAATTAATCGGTACATCAAATTTTCGAAATATGTTTGGTACACATCAGGTAATAAATCTAATATACCTCGATCTGTTGAAATGTTATCAATTCCTTTTTTATATTGAAATGTAGAAAATGCTTCTAGTACTTGTCGCATTATATTCCCAATTATCAGATTATAGTCAGAAACATCACCTAATGCAAAATTATAAACTATTTTTAATAATTCGGTATATTCTTGTCTACTTTTATAAGAAAACCGTATTAATGTTTTATTTTTTAACTCATATTGTTTATAAATAAAATTAGTATTATACTTTGATCTACATCCAGCAGTCAATTCATCAAAAATTTTTCCACAATCATAAAATGTTAATAGATCATGAGTCATTATAATAGCCCTTGTATCTATGTTTCCTAGCAAAAACTTACCAAGTTTATATCTTAAAAATGACATGATTCCCGTTCTATTTTCAATATCAAAACTTGATATTGGATCATCGATAACTAATAAATAATCTTTTGTATAAGCTATGTTTTCTTCTTGATTTTGTAATATACTCGCAAAGAAATAACATAAGCCAATTATATTTCTTTCTCCCTGAGAAATTTGAGATGGACATACAGACTTTCCATTAGAAAGTAATACATAATTATTATTCTTGTATTCAATTCTAAATCTTTCACTAGAAAAAGATATAACTCAAATTACGATTAATAATAGAAAGTGCTATTTTAACATTTTTTTGTTTTGCTTCCAATTCATTTAAATCTTGTGAAACTTTATTAAATTCAGCTTGAATTTCGCTATATTCTTTACGGTCTTTTGATTCTTGTTTAATACATGACAGATACTTATTATAAAAGTCTTTAATGTCATAATATGCAATATGTCCATTAATATCAGTTAGTTCATTTATTATTGGTTGGGTGGCAGTAACATTTTTATTATATTCCATTCTTTCATATTCTAATAACTCTAATACTGAATTAAATTGGATCCATAAAGCATTGATAGACTTAATTTTTTGCTCACAACAATCATAAGGATTATCGATTTTACTTTGTATTATTGAATTATTGTACAAAATTGAACTATTTATTTCAGATAATAAATTAACGCATAATTCATAATTTGTTTTAAGCTTTACATAAGGGGCAAAATCAAAGATGATTTCTTCTCTTTTAAAATATTTTAACGCAGTTTGATGTTTTTCTACCTCTTTGCTTAGTATTTTCTGAATACTTTGAACCAAGTTATCTTTATATTCATCAGAAACAGGTTGTGCACAGTAAGGACAATCATGAACTTCTTTATTAGAAAATGTGTCAACCATACTTGTTAGTTGCTCGGTTTTTCCTGCCTGTACAAGTCCAAATAAATATTTTTCACGCGCAGATAATAATGGTTTTTCTATTCGAGTTTTTAATAATCTTGTAATTTCACTTTCATCATAATCTATATTTAAAATTGGAACTTTTTCGGAAATGATTGCATCTCCCTTTTGAGCAATTTGTAACTCTTTTAACTTATTATCGAATTCAATAACTAATTGATCCCTTGTTTTTTTTGTACTAAGCACAATAAACTGTTTATATGTATCGTCACTTACTTTTGTATTTTGACGATTTCCTTTAATTGTTTTATCTCTGCCAGCCCATGATGAATTTCCTTGAAGTGCTGAACGCATCTTCTTTAAATAATATGATGGAGATTCTTTACATTCAGAATTTTCAATTTTAGATATAATCTCTTTTTTTTGTACTAAATCATTCTCCATTTTTTCTAATTTATTTTTTTTATCTTTTATTTCATCTTCCAGTTTAACCTGATGACCCACCATTATGATTGTATCTAAACCTTCTTCACGAAATTTAATGTTTTTATCTATATACTCTTCATCAAATACAAAAACTCTTGCATTTTCTTCCTCATTTAACATAATTGGAAAATTATTTATATCTAGAAATTCAGCTTGAATTATAGAATCTTGAATTTCTCCTTTAGCATTTTTGATAGCTTTTGCTAATGTGCTTTTACCTGCACCATTTCGTCCATAAAGTAAGCATCCCTTGACGTTTTTCCTTGTATTTCCTTCATTAGTGTCTAACATCAAAATATCAGTTACTTTATCGAAATTTGCACCAAGTAATCTAATTCCTGTTATATCTTTTAGCATTTTCTTTCTCCTCAAATTTGTAGATTTATATAATTAGATGTCAAAAATTAAAATAATCAATAATTAATTCTAAAACCAAAATAATATTAAAATTTTATAATTGTATTTTGTGTGATTTTCAACATGAATTATATTCTACAAATAAATATAAGCTATTTATCTCTAGAACAACATTCACATAATTGTAAATCCAAGAAGAATTCAGATTGCTTTCTTCTTGGATTTTACATGTTTAATTGGCAATTGTATGACCAAATCTCTGAATTGCAGTAATGATACATACCAGTTGATTAGACAATCCCTTTTTTGTAGCAGGTGTTCCACGATGTTTAGGTTCTACTCCATCAATCTTAGTCCCTTTATAATTGTTTTCATCCATTTCAACTTCATTTAGGACATTCCTCAGTTCCTAGACTAACCAATAGTTTATGACGTATATTAAAAACATTACGTTCATTCACGTTGATTTTAGCAGCTGTTTCTTTAAGAGATACACCATTCAATGTATCCAGAATAAGTTCATTCCATTTGGATTGGTCTTGATGAGAATAAAAAGTAAGCTGACCGCGGTCCACAACAAAACGTTTTCCGCATTCTTTACAACGAAGCATTTGTTTACCAGAGTTGGCAAAGCCGCTCTTAATTAAATGTGGATGATAACATCCGCATTTAGGACAGTATTCAAAATGATACGTATTCATTTTATTGTTTGTATCTAAATAATCAGTAATTTCACGATCAATCTTTTCGATTTGAAAAGATTGAAAACAGCGATAGTATCTTGGTTTAAATATTTTGAAGTTCTTGTCATAAGTGTAGTCTCTCTTTCATTTACACCTATACAATAAATCTTAAATAGACATCATTAACGTCGAATATATATTAATAGTATTTTGTCAAAGAAACAATAAATCCATTAAAGATTACATACTTCTAATAATTATTTAGACCATGTATAATTCTTTTTCCGAAAGGAGATAGTTTTCTATATACATCATTATCATATAAATCAATAAGTTTTTCTTCTATACTTAAACCATCTTTTTTTATTTCTAAACAATCTAAAAGTTCAATAATATCATCATCTGGAAAACCCATGTCAAACAATATTCTTTCATAATAGTTATTTGAACTATTAAACATCTCTATTTTGTGAATACATTGTTTAAACCTGTCAAATACAGGTTTATTGAGTAAATTATGTGAATCAAACAGCTCATAAATTGGAATTATTTTAGTAAGTTGAAATTTAACAAATTCTTCAGCTTTAAAAACAGTATCAATAAAAAGGTTTATATCTTTTTTATTAGCCTCTGTGTATTTTTTTATGAAAGCACCAATAACATCGTATACACCATTGATAGAAACGAGTAATAAATATACTGGATCTATCGATAAATACTTTTTATCAGCATTTTCATTATAGAAACTATATCTCTTTGATAATAATCCATTTAAATATACTTCCCGCTCTTTGATAACGTCATTCTTAATTATACTTATAATTTTAAAATCACTATCAGCTTCTTGAATTTTTGTTAAATTATTCAAGAATTTCTCTAAAATTTTAAATTCAATTCCTAAATCAATAACTTCTTGTTTTTCAATCTGATATTCTTCTTTTAATTTTTTTAAGAACATATCTATTTTTGATTTTAATTCCGCATTTGCTTGTTTATCAAGATATAAATATTCATCTTCACTTTGTTTCGATAAAATATCAGTCTCTTCATACAAAATGTTCAAATCAATCCAATCATCTGGTTGGTACATTTCCTTTGTCTCATCATTTGTAAAATAAACTCTACCTTTTTTAGGCGAATAAACATTTAAACGACCAACTCTTCCAATCAAGTTATTCAATTCAAAAGGTGTTCTTGGTGTGTCATAAATAATTAATTGATCCGTAGGAGTATTAATTCCCTCTACTAATGTACTTGTACATAAAATTGTATGAATGTTTCCATTTGCATATTCATCTTCTATGAATTTTCGTAAAAACAATGGTGTATTACCATGATGAATACCAATACCCTTCTTGATGCAATCAATATAATACCAATCCTTATTTACATGAGAACACATCCAATCAATTATATCCGTGTCATATTCAACATCTTTTAAACTACTTAAATCCTGTGTGTTAATAAAATTACTGATACTACTAGGTGATTTAAAATATATAAATTCTTTACCATTGTAGTTATTTACTTTTATACTATCGTGTTCTAAAACATTAACTTCATTATAAACCAAATTTAAATTTGTAATGTATTTAGTAATGGTTAATTTTGATTTTCCAAATTGAACATCTTTTATAAACGGACCCAACAATAATATTTTCTTTGAATTTTCAATTAAATATTTATAGGCACAATTCATAATAATTAATCTAGAATCATCTGTTGTTTTTGAATCTTTTTTTTCAAAATTTGAATTCAACTTATATATTTCATCATAGACAGAAAAATCAATATAGACATTCTCTAAATATTCTTTTACTTTAATTGCGTTGATACGCTCTGGAACAAAGATCATTAATTTCTTTAAGGATTGTCTATTTAATTCTAATTCCGCTTCTGAAGTAATGATTTTAAAATTCTTACTAAAATATTTATAACATTTTTTTCTAAGCTCATTCATCAGTGAAACAGTCGGGACAATAAAAACAATATTATTTAACAAATCAATGTGTCTAGATATGTATTCTAAGGCAATATATGTTTTACCAAAACTAGTAGGAGCACTTATAAATAAACTATTGTCTTCTAACAAAGATAAACACTCCATTTGTTCATTCGTTAAATAAATATCTGAATTTAAAATTGACTGTCTAATAGCCTTATTTAATTTAGAAATTAATTCATCGGATTTATCATAAATTTCCAAATCTAAAGCACTAAGAAGAGCAGTATTAAAAACATCATTATCATAAATAGATTTTATCAATTCCTTACGCAGTTCTCTTTTATCAGAATTTAATAAAACGTGATCCTCTTTCATTTCAATTCCTCTCTTACTTCTTCTGATTTTTCTTTAAATAGATTCATGAAATTATTTTTATTTAAGATAGGTAAAACGATAATAGTCAATTTATCACGCACATCTAAAGCATTTAATTTAATATTTGTTTTTATAATGTCACGTACATCTTCTATTTTCTATAGTCTAAAAATCGGGTGCTGAAGGTACATTATTTTAACTTCAAAGA
>ERZ857745.3233-NODE-3233-length-15967-cov-15.802539_pt1 | contig 15967 bp, 12 predicted proteins | sample MGYA00519699_ERZ857745 | MGnify/ENA primary metagenome ERZ857745 (study PRJEB31778, sample SAMEA3449357) | human gut metagenome | biome: human gut; feature: human-associated habitat; material: faeces | place: United Kingdom | collected 2010/2012 ...
CCTGTGGCGGCGGCAGGCCGCAGAGCAGCTCCCGCCGCTGGTGCGCCTGTGGGCGCAGCGCATGGGCGTGCAGCCCGCCGGCATCACCATCACCGCCGCCCGCACCCGCTTCGGCAGCTGCTCCGGGAAAAACCGGCTCAGCTTCTCCCTGTACCTGATGGCCTATCCGCCCGACGCCATCGAATATGTGGTGGTGCACGAACTGGCGCATATCCGCCATCACGACCACTCACCCGCCTTTTACCGAGAGGTCGAAACATACCTTCCCGATTGGAAACGCCGCCGCGACCTGCTGCGTCCATAAAACCGCCGCTCCCACGCCGGGAGGGGCGGTTTTTCTTGTGATTTTCACAATAAACCACCCCACTTTTCTGTGCGTTTCGGCAAAAATACAGCGAAGCAATTGACAATTGCGGCAAACGCTGATAGGATAGGCACGTGGACGGAAACGTTCCCGGAAATGTTTTCATTATTTCCCGCGCCGCTTCGCGTCACACACTGCGTACAGTAGGAGGCACAACGACGTTATGACGATCAAGGATATAGCCCGGCAGTGCAGTGTCAGCGTCAGCACCGTTTCCCGCGTGCTGAACGACCGGCCGGACGTCAGCGATGATGTGCGCCGCAAGGTGTTGTCGGCTATCAAGGCCAGCAACTACATTCCCAACAACAGCGCCCGTGACCTGGTTCGCACCAAATCCGACGCCATCGGCCTGATCGTCCGCGGCGTGTCCAACCCCTTTTACACCGACATCATCCGCACCATCGAAAGCACCATCACCGACGCCGGCTTCACCATGGTCATGCAGCAGATCGGCGCCTGTGACGACGAGGTCAAATGCGGCGCCGTCATGGAGCGGGAAAAGCGTCTGCGGGGCATCATTTTTCTGGGCGGCCGCTTTGACTACACCCCCGCCGATCTGGCACTGCTGAACGTTCCCTTTGTCTGCTGCTCCTACTCCAACCGCTACGGTACGCTGACCGAGGGTGAATACTCCTCCGTGTCCATTGCCGACGGCGACACCGCACAGCAGGCGGTGGAGGAGCTGTACCGCCACGGGCACCGGCGCATCGCCGCCCTGATCTCCCGCCCTGACGACCAGTCCATCAGCCAGCTGCGCTACGAGGGCTACGTGCAGGCGCTGGAGGGGCACGGCATTCCGGTGGAGCCGGAGCTGGTCATCTCCGCCGGCGGCTTCGGCGTAAAGGACGCCTATGACGCGGTCAAGGCCAGCCTTGAGGCGGGCACGGACTTTACCGCCCTGTTCGCCATCGCCGATTCCATGGCCATCGGCGCCATGCGCGCCCTGCGGGACGCCGGACGCCGCATCCCGGAGGATTGCTCCGTCATCGCCATCGATGGGCTGGAGCTGTCCGCCTACATTGAGCCGCCGCTGACCACTCTCTGCCAGCCCATGGACGAGATGGGACGCCGCAGCGCCGAGATCCTGCTGGACATGGTGCAGCGTAAAGGCTCCCACGCCTGTGAGCTGCTGCCCACCACCCTGCGCCGCGGCGGCAGCGTGGTGGCGCTGCAATAACCTGATTTTTACATCATCAGATGTGAAAATAAAAACAAAAAAGGAGTAATAATCATGAAGAAGTTTCTTGCACTGATCCTTGCTCTCGTCATGGCGCTGTCTCTGGTTGCCTGCGGCGAGAAGAAGGACGACCCCAAGACCGAGGGCGATACCGCCACCGGCAGCGTGTACTATCTGAACTTCAAGCCCGAGTCCGACGCCGCTTGGCAGACTCTGGCTGCCGCCTACACCGCTGAGACTGGTGTGCCCGTCAAGGTCGTCACCGCCGCCTCCGGCCAGTACGACACCACGCTGACCGCCGAGATGGATAAGGACGCCGCTCCCACCATGTTCCAGGTGGGCAATTTGGGTGCTGTCAACAGCTACGGTGAGTTCTGCTACAACCTGGAAGGCACCGATGTGTACAACCAGATGACCACCCATGATTTTGATCTGAAGAATGCCGACGGCGAGACCGTTTCCATCGGTTACTGCTACGAGGCCTTTGGCATCATCGTCAACAAGGCTCTGCTGGAGAAGGCCGGTCACTCTCTGGACGAGATCACCAACTTCGAGTCCCTGAAGGCCGTTGCCGATGACATCCACGCCCGCGCCGCTGAGCTGGGCTTCGATGCCTTTACCTCCGCCGGTCTGGACGGCTCCTCCGCTTGGCGCTTCTCCGGCCATCTGGCCAATATGCCCCTGTTCTACGAGTTCCGCGATGACAATGTGACCGCGCAGCCCGCCACCATCAAGGGCACCTATCTGGATAACTACAAGGCTATCTGGGATCTGTACACCACTGACTCCGCCACCACCGGCGCTGCCCTGCTGTCCGCTACCGGCGACCAGGCTGAGGCCGAGTTCGGCCAGGGCAAGGCCGTGTTCTATCAGAACGGCTCTTGGGAGTTCAGCAGTCTGGTCATCGACGAGACCAAGGGCTTCAAGATGAACCCCGATGATCTGGCCATGATCCCCATCTACTGCGGTGTGGAAGGCGAGGAGAAGGCCGGTCTGTGCTGCGGCACCGAGAACTGCTGGGCTGTGAACAAGAACGCCTCTGAGGCGGACATCAAGGCCACTCTGGACTTCATGAACTGGGTCGTCACCTCTGACGCCGGTACCACCATGCTGGCCGAGCAGTTTGGCCCCTGCCCCTTCAAGAACGCCAAGACCCCCGAGAACGTGTTCTTCGCACAGGCCAACGAGTATGTTGCCAACGGCAACTACACCGTCACTTGGGCGTTCAACTGGACTCCCGCTGTTGACGATTGGCGTGCCGCTGTGGTCGACGCTCTGGGCAAGTATACCGCCGACGGCGGCAGCTGGGACACCGTCAAGACTGCTTTCGTGGAAGGCTGGGCCACCCAGTACGCCAACGAGCACTAAGTCCTGCGTGTCTGACTGACGAAAAAGCATAGGAAACAGGTGGGGCGGGCGATCACGCCCGCCCCCGCCTGTACACTCTCTGTGGTGGAGTGAGCTGTTGATCGAACCCCTTCGGGCAAGAGCTTTCGCCATGACAATAAAAGCAGAACAGGAGTGAGAGAATGAAGCGATTACACAGAAAGCGGGATGCGGCCGCCCTCAGCAGCCGTCTGATCCGTCGACCCATTCAACGGATGGTGTGGCTGTTCCTGCTGCCCACCTTCGCCGCCTTTTGCATCGGTTTTTTGTATCCGTTTCTGAAAGGCGCGTTTTTGTCCTTCTGTAAGTTCAAGCTGACCAGCCAGTGGACGTGGGTGGGCTTTAGTAACTATGTGAAGGCCTTCTCCGACAGCACCTTTGTCCACGCCTTCTGGTATACGGCGCTGTTCGCCTTCGTGTCGGTACTGTTCATCAATGTGCTGGCCTTTGCGGTGGCCTATTTCCTGACCAAGGGTATCAAGGGCTCCAACCTGTTCCGGACGGTGTTCTTCATGCCCAACCTCATCGGCGGCATCGTGCTGGGCTACATCTGGTCCATGATCTTTGACGGCATTCTGGTGAAGTACAACACCTCCGTGGTGCTGGACAGCAAATACGGCTTCTGGGGTCTTATCATCCTGATATGCTGGCAGCAGGTGGGCTATATGATGATCATCTATATCGCCGGTCTGCAATCCATTCCGGAGGATATGCTGGAGGCCGCCCGTATCGACGGTGCCAACAGCTGGCAGATGCTGTGGAAGGTCACCATCCCCAACATGATGAGTTCCTTCACCATCTGCATTTTCCTGACCCTGACCAACGGCTTCAAGCTGTTCGACCAGAACCTGGCTCTGACAGGCGGCCGTCCCTTCCTCCAGCAGCCGGACGGCAGCGTCATCAAGACCACGGAGATGCTGGCACTGAACATCTACAGCGCCTTCTACTCCGGCGGCGGCAACAACCGCGGTGTGGGGCAGGCCAAGGCCGTGGTGTTCTTCATCCTTGTGGCTGTGATCGGTCTGATCCAGCTCCAGTCCACCCGCAAAAAGGAGGTGCAGCAGTAATGCAGACAAATCTGGCGAAAAAGCATGAGCGCAGCAAGATGGCGCTGACCGTGGCCTTTGCCGTGATCTGCATCGTCTACGTGCTGCCCATCCTCATCGTACTGATGAACTCCTTCAAGAGCAACGCCGCCGTGAACACGGAGACCTTCGCCCTCCCCAACGAGGACTCCTTCGTGGGGCTGCAAAACTATATCAAGGGCATGACCTTCGGCAACTACCCGTTTATCAAGGCGGTGCTGTACAGTCTGTTTATCACCCTCGCGTCCTCAGCGCTGATCCTGCTGTGTACGTCTATGGCGGCGTGGTACGTCTCTCGCGTGGGCAGTCTGGTCAGCAAGATCATCTACTACCTGTGCGTGTTCTCCATGGTAGTGCCGTTCCAGATGGTGATGTTTACCCTGTCCCGTACCGCCGAGCAGGTCAAGCTTCCCTACTTTAGCTTCACCTCTATGGCTTTTGCCAAGATCGGATTGAACACACCGTGGACAATACCTATCGTGTACCTGGGCTTCGGCGCGGGACTGGCGGTATTCATGTTCTCCGGGTTTGTCAAGACGATTCCGCTGGAGATCGAAGAAGCCGCTGTAATCGACGGCTGCGGCCCGCTGCGCACCTTCTTTCTGGTGGTTCTGCCCATGATGAAGCCCACGTTCATCTCCGTGGGCGTGCTGGAGATCATGTGGGTGTGGAATGACTTCCTGCTGCCCTATCTGGTGCTGGATCGTACCAAGTATATGACCATCCCCATCGTCATCCAACACCTGAAGGGTAGCTACGGACAGGTGGACATGGGCGCTACCATGGCGCTGATCCTGCTGAGCATCCTGCCGGTCATCGTCTTCTACCTGTGCTGCCAGAAGCACATCATCAAGGGCGTGGCGGCAGGCGCCGTCAAGGGCTGAAACAGTTTATACGCCGGGGGCGGGCACAACGCCCGTCCCCGTATTTTTATCCTATCCAAGAGAGAAGTTGAGTTATGAAACGAAGCAGCGGTATTTTAATGGCAGTCTCCTCCCTGCCCTCCCCCTACGGCATCGGCACCCTGGGCAAGGCGGCCTATGACTTCGTCGATTTTCTGAAGGCAGCCGGTCAGTCCTACTGGCAGATGCTGCCCCTGAACCCCACCAGCTACGGCGACTCCCCCTATCAGAGCTTTTCCGCCTACGCCGGCAACCCCTATTTCATCGACCCGGATATGCTTGTCAAGGATGGGCTGCTGAAAAGATCCGAATGCAACAAATGTGACTGGGGCAACGACCCCCGCCACGTGGACTACGGCAAGATCTACGAAAGCCGCTTCGCCCTGCTGCACAAGGCCTATAAGCGGGGCTGGGAGCGGGACGCCGACAAGGTGGCCGCCTTTGTGGAGGACAACAGCCGCTGGCTGCCGGACTACGCCCTGTACATGGCCTGCAAGCGGCACTTCGGCATGAAGGCATGGACGGAGTGGGAGGACGAGGACATCCGCCTGCGCAAAAGCGAGGCCGTTCTGGAGAAATACAGAGCGCTGCTGGCCGACGATGTGCAGTTCTTCACCTATTTGCAGTTCCTGTTCTTCTCCCAGTGGGAGCTTCTACGGGACTATGTCCACCAACAGGGCATCCGCATTATCGGCGACCTGCCCATCTATGTGTCGCTGGACTCCGCCGACGTATGGGCGGAGCCGCAGTTCTTCCAGCTGGACGAGGAGCTGGTGCCCAAGTCGGTGGCCGGCGTACCGCCGGATTACTTCACCGCCGACGGCCAGTTGTGGGGCAACCCCCTGTACGACTGGGACGCCATGCGGGAGGACGGCTTCGGCTGGTGGATACGCCGCATCGACGGCGCAGGCAAGCTCTACGACGTGATCCGCATCGACCATTTCCGCGGCTTTGCCAGCTACTGGTCGGTGCCCTACGGCGAGACCACCGCCAAAAACGGCCACTGGGTCACAGGTCCCGGCATGGATCTGATCGACCGGCTCAACGGCTGGTTCCCCCAGCTGGAGTTCATCGCGGAGGATCTGGGCTATCCCACGCCGGAGGTGGCGCAGCTGCTGCACGACTCCGGCTGGCCGGGCATGAAGGTGCTGGAATTTGCCTTTGACTCCCGCGACACCAGCTGCTACCTCCCCCACACCTATACGCCCCACTGCATCTGCTACACCGGCACCCACGACAACAGTCCCCTGCTGCTGTGGCGGCAGGAGGCCGCGCCGGAGGACACCGCCTACGCCGCCGAATATCTGGCGCTGACAGAGGACGAGGGCTTCCACTGGGGCGTTATACGGGGCGGCATGTCCAGCGTGGCGGAGCTGTTCGTGGCACAGGTGCAGGACTATCTGGGTCTGGGCGAGGGACACCGCATGAACATCCCCGGCACCCAGGGCGGCAACTGGACGTGGCGGCTCCTGCCCGGCGAGCTGACGGAAAAGCTGGCCGCCAAGATCGACCGCATGACCACCCTCTACGGGCGCAAATAAGCAAAAAAGTACGCGGAACACATGTTCCGCGCACTTTTTTGCTTTTATTTTACCGCCGTGATACGTCCGCCGTCCACGGTGACTCCCCACGCCTCCTGCGCCGCCATTCCCGGCAGCGCCTGCACCGCCTCGGCCAGCACCGTTATCTGCTGGTACACAGCCGCGCCGGTGGGCGAAACAGAGGTTCCCATCCGCATAGGTTCACAGAGCGCCGTGGTGCTCTGTCTCGGCTCCACGGGCAGCGCATAGTAATACAGTCCGTTTCCGCCGTCCAGCCAGTTCTGCCGCAGCGTGATCTGCGGGAGGGCGGAGGGCGTTCCGGTGGTCTTTCCCTCCGCGTCCACCCAGCAGGCGCTGAGCCGCAGACGCAGAAACACCGTGGTGCTCCCGGTATTTTCCGCGGTAATATCGGACTTGACGGAGCCGGACGCGGCGGAGCCTGTCACCTCCGCGCCGTTGACCTTTTCGTGAACGGCGCAGGTGACGACGGCGGGGGTAAAATCGCTCTGCGCTTCCGCCCGGCGAAGCATGAAGGCCACCGCCACAGAAGCCAACGCAACGGCGGCGGCCACGGCGATCACCGCCGCCGAACGGCGCTTTTTTTGCGGCTTTTGTAGTCTTACTGCCACGTTAGTCCCCCTTTCTGTTCACCACAGCATCGCTGCTGCCGGTGAGCCACTTCTTCTTAACGGCAGCTCCGTCAAACTTCACGGTTTTCGTTTCATCTTTTTCGATCTCCACCGTTTGCTCACGGTCAGAATACCGCCACGACCAGCTGTTCACCTGCTCCACCTTATAGCTGCCGCAGGGCAGGTCGTACACGGTGGTGCTGCCGCCCTTGGGCACCGTCACCTCCACCACATAGGCAGGGTTATCCTTGGATGTCAGGCGATACACATACGTCCCATCGCCGTTGCTTTCATCCTCCCTCGCCTCTCTTGTGATGGTCACATTGCCGTACACCGCCTTGAACCGTGCATAGAACACGTTGGTCTGGGGGGCGGGCGTCAGCTTGCCGCGCTCCGGCGTCAATTTGCCGGTCGCGCCATCCACCGTTCCCTTCTCCCTCACCGGGATGGTGCATTCGGCGTCCTGATACCATCCGACGAAGGTATAGCCGCTCTTGGCGGTGGGGACAGAGCCACGGAAGGCATTATCGCCCACCACCACCACCTCCAGCGTGTTGTTCAATGTGCCGCCGTTATACGCCCACACGCGGTACTCCACCGTGTATTGCAGCGGCTCGTAGTAGAAGATGATCTCGTTCTGTCTGTCATCGGGACGGAGGACGATGCTCTGGCTGACGGTGGACACGCAATGATAGCCGTCGATGGACTCCGCAGCGGCCGTGACCACCGCACCGTATTTTCCCGTGCCGCTCGCATCTGCGTGCAGCACATCGCCCTGCTGCGTGCTGTGGGGGTCGCTGCCGTAGCGGAGATAGCGGACAACATAGTTCTGTGTGTTGCGGGTATAGAACACAAACAGCTCCGTGCCCTCATCGCGCACCTTAAAGGTGAAGGTGCCGTTTTCGAGCGTGTCCTCGCGCCTGTTCGCATCATCCGTGCCCCAGCGCACCACCGCCGTATCCCGCATGGTGAAGCCGCTGAACTTCTGCGGAGTAACTTTGATAGAGGCGCCGATCTCGCTGATGCCCTCGGTATAGACGTTGGACTCGGTATAGTTGGAATAGATGCCCGGTCCCACGCGCTGCGGCTCGTCCGTGGCGGCATCCACATTTTGCAGCATGTAGTGGATGGCATAGTAGGCATTCCCGGTGTTATTGGTATAGTAGAAGGTGACGACATTATCCGGTGAATCCACGTAGCCGCCTTTGCCGTCCTCAACCACCGCCAGAACAAGCCGCTTGTAGAAGGCGTCCGGCACATGGTCCTTCACCACCGCGAAGCGCTCTGTGACCACCGCCTTGGAGGTGGACTTGGCCACAGAGCCGGTACCGGTGGACTCGGACTCGATCAGCTCGCCTGTGCCATGATACCGGTATTCCACCTTATAGGACACCTCGGCGGCATGCACATAGTAGAATGTAAACACGTTGACGGTGGGCGCGGCCACGTTTGGCTCCTCCCCCATGGTGATGGAGTGGCTGGCCAGCGTGGGATAATAGCCGCTGTTGAAGTCGCTGTACAGCTGGTTGTAGGGATCGCCCGCCTTGGGATAGAAGGTACGGGTGCTGCCCTGGTTGGCATAGCCCCGTGTGTCCCCGGCGATCTGGCGGTGGTAGCCGCCGCCCTCACCGGCGTAATAGATGTAGGTGCGGCTCTCTCCGCTGCCATTGGTAACGGTGTAGGCTTTTCCGTCCTCCGGGCTGAACAGGGACGCGTCGCCCAGCAGCGCCTTCCACTCTTTGTCAGCCGTTTCCTTCAGCACGTAGTGGATCAGATAGGGCTGCGCCTTGTGGCTGCCCCAGTCGGCGTACACCAGCAGATCCTCCTTCACCGCCGTATCCGTGGGGGTAAAGGCCGTCTTTTTCCCGTTTTTCAGGTAAAACCAGCCGTTGAAGCTGTAGCCGTGCCCCGACCAATTGTCGGTGGGATCATCGATCTCATCCATCGCTAAGCCGTGATTCACGGTTTCCTTCTTCCAAACGAGCCCCTCATCGCCGGTTCTCTGGTACGTCTCCATGTCCTCCCGGTTCTTGAACAGGCGGACGGTATATGTCACCGGCTCCCATTTTGCATACAGGCTGATATCGTGCTCCGGCATGGTGCTGCCGGAGACGTATTCACTGCCCGGGAAGCAGCCGGGGGAGGTGTACCAGCCGCCCAGCGTATACGCGTATTTCTCCAGCGGCTTCGGATAGGGCATCAGTAGGAGAATATTCATCCAGTCGTCCAGACTGCCCTGATACGGTATGTTATCGTACGTATTGATCTCGTCGTAGTTATGCGCCGTGAGTGTGTAGCTGTTCCGGTTGTAGTAAAAATTGGCGGTGTAGGATTCGCGCCCGTCGGCCAGCGTTCCATTTTGCTCCGGTTCGCTGCCGCCGGCCTTATCCCGCATACAGGTAAAGCCCGGCAGGGGCGGGTCTGTCTGATCCTTGATGGTCTTGTTGTCATCGTTGGCAAAGACGGTGTTGTAGAGCATATAATACCGCGTCACCCCGTCCACTGTGCGCGCTGCCACGCCCTCATCCTCCTCATGGCCCGGCAGCACCTCCACATAGAGCTTATAGATCCACTGGCGGGGAATGCTCCATTTCACATTGGCGCCGTTGTCAAAGAAGGCCAGAAAGCTGACCTGGGCGGAATCGCCGTAGGTGGAAATGCGGCTCTCGTCATACAGCAGTGTGTCATCCAGCAAGGGATAGTAGCACTTGATGGTGGAGTTGCTGTGGTCCTGGGTGTACTTGATGTTGAACTCACCGTTCCATCCGGCGAAGTAGGCGTAGTTGCCCCATCCGTCGTTGTCAAGGTGACTTGAACCGCCGTTTAATGTATGTGTGGCCTTCTCCGCCTCCGTCAGGGGCACCCTGTCGAACACCTCGCTGGGCCACAGGTCGCTGATGTCCGCGCCGTAGGGTGCGGTGAACTCCAGATAGTAATACTTGTGCTGGTTGCTGTTGTAGCTGCCGTTCTCCGGCAGCGTGCCCAGTCTATATGCCTTCTTATGCTCCTCCGAGATGAGGCTGCTCATGTCCTCGCCGTCGGGCACCTGCACCTCGCCCCATACGCCCTTCACTCTTTCCAGCAGCGTCATGTCGTTGTAGCTGTCGACATCCGGGCATGGATGGCTTTTTTCGTCCTTATTGCCGAAGTTATAGGTGCTGCCGCCCACCACATAGTAGCGGGGCGTACCGCTGTCGTTCCACGCATGTCCGTAGTAGAACCGCAGGGTGTAGCTCTTGCGGGTATAGTAGATGTTCACCGTGGTGGAGCCGTCGCCCTCAATGGTGACGTTCCCATCGGCTTTTTCATAAACGGAATGGCGGAAAAGCTCCGGCTTGCAGCCTTCGTTGTGGGTGTGTCCAGCGTCCTCGGTAAGCCCGCAGATGTAGGAATCCGCCGTGAGCCACGATGCATCGCCGGAGACGACCTGACCGGCGACGGCGGGGCGCTTCTGGCTGCCCATGTAGTCATATTCGGTGCCCGCTGCGTTTTTCAGCCAGTACACCACGGTGTACGTGGTGTCGGCACTCTCCCAGAGCGCTATGTAGCTGGCGTTCTCCGCCGGAACGGTGGAGGGCAGCGCGTCGTCCTTGCCGTCGCCCTTGCCGTTTTCGTCCAGCTTGTCCCAGCCGGCGAAGCGGTAGCCGTGGCGGGTGGGGGTAGTGGCCACAAAGGGCGTGCCATAGCGGGCGTAGACGTGCTCAGAGCCGTAGCCGCCGTTGGCATCCAGCTTGACCTGATAGTAATTGCGGTCGTAGTAGCACTCGAACACAGTGGAGCCGTCCGCCGCCACCGCCTCGGGATAGTGATACAGCTTGGTGAAGCCGCGCGTCTGCTCCTCGCCCAGCCCCAGAGCTTCATTGGCGATGATGGTGCCTGTCAGGGCTCTGTCCTGCCTGTAATAGTCCACGTTCTCCGTGTACATGTCGTCGTGAATGTTCTGGAAGTAGTAGCGGACAGCGTAGGACACCGCGATGGCCTTGTAGTAGACGTTGACGGTATAAGTCTCCCCGGTGTAGCCCGCCTCCACCGACAGAGCCAGACTCTGGGCGCTCTCTGTAGCCGTGTTGGGGTCGGTGGTGTCCGGCTTCTCGGCGCTCCAGTAGGGCGCATAGCCCAGATAGGTGGGGGACAGCACCTTCTGGCTGTACGGCTTGCCGCTTTTGATCGTTGCGGAGAAGCCGGTGTAGATGGGCAGCCTGGTCACAGCGTCCAGATAGTTGACGGTGACGTTGATATACTCCGGAGCGCTGCTGCGGGACACCCGGCGCGGCGTGCGTCTGGGCGCAGCCGCCGCGGACGTCTCCTGCGTCAGCTCGTCCCTCTGGCGGTTCAGAGCGGCGGCGTCCGCCTCCACATCGTAGGAGACGGTGACCTTGACGGGGTCGGAGGCGCTCTCGCCGCCCACCGCGCAGCGCACCATGGCGCTGCCCTTTTCCAGCGCGGGAGACACCATGGCATACGTCAGCGTCAAGGACGCGGCGGTGGCGTCGTAGATGTTCACCCAGTCGCCGTCCAGCTGTATCTGCCACTGATAGTCCGTGTCGCCCGTCTCGCTGGCGGCCTCCATCGTAACGCGGCCGGACTGGGGCAGCGTCACCTGCGCCGTTTTTGCCCCGTCCACCGTGACGGTGACGGCGTCGGACGCGTCGCCCACCACGGTCAGGCCGCCGGGCAGCAGCTCCATAAACAGCACAAGCCCCAGCAGCAGCGAGAGCAGCCGCCGGAAGCTCATGGTTCGGTTATTGGTACATTTCTTCATTCGGCGTCACCTCCCGCTCAGCCGTTCCCATGCGATCTGCGCTGTGTCCCCGCCCTCCCGCTGCACCGCAGCCGCCTGCACGCGGATGTGCAGTGTTCCCGCCGCAGCCTGCAGCTGTGTGCGGGTCATATTCTCCGATACGTCCACCGCGCCGCCGTCGATAAGCCCGGCATCCAGCGCCGTGTTGGGCGCCAGCTCCCGATAGTAGACATTGTCCTGCAAATGCGTCCAGCCGTCGGCCACCCGCCACGTCATCAGGCCGGCCGCATCGTGATAGATGCCGTCCGCGCCCCGCGTCCAGTCGGAGCCCTTCAGCTCCACAAAGACGTATGTGGCGGCCTCGCTGCCGTCAAAGCGGACGGTCAGGTCTTTTTTGGCGGCCACACCGGGCTGCACCTGCACGCTGCCGCTGTCGGTAACGGTCAGGCCGCCGAAGGTGGCCACCCGCGCCCCGTCCTGCGAATGGGCGGAGGCCACATAGCGGGAGAAGGTCACGCCGGTAAGGGCAAAGGTGGCCACCGCCAGATACAGCAACCATGCCCGCAGGGGCAGGCGGCGCTTATTCGGTTTTGCCAGCCGCTTGCCTGCCATAGCCTTCTCCCTTTCTTCGCTTTCCTTGCAGCATGTCCGGCACGAGAACCAGCACCGGTATCATCAGCACCAGACACAGCGCGCCCAGCGGCGTGCGCAGGAACCGCACCGCCGCGCCCGCACCGTGAAGCGTCAGCACCACCCGTCCCAGCACATCGGCGGGCGGCACGGTGTCCGCATCGGCGGTGTTGTTGGCGTCGCCCTTTGTCCGATAGCCCTCCGCCGTCACCTCCGTGACGCGGTGGGTGGTGGTGTTCGCGCCGCTGCGGAACATGATGATATCCCCGGCGCTGTACGTCTCCTGCCGGTGTACGATCACCAGATCGTCGGCGCGGATGGCCGGCTCCATGCTGCCGGTGAGCACCACCGCCGAGCGATAGCCCAGAATGGCGGGACTGTCGTTGTGAAATATCCTCTGCGCTGCCAGTGTGTACAGATTCGCCAGCAGCACCAGCGCCAGTGCCGCCACGAATACCCCTTGCACCGCCCTGATGACGGCACTTCCGATTTTTTTAGCCACGCTTGTGTCTCCTTTTTGTGTTTATGCCTGTGATGATAACGATCAGTGCCGCCGCGCCCGGCGCCAGCACATACCACACCGGGGAGAACGCGTCGCCGGTCTTGGGCGCGGGCTTTTCCGGCTCGATGACCGTGCCGCCGGAGCCGCCCTGATCGACGACGGTCAGATAGAAGCCCAGCTCCTCCACATCCGTGGCGGCGTTGCCCAGCGCTGTGTCCGCCGCGTCCTGCTGGGCGCTCACCTCAAACAGCCACGACCACAGAATGGAAAAATCCTGCCTCTGATTGCCGCCCACGGTGCCGCTGACGGCGCGCACCACCTGTCCCTCGTCCACCCCGTCGGGAAGGACGTAGGACGTTGTGTCGGCAAAGGCCTCGCCGGTAAGGGCGGAGGTCACCGGCAGGGCGGCGCTCGTCTTTTTCTCATAGAGCACGGCGGTGTAGCGGACGGTGCGCCCGGTGTTGTTTTTCAGCCGCACCAGCGTCTCCCCCGCCGTGCCGGGGGCGATCACCCGCTGCCCGTCGGCGGCGTCCACGTTGTCGTAGCTGCGGCGGAACAGCTCCAGCCGTGCCGCGCCCTGCGCGTCCGTCTCCGTGGCGCTGTCCCACGTGAGCTGGCCGGTGGTGTAGGTCAGAATATGCTCCGGGCGGGTGCCGCTGCTGGCGTAGGTCACGCCCAGCGCCGCCGGAAGCAGGATAAGCTGGATGAGGAGCAGCGTCAGCACCACCTCCAGCCGATTGGTTTTTTCGCGGAGGCTCATGCCGTCCCTCCCTTCCCCATCCGTTTTCCGGTACGCAGGCCGTCCGTCCGCCGCGCGGACAAACCGCCTATATACCGGAGCTCCCGCCTGCCCGCAAGGGGCAGGCGGGTTCTCGATGCCGCAGGGAATAGGGGTGTTTCTCCGCGACCCGTACAGCAAATTGGTTAAGATAGATTAGTCGATCTGGGTGACGGTGGCAGACATCCCGAAAGTAACAGTGGGGGTAGAGAGTCCACCCTTAGCAGCCTGATCGCCCAGATAGGTGTCCTTGACATCGGTCTGCTTGGCACCAGTCGCAGTATCCTCAAACGGCCACTCCCAAGAAACCTTCACCTCATGACCACTTGCTACGGTACCCAGATTCGTGTTGGGTTCGTACTCCTTGGAAAGCTGTGTGATGATTTCGGTCACCTTGGTTTCCAGATCATTGGCACTGTTCATATCCAAGCCATTAACTTTCGTTTCGGTTCCATCAACAGTAATGGTGAAGATCAGCGGGCAATAGAACTCAGCGTCCGCAGGGTTGGTTCCGGCGTTATAGTTCCAACCATTGAGGTGCAGCACAGCATGATAATCGACCTTTACCGCCACCTCAGGCTGTCCTTTCAAGGTTATGGTCGCAACATTTTCCTTCTTCGTGCCAGGAGCCACAAGCTTGTAGTTCGTCTCTCCGACTTCTGCCTTTACCGTTGTCTTTTTGTTCATCGGGTCTTTGTACTCATTGGAAAAGACCTCACTGTTACCTGTAGCCACCACTGTAACTCCCCACTTGGCTACTCTTGCCTCGTTGCTAGCTCCGCCAGCCTTAGTCACATACTTAGCGAACGTGCCGCCCACGAAGCAGCTGGTCACCAGCACCAGCGCCAGCAGCAGGCCGGCCACGCGCATGGTCTTTCCTGTTTTCTTTGTTTTCATACGTTTCCTCCATTCTGCTCCGGCACTCCCCCGGAGCTGCGTTTTTTTGTATTTTCTGCGCCTCCCCAGACGCGGGTTTACAGATCATTCGGCGGGCTTTTCCGCCTTCAGCCGCTCCAGCTCCCGGCGCAGCTGCTCCTTCTCCTCGTCACCGGCGCGGGTCTCCCGGCGGCGGCGCAGGATGTCCCACACCACGAAGGCGCACACCGGTACGCCGATGAAGATCACCATGCCCAGCGGCTTTTGCAGGAACAGCGCGAAGTCGCCCACCTTGGGAATACGGCCGCTGTACTGGCCGATGATCTGGTCGGCGCTGATAGGCTCGTCCTCGGTGTTGTTGGCGTCGCCCTTGGTGACGAATTCCGACCGGTCGGCGCTGATGGAGACGATGCGGTGGGTGACGACGATGCTGCCGTCCATAAAGGCCACCACGTCGCCCACCTGCAGCTCGTCAATGTCGGCCTGCCTGGTAAAGATCAGGTCGCCCACCTCGATGTGATCCTCGGCGGTTCCGCTCATGGAGCCGGACAGCACCACCATGGGCGCCACGCCCAGCACGGTGGGCGGCGTTTCCGGGTGGAGGGTTCCCTTGACGATGATGACGATGTTGCACACCAGAAAGAACCCGAACACCACGCACAGCACCGCGCCGATGACATTCAGCGCCGCGCCGCTTTTCTTTTTCTCTGTCATGTGTTTACCCCTTCCAAAATTATTTTTATATGGACGATCCATATATACACATGCCCCAATTGTCATTCCGAGCCGGTGATGGCCACCGGCTCGGGAATCCGTTTTCCCCGAAAAAAACAAAAAACCGGCTGCAAAAGAACGTACCCTGCGGGTACGCTGTTTTTGCAGCCGGTCAATCATGCAGTCAGTCCTGTTTAGACACCTTGGCTTTGCGTCTCAGCCTTTCGGCTGATTTGCCAAATATTCGATTCTTTGTAATTATATTCTTTTTATCGCGTTTCGTCAAACGTCATCTTGCATAAATTTTGCTGTATCTTTGCGTCGATTTTTGGCGAATACGCCTATTTCAGCTCCTCAAGCGCGGCCAGCACCCGCCGGTAGGCCGTCTCCGTCTCCGCCAGACGCGCCTGCGCGCCGGACAACTCGCCGCGTCGCAGGCACTCCGTCATGTCCGATGCCAGCGCCCGCAGCCGCTCCAGCCCCAGATTGGCGGCCACGCCCTTGAGGGTGTGCGCCGCGCGGAAGGCGGTCTGCACATCGCCGCGCCCCAGTGCTTCGGACAGCCGGGGAAACGAGTCGTCCAGCGGAAACAGCCGCAGGAATCGCCGGGTCGCGTCCGCGCCGCCCAGGCGCGGCGCGGCC
>ERZ857745.3236-NODE-3236-length-15961-cov-6.094430_pt1 | contig 15961 bp, 10 predicted proteins | sample MGYA00519699_ERZ857745 | MGnify/ENA primary metagenome ERZ857745 (study PRJEB31778, sample SAMEA3449357) | human gut metagenome | biome: human gut; feature: human-associated habitat; material: faeces | place: United Kingdom | collected 2010/2012 ...
GGGCCGAGGCCCGCCACACCGGCAGCTGCACCACTGCCGACGCCGTGGACTGCGCGCGCCGCGCCCTGCGGGACGGCGGGCGGTTTCTGCTCTGCCAGCGCCCGGAGCAGTTGGCGGAAATTCTGGCCGCCTTACGCGCCGCGCGCCTTGAGCCGAAGCGTCTGGCTTTTGTCAAGAACCGCCCCGACGCCGCGCCCTGGCTTTTCCTCGTCGAAGCCCAGAAGGGCCGCAAAACCGGCCTGCGCGTCGAGCCGGACATTCTGATCCAATCCGGCGCCGCCCTCTACGGGCCAACTACTTTGTAGGGGCGGGCATTGCCCGCCCGTGCTCGTTTGCGGCAGCGGCAAACGCCCCGGGCGGATATGGAATCCGCCCCTACGGCGCAGGGGTCGATGCTTGCATCGACCCGAAAGGCCGCCGCGCCCCCTTTTCCCCCAACATCATTCCATAAGGAGCTATTGTATCATGGGACTTTTCACGCGCAATTTTGATAAACCCGGCCCGGGCGTATCGCCCGACGCCCCCCGCAAAAAGGGCGCTGCCCGCTTTTTTGAGATTTTGGGCCGCGACTTCTCCACCATCTGGCTGGCCGGCATACTGGCGATGCTCGGCGGTCTGCCGTTTGCCGCCGGTGTCTGGTTCGCCGTCGAGACCCACTCTTTGGTCCCGCTCGTCATCGCGGGCGTGCTGGGCGGCATGATCGCCGCGCCGCAGATCGTCGGCCTGAACGACACGATCCTGCGCACGCTGCGCGACGAACCCGGCTACTGGTGGGAGACCTACCGCCGCACCTGGAAGCGCAACCTGAAGGAATCCCTGCTGCCCGGCGCTGTCTGCGGCTTGCTGCTGGCCATGGAGATTTTCTCACTCTGCCACATCAACATTGCCGGCGGGCAGGTGGCCGCGATCACCGTGCTGGTCGCCATCATCCTGCTGGCCGGCATTGCCCAGTACCTCTACGTGCAGGTCGCGCTGCTTGACCTGTCCTTCGCCGGACTGTTGAAGAACTCCCTCATGCTGTTCCTGGGCTACCTGCCCCGCAGCGGCCTGGGCCTGCTGTGGCAGCTGCTGTACTGGGGCGCTGTGGCGCTGTTCTGGCCGATTTCCAGCTTTGTGCTGATTTTAACCAGCCTGTGGCTGCCCTGCCTGCTGAGCCTGATGGCCATTTACCCCGCACTGGAAAAGAGCTTTGACATCGAGAAAAAAATCAAGGCCATCCGTGAGGCCCAGCTCCACGGTGACGACGACCAGTAATTTTACCGCGAGGGACGCACTGCGTTCCTCTTTTTTTGTTGCGAAAGCGCCGCAAAAAGGGTATAATGTCATAATAGGTTTATTGTCTGCAAGAGGAGGCGGCTGCGTGAAAATTCTGCTGATACACTGTCATTACCGGCTGCCCGGCGGCGAGGATGCCGTCTTTGCCGCGGAGCGCGCCTTGCTGGAGCAGCACGGTCACACCGTCGTCGTCTATGAGCGCAGCAATGAGGAGGCCGCCCACGGCGCGGCTAAGGCGCTGCTGCCCTTTCGCGCCGTCTGGAACCGCCGGGCCGCCCGCGACGTGCGGAATATCATAGAACAGCAGCACATCGACGCCGTCCACATCCACAACACGTTGCTGCTCCTCAGCCCTGCCGTTGTGCGCGCCGCCAAAAAATGCGGCGTGCCGGTGGTGCTGACGCTCCACAACTTCCGCCTGTTCTGCCCGAACGGCATCTTACTGCGGGACGGACGGGTCTGTGAGGACTGCCCGCACCACGGCCTGCACTGCGCACTGCGGCACCGCTGCTACCGCGGCAGCCGGGCACAGACGCTCGTCGTCGTGGCCGCCTACTGGCTGCATCGGGTGCTGGGCACTTGGCGCGGCATCGCCATCACCACCCCCACCGAGTTTGACCGGGAAAAGCTGCTGGAATTCAATAAGATCCATCCCACCTTCGACGAAAATCGCCTTGTCGTCAAGCCGAACCCCGTGACCGTGCCCACCGGCCCCGTCACCCCCTGGGAGGAGCGCAAGCGTCAGTTCGTCTTTGCGGGCCGCTTGGAGGAGCTAAAGGGTCTGCGCACCGTCATTGAGGCATGGCGCATTCTGGGCAGGGACGCACCGCTGCTGCTTGTGGCCGGGAACGGCCCGCTGGCCGACTGGGCCAAAGCGCAGAATCTGCCCAAGGTGCAATTCGTCGGCCAGCTTCCGCGGGACGCGCTGCACCGCCTGATGGCCGAGAGCCGCGCCGTCGTCGCCGCCAGTCTCTGCTATGAGAGCTTTGCCCTTGTCCCGGCGGAGGCCCACGCGCTGGGCACGCCGGTGCTGGCCAGCAGCATCGGCAATGTTGGGGCGTCGGTGCGGCCCGGGTTTGACGGGCTGTGCTTTGCCCCCGGCGACCCCGCCGCGCTGGCCGGGGCTGTCCGCGCCATGAGCGCCATGCAGTTTGACTGCACGGCCATCGCCAACGCCACCCGCCGCCGCTTCAGCGCCGAGGAAAACTACAAGACCCTGCTAAAACTATACGGCCGCCGCGCCGCCGAGGAAGTATCATGAACCAGTTTTACCGCGCCCTGCACATGCCGCCCAAGCGGCTGCTGCGCAAAGTCATGGGCGAAAAAGAAATCTACACCATCGCCGTGCGCCCCCGCCCCACTGCCGAGGGCACCGAGCCGCTGCCCGCTCTGGAAGGCGGCCCCTACACCCTGCTGCCCCGGCGGGAGGGCTGGTGGTTTGCCGACCCGCTGCTCGACCACCGGCGCGGCAAGCGCTGGCTGTTCGCCGAGGCGATGGACCTCTCCACCGGCAAGGGCCGTCTCGAGGTCTGCGAGCTGCACGACGACGGCACCGCCGACGACTGGCGCGTCGCGCTGGAAGAAGATTTCCACCTGTCGTTCCCGATGGTCTTTGACTGGAACGGTGAGGTCTGGATGATCCCCGAGACCGGCAGCGACCACAGCCTGCGGCTCTACCGCTGCAAGACCTTCCCCACCCAATGGGAGCTGGTGCAGCGCTTTTCCACGGACGAGGAGCTCTGCGACACGATTTTGCTGGACCGCCGCGCCGAGGCCCTGACCCTGCTTTGCAGCGAGACCCGCCCCGACAACCAGCTCTATGTGCGCTACCGCCGCTACACGCTGCGCCACGCCGTACAGGAGACCGCCGCCGTCCCGCTGCTGCCTGCCGAGGACACGCTGCCCGCCGCGCCCGGCCCGTTTGAGCTGCTGCCCGATGAAGCCTACAATCTGCAGCACCGCGACTTTGACCTTGTCAGCCGCAACGCCGGGCCGTTTTTCCTGCTGGGTGAGCAGATCATCCACCCCACCCAGGTCAGCACCACCGTGGACTACGGGGTCTATCTGCAGTTTCTCGCCCGCCGCGGCAGCTCGGAGGTGCCTCTCTGCGCCGCCACGCCGCAGAACGTCGAGATCACCGGCCTTGCCCCCGCGGACATCATCGGCATCCACACCTACTGCCGCGATGACGTTTTAGAGATCATCGACGCAAGGTATCTGACCCGCATCCCAAAAATCGAAAAGCCGGAAGTTTCCACACCCGCCGCCGAGTAATGTAGGGGGCGGCGTCCCCTCTTGCCTCCCTCTGCGAGGGAGGTGGCCCCGCAGGGCCGGAGGGAGAGAACCTCGCCATAACCCGAAATCTTCCGGGCAACCATCAACCTCTCTCCCCCACCGCCTGCGGGCGGAGCCCCCTCCCAGAGGGGGCCAAGAAATTTTACTCCCACAATGAGGTATTCCCACGCACATGAAAACCATCGTCATTCCGCAATTTTACCGCGGGCCGTCGGGCCAGAAGGGCCTGTATAACCGGCAGGAGGTCGGCCTGGCCCGCGCCTTCGCCGCGCTGGGCTGCCGCGCCGTCGTGCTCTACCCGGAGCCGGGCGCTAAAGCCCCCCGGATCGAGACCCCGGAGCCAAACGTAAAAATCTGCTATATGCCCGCCGTCGCCTTCGGCGTGCAGGCATTCTATAAAAGCTGGCAGATTCTGCTCGACGAGCATGCCGACGCCGTCCACGTCATGGGCGACAACTCTCTCGGCGTGCCGGGGCTGTACCGCTTCTGCCAAAAGCACGGCATCCTGTTTTACAGCCAGCTCGGTGCGCTGAAAAGCACCTCCAACCACGCCGCCGTGCGCAGGGTCATGGATCTGCTGCTGCGCCGCAATCTGGCGGTATACCGCAAAACGCCCACCTACGCCAAAACCCCCGCCGTCGCCGCCGAGCTGGAAAGCCTCGGCGTGCCCTGCGCGGGGCTGATGCCCGTCGGGCTGGATACCGCCATCATCCCGTCCATCCCCAACAACCGCACCGAGATCCGCCGTGCGCTCAAAATCGACGAGCACGCGCGGGTGTTCATCTTTGTGGGCCGCCTTGACCCCTACAAGCAGCCGCTCGACCTTGTGCCGCTTTTACAGGCCGCGCCGGACTGGTACGCCATCATCATCGGCCGGGGCTCACTGGGCGATGAGCTGACCCGCCGCCTGACCGACGCGGGCTTACTGGACCGCTGCCGCCTGATCCCGCAGCTCCTCAACGAGCAGGTGCACGTTTATTATCATGCCTGCGACGCTTTTGTGAACCTGAACCCGAATGAGATTTTCGGCATGAGCCTGCTGGAGGCCATGTACGCGGGCTGCCCGCCGGTGGCGCGCCACGCCCCCGGCCCCGACCTTATCATTGAGAACGGCATCAGCGGCCTGCTGTGCGGCACCGTGCCCGAGCTGGCCGCAGCGCTGGACAAAACCACCGCCGCCATGGGACACGCCGCCCAGAGCCGCGTGAACGAAAACTTTCTGTGGCAGAACAGTGCCGAGCTGGCCCTGACCCTGCTGCCCAAAAAGGGAAAAGCCAATGGATAACGACAATCCTCTTTTGCAGAAGGCTGCCGACCTCTACCGCGGTCTGCGCTTTACAATGAAATACCGCGGCGTGGACATCCTGCCCGCCGCTGCCGGCAACGACCTGGCGCGCGACCTGCTCGAGAGCGGTCAGCCGTTCCTGTTTGGCCGCTGTGGTGCCACCGAGATGCGCACCGTGGCCGACTGGCTGCAAAACGGCGGGCACAATTTCACGGACCGCACGCGGGCGGACATTCGGAATCTGTCGGGCGTCTTTCCCACCGACGATGCCACGCTGGACAAGTTCTGCCGCCTCTACGTCAAGACTGCGCAGAGCGCCGAGCTGCTCGCCCTCTGGAACGTCGGGGCCGAGCGGGAGGTCATCCGCGGCTGTGACGCGACCCGTTTTACCGAGCTGCGCGCCTTGGAGCCCTACTACCACGCCCGCCCGTGGAGCGCCGCCCTCGCGGGCAAACGGGTGCTCGTCGTGCATCCGTTCCGCCGCACGATTTTAGCCCAGTATGAAAAGCGCACACAGCTGTTTCCCGGCAAAGACGTGCTGCCGGAGCTTGCCTGCCTGACGGTCATTCAGGCCGTGCAGGGTCTGGGCGGGCAGGATACCGGCTACGCCGACTGGTTTGACGCCCTGACCGAGATGGAGCGCCGGATGGACGCCGCCGACTACGACGTCGCCATCGTCGGCGCAGGGGCCTACAGCCTGCCGCTGGCCGCCCACGCCCGCGACACCGGCCACGCCGCCATACAAATGAGCGGTGCCACGCAGCTTTTGTTTGGCATCAAGGGCAAGCGCTGGGACGACCACCCCGTCATTTCCAAGCTCTACAACCCCGCCTGGGTCCGTCCCGACGAGACCGAGGGCATCAGCAATAAAGAAAAGGTCGAGGGCGGGAGCTACTGGTAATTTTTCAGATAATAGATAAGAGATAACAGATAATAAAAATGTGCGCCGTTAGACGGCGCGTCTTAAAAAGCCTGCCTGTAGGGGCCGGACATGTCCGGCCCTCAACCTTCCCTGCCTATCGCTTTATCCTTATACTCCCCTGTGGTTAAAATTGCGGCGCGCGGCGCCGCTCCACTTCCATTATCTTTTCTCTCTTATCTTTTATTTTTTCCGGAGACCACCATGAAAATCTTAATGATCAGCAACCACCTCGGCGTGCAGAGCGGCGTACAACGGTATGTCCAGAACCTGCTCCTGCACCTCGATACCGCCAAATACCGCGTCACCCTTTTCGTCGGTCAGTGCCCGCCGGACCAGGCCAGCACGGCCCCGGCGCTCGAGGCGCACGGCGTCGAGATCCTCGCCGTGCCGGATAACAAAAAGGACCGCATCCGCGCCCTGGCCGCCCACCTGCGCACCCATAAGGACTACGACATCATCCACTACCACACGGCCAGCAAGATCGGTGCCCCGGTCTGCGGCATGATGCGCGTACTCTGCCCCCGGGCTAAAATCGTGGTGCACAGCCACATCGTCTACCCGCCCATGACGCTGACCTGGCGCGCCGCCCATCTGGTGTACCAGCTGTTTGCGGACTACTTCCTCGGCTGCGGCGTCGCGGCGGGGCGGTTCGTGTTCGGTGACCATATCGACGCTAAGCCGAACTTTTCCGTGGCCTGCAACGCCGTGGATGCCGGGCGCTTTCACCCGGATGCCGCCGCCCGCGCCGCGACCCGCGCCGCCTGGGGCATTACCGACACGGACCGGCTGGCCGGGTTCGTCGGGCGGCTGAACCACCAGAAAAATCCGCTTTTCCTGATGGAGGTCTTTGCCGCGATGGCCGCGCAGGACCCGCATTGGAAGCTGCTGCTCGTCGGCACCGGCGAGATGGAGCCTGAAATGCGCGCCGCCGCGGCCCAACGCAGCCTGACAGACCGCGTCATCTTTGCGGGCGTGCAGAGCGATGTACCCGCCTTCATGAACGCCTTTGACCTGTTTCTGCTGCCCAGCAACTTTGAGGGCAGCCCCGTCACCCTGGTGGAGGCGCAGGGCTGCGGCGTGCCGTGCCTGGCGTCCACCAACGTGCCCGACGACGGCTCGGTGACCGACCTTGTGCATTTTCTGCCGCTGGCCGCGCCGCTGACCGACTGGGCCGCCAAGGCCGAGGCCATCGCCGCCCACGGCGACCACGACGACCACTGGGCCGCGCTCTCCGCCGCCGGGTACGAGCTGAAAACCGCTGCCCGCCGCATGGAGCAGCTGTACGACAAACTGGGAGGACACGCATGATCTACGCCGAACTGGCCGGGGGCCTCGGCAACCAGATGTTCATCTACGCCTTCGCGCGGGCGCTGGGTCTGCGCTGCGGTGAGCCCGTCACCCTGCTGGACCGGCAGGACTGGCGCGACGGTGCCCCGGCGCACACGGTCTGCGCGCTGGACGCACTGAATATCTCGCCGGACGTCAAAATCATTGCCGACGCGGGCTTTGCCAAGGCACACCTGCCGCGCCGGAACGCCGCCAAGGCGCTGATGATCAAGTACGAGCAGCGCCGCGGCCTGATGGCCCGCGACTGGCACAGCTTTGAGGCTGCTGCTGCCCCGCTGCTGAACGCCGTCGGCCTGCACTTTGCCACCGACGGCTACACCCCCGCCCGCCGCGGCCACGCCCGCGATTTCCTCGCGTGGGGGTACTTCCAGAGTGAGCGCTACTTTGCGGATTTTGCCCCTATTATAAAGGAAGAGCTGCGTGCAAAAGCCGCCCCCGCCGGGCCCTATGCGGCGCAGATCACCGCCGCCGCGTACCCTGTCTGCGTCCATCTGCGCCGCGGCGACTACCAGAAGCCCGAGAACGCGATCTTACAGGTCTGCACGCCGGACTACTATGCCCGCGCTGTCGCAGCGGTCCGGGACGAACACCCCGACGCCGCGCTGTTTGTCTTTTCCGACGACATTGACTGGGCGCGGGAGCATCTGGACACCGCGGGTCTGCCCGCCGTGTTCCTGCCCCGCGGCGAGGCCGTCGCCGACCTGGCCTTCATGCAGCTCTGCCGCGGCTTTGTCCTGAGCAACTCCACCTACAGCTGGTGGGCGCAGTACCTCGCCCCCGCCCCCGATAAACAAACCTGGGCGCCGGATAAATGGTATGCGCACACAAAGAAAACGGCCTTGTATCAGGACGGATGGCAGCTTATAAAGGCTTCCCCCAAGGGGCTGCGCCCGCAGGCGCGTGTCGAAGCGTAACCGCCGTAGGCGGCTCTTGACGCGGAGACTGAAGCTGTCGCCGCAGGCGACTGATGAGGGCAAACCTCGCCATCATCACCCGCTAACAACTTGCAGCGCACACTCTCCCCTCATCCGGCCCTTCGGGCCACCTTCCCCCTCGGGGGAAGGCTTTATAGCAAGGAGACACTTATGCCTCTCTTTTCCATCATCATCCCCGTCTACAACGTGCAAAACTACCTGTCCGCCTGCGTCAAAAGCGTGGTCGAGCAGCCCGGCCCGCGCGACTGGGAGTGCATCCTTGTGGACGACGGCTCCACCGACCAAAGCGGCGCGATGTGCGACGCCCTCGCCGCCGAGCTGCCCGGCCTGCAGGTCATTCACCGGGAAAACGGCGGCCTTGCCGCGGCGCGCAACACCGGCCTCAAGGCCGCCACGGGCGACTGGCTGCTGTTTCTCGACAGTGACGACGCCATGGCCCCCGGCCTGCTGGCGCAGCTGCGCGGCGCGCTGGCCGCCCACCCGGACTGCGACTGGTTCATCGGCAAGCATCTCGAATGGCAGCCCGACGGCACGCTGACCCCGCACGACGGTCTGCATCTGGTGCCCGGCCCGTTTGCCAGCAGCGACTACGCCGCGCGGCTGAAGGCCCTGTACACTGCCGGGCACTGGTCGGTCTGGAAATACTGCATCCGGCGGTCCTTTTTGGAGCAGGCCCGCGTCCGCTTCCTGCCGGACTGCGTCTGGGCCGAGGACTGGCCCTTTGACCTTGAGCTGCTGCTGCACTGCGACAGGCTCTACTTTCTGGACACGGTTTTCACCCACTACCGCGTCGGACGGCAGGGCAGTCTTTTGACAGATGCCAAAAATCTGCCCAAACGCTTTCGGGGCCTTGCCGCCGCACAGCGCCGCCTGGCCAGGCTCTCCGCCAACGGCACGGCGGACGCCGCGGCCTACGCCGCCATGCAGGATGCCGCTGCAGACGTTTTCTGGCCGCAGGCCCGCACGGCAGCGGTCAGGGACGCCGCCATCCGCAAGGCCTGCCTGCCCTATATCGAGCAGCTGCGCCCGCTCTACCCCCACGGCACCGAGGTCCGCACCCGCCGCGACTGGCGGCTGTTCCGGTGGATGATGCAGACCTTCGGGCCGAAATTTACCCTGTGGGCGGCAAGCCGCCGCTAAAGGCTTCCCCCAAGGGGCTGCGCCCGCAGGCGCGTGTCGAAGCGTAACCGCCGTAGGCGGCTCTTGACGCGGAGACTGAAGCTGTCGCCGTAGGCGACTGATGAGGGCTAACCTCGCCATCACCGCCCATGAACGGCTTATAACTCATACTCTCCCCTCATCCGGCCCTCCGGGCCACCTTCCCCCCTCGGGGGAAGGCTTTTGTGAAAGGAACTGCCTTGCGTACCAAACGTACCTTACTGAATATGGCCTACGCCCTCGGGTCCAGTCTGCTGCTTCTGCTGCTGGGCCTCGTCACGCGGCGTCTGCTCGTCGATAACTTCGGCCCGCAGATCACCACGGCATCGCAGGTCGTCAGCCAGCTTTTCAACTTTTTCTCCATCGCCGAGTTCGGCGTTGGCAGCGTCATAAGTTATCGTCTCTACGAGCAAATCGCCGCCAAAAACGAGGAAAAGATCAGCAAGTACATGTCGATGTACAAGTGGGCCTACCGCGTCGTCGGCCTGGTCATTGCGGGGCTGGCGCTCATCGGCGCGGCGGCCCTGCGGTGGATCATGCCCGACGTGCCCGCCGCCACGGCATACACGGTCTACGGCCTGAACGTCGTTTCAACGCTGTGCAGTTATTTTCTGATAACCCGCCGCCTGATGTACACCTGCACCCAGCAGGGCTACCGCTGCACCCAGATCGACTTCTGCTGCAACGTGCTGACGAGCCTTGCCAAAATTGCCGTGTCGCTGTGGTTCCCCAACTACGTGCTCTATTTCAGCGTGACGATCTTCTTCAACGTCACGGCCAACCTGCTGATTGCCCGCCGCTTCAGGAAGGATTTTCCCTACGTACACGACGTTAAGGTCACGGTAAACGACTTTAAAGACCTTGGCATTTTCCACGATCTGCGGTACTTTCTGGTGCACCGCCTGTCCAACACCATCTACGGTTCGTCCGACACCATCGTGACCTCCCGCCTGGGCGGCTCGACCCAGACGACGTTTTTAGGCAACTACAACACGATTTCCGCCTCCGCCACAGACCTCGGCAACAAGGTCATGGACAGCTTCGCCGCGGCCATTGGCAGCATCGTCTACGACAAGTCCGCCGCCGCCAACGACCACGACAAGCAGGTGTTCTGGGGCATGGACCTGTTCAGCTATCTGTTTGCCAGCTTCGTGGCTACGGCGTATTTCTGCCTGTTCCAGCCGTTCATGGCGTCCTGGATGGGCGAAAAATGGCTGCTGCCGCTGGGCTTCGTGCTTGTGTTCTGCTTAAATGAGTACGTCGGCTGGAACCACCGGATGCTGGGCAGTTACCGCGCCGTCCTCGGCCATTTTGAGGACGACCAGTGGTTCATGGTCACGTCGGCCACGGTCAATCTGGCGCTCAGCTTTATCCTGTTCCCGCTGTTCGACATCACCGGCGCGCTGATTGCCACCGTCGTCGCCCACTGCATCATGTGGGCCGGGCGTATCCGGGTCGTGTTCCGCCAGTACATGCGCGGCGGGCTCGGGCATTATCTCGGCGTGCAGGCGCTGCATCTGGTCACGCTGGCCGTCTGCATGGGCGGCAGCTATGCGCTCTGCGCCCGGATGCCCGGCGGCTGGCTCGGCCTTGTGCCGCGGATTCTCGTCGTCCTCGTCGTGCCCAACGCCCTGAACCTCGCTGTCTACGGCTGGGGCAAAGACGCCGCCTACCTGCGCCAGTACGCGGGCAAGGTGGCCAAAAAGCTGCTGAAAAAGTGACCCCCCTTCTTGGCCCCCTCTGGGAGGGGGCTCCGCCCGCAGGCGGTGGGGGAGCCTTCCGCCTGCCGCCCTCCCTCCGGCCCACCTCCCTCGCACGCGAGGGAGGCAAATAACGTGGTGATCTTATGAAAACTCTCGCCATCCTGTATATCTGCACCGGCCCCTACGCGGTGTTCTGGCATGATTTTTACCCCAACTTCAAGGCAAATTTCCTGCCTGACTGTGACCGCACCTTCTACGTTTTTACCGATGCAGCGCATATTGACTATGAGGACGCCCCCGACGTGCGCCGCATTTATCAGAAGGCCCTGCCCTGGCCGCAGAGCACGATGCTGCGCTTTGACGCCTTCCTCGGCCAGGCCGACGCGCTGCAAGGCTATGACTACCTGTTCTTTGCCAACGCCAACCTGCACTGCACCCGTGTCATCCGCGCCGACGAGCTGCTGCCCGACCCTGCCGCCGGGCAGAGCCTGACCGCGGTCTGTCACCTGCCCTACTATGGCAAAAATCCGATTTTCCACCCCTATGACCGCAGCGGCAAAAGCCGGGCGTCCATCCCGTACAGCTGCGGGCAGTATTACGTGGCGGGCGGGCTGAACGGCGGCACGGCGGCGGCCTATCTGGCCCTGTGCCGGGAACTGAAAAAGCGCACGGACGAGGATCTGCAAAACAACGTCATTGCGCGCTTTCACGATGAAAGCCAGCTCAACCGCCTGGTCGCCGAGACACCCGGAAAATTCCGCATCCTGCCGCCCGACTACTGCACGCCGGAGGAAACGCCCACCGGGCATGAGGCCATTCTTGTGCTGCAAAAAAGCCGCTGCATCAACGTGGAAAGCGTCAAGGGCGCTGCCAAGCCGCAGAATTTTTTCCAGCGCAAGTGGGAGGCGTTCCGCCTGAACTGGCTGCCCTATCTCTGGCTGGCGCGCGACACGCTGCTGCGCCGCCGCATTGATTTTAAAAACGATCTATGAGCCATACCAAAAAACCGACAATTGAAAAAATCATCCTTGCCCTGCTGGGCCTGCTGGCGCTGGCCGCGCTCGTCCGCACAATGTTCCTGGGGCTGGAGATCGACGAGGAGTACGCCCTGTCCCTCGGCTTCCGCCTTGTGCGCGGGGACCGGCTCTTTTACTCGATGTGGGAGCCGCACCAGCTGGCCGCCCTGCCGCCCGCTTTGCTCATCGGCCTGTTTACCGCCGTCGCGGGCACAACCACCGGCGTACTGCTGTTTGTGCGCGGCGCTGTGCTGGCTGTCAAGCTCGCGCTGGCCGTCTGGTTTTACCGCAGCCTGCGCGTGGCCCTCGGGGGGCGCTGCGCCTATCTGCTGGCGCTGGCCGTGCTGGCCTTCACGCCCAAGTGGTTTTTGGGGCCGGACTACGTCAGCCAGCAGTTCCACTTTACGCTGGCGGCGTTCCTGTTTTTGTACGGCTACTACGCGCCCGGCCCGCGGCAGTACCGCGGTCTGTGGCGGGTCGCGGCGGGCGGCGTCTGCGCCTGTCTGAGCTTCCTCGCCTACCCGCAGACCCTCGCTGCCGCGCCGGTGCTGATGCTGGCGCTGCTCCTGCTGGGCCGCGGCAGTGCCGACAAATGCCGTGGTCTCTGGGTATTTGTGCTGACCTGTGCCGCCTGCGGCGGTGCGTTTGTCGTGTATGTTTTGCAGGGCATGGGCTTTGATTTTGCCGCCCTGCTCGCACGCGCCGACCTGATTTTACACGACCCACAGTATGATTTTACCACAGCGGACCGTCTTGCCATGCTCCGCTCCAAGCTTTCCGCCGTCATCGGCAACTGCTGGCTGTCGGCCCTGGCCGGTGTGGCGCTGGCCGCCGCCGGGATGCTCTTTGGCGAGCGCCGCGGCTTTGCCCGCAGCCTTGAAAAGGCGCTTTGGTACACAGCGTTCTTCCTCTCTCTCTGGTGCACAGCCTACTGCCTGCGCGCGCAGGAGCTGGATTTCCGCTACATGTGCCCGGCGTTCGCGCTGGCCGGCGGCTGGACGTTCTGGTGTGACCGGCGCGAGGCCGACCACCGCCCCCTGCGCCGCCTGCTGTTCTGGCTGGGCTGGCTGCCCGGCATAGCGGCGTACCTGTTTATCCTGCGCTCCACGCTGATCGCGCTGCCAACGACCTTTATGTACCTGTTCTGGCCCGCGGTCTGCGGAACGGCAGCGCTGCTGCTCAAGCCCCGCCCGACCCGGCGGCACCGCGCCGCGGCGGCATTGCTGGCAGCCGGGCTCCTGCTGGCCTGTGCCGTGCCAAGGCTCTGTCTTGTGCTGGAGACCGGCTGGCACTGTGAGCCGATCACGGCCATCCAGCCCGAAAGGATCACCTGCGGCCCCGCCGCCGGGACCTGGGCCGACACCAAGGCCGCCGACATGCAGGAATGCCTGTATGAAGCCCTCGCCCCCTATGCGGGCAAGAGCGTGCTCCAGGCCATCGGTGAGCAGCACGGCCTCGGCTTTCTGATGGCAGACGGCACGCTGACCGTCGCGCAGGCGTCCGTCATCTCGGGCACCGACAGCGACCCGCGTTTTGAACAGTACTATGCGCTTTTGCCGGAGAAGCAGCCCGATGTCATCCTCTACGATGATGCCGAGGTCCGCGACATGGCCGAATTCCACGCCTGGATCGAGCAGCACTTTACCATCACAGACCGCTACACCGTGCAGCACGGCACGGCCAGTCTGCAGGTGCTCGTCGTCGGGTAATTTTGCGGAATTTTACAACCGGGAACGGTTGTCATCCTGCTTTCGGATGTGGTATACTGTTATCAAATCGTCATACTTTCAAGGAGGCGCCCCCATGGGCCTGATTACCACCATCCAGAACAAAACCGAACAAGCCCGCGCAAAGGAACGCATCCGCCCACTGCTGGAGAGCCGCATGATGCGCGACATCCTGCTGGAGATCGGCCAGCGCGGCACCGAGAAGCTCGACCCCCAGAGCGTGCCGCTGGATCAGCGCCCACTGGCATCGAAGCGCGCCGCCGAGTGCGGCACTGCGGGATTGCAGCAGAGCGTCATCCGGGAGATCGTCCTGGACGAGGCCGCCATCACGCTGTTTGCCGGCAGCGACGAGGTGCCGTTCCTCTACGGCGACTACAATTACGAGACCATCGACGACACCGATTGTCTGCCCGCCGTAGCACAATATCTGGTGCAGCACCTACTGGGGTACTACAACATCACCCGGACATTCTACTCTGTCCCCAAGCACAACGGACGCAGCGTGACCGAAAAGACCCGCCAGGTCTTTATCAAGCGCCACCACGAGGACACCCCCTTCGACCCCCAGCCCACCAAAAAGCAAAAGCTGTTTTAAACCAAAAACACGCTCCGCAGTTCATTTTGAACCGCGGGGCGTGTTTTTGCTAAAGGCTTCCCCCGAGGGGGAAGCTGTCCGCGCAGCGGACTGATGAGGGCAGACCTCGCGGCCATTGCCCATTTACTGCCAATCTCGCAAACTCTGCCCTCATCCGGCCCTCCGGGCCACCTTCCCCCGAGGGGGAAGGCTTTTTACGCTCTCCCCATCGCCAGCACCGCCACCGTTATGTCATCCTGCTTGGCCCCGGCGCGGCGGGCGGCGGCGTCAGCCACGGTCTCGGCGGCCTGCTTCGGCGTATGGCCCAATTTGGCGCAGAGCTGCAATTGCTGCATCAGCCAGTCGCTCCCGTCGATCAGCGCACCGTCGCTGACCAGCACGACCCAGTCCCCGGCGTCCAGCGCAAACGTCGTGCTCCGTCCCACCAGACTGTCCAGCACACCCATGGGCAGGCTTGCACCGTCCAGCATCCGCGGCACGCCGCCGCGCACCAGAAAGCTCGGTGCGGCGCCCGCTTTGAACAGCCCGGCCCGCCCGGTGTACAGGTCCACCGTCAGCAGATCCAGCGTCGCCCCGGCCTCCTGCTCGGCTCCCTTCAGGCCGAGCGCCACGTTCACCAGCCGGGCAGCGCTCTCCGCTGCGAACCCGGCGCGCAGCAGCTGTGCCGTCAGCTTGGCCGCCATCTGACCGTCCACGGCGGCGGCGCGGCCCGTGCCCATGCCGTCGCACAAAAGCATCTGCGCCCGCCCGCTCGTGTCGCAGAACTGGTCCAGCGCGTCGCCGCTGACGCTCTGCCCGCCGGCTGCGTGCGCCGCCGCGCCAAATTCAACGGTAAACAGCGGTTTTTCACCAAAGCACAGCATCGTGACCGTGCGGCAGTGGGTGATTTCGGGCGTATCCATGTCGCGGCGGCAGATGCGGGTCATCTCGTCGGTCAGGCCCGCGACCTCGTCGGGGGTGAACCGCGTGCGGCAGATCGTCACATTCACGGTCAGCCGTCCGGCCAAATCAGCGGTCACACTGCATTCCAGCGCATCCAGCCCCAGCTCGGCAAACAGCTGCGCCACGCGGGCCTCGCGCCGCGGGTCGGGCAGACCGGCCTGGCCCAGCTTGCCCGCCAGCTGGGCCAGCGCCCCGGCCAGTGCGCTGTACTGCTCGGTCAGGGCGGCGCGCAGCGTCACAGCCCGGGCACGGGTCTGGCGGCGGCTGCGCCACAGCCGGTAGCCGTGGTTGGCCGCTGTGCAGAGGTCTGCCGGGTGGATGCACCCCGCCAGCTGCCCCGGCAGGTCCTCGACCTCCACGCGGCCCTTGCTCTCGAGCGTCGGCTTCAAATGGTACAGCCCGTCCATGGCCGTGGCGTAGCCGCGCACCCAGCACCGGCTGCGGCGGGTGCAGCTCTGGCAGGTCGTGCGGGCGACCTGCTCCACCACAAAGTCAAAGGTCTCGCCCTTGGGCGGCAGCTGCCGCTGGCAGACCGCGTTGACCGTGTCGGCAATGTCGCTCAGCGTGTCCGCCACGGCGGAGAGCTTGCGCGCCGCCCCGCCCAGGCCCTGCGTCTGCACAGGCGGCGCGGGCGGCGGGAAAATTTTGTGCAGCACGCTCCCCGGCACAGCCAGCGCAGCCACAACGCCCACCCCGGCACTGACCGCCAGCGGCAGCACACTGACAGCGTCGGGCGCGGCCAGTGCCCCCGCGGTGCACCC
>ERZ857745.3238-NODE-3238-length-15953-cov-8.011951_pt1 | contig 15953 bp, 14 predicted proteins | sample MGYA00519699_ERZ857745 | MGnify/ENA primary metagenome ERZ857745 (study PRJEB31778, sample SAMEA3449357) | human gut metagenome | biome: human gut; feature: human-associated habitat; material: faeces | place: United Kingdom | collected 2010/2012 ...
AAGCAGACTGCATCTGGCGCGCAAAGCGTAACAAGTCCCTCAAAGATTGAGGAATTCAGGGAGTTTGAAGCGGACTTGTCCGCTTTGTTCTAAATAAATATATATAAAAAATTCGTATGATGCGATACAGGAGGATGTAATATGGAAAACTATGATGTGATTATTATCGGTGCAGGAGTGACAGGTACAGCAATTGCACGGGAACTGTCACGTTATCAGTGTAAAGTCTGCGTGCTTGAAAGGGAAGAGGATGTCTGCTGCGGTACCTCAAAAGCAAACAGTGCGATCATTCACGCAGGATATGATGCAGAACCGGGCTCATGGAAAGCCAGATTGAATGTGAGAGGAAATGAAATGATCGAATCACTTTCAAGAGAGCTTGACTTTCCGTTTAAACGGGATGGTTCACTTGTGCTTTGTCTGGATGAAAAAGCTTATCCGGATCTTAAAAAACTTTATGACAGAGGAATCGAAAATGGGGTAAAAGATCTTCAAATCCTGAACAGAGATGAAGTGCTTTCGATGGAGCCAAATGTTTCCGATAAAGTCTATGCGGCTTTATATGCACCAACAGCCGGAATTGTATGTCCGTTTCATATGACGATTGCTTTTGCAGAAAACGCATATACAAATGGTGTGTCATTCCATTTTAACACGGAAGTGCAGCAAATTGAACGAGAGGCAAAAGGATGGAAAATTACAACCGGCAGAGGAGAATACAATGCAAAGTGTATTGTCAATGCAGCCGGTGTATATGCGGATAAGATCCACAATATGGTAAGTGAAAAGAAACTTCATATCACCCCACGAAAAGGAGAATATTGTCTTCTGGACAAAAGTGCCGGTAATCATGTAGGAAGGACGATTTTTACTCTTCCCGGTAAATTTGGAAAAGGCGTTCTAGTGACACCGACGGTTCATGGAAATCTTCTGATCGGACCGACGGCAGTGGATATTGAAAATAAAGAAGGTATAAATACAACACGGGACGGACTACTGCAGGTTCTTGAAAAATCTGCAGACACTGTAAAAAATATTCCGACACGTCAGGTGATTACTTCATTTGCCGGTCTGCGTGCTCACGAAGACGGAGATGATTTTGTTATCGGTGAAACAGAAAATGATTTTATAGATTGTGCCGGAATTGAATCACCGGGACTTTCCAGTGCACCGGCGATAGGTGAAGTTATTGGAAACCTTGTACAGAAAAAATATGATCTGAAAGAAAAAACAGATTTTATTTCCACGAGAACAGGAATGCCTGATCTGAATGCAATGACGATTGAAGAACGAAACGAGCTGATCCGACAGAATCCTGCATATGGAAATATTATCTGCCGTTGTGAGATGGTGACAGAGGGAGAAATTATAGATGCGATCAGAAGACCATTGGGAGCCAAATCACTGGACGGAGTCAAAAGACGGACACGTGCCGGCATGGGACGCTGCCAGTCAGGATTCTGTGCACCTAAAGTTATGGAAATTCTGGCTCGTGAGCTTGAAAAATCAATGGAAGAAATTACGAAATCCGGTGGGAATTCCAGAATTATAGAAGGAATCAATAAGGATGTATTTTGAGGAGGAAAGAGAAATGAAGAATTATGATATTGTGATTATCGGTGGAGGTCCGGCGGGACTTGCAGCGGCAATAGCGGCCAGAAAAAACGGAACTGAAAGTATCCTGATTCTTGAGCGTGATGATAAGCTTGGTGGAATTCTGAACCAGTGTATTCATAATGGATTTGGCCTGCATACGTTTCAGGAAGAACTGACAGGTCCGGAATATGCCGGAAGATTTATCGCACAGACAGAGAAACTTCAGATAGAATACAAATTACATACTATGGTTATGGACATCAGTGAAGGTAAACTTATAACGGCAATGAACCGGAATGAAGGGATGTTTCAGATTCAGGCAAAAGCTGTGATTCTCGCCATGGGATGCCGTGAGCGTTCGAGAGGAGCACTGAATATTCCAGGCTATCGTCCGGCAGGAATCTTCTCAGCGGGAACGGCACAGCGCCTGGTCAATATTGAAGGATATCTTCCGGGACGAAAAGTTGTGATTTTAGGCTCCGGTGATATTGGCCTGATCATGGCAAGAAGAATGACGCTGGAAGGAGCAGATGTACAGGTGGTTGCAGAGCTGATGCCTTATTCCGGCGGTCTGAAACGAAACATTGTACAGTGCCTGGATGATTTTGGAATTCCACTGAAATTAAGCCATACAGTAGTTGATATTAAAGGTAAAGAACGTGTGGAGGGAATCACTCTTGCCGAAGTAGATGCAAAGGGCAGACCGATTCCGGGTACAGAAGAAGAATACAAGTGTGATACATTGCTTCTTTCAGTCGGACTTATCCCGGAGAATGAACTTTCACGTGGCATGGGAATAGAAATGAATCCGATAACATCCGGACCGAAAGTAAATGAAAGTCTGGAGACAAATATGGAAGGCGTTTTCGCATGTGGAAATGTGCTTCATGTACATGACCTGGTTGATTTTGTATCGGAAGAAGCGGCTATGGCTGGACGAAATGCCTCACTTTATGTACAGAATGCATGCAGAAGCCAGGAAAATACAAAAAATCTGACAGAAAAAGAAATCATTCTGTTTTCGGAAAAGGGGGTACGTTATACGGTTCCGTCTGTAATACGTCCGGATCATATGCCGGAAGAACTGACTGTTCGATTCCGCGTCGGAGGTGTGTACAAAAACTGCTATATAAGCTGCTATCTCGATAGAGAAAGAATCATTCACCGCAAACGTCCGGTCGTAGCTCCGGGGGAGATGGAGCAGATCAAACTTACCAGAGAACAGATAATGAAGAATTCTTCATTGCAGAAAATTACATTAAAAATTGAGGAGGCATAAAGATATGGAAATCAGAAATCTGACCTGCATCGGCTGCCCGATGGGATGTCCTCTTACTGTGAAACTTGAGGACACAGAAGTCATAAATATAGAAGGAAATACCTGCAAAAGAGGTGCCGTATATGGAAAAAAAGAGGTTACGAATCCGACCAGAATTGTGACGACGACCGTTCGTGTAAGCGGTGGGGCAGAAACTGTTGTTTCTGTCAAAACAAAAGAAGATATTCCGAAAGACCAAATTTTTGCCTGTATTCGTGCAATGAAAGGAATTACTGTACCGGCACCTGTACATATCGGAGATGTGGTTTTGCATGATGTAGCGCACACTGGGGTGGATGTGATTGCCACAAAAAATGTAGAAATTTAAAGATATCTTTTTTTTCTTTCACAATACACAGGAAAACTCATGTAAATTCCATTGACAACTTTTCTCGAACATACTATCATTAAAACAGTATGTTTTCCTGAAGAATCCACCTGAATATGGTGGAGCTCGTTCGGGAAATGGTATAGTCAGACAAAGGAGAAACACAAGATCATGACAATATCCATGATAGGAATTGATCACGACAGAGCACCCGTAGATATTCGGGCTCTGTTTGCGTTTACAAAGAAAAATGCGGGAGAAGCAATGGAACGACTTAAAGAGACGGCAGGAATTTATGGCTGTATCATTTTGTCGACCTGCAACCGCCTTGAAATATGGACGAGCCACGAAGAAGAACAGGAAATTTCCATGTATGAGTGTCTGTGCCGTCTGAAGGGGATACAGGATACTTCTTACGAAAAATATTTTATCACACGTAAAGATAAAGAAGCTGTAGAGCATCTTTTTTATCTTGCCGGAGGACTGAAATCTCAGATTCTCGGTGAAGATCAGATCCTGACACAGATTAAGGATGCTCTAAATCTTGCACGTGAGCATTTTACAACAGACAGTGTGCTGGAAGTACTGTTTCGTATGGCTGTAACCGCCGGAAAGAAGATCAAGACAGAAGCTCCTCTTGCACATGGGAACCCTTCTGTTATTCATCAGGCAGTCAGCTATTTGAAAGAACAGGGTTATGATATGCATGGCAAAACATGTATGGTCATCGGAAATGGTGAAATGGGAAAAGTTGCCGCACAGACACTTCGCGATGCCGGAGCCAATGTAACAGTCACAGTCCGCCAGTATCGAAGTGGACTTGTAAGTATTCCGATTGGATGCAGCCGTATTCATTATGGAGAGCGAATGAGATTTTTGCCGAACTGTGACGTTGTAGTAAGTGCTACAGCCAGTCCGAACTTTACTCTGAGGGATGAACTCTTTCAGGACGTTGTATTGGAAAAACCGCTCCTGCTTCTTGATCTTGCAGTTCCGAGGGACATTGATCCGTCTCTTGGCAGCAGGGACGGAATTACGCTTTATGATATGGACAGCTTCCGTACAGAAAGACTTTCGCCGGAGGCAAATGAGAGTCTTATCAAAGCAGCTTCAATTGTAGAAGAACAGATGGCAGAGTTTTTTCAGTGGCTGGATGGCCGTGACGTGATTCCGAGAATTCAGGAAATCCGTGCGGAAGCAGTGCAGGATCTGAATCTGCGTATCGTAAAAATTCTCAAAAAAACACCGATGCAGGAAGAAGACAGAGCAAATCTTCTTGATGCAGTAGACACCGCAGCCGGAAAAGTTGTCAACAAGATGATCTTCGGCCTTCGGGACAGCCTGAATCAGGAAGCTTTTCTGGAATGTGTTGCAGGATTGGAGAAGGTATATGAAGACTAAACGATATTTTCCAATGTTTATTGATCTGTCAGACAAAAAAATCGTCGTTGTAGGCGGTGGTAATATTGCGACCAGAAGAGTACGGACACTTTTACAGTTTACCAGAAATATTACTGCAATTGCACCGAAATGCACGATGGAACTTCAGGAACTCGGAAAGACCGGATATGTTAATCTGATCACACGCCCGGTCAAACGTTCGGATTTTGACATGGCATATATGGTGATCGCAGCAACCAATGACTGGAAACTGAACGATGAAATCTACCGTGTCTGTAAGGAAGAGGGCATCTATGTAAATGTTGCCGACGATAAAAGCAAATGTGATTTCTATTTCCCCGGTATTTATATGAAGGATGAAGTAGTGGTCGGAATTACTGCAAGCGGGCTGGATCACAGCCGCGCAAAAAAAGTCCGTATCGCAATTCAGGAAGCAATGGAGGCATCAGATGGTGAAGACAGAAGTGCAGAATAAAGTGATCATTGGAAGCAGGGAGAGCCGTCTGGCAGTTCTGCAGAGTGAGATGGTTCGTGATTACATAAAAACACAGCATCCGGAGCTGGATGTTGAGATTCTGACAATGAAAACGACCGGTGATAAAATTTTAGACCGGACACTTGATAAGGTCGGAGGCAAGGGCCTCTTTGTAAAAGAACTGGATAAAGCACTGCTGGATGGCAGAACCATGTTGTCGGTTCACAGCCTGAAAGATATGCCGATGGAAGTTCCTGGTGAACTTCCTCTTCTTGCGTTTTCAAAGAGAGAAGATCCGAGAGATGTTCTGGTGCTCCCGGAGGGAGTCAGTGAACCGGATCTGACGAAACCGCTGGGATGTTCGAGTCTTCGGCGTACGCTTCAGCTTAAAGAACTTTATCCGGAAATGGAAGTAAAAAGTATCCGTGGAAATCTCCAGACCCGTTTACGGAAACTGGACAATGGAGAATATTCCGGTCTGATTCTTGCTGCGGCAGGCTTGAAACGCCTCGGCTTAGAGAAGCGAATCTGCCGGTATTTTTCAGAGGATGAGATTCTTCCGGCTGCAGGTCAGGGAATTCTCGCGGTACAGGGAAGACAGGATCTGACATATGATTATCTGGAAGGATATCGAGATGAAAAAGCATGGTTCGCAGGCAGCGCAGAACGTGCTTTTGTAAAATATCTGAATGGTGGATGTTCTTCGCCGGTTGCCGCTTATGGAGTGGTAGAGGGAGACGAACTCTTTCTTCGCGGACTCTATTACAGGGAATGTGACGGTCGTTATTTTAAAGACAGCATCCGCGGACCGAAAGCAGAGGCAGAAAAACTGGGCAGAGACCTTGCCAAACGGATGCAGGATATGTATGAAAATGGCAAAACAGGAGGGACTTCATTATGAAAAAGGGAAAAGTATGGCTTGTCGGAGCCGGACCGGGAGATATCGGTCTTTTTACTTTGAAGGGAATGGAAGTCCTGAAGAATGCAGATGTTGTTGTTTATGACAGTCTTGTAGGTCAGGGTGTTCTGGCAAAAATTCCGACAGAGGCAAGATTAATAAATGTAGGAAAACGTGCAGATAAACATACGATGCCACAGGAAGGCATCAATCAGGTGCTCCTGGAAGAAGCTCTGAAGGGAAATCGTGTTGTCCGTCTTAAGGGAGGTGATCCGTTCCTTTTTGGACGTGGCGGAGAAGAACTGGAACTTCTGACAGAAAATGAAATTCCGTATGAGATCGTTCCGGGAGTTACATCTTCCATTGCAGTACCGGCGTACAACGGAATTCCGGTCACACATCGTGATTTCTGTTCATCAGTGCATATCATTACCGGACATCGGAGAGCAGGGAAAAAATATGACATTGATTTTAAAGCGCTGACAGATACGAAGGGAACGCTGGTTTTTCTTATGGGAATTGCAGCACTTGCTGATATCTGCCAGGGACTTCTTGATGCAGGAATGGATCCGGATATGCCGGCGGCAGTTCTCCAGAAGGGAACGACAGCTGATCAGAAGCGCGTTGTAGCAACCGTTTCCACTCTGAAAGAAGAGGTAGAAAGGCAGGGAATCGAGACACCGGCAATTATTGTAGTCGGTAAAGTATGTAAGCTTGCAGCAGACTTCGGATGGTATGAAAAACTTTCTCTTGCAGGATGGAAAGTGCTTGTAACCAGACCGAAGGGACGCAGTTCCCGTACCGCAGATGATCTTCGAAGAAGAGGGGCAGAAGTGTTGGAACTGCCGTCTGTCAGAACTGTTGCACTGGATGAGCAGACGGAGCTTTGGCAGGCATTTGACAGAATGGACACTTATCAGTGGATTACTTTTACAAGTCCGACAGGCGCAGAGATTTTCTTTGAAGAACTGAAAAATGCGCACAAAGATATCCGTAGTCTGGCAGGAGTACATATTGCGGCAATCGGTCAGGGAACTGCGAAAGTACTGGAAGAAAGAGGTATTCTCGTAGATCTTATTCCGGAAATTTATGATGGAGATGCACTGGGAGAAGCCCTTGCGGCAAAACTCACAGGCGGAGAGAAAATCCTTCTCCCAAGAGCACGAAAAGGAAATGAAAATCTTGTAAAGATTCTTAAAACTCATGGTGCCAGGGTGGATGATATTGCAACATATGATACCGTCTATGAAAAAAGCCGGCTGATCAATGTCGGAGAAGAAATCCGTACAGGTTCTATCGACTGTGTAGTATTTACAAGTGCATCAACGGTAAAAGGATTTGTCGAAAGCACAGGACTTGCAGATTATTCCGGTGTTGTGGCAGCATGTATCGGCAAACAGACAAAAGCTGCGGCTGATGCATACGGCATGCAGACATATGTGGCAGAAAAAGCAACGATTGAGGCTTTGATCGATCTCGTTGTGAAGATAAAAAACAAATAATATTTTTAAGATAAGAAAGAGGTGCAGCAACAATGGATCTTATTCAGAGACCAAGAAGACTTCGCGGAAGTGAAACACTCCGTAAAATGGTGAGAGAAACAAGGATTGATAAATCTTCTCTGATCTATCCGCTTTTTGTAAAGGAAGGTACAGGTGTTGAGGAAGAAATTCCATCTATGGAAGGACAGTACCGCTACAGCGTTGATCGTCTTCCTTACGAACTGGAACGTTTACAGAAGGCTGGTGTGAGCAATATCATGCTTTTTGGAATCCCGGATCACAAAGATGAAGTGGGAAGTGGTGCTTACGATGAAAACGGAATCGTACAGAAAGCTTTAAGAGAAGCTAAAAAACAGTTCCCGGATCTTTATTATATTACAGATGTGTGCATGTGCGAATATACTTCACATGGACACTGCGGTGTTCTCTGCGGTCATGAAGTAGAGAATGATGCAACACTTGAATTACTTGCAAAAACAGCACTTTCTCATGCGGAAGCCGGCGCAGATATGGTGGCACCTTCTGATATGATGGACGGCCGTGTACGTGCAATCCGTGAATGTCTGGACAAGGCAGGACATAAAGAAACTCCGATCATGTCCTATGCAGTCAAATATGCATCTGCATTTTATGGTCCGTTCCGTGATGCTGCAGGTTCTGCTCCATCCTTTGGTGACCGTAAGAGTTATCAGATGGATTTTCATAATCGCCGTGAGGGAATGAAAGAAGCACTGACAGATATCGAAGAGGGCGCAGACATCATTATGATCAAACCTGCAATGTCTTATCTGGATATGGTTTCGGAAGTTTACAAGGCAACAAATGTTCCGATTGCTACTTACAGTGTAAGCGGTGAATATGCAATGGTCAAAGCAGCTGCCAAGATGGGCTGGATCGAAGAAGACAGAATTGTCTGTGAGATGGCAGCAAGTGCCTATCGTGCAGGAGCTTCTATTTATCTGACTTACTATGCAAAAGAGCTTGCCCGCTTTATCGATGAAGGGAGAATCGGCTAATGGGAAGATCAGAAGAATTATTTGAACGTGCAGTAAAAAGAATTCCGGGCGGCGTCAACAGTCCGGTCAGAGCGTATGGTGCGATCGGAATGGATCCGAGATTTATCAAACGTGCAGATGGCTGTCACATTTATGATGTAGATGGCAATGAATACGTAGATTATATCGATTCCTGGGGACCGATGATCCTCGGTCATAATTTCCCACAGATCCGGGAAGCAGTAGTTGAAGCCTGCGCAGACGGTCTGAGTTTTGGATGTGCTACGGAGATAGAAGTAGAGATGGCGGAATTTATCTGTGAACATCTTCCGCATGTTGAGATGGTGCGTATGGTTAATTCCGGCACAGAAGCCGTTATGAGCGCAATTCGTGCGGCAAGAGGTTATACCGGTCGTGATAAGATCATCAAATTTGCAGGATGTTATCATGGACACAGTGATGCACTTCTGGTAAGTGCCGGTTCCGGTGTGATGACAAGTGGTGTACCGGACAGTGCCGGAGTACCAAAAGGCTGCACACAGGATACCATGACAGCAGTTTATAATGATCTGAACAGCGTAAAAGCACTTCTGGAACAGGCACCGGGACAGGTGGCTGCGGTGATTGTAGAACCAGTTGCAGCCAATATGGGTGTGGTTCCGCCAAAGAAAAGCTTCCTGGAAGGTCTTCGCAGTCTCTGTACCGAGCACGGAACATTACTGATCTTTGATGAAGTTATTACAGGATTCCGACTTGCATTTGGCGGGGCGGCAGAGTATTTTGGTGTGACACCGGATATGGTTACCTTTGGTAAAATCATTGGAGCAGGAATGCCTGTTGGTGCTTATGGCGGAAGAAAGGAAATCATGGAAATGGTTTCTCCGGCAGGCCCGGTTTATCAGGCAGGAACTTTAAGTGGTAATCCGATTGCAATGGCTGCAGGTCTGACACAGCTGAAATATCTGTATGAACATCAGGAAGTTTATAAGGAACTGGAAGAAAAGGGCGAAAAACTTTATAGTGGAATCGAACAGATTCTTAAAGAATATAAAAAGCCGTATCATGTAAATCATGTTTCATCTTTAGGAAGTCTGTTTTTTGCAGAAAATGAAGTAGTTGATTATACAAGTGCAAAGGCTTCTGATACAAAAGCATTTGCAGATTATTTTCTTGCAATGCTGAAATCAGGAATTCATCTGGCACCGTCTCAGTTTGAGGCAATGTTTCTTTCAGCCGCGCATACAGATGCTGTGATCGAAGAGACACTTTCTGAAGTACGAAATTATTTTATGAAATAAAGTATGTAAGAAAATACACATTCAACGTAGAATGTCAACTTGTTCTTATAAATGGAATGTGCTATAATTAGGACACCAAATGCGGATAGAGCTTTCGCACATATTCATCGAATTTTAGGAGGCAGTATAATGGGGAACAAGAAATATGTGGCTTATGTGGGAACATATACCCATGGCAACAGTAAAGGCATTCAGGTCTATGATGTAGATGTAGAGAACGGCAAACTGATCGAGCGAAGCGAAGTGAAGGTCAGCAATGCATCACACACAGCAGTTTCCAAGAACGGTAAGTTCCTGTATTCCATAGAGGATGAGGGCGTTGCGGTATTCCAGCGTGACAAGCATGGAGACCTCACCCGTATCAACAGTGTGGGAATTGACGGAATGAGAGGCTGTTTTCTTGCTACAGACGTGGACGGCAGATATCTGTATGTGGCAGGATATCATGATGGCAAGGTGACAGTTGTACATACGCATAAAGATGGAAGTCTCGGACGTATTATGGACGGTGTATTTCATAAAGGCCTTGGCAGTGTCGCTGAGCGTAATTTCCGTCCACATGTTAACTGTGTACGACCGACACCGGACAATAAGTATCTCTGCGCGGTTGACAATGGAATTGATCAGATTAAAATCTATCGTATCAATAAGAGACGTCACAAACTTGAACTGGTTGACATTCTTCGTTGTCCGAGAGAGAGCGGACCGAGAATCATCCGTTTCAGTTCAGACGGCAAATATGCATATATTCTGTTTGAACTGAGCAATGAGATTAAAGTATATAGCTATGACGGCAGCGGAGAGAATCCGGAATTCGAGCTTCTGCAGAGCGTATCGACTTTAAGTAAGAAGCATGACAAAGATGCAATCCATAATGCGGCATCCGGCCTGGCGCTGGCACCGGATGGCAAGCATCTGTTCTGTACAACTGCAGGAGAAAATACAGTTTCCATGTATGAGGTTGATGCAGAAACAGGACTTCTTGAAAAGAAATTTACACTGCCGATCAGTGGTGATTATCCGAAGGATCTTGTGATTTTTCCGGATAACCAGCATATTGCGGTTGCGAACCATGCAAGCAATACTATTACGACCTTCAAGGTTGACTATGATAAGAATATCATCGTTATGAATGATAAACCTCATAATGTTGAGACTCCAAACAGTATTCATATGTGGCCTGTACCTCAGGACTTTGAACCTGTTAAGCCTTTATCTGACGAGGAATATGATGAGCAGTAATTATTTGCAATGAAATATCAGTAATTTAAAAAGTCCTGCAGTTTTAAGCTGCAGGATCTTTTTTGTGTAATAGAAAATTACTCCGTAATGTTCCTATTACACAAAAACGCTTCGCGAGGATGCGACCAGATGCATGAGGAATATGTCTGCTGAAGCAGACTGCATCTGGCGCGCAAAGCGTAGCAAGTCCCTCAAAGATTGAGAAATTCAGGGAGTTTGAAGCGGACTTGTCCGCTTTGTTCTACTTATTTAGAGTAAAACTTCTGAATTTTATCGAGTCTTGAAGTCATATTTGCAAACAAAGCATCTGTAATAGCAAGTGCACACATAGATTCGACAACGACAACTGCTCTTGGGACAATAACCGGATCATGTCTGCCATGTATCTCAAGGGAAATCTGCCTGCCCTGACTGGTAACAGTTTGCTGTGGCTGGCTGATAGATGGGGTTGGTTTGACATAGGCACGAAGGATGATCTCGCTGCCATCACTGATTCCGCCCATAATTCCACCGGCATGATTGGAAGTTTTATTTATCATGTTGTCTTTGATCGTGAATCCGTCATTATCCTCTGAGCCGTTCATATGGGCAACATGAATACCATCGCCGATTTCAACTGCTTTGACTGCACCGATAGACATGACTGCCTGAGAGAGCATGGCATCCAGCTTTTCAAAAACAGGATTTCCGAGACCGGCAGGAACACCGCTGATGCGGCATTCGATCACACCACCCGCGCTGTCCTGATTTTTCATACATTCCTCAAGATAAGTACCTGCCTTGGCAGCAGCATCTGCATCCGGCATATAGAATGCATTGTTGTTTATTTCTTCAGGGTTAAATTCTTTAATAGAGACTGGTCCAATAGATTTCGTGTAGGTGCAGAACGAAATACCCAATGATGCAAGGAGTCTGGATGCAACTGCACCGGAAGCAACACGTCCGATCGTTTCGCGTCCGGAGGAACGTCCGCCACCACGATAATCGCGAAAACCATATTTGGCATCAAAAGTATAATCTGCATGTCCCGGACGATAAGAATAAGCAATATTACCGTAGTCACGGGAACGCTGGTCGGTGTTTCGTACCATTAACGAAATCGGAGTTCCGGTCGTTTTTCCCTCAAATACACCGGAGAGGATTTCTACAAGATCGCCTTCTTTACGCGCAGTCGTATAGCGGCTCTGACCGGGCTTGCGACGGTCAAGGAATTTCTGGATATCTTCTTCTGAGAGAGAAAGCCCCGCAGGACAGCCGTCAATGACTGCGCCCAGAGCTTTTCCGTGGGATTCGCCCCATGTAGTTACAGTGAAATGTGAGCCGAAGCTGGATTTATTCATAAGTATTGAGTCCTCCCTTATTAACTGTAGTTAATCTTAACATATTAAATATAGAAAGTCTACAATTTGCACTATGTCACTTTAACGTATAAATTGAATAAAATTTTTGTAAATACAATTCAGTTGGAATTGACAAAAATTATACGGCATTTTATAATTGACCATATGACCCAAAAAGAGAGTGGAAGGGGAGTGTAATCGTGGTTAGAATGTTTCGGACATCAGACGGTGCCATTCATGAAATTCAGGAACCGCAGGATGGATGTTGGATTGCCCTTACAAATCCTACAGCAACAGAAATATTTGAAATATCTGAACAGTTCCAGATCGAAGTTGATGATCTGAGGGCTCCTTTGGATGAAGAAGAACGGTCACGTATTGAGGTGGAGGATACTTACACTCTGATTCTGGTTGATGTTCCTATGATCGAAGAGCGAAATGACAAAGACTGGTACGGTACGATCCCACTTGGTATTATTGTTACCGATAAAATGATATTTACGGTATGCCTGGAGGATACACAGGTTCTGACACGTTTTATGGAAGGCCGTGTACGCAATTTCTTTACTTATATGAAGACACGCTTTATCCTGCAGATTCTTTATCGTAATGCCAGCATGTATCTGCGTTATCTGCGCATCATAGACAAAAAGAGTGAACAGGTGGAGGAAAAGCTTCACTTTTCACCACGAAATCAGGAATTGATAGAGTTGCTTGAACTGGAGAAATCACTGGTATATTTTACGACTTCTCTGCGTTCGAATGAGGCTGTACTTGAGAAACTGATCAAGATCGAGAGCATTAAGAAATATCCGGAAGATACGGAACTTCTTGAAGATGTCATTATCGAGAACACGCAGGCAATTGAGATGGCAAATATTTACAGTGGCATCCTGCGAAGTATGATGGATGCTTTTGCGTCTGTTATTTCAAACAATCTGAACGATGTGATGAAGATATTATCTGTGATCACGATCGTTATGAGTATTCCGACAATCATATTCAGTGCTTATGGAATGAATCTTGCTCCGTCAGGTATGCCTTTTTCCAGCACAACACTTGGGTTTGCAATCGTAATTCTGATTTCTATCGGGGCAAGTATTGTTGCAGCAATGTTCCTGTCCAAGAAAAAGTATTTTTAATTTTTTCAGCAATAAATACAATTCATCTTTCCGGACTGTATAAATCAACAGAAAAAGGAGAAAAAGTGTTGTTATGAATTGGATCGATAAAATGGAACGTAAATTCAGGGGAAGGGGAATTCCAAACCTGACAGTTTATGTGATTATCTGTTATGTGGTTGGATATCTGCTGAGCTATATGAATCCTTCGATGCTCAGTATGATGAGCCTTGATGTATCAAAGATTCTTCAGGGGCAGATCTGGAGACTTGTGACCTGGGTCATCTATCCGCCGAGTACCGGTAATTTCTTTTTGTTTGTAATTTCTATTTTGTTTTTCTATTATCCGGTCGGTACGTCACTGGAACGTACATGGGGCAGTTTTCGTTATACCCTGTATATTTTTTCAGGACTTTTGTTTGTGCTGATCGCAGCATTTATTACCTATTTCATTACAGGTGGTTTTGTAGTGATTGATGGTATGACATATGTGATTGGCGGAGGTGTATTCACGACTTATTATGTCAGTCTTTCTGTCTTTCTTGCATATGCGATGAGTTATCCGGATATGCAGATTTTGTTATGGTTTGTGATTCCGATCAAGATGAAATGGATGGCAGGTGTGTATGGTGCGATTATTCTGTACAACATGATCTCCTATATCCGTGTCGGATTGTGGGTAATGGCGGTGCCGATTGTTGCATCACTGCTTAATTTTGTTCTGTTTTTCTTCAGCACAAGGAATATGCAACGTTACAATCCGAAAGAAGTACATCGACGCAGGGAATTTAAAAAGGCCATGGCACAGAGCCGTGTCAATCCGGCAACAGGAGGAATTACGAAACACAAATGCGCAATTTGTGGACGTACAGAAAAGGATGATCCGAATCTGGAATTCCGTTTCTGCTCAAAATGTAATGGCAATTATGAATATTGCCAGGATCATCTGTTTACACATCAGCATGTGAAATAATGCTATACGAGGAGATAAATATTATGAAAAAAAAGCCGTTTGTAACACTGGAAAAACTGCAGGAAATCACTGAGAGATTCCCGACACCTTTTCACCTTTACGATGAGAGGGGAATCCGTGAAAATGCTAGAGCATTAAAAGAAGCCTTTGCATGGAATAAAGGATTCAAAGAATTCTTCGCAGTTAAAGCAACACCGAATCCATATCTGATCCAGATCCTTCAGGAGTACGGATGTGGATGTGACTGTTCCTCTATGACCGAACTGATGCTTTCCAAAGCAATCGGCTGCAAAAAAGGTGATATCATGTTTTCATCCAATGATACGCCGGAAGCAGAATTCCGCTATGCAAATGAGATCGGTGGAATTATCAATCTTGATGATATTACACATATTGAAGCAGTAGAAAAGGCTGTCGGCTACATCCCGAAGACAATCAGCTGCCGCTATAATCCGGGTGGAGTGTTTAAAATCAGTAATGATATTATGGATAATCCGGGTGATGCCAAATACGGAATGACAACAGATCAGATCTTTGAAGCGTTCCGCACACTGAAAGCAAAAGGAGCCGAAGAATTCGGTATCCATGCATTTCTTGCCAGCAATACAGTAACAAACGAATATTATCCAATGCTTGCAAAAGTAATGTTTGAACTTGCTGTAAAACTTCAGAAAGAAACTGGAGCTCATGTCGGATTTATCAATCTTTCCGGTGGTATCGGTATTCCTTACAGACCAGAGCAGACACCAAATGATATCCGTGTGATCGGAGAGGGCGTACGTAAGGTATATGAAGAAGTTCTTGTTCCGGCAGGAATGGGAGATGTTGCAATTTATACTGAGCTTGGCCGTTTTATGATGGGACCTTATGGATGCCTTGTCACAAAAGCAATCCATGAGAAACATACACACAAAGAATACATCGGTGTAGATGCGTGTGCAGTTAATCTTATGCGTCCTGCAATGTATGGTGCATACCACCACATCACTGTTATGGGGAAAGAAGATAAACCGTGCGATCATCTGTATGATATTACCGGTTCCCTCTGCGAAAACAATGATAAATTTGCGATTGACCGCTATCTTCCGGAGATCGAGATGGGTGACCTGCTTGTAATTCATGATACCGGCGCACATGGGTTTGCTATGGGCTATAATTATAATGGTAAACTGAAATCCTCTGAGATTCTTCTTCACGAAGATGGAAGCTTTGAGATGATCCGTCGTGCTGAAACACCAAGAGATTATTTTGCAACATTTGACTGTTTCCCAATCTATGAGAAAATGCTTGAGGATGAAGATAAATTATATAAATAATTTTGCAATTATTACCTAAAAATGCTTGCAGTGAACTGAAAATTATGGTAATATAATTTTCGGTTCATTTGCCGCTGTGGCGGAATTGGCAGACGCACTTGACTCAAAATCAAGCGGGAAACCGTGCCGGTTCGAGTCCGGCCAGCGGCA
>ERZ857745.3255-NODE-3255-length-15897-cov-4.256281_pt1 | contig 15897 bp, 8 predicted proteins | sample MGYA00519699_ERZ857745 | MGnify/ENA primary metagenome ERZ857745 (study PRJEB31778, sample SAMEA3449357) | human gut metagenome | biome: human gut; feature: human-associated habitat; material: faeces | place: United Kingdom | collected 2010/2012 ...
TGGCCATCGGTCGGCCGAAGTTCGTCACGGCGGAGATGGTGTCGCCGGGCGCCGTGGTGATCGACGTGGGGGTGAACCGCGACCCGGAGACGGGTAAACTGTGCGGCGACGTCGATTTCGCGGCCATCGAACCCAAGGCCTCGGTGATCACGCCCGTGCCGGGCGGCGTCGGGCCTATGACGATCTGCTGCCTGATGGAGAACACGATCGAGTGTTTCCTCCGGCGAGCGGGCCGGTAGCCGGCGGAACGGAGCGAAAACTTCGGTTTTTTTTGCGCCTCCGCTGAAAAAAATCAGCCGTTGACTCACGGGTCAACGGCTGATTTCGTTTTACAGGGTTCCTGTTATCAGAGTTTGATCGGTTCGGATATTTTGATATTGTCGAGGAACCAGCGGTTGGCTGTTCCGACTTCCCACTGCGTCTGCGTAATGGTGATCTTCGTATCCTTGTTGACCGTAATGCCCTTCAGGCTGACTTCGGCGCGAACCCATTCGAGCTTGTGACCATCCTCCCATCCCAGTTCGGGTATGTCGATCTGCACTTTGTCGCTGCCGTTCTCGAAGATGACGATCAGATTGACGGGGTCGATCTTGCCGGACCCCTGGCGCATTCCGCACCAGTCGAACGAGAGTGTCACATTGTCCTTTGCTTCGGGAACCCCGTCTATCGGAGGAAGAATGATACCTGCGTGATTGCCGGTCTTGCCGAATTTGAGGTAGTTCTGCTGGAGGTAGATGCGTTTGTTGTCGTTCTTGTCGTAGATAAACTTGTAACCGAGTTTTTCGACAGCGTCGAATGCAGTCACTCCATCGACAGTTATGGAGGTAAGCGCTGTCGCTTTTGCATCGAGGTTATCCGTCTCGACCGTTTGGCCGACACCGCTTGCTACGGACCACGGTTCGAGCCATTCGAAGTTCTCCAGGAAATAGACGATCTCGTTCAGGCCGTTGTCCTCGACATCGGTGGCCATGATGCGCTGTACAGGCTCGGCCAAACCGGCGTAGTAGCCGGTGACGGTTACGATATGGCCGGTCAGGGCGGAAAGGCCCAGACTCGACGGGGCGTCCACGACGCTGACCGAGTACTTGGCATCCTCCGAAACGGTGAGGGTGCTGCCGTTGAAAACGCCCTTGACGGTGACGTAGCCCCGTTTGGAGGAGGTGTAGTCGTCGATCTTTGCGCTGATGTCCTCCGGTTCGGGGTAGTTCACCGCTCCGCCGGACAGAACCGTCACCTCGTCGCAGTCGATTACCGTAGCGAGTTTCTGCGAGTCGGATGACTTGGTGCCCAAGAGCGAAATCTTGTCGCCGACGGCAACCGTCGTGGCGTCCGAGACGAAGATATTGTCCGTGTTTTTGTCGTCGCTGATGACGAAGCCTTTGGTCGTCACGGCCACGACGATCGCCGACGGTACGGAAATGACCGTTTCGTCCGCCAGGGCGGCGAGTTCACCTGCCGTGTACTCCTTCACATCGCGGTATTTGTCTCCGTTCTGCGTGATGAGCACCTGTGCGCGGCTTGCAAGAGTCCGTCCCTTGAAGACGAGGGTGGCCTTGCGGGGGTTGTCCTCCGCGCCGTCGCGCATGTTGTCGGTCACCGAAACCGTCACGTCCATGACGCCGGTTCCCGAGTCGGGCGTGACCGTCACCCAGTCGGGGACTTCCGTCACCCAGTCGGCGTCGGCATAGATGGTGATGATCTTTTCCGCCGCTCTTTCCGCTTCGAAATTCAAGGTGTTGGCGCTCGCCAGAACAGCTTCGGAAAGGTGGTCCTCATCCTTGTCGCAGCCCCAGAAGGAACACAGGGCCGCCATGAGGATCGGGGCTGTCATATATTTTACAAATCTCATAATCTTGTTTTTTAGGTTATTTCCGACTTAAAAATCGAGTCCGTCGCTCCATCCCGGATTCTGCGTGAGGTTCGGGTTGAGCGAACGCTCGCCGCTGGGAATCGGGTAGAGGTAATCGCGTTCCTCGTTGAACGGAGTGCGCAGATTCTCTACGGTTTTGTGATAGTAGACATAGCCTTTGTTTCCCTCGGAGAGGATGATGTCCGAACCGAGTTCGTATACCGAAACTCCTTCGCCGGCTTGGGGTTTGGTCTCTCCTGCCTTATAGAGAATCAGATCGGCCGTTTCTTTGCCCGCAAGCTTGTATTCGCCGGGACCCGGGAAATACATGCCGGAAATGGCCTGGTCGATGCAATAGCCGGCTTTCCAGCGATACAGATCCTGAAGGCGGAAACCCTCCTGGATCAGCTCGACGGTTCGTTCGCGGCGGATTTCCAGAATGGCGTTTACGATTTCGTTGGAGCCGGTCACGTTGGGATAGCCGTACTCCTCGGACGAAAGATACCAGTCGGGTTGTTTGTCGTGGAGATACTTCATGGTGAGGGCCGGCATCCCCACCCGGCTTCGGATTTCGTTGATGGTGATATTCAGATCATCATCCGAGAGCGATCCCAGTTCGGCCTTGGCTTCGGCATAGTTGAGCAGCACTTCGGCATAGCGGAAAACCGGCATGTCGCAGGTCGAACGGTCGTTGCGGTCGATCTGTCCTCCCGAGGCCGTCGTGTCCTGAACGAATTTGATGGGTTGGTAGCCGGTGATCGTGACGCCGAGATCGGGTCCCTGTACCCGCTTGGCGCCGATGCGCTTGTAACCCGGGGTGCGGATCGACTGCGCCAGGCGCGGGTCGCGGTCCTTCACCTCCTCGGTGAAAGGCATTGTTTGCCACTCTGTCTTAAATTTGTCGGTGAATGCCTTGCCGTCCTTCATCAGGTACATGTTGATGAATTTGCGGGTGTAGCCCGGGCGGCCCTGTGTCGGCAGCAGCGTGTAGGCCGTCGCATTGTGGTAGACTTGGGCCTCGTAGCTGTTCCGGATGGCGAGGATATACTCTTCGGTGCTGGCATTCTCCTGTGCGAAGAGCATCATGTAGTCCTTGTCCGGATTTTTGGTGGAGTAGAGCTTGTAGGGGCCTTCGTCGATGATCGTTTTGGCGGCCTTGGCAGCTTCCTCCAGATAATAGGTGTAGTCATGTCCTTCGAGGTTGATGCCGTGGTATTTGCGGTAGGTTCCCTCGAAGAGGCAGAACCGCGCTTTCAGCGCCAGCGCCGCCCATTTGTTGACGCGGTAGGTCGATATATCCTCCGTAAGACCGCCGCTGTTGATGGCTTCGTCGATATCCTTGATCATATTGGTCATGATCAGTTCGCGTGAATCGCGCGGTTTGTAGAGCGCTTCGTCGGCCGAGCCGAGCTGCACCTCGTACCAGGGCACGTCGCCGAAGCGTTTCACCTTGTCGAAATAGAAGGCGGCGCGGAAGAATTTGGCCAGGGCCGTATACTCGGTCACAGCCTTCTTGTCCTCGCATTGATCGACATATTCCAGCAGGGTGTTTATGCGGCGCAGGTTGCCCCACGACCAGCCGCCGCCGGTGTTCGGAACGGTGCGCTTGTCGCCTCCGTAGAGAACATCGGAGAGGGTCATCTGAACGAGCAGGTCGTTCTGCTCATCGTAGGGCGTCTTGTCCAGCAGGTTGTCGTAAAAGGGGTTGGAGAAGAGTTCCAGGTCGCTTCTCGTCTTGAAGTAGTCGAACTGCGTCACCCGATCCAACGGTTCTTTGTCCAGCAGGGAGTCGCAGGCCGATAATCCTGCAATCAGCGTTGCTGCCAGTATGATTAATCGCTTCATGGTATTCGGATTTTGAAATTATTAGAAGGTGATGTCGATGCCGAACATGAACGTCTTGGCCCACGGATAGTAGGCGTTGTTGTTCACGCCGGAACGGTTGATAGCCGCTTCGGGATCGACGTACTTGGAGTTCTTTTTGAGCGGCGACCAGTAGCAGAGGTTCTCGCCCGAGAAATAGATGCGGATCTGGTCGATGCCGGCCTTCTTGGTGAGGGTCGCGGGGATCGTGTAGCCGACGGTCAGGTTTTTCAGGCGCAGGTAGCGGATATTCTGCAGGTAACGGTCGTTGACCTTGCTCAGATAACCTCCCGATGAAGAATAGGCTCTTGCGCGCGGGAAATAGGAGTTGGGATTGTCCTCCGCCCATACCTTGCCGAGGAAATCCGTCGGGAGGTAGGAGAGGTAGGGATAGGAATAGCAGCCCCAGAAAGGCATCATTTCTCCGTGGGGATACCAGTAGTGGTTGCCGGTTCCCTGGAAGAAGACCGAAGCGTCGAAGCCCATCCAGCGGATCGAGGCGTTGATGCCGTAGGAGAGCGTCGGGAGCGAGTTGCCCAGGATCGTCCGGTCGCCCGGCTTGTCGACGGTGTCGTTGCCGACTCCCCAGACGCCGTTGCCGTCGAGGTCGACGAACTTCAGGTCGCCGGCCTGCCAGCCGCCGGTCAGACGGCCCGTGCTGTAACTCAGGTCGACCTCTTTGGCATAGGCCTGCGCCTCTTCGGTGGTCTTGAAGAACCCGTCGGTCTTGAAGCCCCAGATTTCGCCGATCTCCATGCCGACGTAATAATCTCCCTTTGTCAGGTTGGTCAATGACTTGTTCGGGTTGTTGTCGTATTTGGTGATGACGCTCTTGTAGTCGCTGAGGTTGAAACCGACGCTGTATTCGAACGGTTTGCCGGCGAGTTTGAACTGGTCGCGCCAGCTGACGGAGAGTTCATAACCCTTCGTGCGCAGTTCGGCGGAGTTCATGCTGGGCGAATCGGCCCCGTATACGCCGGGCAGCGCCATTCCGTCGGTCAGCATGTCCTTCGTGTCGCGGATGTAGACGTCGCCGGTGAAGTTGAGCCGGTTGTTCAGCATGGTGAGATCCAGACCCAGGTCCCACTGCTGGGCGGTTTCCCAGGTCAGGTCGGAGGCTACGGGGGCGCCCAGCGAGGAGTATTTGCCCTTTATGCTGCCGTCGAAGGTGTAGTTGCTGAAATCCTTGTTCGTGATCAGGCGCATGTAGGTGTAGTAGGACGACACGTTCTGGTTGCCCAGGCTGCCGAACGAAGCGCGCAGCTTGAGGTTGTCCACCAGGTCTTTGGCGTTGCCGAAGAACGGCTCCTCGGAGATGCGCCATCCGGCCGATGCCGAGGGGAACAGGCCCCAGCGGTTGCCCGGTGCGAAACGCGACGATCCGTCGTAGCGTCCGCTCACCTCGAAGAGGTAGCGCCCTTTGTAGTCGTAGTTGATACGGGCGAAGAAGCCTGCCAGGGCGTATTCGTTCTGGCCGCCGCCGTAAGCGCCCTCCGTGGGAGAGCCCGTTGCTAGATTCAGGTCGTCGAGGTTTATGGAGGAGAGGTTGATGCCTGCCACCGAGACGTTCTTGCTGGACCACGTTTCGTAGTTGAATCCGGCGGTTGCCGACACGTGGTGCGCCTCGCCGAACGTTTCGTCGTAGTTGGCGTAGACATTGGCCGAATAGTAGTTGCGCGTCTGAACCACTTCGTCGAGCTGGTTCATGCCGGCGCCCGTGTCGTAGGCGAGCAGCGGCCCGTCGGGGTATTCGCGGTAGTTCATTGCGGAACTGCGGCTCGTATTGCGGTTCTGGTAGAGGCGGTAGGTGAAGTCACCCGTGATGCTCAACGTCTTGAACGGCGTGATGACCAGGCGTGTCGTGTTCGAGAAGTCGTTCGAGCGGTCGACGTTGCGGTGCGTGCCCTCGTTGAGCAGGATGTGGCGTCCGTTGGCGATCTTGTAATCGAGATACGGCGTGCTGTAAAGCCACGATCCGTCGGGGTTCTTCATGGGGAAGTTGGCCAGTGCGTGGCGGGCGCTGTAAGCGATGGTGTTGTCTACGCTGCCGTCTCCCAGAGACTTGTAATTCGACGAGAAGAACGACGTGTTGTTCGAGAGCGTTGCCCACCGGTTGATCCGAAAATCGAGTTTCGCACGTAGGTTGTACTTGTTATACACGTCGGGATGTGCGCGCTGAATACCTTCCTGGCGGTCATAGGCGCCCGAGACGAGGTATTTGATGTCCTTCGTGCCGCCGCTGAGCGAGATGTTGTGCTGCTGCACGGGCCGACGCTGCTGGAAGAGCATGTCCCACCAGTCGTAGTTGCCGTAGTAGACCCACTGTTTGCGGCCGTTGCGGATCTCTTCGACGACCCACGGACGGTCGGGATGCTCGGTCCTGTCGTTCACGCGCGCCAGCAGCTGCTGCATGTCGTGATCGTTGTATTTGACATAGTTCGTTCCGGAGTCGGCCTGCCAGAACTTGTTGACCGTATAGACCGACCAGTAACCGCGGTTCTCGTAGTCGGTCGAGGTCGTGGCCTCCTCCCAGCCGAAACGGCCGCTGTAACGCACCGTCGCCTTGCCGTCCTGGGCCGAGCCGTTCTTGGTGGTGACCAGGATGACGCCGAAGGCTGCGCGGGCGCCGTAGACGGCTGCCGCCGAAGCGTCCTTGATGACCGAGATCGACTCCACGTCGTTGGGGTTGACGCGGTTCAGGTCGCCCACCACGCCGTCGATCAGCACGAGCGGGTCGGCCGAGTTGATCGAGTTGACGCCGCGGATGTTGATCGCCGGCGTGCTGCCGGGTTTACCCGAGGAGGTGGTGATGTTGAGACCCGCTACGGAACCCTGCAACATGCTGCCCAGCGAATGGGTGACGCGGTTTTCGAGCTCCTTGCTCCCTACGGTCGCAACGGCGCCGGTCAGGTTGACTTTTTTCTGCGTACCGTAGCCGATTACGACGGTTGCATCGAGCATGATGGCGTCCTCCTGCAGGTAGATCGTGATGCTGTTCCGGCTTGAGGGAACTGTCACTTTCTGGGGCAGGTAACCCAGGCAGGTGACCTGGAGAACGGCTTCTCCCGACGGAACTTGGATTTTGAAGGTGCCGTTTTCGGAGGTTGTGACGCCTTTGGTCGTACCATCGACCAGAACGGCTACACCCACGAGCGGCTGTTGATTGGCGTCGAGGACTTTTCCCGACACCTCCCTGTTCTGGGCCGAAAGGGCTGTTATTCCCCCTCCCAATACCAGAAGAAGAGATAGAACCAGTGGTCTTAATACTCTCATAAGATCTGTGTTTGTTGGTTAGTAAATGATGATTGTGGTTGGGTATGTAGCGAAAATCACTTGCGTCGGTAGGCATCCGTGGAGAATGCTTTCGGCCGCTGCATGTTTTCGGTCCACTCGTTTCCGAATTCGTCCTTGACGGTGATCACAAGGTCGGTGTCCGCATCGTCCGCCTTCACCTTGAAGAAGTGCGTGAACTTGTCGGTGATGAACAACGGGGTCGACTTGAGTCCCGCGTTGTTGAACCGCTTGACCGAGAGCGCCGCGATATGGAGCGGGTCGTAGGCCCAGACTTCGGTGTAGGGCAGCGTCTTGCGGTTTTCGTCGACGACGCTCAACGTCCAGTCCGAATTCCAGTTCCAGATGTTGATCAGCACCTCGTTGTCGTTGTTCTGCGGATAGGCGTTGACATATTGCATATAGGCGTTCTTGACCGAAGCGGAGATGTCGGAAGGCATCAGCGGAACGTCGGCCATCGAAAAATGCACGTTGTTCAGGTCGTAGCTGCGGAACTGGTACTCTTCGGGCCATCCGGTCGATTTGTAGAGACATTGGAAATCGGTTCCCGTGACATCCCAGATGCCGTAGCCGCCCGGAGTTCCGTCGGTTCCGATGTGGATTCCGGGTGTGAGGTTGCCGGACCACCACCACGAAGCGCATACCGAGCCGGAGTTATACTCCCGGAAGTTATGCCCGTCCACGATCGGAGCGTCGGGCGTCACGTTGAAAAGTTTGTGGGTATGCCCCGTCACGAAGCGGACGGTATATCCGTCGAGGATGTCGAAAAGCCGCAGGGTGTTGACCTGATCGTGGTCGATCTTGAATCCCGATGTGGTCGGATAGAACACCTGCGCATGCATGGCAACGACGACGGGGGTCGTCTTGGCCACGTACGACAGGTCTTTCGCCAGCCAGTCCAGCTGCTCGGCGGAGAGGCTCTTGACATAGTTGCGGGAAGTGCTCCCGTCGTAGCTGCTGCAATCAATGTCGTCCATGACGACGTAATGGACCTTGCCGATGTTGAATGAATAGTAGGTCGGGCAGATCTGATCCACATATTTGACCGCCGCATCGTAGTCCGACCTGGTCTGGAAGTCGTTGTCATGGTTGCCCATGGTGTGGAAGATCTGCAGATTCTTGATCTGGCTGTTGACGGTGTTCAGGTACTGGGGGAAATAGTAGCTGTTCGAATACCAGTAGAGGTCCCAGGTCATGTCCCCGAGGGTGAGCGCATACATCTTCTCGCCCTTGTGGCGGGTCATGTAGTCCGTAAGGTCGGAGGTGAACTGGGCGAACTGTCCCAGGTCGCCCGTTCGGTTGGCGAGGTGCATGTCGCCCAGCATGAAGATCTTGTAGGAGTCCTGTCCGTCGACCTTTTCGAGCTTGAAGTCGGCCCGTTCGACGACGTCGGCGCTGTTTTTGAGCGCGCGGTGGAACTGCGGGAGCACCCCGACGGACGGAACTTCGTAGCCGCTCGGGACGGAGATGAAGACATATCCCCACTTTTTGGCCGATTTGAGCTGGTAGATGCCCTTCTCGTTCGTGACGGTCACCTCCGCGCCGTCGGAGACCACGACGTTCTCCACGCCGACGCCGGCCGACGACACGATCCCGTAGACCGTGGTGCCTGCATCCGGTTTGAAATCTATGTCTTCGACGATGTTGATGTAGATTCTTCCGAACGATTTTTTGCGCGCGTCTCTTTTGACGAAGACTTTGTAGTAACCCGTTTCACACCCGTCGGCCAGGCGTACGGTGAAACTGTCGGAAGAGGTGTTGACGATGGGGCAGACGTAGGAGATGCCTGCGTCCGACTCAAGAATGAATGTGTCTGTGGTCAGGGGCGATTTCCCCCCCCCACTTACGGCGAAAGTGCACTCGCCGCCTTCGGTGACGTCTACCGACCCCGGAACCGTGAATTGCACGTCGAAATTATCCGCGGGGGTCTTTTCGTCATCGCTGCCGCCGCAGGCGAAGAGTTGCGAGACGGCGATGAGTGCCAGTAACAGATACTTTAATACGTTTTTCATTTTAAGTTCTTCGATTATAATTTTTTTATTTGTCCGCGTTTTGTAAATCCGGTTGTTTGGACACCTCGAAGGCCCGGAAAGACCCGGTCGGGGACTCCGTCCCGAAGTCTCCGTTTGCGGCCCTGCCGGCCTTCGCATCTTCCATTATATATATGGTAACCATCTGTTTACCGTGTCGCTTCTGTCTGAAAAACTTTTCAAATATAACTTGTTTGTGTTTCGATTGTGTTTCGAATACATTTCAAAATTAAACTTATTTTATTAAAAAACAAAATCGGATGATTTTTTTTGCAAATAAAAAATTTTAATTTTTAGTCGTGTTTCGTTTGGTAGATTTGCCATTTCCCTTTCATCTCTTTTTCGTTGCCCTTGATTCGTAGAATGGTTGTGAAGCGAAACTGTCGGGCGTCTGTTTTTCGGTGACGGCAGCTCGGAAAACGGCATGGCGGAGAAGAGTGGCGGGCGGAACCGGAGGTGTTGTCGGAACCGGTGCCGGCCGCTCGGGGCGGGCTGTCGCCTGCGCCGGGAGCGGCAGTGTGGCGGACGGATTCCGGCGCAGGCCGAAAAGACGCTCGCGGAGGTGAGTTCCGGAGGCTATGAATGCCAGGAGGCGGTGAGCTGTTCGGGGAGCGGAACCGAGGAGTCGCGCCGCCAGACCATCGCCCGGTCGGCGGCCGCGTCGCCCGTGCCGAAGTCGAAGCGGTCTGCGGAAACGAACCTCGCCGGAACGTCGCCAGCTAACCCGAAGCGTCCGTAAAATTCCCGGAGCCACTCCTTGCCGGGCGTCGGGATGAGGAACGCCGCATCGTCGCCGCGCTCCGCGATGAGCCGCATCGCTTCGCGCATCAGCTGCGAAGCCAGTCCGCGTCCCCGGAACGCCGGGTCCGTCGCTACGCCATAAATATAGGTCGTGCGGCCCAGCTCCGTCCGGAACGGCAGGAGGTGGAGCATCGCCGCCATGCGGCCTTCGGCCTCGGCCGTCAGCATCCGGCGGCGGGAGTAATAGCGCATGATGAACGAGTCGGCGAACTGCTCGTCGTCGCCGAAGGCCTTCATCCAAAGCTCTTTGCAGGCCACTTCGTCGGGGTGCATGCAGATCGCCGCGAATTTGTGCTGGAGGAACGCCGGGTGGTAGGAGAGTTTGGCCTGCCGCAGTCCGTCCAGCCCGAGGTCCTCCTCGCGGTTGATCAGCGTGAAACGTTCGGGGAGGTGCTGTGCGAAGAGTTTGTTGATGATCGTGAAAGCGCCGTCGAACTCCGTGTCGGCCTTCTCTACATGGGTGTCGAAGGTGTGGTCGTTGACCGCCGAGCCGTAGGTGAAGGCCGCGAGGCGGTCGCCGACGTAGATGCAACCGCCGATCAGCCCCAGTTCTTCGAAATGTTCGAAGGCCCGCTGCATGGCCCGCTGCTCGGCGCACAGCTCCGAGGTGTGACCTTCGTGGGCCTTGCGCCATTCACGCTCGAGGGCCATGCACTCCCCGAAGCGGTCGGGCGTCAGCTCTTCGTAGCAGTAGTCGGGATATTCGGCCGTGAAGCGGTTGATGTGGTTGCGCTTGGGCTGATAGCGGCGTCCGGCAAGGTTGCGAAGATCGTCGGCGTTGTAGACGTAATCCTCCAGCGCGCGGTCCGACTCGAACGCGAAATGGCAGGGAACGATCCGGCGGATCGTGTCGCGGCCTTCGTCCGTCAGGCCGATGATCCGCAGCCGCTGTCCGTGGGCGTGGGCGTCTTCGCGCAGGAGGGGGAGGATCGGGCCGAAGTCGCCCTCGCCGACGGGCTGCATGTAACCGATGCGCTCGCCGCCGTCGATCTGGAAGCGGATCACCAGGAATCCGCCGATCTCGGCCCACGCGCTGTGGAACACCGCCTGCCAGCAGTACATGTTGGCGAAGGCGAGGTCGCAGTTGCAGATGCCCGAGGGCATGGTATAACGCTCGATGACCGCCCGGTCTTCGAGGCGCACGGGTTTGAATTCAATCATTTGCCGTATAGCTCTTTTTCTCGATATGGGTGTAATACTGCTGGACCAGCGCCCGGAAATTCTGTGCCAGACTGTCGGCGGCCGGGGTGGCCGGGCATTCCTGCACATCCATGTCCGAATCGTCGAGCACGATTGCGCCTTCGCCGGTCAGCGCGCGGAACCGTCCGTCGTAGCTGACCGACCAGCGGGGCCGCTGCGGTTCGTTCAGCACGTCGCGCCCGAATGCGAAATAAGGCTTCCGGTTGCCCGTGAGCCCCAGCAGGGTGGGCATGATGTCCAGTTGCTGCGTGATCTCGCCGACCTCGCCCCGCAGGGCGCCGTCGGGGGTGTAGATGAAGCCGATGACGTGCATGTTGCCCGGGTAGGAGCGCGTCTCCTCCGCGAATTTCTCCGATGACACGTGGTCGGCCACGAAGACGAAGATCGTGCGGCGGAACCACTCCTCGCCGCCGAAGCGCTGGAAGAAGAGGCGGAACACCCGGTCGTCGTAGGCGACGCCCTTGTGAATCCGGGTGTAGCCCTCGGGCAGCGTCGCGGCGTACTTTTCGGGTACGACGAACGGGTGGTGCGACGAGAGGGTGAACAGCGCGGCGAAGAAAGGTTCGGGCATCGCCGTCAGCTCCTCGCCCGTGAATTGCAGGAACTCTTCGTCCCAGATGCCCCAGTAGCCGTCGAAATCCCCCGTGCCGTGCTTCGCCTCGTAGTCCTCGCGGCTTACGAGCCGCTCGACGCCTGCCGAACGGGCATAGGCCCCGAAGCCCATCGAGCCGCGTTCCGAGCCGCAGAAGAAGGCCGTCGCATAGCCTTTGTCCGCCAGCATGGCGGGCAGCTGGCGGCTCTCGCCCAACGATTGGGGCATCAGTACGAACGGCGTGCGGAACGAGGGGATGCTTCCCAGTACCGAAGGCATGGCCTGGATCGAACGCGAGCCGTTAGCGTACATCCGTTTGAATGTCAGTCCATTGCGCATCAGCGAATCGAGGAACGGCGTGAAACCTTTTTCCGGGAGGTCGGCGTAGAGTTCCGGATGGAGGAACGCGGAGTGCTCGGCCGACATGCTCTCCATGATGAAAATCATCACGTTGCGGCCCGTGAGATCGACCGCCGCGCTGTCGGCGGGCTGGTGCACGGGCGTGAAGCGCTGGGGCAATTCCTCCGGAGTGAAATATTTCCTGTATTTGACGCTTCCCGCGTTGCCGATAGTGCGCAGGATGCAGAACGGGTTGCTTAAAATCAGATTGGCTTTGCCGCTGTCCGCCGTGTAGAGCATGGCGTTCGACAGCGTGATCGGACGGGTCATGCGGGTCATGCCGCCGCGCATCCCGGCGACGCTCAGCCCCGCCGCGAGGGCGAAGACGACCGTGCCGCCGGCATAGTAGGCCCAGCCGCGTCTCAAAAGGCTCTCCTCGCGCGTCCGGCGGCGGTAACCCCACGCCAGCAACGCCACGAGTCCCGCCCACAGCAGCACGAGATACCAGTTTTCGGCCATGAACTTTCCGGCCAGCTGCAACGAGTTGTCGTTGTCGGCGAAGAAAATTTCGTCGGCCGTGAAACGCTTCTGCGTGTAGCGGAAATAGACCGTGTCGGCGAGATTCGCGGCTGCGATCAGCACGGCGTTGACGATCACGTAATACCAGAACAGCATGCCCCGGTACCAGCGCTGTTCGCGCAGGTGCAGGGGCAGGAGCGACAGCAGGATGAACACGCCGTCGGCATAGACGACCGATACGGTGTCGAACTTCAGCGACCCGGCCACGAGCTGCCCCAGTTCACTCCACACCGGCGGACCGAGCAGGGCGGCGTTGTAGACCCAGAACGCCGCGCGGCAGAGCATCAGCGCCGCGTAGAGCAGTGCGATGCGCCACACGAGCAGCGCCAGCGGCGTATGGAGCAGGCGTTTCATCCTCTATTCGCAGGCTTTCAGCGACATGTCGAGCGACTTGATCTGGTGCGTCAGCGCGCCCACCGAGATGAAGTCGACGCCGTACTCGGCATAGTCGCGCATCGTGTCGAGCGTGATGCCGCCGCTCGATTCGGTCTCGCAGCGTCCGGCGACCTTCTCGACCGCCCGGCGGGTCATTTCGGGGGTGAAGTTGTCGAACATGATGCGGTCGACGCCGCCCGCCGCGAACACCTCGTCGATGTCCCGCGCGACCATGTTGCCAACGGCCACCGCAAGCTCAAGCGCGTCAACCAGCTGCTCAACGATCGCAAGCGGATTGCCAGCCTGGAACTGAACGATAGCGTCCATATACGCGTCGATGTTGTGCAAAAGCCCGGCCGAAATGGGCAAACTTGCGTGCCGCAACACGTCGGAGCTGCGCAGGATAGCATGCAGGAGAACCCTGCCCGTCCGGCCGTTTCCGTCGATGAACGGGTGAATCGTCTCGAATTGCGCGTGCACGACAGCGGCTTTCGCGATAGAGGGCATATTGCTACCGTTCACGAAAGCGACCAGATCATCAAGGCAGCCGGGCACGCGATCGGCGCACGGCGGCACGAACAGCGCGCCGTGCGGGCTATACGCGGTGCCGCCGACCCAAACCTGCTCGTCGCGCAAGCAGCCGCCGAACGACAAACCCGCGTCTTGCCCATCCTGTCCGCCGCGTGTAATCAGAGCTTCGTGCACCTCGCGGATGCGCTGGACCGAAAGCTCTCCCGAAAAGCCGAGCGCGGCGCGCATGGCTGCAACGTTTCCGGCGATAATGCGGGCGTTTTGCGCCACGTCGCTTGATAGCTCAGCTAGGGCAACGTTGCGCACGCTCGACGTCATGTTCTCGATCTGCGAACTTGCCGACGACTCGCTGCGCAACAGCAAAGCTGGCAAATCGTAGCCGCGGACTTCCTGCTGCGCATCGAAGCGAACGAGCAGGAAGGCAACTTCCTCCATGCGGCTTTGCAATTCGGCAGGAATGAGGACGTCCTTATCACGCAGCTCGAACGGAACCGCCGCGCGATACGTTCCAGTGATTTTCCGACGACGTGACTTCGGCACGCCCTCCAACGCATCATGATCAACCCGCCACGCAAGCTCTTCGTAGCCCACAGGCTCCCATTGATAGTCCAGCTCGCCGTTGCCGCCCATGCGCCCCTCCGTTTCGCCTCCATGATGGTTTTGAATAGGGAACTGATGTAGTTTCGTTTCTCTTGTGACCAGTATAACGGAAACGAATCGTGTTTTACTTCCGTTGGGCAATGGTTTACGGAAGTGGGATTAGCTTTGCTTCCGTTAGATGCGTATTAGCGGAAGTGTGTTGCGTTTCGCTTCCGCTATCGGTGCATCATTTGAAGCAAAACCGCGTCTCGGATGTTCTCATGCATCGACGAAACTTGTTGGATTTGCAAGTTTCGTCGATGGCATAGTCAAAACTTGCAGCAGATGCAAGTTTTGACTATCGTGTCCATAACGCAAGGAATCGACTGGGAGGTGGGCCGTATGATCGTTCGACAAAAATACCTGGACAAGCTTATCGCGTTCCAAGACACCGACCTGGTGAAAGTGGTCACGGGCATTCGCCGTTGCGGGAAATCGACCCTGCTTGACATGATGCGAGAGCACCTTGCCGCGCAAGGCGTTCCCGAGAATCGCCTGCTCACGTTCAAAATGGAGTCGATGGAGCTTGCAAGCATCGCCGATTATCGCGAGCTTTACGATCTTGTGGTCGGTCGCATCGCAGGTCAGCCGCATACCTATCTGTTCTTCGATGAGCTGCAAAACGTCGAAGGATGGGAAAAGGCGATCAACGCGCTGCGTGTAGACGCCGATTGCGACATCTATGTCACCGGGTCGAACGCGTTTTTGCTGTCCAGCGAGCTTGCGACGCTCATCTCCGGTCGTTACGTCGAAATCGCCATGCAGCCGCTCACGTTCGCCGAATACCTGGATTTTCGTGGCGCATCGTGGCAACCCGCCGGTAAAACCGGCTCCGACATAGCCCTGTTCGCGGACGGTTCCTTCGCCACCCTTTCCAGCTTGTTCGACCAGTACCGCATGTTCGGCGGCTTCCCCTACCTTGCGCTTCAAGAACCTAACGAGGCGAAACATCGCGAATACTTGCGCAGCATCTACCAGACGATCATCGTTCGCGATATCATGACGCGCGCCCAGCGAAAAGGCTTGCGGGCTGTGAGCAATCGTTCCGTGCTTGAGCGGATTTGCGCGTTTTTAGCCGACAATATCGGAAACGAAACCTCTTCGAACAAGATTGCGGGCACTTTGAAGGCGGACGGCGAGTCGACCAACAGGGCCACTACGGATTTTTATATTTCCACGCTTGTGGAAGCCTATCTGTTCAACCGCGTGCAGCGTTACGACATTAAAGGACGCGAGCTGCTGAAAACGGGCGGCAAGTACTACATTGCAGACGCAGGCATGCGCAGCTACCTGGACAGTTACCGAAACACCGACACCGGGCGTGTGCTCGAAAACCTGGTGTACAACCAGCTTGTCTTCGATGATTACGACGTGCTAGTGGGACATTTGCGGGGCGGAGAAGTCGATTTCGTTGCCACAAAGCCTCGCCAGAAAATGTACGTCCAGGTCACCGAAGACATGCGCGACGAGGAAACCATGCGGCGCGAGCTTGCGCCCCTCAAGCGCATCGGGGACGAATACCGCAAAATCGTAGTGGTCGCGGAAGGAACCTATCCCGCGGACATCGATGGCATCGAGATCGTGAACGTCATCGATTTCCTGCTGCATAGGTAGAGCCGGGAAAGCCGCCCAGCGCCTTTCGGTCTGACGCTTGCCGCCCGGTCTGACATTTAGGGGACGTAGCACTAACTGTCAGACCCTAAACGTCCGGCACACTGCGCGCCGCCGGTGCCTACTGCGCACATCGACGAAACTTGTCGGATTTGCAAGTTTCGTCGATGGCATAGTCAAAACTTGCAGCTGATGCA